>Ga0265797_10010717_pt1 | contig 11623 bp, 4 predicted proteins | sample P2T30metagenome_FD_192433 | JGI IMG/M metagenome (GOLD analysis project Ga0265797, IMG submission 192433) | Plant litter microbial communities from East Loma Ridge, Irvine, California - P2 T30 | ecosystem: Environmental > Terrestrial > Plant litter > Unclassified | place: USA: California... | reverse complement strand
AGGGGAATATTTGCGTTTGTATGAGAGGATTGCATTACGCCATCAGTAAATTCGCCCTCATGGTCCTCATCTTCACTAGAGCTCTCTCCCGGTAAGGGGCCAAGGTCCCCTAATGGATCATCGTCATCGGCAAGATCCAGACTGTCGTCTAATGCGCGCTCTCCTAGAGCATAGGAAAGTACCGCTTCTAGTGCTTCCCTTTGCTGATTTGCGCAAGTATCAGCAATCCGGTGCATGTTATTTATTAGCTCTTCTTGGTTCCCTCTGCTGATGGACGCGGTAGTCTTTTCGAACTCAATCTCCAACGGGGTCGGTATCCTAGCAACGACAGTCCCCGATTGCACGCTTTCAATGGCCTTGGGGTACCCTGTTGGAAACTTGATGGTAAAGCGAAGAAATGCAAGCTTTGCGTCCTCGGTGGCTGGGTCATAGTCGCCCCAGGGGCCGTTGAAACAAACTTTGATGCGGCGACCAGGTACATCGATCTGTTCAAATGTGATCTTCTTATATTTGTTTCCAACATGTGAAATCTCAGAACCCAAGTCATTTTGCTCCTGATATGGGTGTTTTTCGGTGCGGTGGTATTGTTTGGCATGGGTCTGGTCGTCGACGTTGGTATGGCGTGAATCCCCGAATTTGACTCCGTTGATCCAGGTGATATGATTGACGACTCGTGGGTCTTTGCGACGGATCGGCTGGGCAGTCATGGTCTCGCGTGGGATGGTTTCGGAATGTACATGGGGATGCGTTGGGTCTTTATAGCGCAAGGCATGAAGCTCATCGTTGAGGGCGGAGTTTTGTAAGAGGGTCGACAAGTTGCCCTTGCGTTGCTGACGAGGCGGACCAAATTCATCTCGAATGGTTGTGGTGGTAGTGGGTATTGGACCGTTGCGGTAGGATACATAGGCAGCACCTTTACGTGTCCCACTGGACTCTAGGGCGAAAGACTCTCCTTTACGGTAGCCGACGGCTTCTTCGAGCTTCTCTGGTGCTAGACTATGTAGGTGCAGACGTCGGTCTGTTCCCCACGATACCAGCTGGAAGTCGCGATGATCAATGCCATGGTCAGTAGACCCACGTATGCGCCACAAAAACTCTCGTACTTGGGCGTTGGTATCGTGACCTGGAAAGGAAGCGACGCTGTTGTTGTTGAAGGTCGAGGGGTCGCTGCCATCCACGTGCTTGTATAGCCAGAGCTCGGAATTGCCGCGCTGAGGCATGGCAAGAATACCGTGAGGAAAGGGCGTGTGCCGGGCTCGCCATACTGGATAATGAGTGCGGATGACACGGCGGGGGGTGGTGATGTTGTCACTAACGCCTACATTGTTCCAAAGCTTAATGGTAGCGTCGAGAGAACAGGTCATGATCTTGGTGGGGTCATTGCGATTCCAGTCAATGCCGTAGATCTTGGTACTATGTGCGGCGATTGTGGAAAGGGGGTTTGCTCCATGGCGAGTGTCCCAGATGTGAAGATGCTTGTCGTGGGCACTCGCAATGATCTTGTCATTTCTACGGTTCCACTTCACTTGAGTCGCTCCAGCCGTGTAGTCGGCAAGCTTCAGGGGCGCCTGTCTGCTGCGGAGGTCATGCACGAAGACGAAGCTGTCGACACCACACGTTGCGAGGAGGTCTGGGTGGTGGGCAGAGAAGTTGATGTCTGTAATGGCCCGGTCATGGGCGCGCAGAGTATACTCGATGGGCGCCTTTTTGTTGCTGTATGGCATGGACAAGTTGTACACGAGGGCAAGCTGGTTCCGGGTCGAGGCGATCCATTCTGCGCGTGCTGCAAAGGGAGACCACTGCACATCAGCCACGTCCCACGAGGATTGATTTGGGATAAACAGCGGCAGCGACCAGGGGTCGTCGAGATCTATGATGCGGAGCCCACTCTTGCTCGCGAGCACCACGTCGCGCCCTGCCGGACTTATGCTCGCGGCACCAATCTCATCGTCCACTATGATGGAGAGGTCGCGGTGGAATGTTGGCGACTCAAACGCCGATGGCCCACTCGCGGCCGTCGCCATTCTCGGCCCCAGCGGCTTTGAGTGTCGGATGGGTGTGGTGATGGTGATGACATGCGGTTGCGGTGACGGTGGGTGAATGGGGCAGGTTGGCGCGCGTGTGGCCTGGCCTGGCCTGGAGCCTGGCCGTTTCGCGCCTGTCCGCCGATGTGCATGCCACCTGCCGAACTAGGTCCGCTCGGCAACACCATGGCCGTTTCCAGTAAAGTCAAGCATCCACGCCTGTGGCTGTGGCTCGTTCTGAGGCGGCACCGTCTAGTGGCACCCGACGCTGACAAGGAAATACGCATCATCCAGCTTGGCCTCGACCAGGACCGCAGGTACGCGCACGTTGACGACATCCTTCGACATCCCACCTTCTCTACCAACAACGAATCCTGCCCCACGCTCGGCCATGTCGCTGCCCAAGCGGATTATCAAGGAGACCGAACGCTTGGTCAACGAGCCGTAAGCATCTCTTGACTCAACCGAAGCCCGCCTGCAGCCGTACTGATCTATATGTGTGCGTGTGCAGAGTTCAGGGAATCTCGGCAACACCGCACGACGACAACCTGAGGTACTTCGACGTGACCATCGATGGCCCGAGCCAGTCCCCCTACGAGGGTATGTTTGTCCTCTCGGCGGTACCTTCTCACGTCCGGGCTGCTAACCAGTGTGCAGGCGGAGTGTTCAAGCTGGAGCTGTTCCTTCCCGACGACTACCCCATGACGCCGCCCAAGGTTCGCTTCCTCACCAAGATCTACCACCCCAACATCGACCGCCTGGGGCGCATCTGCCTCGACGTGCTGAAGAGTAAGTCTGGCGACTCATCTTGCACGCGACCGGCTTTGCTGACATGTCCAGGCAACTGGTCGCCCGCGCTCCAGATTCGCACCATTCTGCTGTCGATCCAGGCACTCTTGGGTGCTCCCAACCCGGACGACCCTCTGGCAAACGACGTGGCCCAGGCGTGGAAGGAGGACGAGAAGCAAGCAGTCAAGACAGCGCAGGAGTGGACGCAGCAGCACGCAAAGCCCTGAACACCCCCATTACCGTATTTGCTTTTTGGGGCGATCCTATGGGCCAAGGCCTGCAAGAACCACTGTACTCTCATCCAAACGCACGCTTTGAGATTACGGCGGAGCTGTTTCCTGACGTAGTTCGTCGCGACTCCTTCATGGCTGACTCGTAGTCGGCCTGGCAAGACTGTTCATGTCGTGGACTGGCCCTTTTGATTCTGCCCATTTCCTTTGTATTAGTACTGGCCATTCTACACCCTGCACAGCCATGGCGTTGGATGCATCATCTGGATAGCGTGGTGGGCGATATATCCCGTATTGGCAGGGCCGAGATATCACATGGTGTGCTCTCTACTAGATCCTAGCCAACACGATGAACACGGAAATGAATAATGATACCAATCGTTCATCGTGCTTGTGCGTGACGTGCTCTTTGCCCATGCCAAAAAAACAGTGTTGAATGTCAGTCTTGATAGCGGGGTCTGTTGTCTCGCATGCGTCTGCCGCCAAGTCTACAGCAGCAGCAGCAGCGGCCCTTGCCTGAAACTTGCTTTGAGAACTTGTCAAGATGTAGATGAACATGTATATCATCCTTTTCCTGGGTATTACCGCTCAGGGCTTGAGCATCCTCGCTGCCGTGTATCTCCAGATGGCTATGACGCTGTCGCGAGAAACGCCTAATGGTGGGGGCGGGACACTCGCTAATGATGTCTTGGTTCTTGCCGTGACAGGAGCCCGTCAGCAACACGGGCTATCTGGATAGCATCGTGTCTGCCACCACACCCACCAGACGAGTTAAGAGCATCCCTCACGCCGATTCCTCTGATGTTCAAGCCTTCATGGGCATACATCAAGCCACGCTTCTCCTGTTGCGTCTTGCTAACGTGGCAGCATGTGTTTTTACGACGATGCTGCCAGTCAAACTCAGAAGCCGTTCTTCATGCATAGATCCTCGCTGATCTTCCTGTATCGTGAGAGCAGGCATTGAAGCGAGCCGATCGTCCTCTCTCCGGAGCAGCTCAGACACGCTGGTGGTTCGTCCCTAAACCCCTGGGCGCGGAGCTTTACTCCCGGCACAACACGAGCACCTTCTCACCCCACTCCCATCCTCTCTCGGCCAAGGGTACAACCTCTACGACGCACATAATCCTCTCCAGCAGAGCGATATCGCACAGTCTACATGTCCTAGACATACACGACACCGCACGCACGGTAGCCGCGAGACCTTCTGGACTATCTCAGTATATACCGCGAACGGCAGGCCCTGGACTGCAAAGCGGGCAAAGATGTCTTCTGCACACACTGCGCCCATATTCCTCTGCATCTGCAGCGCCATCTTTTGCCTCCAGTAGCTTCATAGACTGGCCTCTCGCATGGGCAGCACACGCGGAGATTCGCGACCAACGACGATAGCATGGGCGAGGTATGAATCTTTGCGTCACACGCACATACTCGGTATCCGGCACATCAGTATCCGATCACACCATGTACGAAGGGAGCGGCTTTCAGTGGTGACCATACATCTGTCCCAGCGACCCTAGGGCATCCGGCCTTCCTGCCAAGACACGCCTACTTGTTGCGGTGGTGGTGACATCGAAACCACACGGAAAGGGCATCATGATAGGTACACCACAATAGGATCGGCGAGGGTACTACTACTTGACAGCAGACCCAGACGTACCCATGATGCTGAACATGGTTGCGGAGCACGAATGCTCATCCACTAGCAGCCTTACTGCGCAGTGGATTCGGCTTTACCTCACCCGCGTTCACGGGCGACTTGAGCAGCAATATATCGCATGTTCCGATAATCAAAGCCACAGAGACACTACAAGGCGATTCTTAAACTCCGCTATGGACACCACCTGAGCACAGGAGCTTGTACACCTCGCTATCGGCGAATCGCGCATCCCATTGCTTGAACACAAGAATAAATATGAGGCAAGATGTCGGCGAAGTACAACTACAACGTTCCGGAACATCAACGAGTCATGCGTGCAGGGACAGGAAACCCCCAAAGGCAATACTATGGCATATGCCATGTTCATAGTCGGTGTCCGGGTCGGTAGAACGGAAGTTGTCATACTCTGACATGCAAGAATTGGCATGTTCTCTTATCCAGGAATTGCGCTGTTGCGACATTTCGCAACAATCCACCACGTGTCAACAATTCTCGTTAGACTGTGTACACACCCGATTCAACAAGTGCGAGCGGCCACAACACTTGGGCGGCAGGACTTGAAGAATACGTTTCAACTGGCCACCAATATCGCAGGCAATAGTCATGAATGCTGCAACACCATTCAGGGAAGGCAAGGCTTCTAAGCACATTAACAGCTTCGTATGGATTGAAGTTGTTCGCTGTTCTTAGAAGAATTAGTTCTTCTCCTGACGCTGCTCAATGTCTAGATGCCTGGATATTTCGCTTGATACATTTCAAGTACATCGGAAGAGGGGGCAAACATCGAACCTTGTCTTGGCCTGCTAGGACGAACCAGGCGAGACACTAAGGGTACAATGTCTTTGCAAAACACCGAAGCGTTGGGCCAACATATAGAAATCTGTTGACTATCAACAATCTTAATGTTCTGCCCACCAGGCTAGTGTTGGGTACCACGCCATTCGAGCGATCTGGACAGCGACCTCACGTCTTCTCAAGAACTTGTATAAGTGTCGTGTGCAAGAGGTATCAAAGATGAAGACTAAGTTGGCTGCCTGATGTTCTGTGGGAAGGCTTGGCGACATGTTCCACTACAACAACAAAGTTGCTCCGTTCAACATGGAGCAACTTTGTTGTTGTAGGGGGGATATCGGCAGCATCTTGGACAGTGATTTCTTGACGATTCACCGAGGCACTTCCGACAGGGGAAGGATAATGCCCTGCGTCAGTGAAGATTGTTTATGCTGGCAACAAGTCACATCTCTTACTCTGTTGAAGGGTTTCTCTTCAATAGCTTGAGTAGAAGGGGACTTTGGTGCCATCGATCGAACATGTCGTTTGCAGATTTTGCAGTGTCGATCCATGGCCATAGTACACTGCCTATATTTACGTTCCCATTGTCTTGCATTCGATGCCTCCCACACTACAATCTGTCGGTTCTCCTGCGATAGATTCGTACGAGTATGAGGGGCAATATGGGTCGCGACTAGCTTCCAAGGATCTTACGTTTATCGGTATGGTACTCCTGCTTATCTGTGGAAGCCGGATTGGACATCTGCCCTTCTTGAAAGTAATCTGCTTGCCTTGTTTCGCTTGGCCCAAGCAATCATCTTGCCCAGATCCCAGATCCCAGATTCCTTGAAGGTACCCATATCTTATGGATTTTTCCGCCGTCTATGTCTATCTCTTGCCATGGCTAAGTGCATTGGAGGGGGCTTATCACGAAGTGGAAGCTCGCATGCCATGAATACCGAGGCTGGTTTCCAAGGTCATTTGGTAATGAGTTTCTATGCGGTCTCTTTGGAGGAGACTTGTATGCCGAAGCTTCCATCGCCATTGTTCTTCCGATTATCCGATCTGCCAGTCGTTCTGGTTGGATGTGTCAAGATTGCTTTCGTCGGAGCGTATCGATATCGCGCTACGTGGACGTTGTCGTCGAAGTTGCACGTAAAGTCATACGACTGATGGACGGTTGATATCCTCACGCCTATCAGATTGACAGCTCTGGGTCCACACCTGATCAGACTCAGGTATCCTCGGTCTTCTTGCTTAGTCGAAGTGTTTAAGCCGTGCGTCAGCTCCTCGAAAACAGAGACCCCACCTTCAAAGATTTCCCAGGCCACGTCGAACGTTTGTCAATACCGGGCGTACCCTCATCACTCGTTCTGTATGCTATTGTCATTTAGCAGCGGGCGTCGCTGGATCCTGTTCTATGTTCTGGAGAAGGCGGTCGTCTTTACTGGGCGCCAGTCTGCAGAGCAATAACCACTGTCCTCTAAGCGATTGCTACAAATAGACTACTCAAAGGTTCTCTCGCTTTGTGTTTTCTCAGCTTGTTCGGGGTTGTTTGGTCGCATAGCCGAATTGCGCATTGGGCGTCAAAGGGCGCCCGAGTCTCGTCAAGTCTTCGGGAAGGAGCTGCGGATGAGCTGCGACATCGACGAGTCGACAGTATATTCACTATATGATTATCGTCAGTCTTCCCACATATGCGGAATTCAAACACCCTTCAATGACAGGGCGGCAACAGTCTTGGTCTTGGACGGCTGCGGCTTTGTCGTCTGCTTTAGCCTTCAGGAGTCGCAGATCTAGTCATGGCGCAGACAGGCGCATCAGCCTTATCGAGTGTACCTACCAAGTGTACTCGTGATTCATTCTCATTGGTTCGAGTCTCTATCGTTGTCATTTCCGAATCACTGCAAGAGTGTTATTGTTTTCCTCGGTCGCTTGGCTGTTGTCGGGACTTCCGCGGTATCCGCTTCTGTGAATGCAGCCTTTTGCATATGGGCTTTACAACGCGCACCGTGTGCAAGAGCTCTTGCTTTTCGCATATTTTCGTTGTCCAGTTTGGTCAAAATTGGATCGCCGCTGTTGTCGCTCAAAGGGCGCTCGTTGGAGGGTGTGAGGGGCACCGGCGTGGGCACGCAGTTGTGACCAGCTCATTTCTCGTATCGCAAGGAGGCTATGCAGACTGTTTATGCTGTCTCTGTTATGTCTCTTAAGAGTCAGTCAAGCGATTGAGTAAAGTTCCCATCCCCCAAGGGTGTCTTGCTGCATATATTGGGAAGCTTACTGTTGCGCCAACTATCCACAAGGGCTGCAGACTGGATGCCTCGAATGTCGAAACCACTTGCAGAGCATGATGGTAAATCATGCGAGTCTTTATGAGAGCCAGGGAAATCCTACAGTGTGATTGCCAGCCTTGTGAAGGCCTTGCTGGATGTTGCTGAAAGCTGTCGTTGCGCCGGAGGCCCCCATATATGCACCGCCAAGCAGTATGATGCTGCGTTTCCTTGCACGAGCTTTACAGTGATACGACCACACTAAAGAACATCTCCTTTGCTCGCGCGGTATAGGCTTTGGTGTTATGGTGGAGTTGTCGCTGTTGAGGGGGGGGAGGGGAGGCTATCAAGGCTATCAAGTCAACTCCACGCCAAGCCCACCATCAGAGAGGCAGTTGAGACGCAACACCACCGAGCGCTGTGCTTGAGAGCGGTAGTAGTAGGATCAACGTAATTGTGATTCTCAAGTTCAACGAGTGTGTATGCACTGCGATCTAGTAGAAGGAAGGGACACAAGTCAACAGCCACGGAGAGGAACCCGATTTGGCAGAGCAGCCACCACACCAGAGTTGAATACCAGAAGAGGACTCATAGAACCCTGCCATGTTACTGCCTTAGCGAGGTGCCCACACCGTCACGTCCCTCACTCTGCAAAAGACCCACACTGGGACCAGATCCACCACCACATACTTTCATCGGCTATATATATTCAATGATAACAAAATCAACCATCGAACCCGGGTGGCCTCCAGCCTGGGACGTTACATTGGCAAAATGGATAGCAAAGGGATAGATGGAAAAGGAAAAGGCTATAGAGACAGGTGAGTAAAATTTCTTTACTATTCCGGATCCAGAGGTCATCGGCAAAGCGGCGAGGTTCGACAATTCGATTCCGGCAAAGGACGTAGGTCGCTAGGCAGGTATGTATTGGACGCCTACGGCCGAACCTTTTTTTGCCCTTTTTGCTCGGTTGCTCTATCCTCACCTCGTTCGATCCGGCTGTCACTGTGCTCTTTTCTTTGTTTCGCAATATTGAATACTACTAGCCCCTCAAAGAGACTTGAAGTACTGTGAAGCACTGTGAAGGGCTTTATTGTCTTTCTGCTGATATTGGGTCTCTTTTTTGCTCGATCTTAGCGTGGGCCAGATCGGCTTCCTCGGATCACGCTATGATCAACCACAACAATCTACAGCAGCTGCATGTGCTTTTACAGATGTCGAGGCTCGCCACCTTCTTCTTCCCGTGTAGCCATCGGCACTAAAAGCTTTGCAGACAAGCACAGGAGGAGATGCAGCGCTGTATTGGGCTTTGCCGCTCAGCTTCTCTCTAAGGACAGGCCTTAATTGAAACCTGCTTCTACCGCCACAATGTGATGTGAAAATTATAGCAGAAGTTTTCAGCAACACAAGTCCAGAAAGCGGTTCGCGCGAAGAATACGGACAGTTAAGCTTGTACTACCATGTTCCCTGATCGACCGACTCTCAAAGTTCATGTTGTAGAGACGACGGCTTCAAGATTGTACTAGCGCTAAATCGGCTCTGAGAAACCTTCCTCCCCTGAGACCCTACCTAGTAGCAGTAGGTTAGGATAAAATTTTGACTTGTCAAGCGTGACACGAAGACGGTAGATGCAAGAGATGTTTCCTGGTCTCCTAAGATGTAATGCTTTGCGATAACGTTTATGCGCTGTACCACACTCGGACATTGATAGTTTTTATGACACTTTGATAGCAACATGTCTAAGGACACCGAAAGCAGAAAGATTTGGTACCATTGGCGATGTGAAATGTTACGAGCTATCTAAACAGCGGACAGTTGACGTTCGATACGGTGCCCCACAAACTCAATTTACACCACATGTCCACCCTGGTCGTGTAGAATACCCGGTACATTCAATGATCAAGTACCGATACCACACACCTTGTCATTTAGATTGGAAGACGATCCAACCCCGCAGATTTCCACTTTCAAACTCTGCAGTAAATTGCTGTTGTGAGTATGAGGGGGCACTTATTTACATAAGTACTGCCTTGATTTTTAGACTGCGCACTGTATCTCATGTACAGAGCAGACGTCGACATGCAACCACTACCATCTATCGCAACCGTTTTCTTGTTGTTTTCTAACCTTTCCACTCTCGCGAGAACGCAAACAATTGGTGCCTCGTCCGATTCGCCGCAAGACTCGGACATATATCAATCTTCCTATCTCGGCGGCGACCACAACATAGACCCATCGGATCTTCCGCACTTTACGCAGCTATGGAACGCTACGTTCAATTCCGATGAGAAAGTACGCCTTGTTGCAGTCTATCTCCCACACTGCCCTTCTAATCACAGGTAGCATTGGGCTCGCCCCCTAGTACATACCCTCAGCTCCACCGGCCGACAAATCGTATTCACCGCCTCAACCGAAAACGTGATTCGCACCTTTGATGCAGAGACGGGTAAGCTGTTGAACAAGCGTCAGGTAGCCCCGCCATGGCCAATGGATCGCGCGTACTGCACAAAGCTTGTCAGCCCGACACTAGGAATCATGGGAACACCGGTCATCTACCGCGAGGCTGGCAACGAGATTGCATTCTTTTACGTCAAGAGCTACATCGAGGATTACCGTCAACCAGGTGGTGCCTACCCGCCGCTCAATTCTGTGTACTATTTGTACGGGGTGTATCTGGATACATTACAGGATCTGTACAAGTACCCCATGATCATCGATGGCCAGCCCTCTGACAATGATTCACGAAAAATCTTCCTTGGTGGATTGGTTCTGCAGAGGCCTGCTCTACTGCTGTTGGGTGATGTGTTATACGCTGGTTTCGGGGGCTTGTGCGACGCTTTCAACTACACGGGTAGCATTGTGGCTGTCAACCTGGCCACACAGAGTACGTATATCTGGGCGACGCAAGCGGGAAATGCGAGTATGTATACAGATGACTGGACTGCATGGCATGGTGGCGGGGCTGGAGGCATATGGCAAGCAGGCATGGGTCTCTCTTCCAATGGGAAAGACGTCTTCTTCACAATTGACAATGGCGGCGGTTCGACAGCTACTACGCTCGACACAGCTCCCCGTTCAGGACACTCTCCTCTTACCGTTCTCTCCGAAACTGTAGCACGAATCACCCTCACCGAAGACTCTGGCCTCGGCATCCAACTTGTCGATTTCTTCCGCCCCGCAGACTGGCAGCGAGACTCGGGTCAAGACATTGGAAGCGGTGGCTTCGGCCTCCTCGACGCAGACGTCTTTAAATCTTCCGATGGATCACGAATAGGTGTCGCCACATCTACAAATCCGAATTTGTACGTCACACGCGTTGATAACCTAGGAGGGTATCTACAAAGAGGAAATGGTACGGCAGATGGCATCTTGCAGACAATACCACTAGAAGGCGAGGTGTTTGGCGGGATAGCAAGTTTTCCCTTGGAAGGTGGGTATATCTATGTCAATCCAGGCAACACGGGACTATCTGCTTACGCATTCACGCCAAACTCCACATCCTCGTCATTGTTCAGCTTTGCTGGCAAAGTCTCTCGAGTAAATGGACACTGGGGCGGCGCTGGGTTGCCAACAGTTACCAGCAATAGAGGAAAGATTGGTACGGGTATCGTATGGGCAACAGACGTACAAGAGGGTTTGAGAGCGTATAGGGCGGTGCCAGTGAACGGGTCGTTGATTGAGTTGCCCTTGCCTAAGATGGAGGGTGCGGTGAAGTTTGGAAGGCCAGTATTTGGAGACGGCAAGGTGTTTGTCTTCGATGGAACCGGTAGATTGATTGCACTGGGTAGAAAGAAGTAGGGAATGCCCGAGTTTTTGTCATATGGGTAGCGCTGATGTATTCAATCAATACACGAGTCGACCCAGTGCTTCAATGGACCAGCA
>Ga0265797_10010716_pt1 | contig 11623 bp, 13 predicted proteins | sample P2T30metagenome_FD_192433 | JGI IMG/M metagenome (GOLD analysis project Ga0265797, IMG submission 192433) | Plant litter microbial communities from East Loma Ridge, Irvine, California - P2 T30 | ecosystem: Environmental > Terrestrial > Plant litter > Unclassified | place: USA: California... | reverse complement strand
GGGCCGCGGCCTGCGCGGTCGGGTCCACGCTGCCGGTGATGCCGTCGATGGGCATGGTGCGTTCCTGTTCGTGAGCCGGATCAGGCGAGGACGTCGAGTCCCGCGGTGCGGATGGAGGGCGTGTGGGTGGCGGGCTGCGTGCGCGGGGTGACCCGCGCCTCCAGTCCGGGGTCGCCAGGCAGCACACGTGCGGCCGGGCGCTCGTCGCGACCCGGCGCGTCCTGCGGCTGGTTCTGCGACGACAGGTCGAGCGTGGTGCTCACACCGGTGCCGCCGGCGTCGCGTCGCAGGTCCGGCAGCACCTGGCGGACGGCCTCGCGGCCGGCGTCCGACGCGGCGAACAGCTCGACGTGCATGCCGTGCGCGGTGACGTGCGCGCGCACCGTGACCGGGCCGAGGCTGTCCGGCACGACCTGCACGGTGACGACGTGCTCGCCGGGGCCGGCCTGTGCGAGCGTGAACACCGGTCGCGCCAGCTGCTGGGCGAGCGGCGCCGGGGCCGGCGCGGTCGCCGCGGCGGGCGCGGCGGTCGGCGTCGTCGACATGACGAACGGGGTCTCGCCACCGCGGCTGGGGACGACGGCCGGGAGGCCCGGATCGCCCGGCGTCGACGCCTGCTGCTGGGTCCCGTGGCCGGCTCGGGAGCCGGTGGCGGCTGCCGGGGCGGCCGTGACGATCGGCGCCTGGGCCGAGGTCACCGTGGCGGTGTCGCCGTCGGCGGCGCGGGTGGCGGCGGGGGCCGCGATCGCGGCAGCGGCCGTCGGGGCGGGGGTCGCCGGGTCGGTCGCGGCCGTGGTCGTCGAGACAGCGGTCGTCGCGGGGGTGGCGCCGGTGACGGTCGTCGCGGCAGCGGCCCGAGACGCGGTGCCGGCGGGCGTCACGGCGGGGGTCGTCTCGGCGGCGGTCGCCGGGCGGGTCGTCGCAGCGGCAGCCGTCTCCGGTGCCGCACCCGACGCCGGTGCCTGCTGCAGGGTCGCTGTGGTGGGAGCGGTGGTCGGCGCCGGTGTCGACGGGACCGGCGTCGATGTGTCCCCCTCCAGCGACGGCGGTGTCGTGGTCGTGGTGGTGGTCGTTCCGGCGGTCACCCCTGCGGCCACGACGACGTGTGGGTCGTCGGCGGGGGTCTCGGCGGCGCGGCTGGCCGGAGCGAGCGGTGCGGTCACGGCCACGAGTCCGGCGGCGAGCAGCGACTGCGCGTCGACGGACGTGGGATCGGTCGCCGGCGCCGACCGGTCCGGCGTCGAGGTCGAGGTCGACGCGGACGGCGTGACAGCGGTGCTCGGCGTCGCGGCCGAACCGTCCGCCGTGCGACCGTCGGTGTCGTCCCGCTGGGCAGCGCCGTCGTCGGCGCGCCGCTCGGTCGCGGAGGCGGCGGTCAGTGCCGCACCGAAGGACCCGGCAGCAGCTGGGTCGGACGGCGCACCCCGGGTGGGGCTCGGTGCGGTGGGCACGGACGACTGGGTGGCGATGGTCAGGCTCATGCGGCGCTCCCGGACTGCATCATGGACAGCAGCGCGGCGGTCTGCAGGTCGGTCGCGGAACGCGCAGCCGAGGCGCTCGGCGGGGTGACGGCCGCCGGGGCCGCCTGCGCGGGGACGATCCGCCGGATGGTCGCGATGTCGCCGTCGGAGTACCAGTTGTCGACGATCCGGACGTCCTTGCCGGGGCGCGGCGCGTGCAGCACCTTGCCGTCGCCGACGTAGATGACGACGTGGCCCTCGCCCTTCGGGATGATCAGGTCGCCGGGCTGCGCGTCCTTCAGGGAGCCGACCTCGACGCCCATCTTCGCCTGGTCCGGCACGACCCGGGGCATCGTGACCCCGAGGTCCTTGAAGACCGTCTGCACCAGGCCCGAGCAGTCCATGCCCGCGGTCGTCTCCCCGCCGAACACGTACGGCACGCCGAGGTACTTCTTCGCGTCGGCGACGACGTCGGCCCCGGTGGCGCCGCTGCCGGTGGCGAGGGTGCCGGCACCGGCGTCGACCGAGGTCGCCGGGGCACGGGTGGCCGTCGGGGTCGCTGCGGCGGTCGCACCGGCAGCGCTCGCGGCGCCGGTCGTGCCGTCGGCGGTCGCGAGGGCATCGGCGAAGGCCGACGATCCCGCGGCACCGCTGGTGGCGGAGGCGCTCGGGGCAGCCGTGGCCGTCCCGCCGCGCAGCGTGTCGATCTGGGACCGGATCTCCGAGATCCGGGAGAGCACCGCTTCGACGCTCATCGGGCACCACCTTCCGTGCGGCGTCGTGCCGCGATCTCGTCGAGGGCGTTCTGTTCGGTCCGGAGTTCCTCGGCCGCCTGCTGCTCGGTGTGCTTGCCCTCGAGCTTCTCGAGGCCGACGGCGGCGCGACGCGCGGCGGTGTAGTCCTGCTGCGCCCGGTCGGCGTCGGCACGGCGGTTCTGCACCACGGCGTCGAGCTCCTCGAGCATCCCGCGGGTCGCGGCACGGGCTGCGGCGACGGCGCTCAGGGTGGCGGCGTCCTGGATGGGCTGGGCGTCCTCGCTGTCGGCGAGGCTGCGGCGTGCGGCGATCCGGGCGTCGGCGGCGTCCCGGACGCGCTCGTTCGCGGTGGCCAGTGTGGCGGCGGCACGGTCCTGTTCGGTGTGGCGCAGGCGCAGGAGCCCGGCGAGCGGGAAACGGCGGGCCATCACGACACCCCCAGCTGCTGCACGAGGCCGCCGAGGCGCTGCCAGGACGCATCAGCCGTGGCCCGCTCGTCCATGCCCTGGCGCAGGAACGCGTCGATCGATCCCTGGTGGTCCACGGCGGCGTCCACGAGCGGGTTCGACCCGCGCTGGTACGCACCGACGTCGAGCAGGTCCTGGGCACCGGCACGGGCGGCCATCACCTTCCGCAGCACGGTGGCGGCGGCACGCTGCTCGGGTCGGGTGACCTTCGAGGCGACGCGGGACACCGAGCCGAGGGCGTCGACCGACGGGAAGTGCCCGGTGATCGCGAGCTTGCGGTCGAGCACGACGTGGCCGTCCAGGATGCTGCGGGCGGCGTCGGCGATCGGCTCGTTGTGGTCGTCGCCGTCGACGAGCACGGTGTACATGCCGGTGATGCTGCCGACGCGGTCGGTCCCGGCGCGCTCGAGCAGTCCGGCGAGCACCGAGAACGTCGACGGCGGGTAGCCCCGGGTGGCCGGCGGTTCCCCCACCGACAGGCCGATCTCACGCTGCGCCATCGCGACGCGGGTGAGCGAGTCCATCATGAGCACGACGTCCTGCCCGGCATCGCGGAACGACTCGGCGATGCGGGTGGCCACGAACGCGGCACGCAGGCGCATGAGCGCCGGCTCGTCGGAGGTCGACACCACGACGATCGAGCGGGCGAGCCCCTCGGGTCCCAGGTCGTCCTCCAGGAACTCGCGCACCTCACGGCCGCGCTCCCCCACCAGGGCGATGACGTTGACTGCCGCGTCGCTCCCGCGCGCGATCATCGACAGCAGCGACGACTTGCCGACACCAGACCCGGCGAACAGGCCCATGCGCTGCCCGCGGCCGACGGTGGTCAGGGTGTCGAGCACGCGGACGCCCAGCTGCATCGGGGTGTCGATGCGGGTCCGGGCCATCGCGCTCGGGGTGTCGTGGTCGAGCGGGACCCAGGTGACCGGTTCGCCGCCGGGGCCCTCGAGCGGGCCGCGGTCGTCGATCGGTCGGCCGAGTCCGTCGAGCACGCGGCCGAACAGACCGGATCCGGTCGGCACGAGCACCGGGCGGCCGGTCGGACGCGCCGGGGTGCCCGCGGTCACGCCGGTCAGGCGGCCGAGCGGCATGCAGCGGACGCCCGAGGCATCGGTGGCGACGACCTCGACCGCGGTCTGTTCGCCGTCCTCGGCACCGACCGTGACGACCTCGCCGACGCGGGCGTCGAGCCCGGCGATCGTCAGCCCCAGGCCGACGGCGCTCGTGACGACACCGACCCGCTGGGGCGCGGCCCGCAGCAGCGCCTCGTCGAGGCCGCGCGGACGGAGCAGCGTGGCGGTCACCGGTCGGCTCCCGTCGCGTCGACACCGAGGGCGGTGCGGGCGCGGTCGAGCGCCGTGGCGATGCGCGCGTCGAGCATGCCGTCCGGCAGGTCGACGACGGCGTCGCCGTCGCGCAGGGCGCCGTCGGCGACGACCGGCACCGGCAGGTCGAGGCCGGCGACGCGCGCGGCGTCCGCCGGGCTCAGCCGGACGGCCACCGGGACCGTGCGGTCGACGGACGCGAGCGCCCGCCGGACGGTGGCCTCCGCGCCGGACGCGATCCGGGCCTCCCGGCTGCCCTGTCCATCAGGACCGTCGGCGACGGTCGCGTCGTGCGCGGGCCTGGAGGCGCGGACCACGTTGCCGACGATCGCCTCGGCCAGGTCGACTGCCGCGCTCGCGACCGACGCCTCGGCGTCCGCCAGGACGGGTGCGACCGTGGAGAGCATGGCGTTCGTGGCGGCGTCGAGGACCGCGATCCGGCGGGCCGTGTCGGCCTGCAGCGCGGTGATCCGCGCGGCGTGCTCTGCCTCGAGCCGGGCGCGCAGGGCGTCGGTCTCGGCCTGCGCGGCCCGCAGGCCGGCGGTGTAGCCGGCCGCGTGCCCGCGGACGTCGGCGCTCGACGCGCGCTCGCGTCCGGCGGGGTCGGCGAGCACCGGGAAGGCGACGCGGTGCACGACGGTGTCAGTCAACGAGCTCGTCCTCCTCGGCGCGGTGCACGGTGACGACGCCCTGGGCCTCGAGTTCGCGCACGGAGCGGACGACCTCGGCGCGGGCTTCCTCGACCTGCGAGACGCGGACCGGGCCCATGGCCTGCAGTTCGTCGTCGAGCAGTTCGCGGTTGCGCTCGGACACGTTCGCGCGGATGGTCTCGACGACCGGCCCGGCTGCGCCCTTCATGGCGGTCGCGAGGATCTTCGAGTCGATGCCGCGCAGCACCTGCTGGATGTCGCGGGACTCGAGCTTCACGATGTCCTCGAAGGTGAGCATGCGGGAGCGGATGTCCTCGGCGAGCTCCGGGTCGCGGGCCTCGAGTCCCTCGAGCACGGCCTTCTCGGTCGCGACGTCCGAGCGGTTGATGATGTCGACCAGGGGCGCGATGCCACCGACGACCTCGACGCTCTCGCGCGGCGACACGACGGCCCCGGCGCGCTGGCGCAGCACACCGGCGACGATGCCGACGGCCTCGGGGGTCGCGCTGCCCATCGTGGCGAAGGCCTGGGCGACGTCGGTGCGGACCCGCTCGTCGATCCCGGCGAGCACGGCACTGGCCTGACCGGCGCCCAGGTGGGCGAGCACGAGGGCGATCGTCTGCGGCAGCTCGCCCTCGAGCAGGGAGATGACCTGGCCGGGTTCGGCGTCGTCGAGGAAGTCGAACGACTGGCCGGCGAGGTTCGAGGCCAGACGGTCCATCACGCCGGCGGCCCGCTCGGCGCCGAACGACGCCTCGAGCAGCCCGAGGGCGGTCTCCTTGCCGCCGCGCTTCTGCAGGCGGCCGCTCATCGTGATCCGGTGGAACTCCGACAGCGTCTGGTCGACGACGGTGTCCTCGACGCGGCGCATCCGGACGATCTCGGCGGAGATCTCCTCGGCCTCCATCTCGGTGAACTGCTTCATCACCTCGGCGGCGCGGTCGGTCTCCATCTGCATGAGGATGAGCGCGACCTTCTGCGCACCGGTCAGGGCACGGTCGCTCGGACCGGAGCCGCCGCCGGGGCTCGGCATCAGCGCGCTCACACCGGTGCCCGGTCGTCCAGGAGCCCGCGCAGGAGCTCGGCGGTGCGCTTCGGGTCGCGCTCGGCCAGGGCGGAGATGTCCTGACGGCGGCGCTCTGCCGTGATCTCCTCGGTCGTCAGCACCTCGGTGGGAGCGTCGCCGCCGGGCATCGCCGACAGAACGGCGGTCGGGGCGTCACCGGCACCGAGCGACGCCCGGTCGTCGACGCCGTCCATCGCGAGGGGCAGCTGGAACGTCTCACCGGCGAAGGCGTCGAGCTCGCCGAGGTCGACGGCCTCGCGCTCCTGCTTCCGGTTGCGGCGGGCGACGAAGAACATGATCGCGATGACGGCGAGGACGATGCCGATCACGATGCCGGCGGTGCGGATCGACGACCACAGTGCTTCCTGCTGGTCGGCCTTCTGCTGGGCCTCCAGGGCCTTGGCGGCCTGGTCGGAGGCGCTCGTGTCGAAGTCCATCATCGCGACCTTGACCTGGTCGCCACGGTCCTGGTCGACACCCGCGGCGGCGGACACCAGGTCGTTGATGCTCTGCAGGTTCGCGCTCTGCACGGCGTCGGCCTTCGAGTTCAGCGCGACCGAGATGGTCTGCCGGTCGAGCCCGCCCGAGGGGATCTGCGTGGTCTCGGTGGTGTGGTCGACGGCGTTGTTCTTCGTCGCCGACTCGTTCTTGTACCCGTCGTCACCGGTGCCGCTCGTCGCGGTGCCGTTCGGGACGGCGATGTTGTCCGGACCGAGGACCCCCGTCGCGCCGCTCCCCGCGCCGGAGCCGGCGCCGTACTCCTCGGTGGTGCTCGACTCGTTCAGTGCGACCGGACCCGAGGTCGGGCTCGTGTAGCTCTCGGACGTCCGCGTGCCGGACTCCTGGTTCATCGTCCCGGAGACCACGACGGTCGCGTTGCCGACGCCGAGCGTGGTGTCGAGCAGGTCCTGGATCTTCTTGCTCGTCGCCGCGTCGTAGTCGGCGGCCTGGTCCGCGCCGCTGCCGGTCGCACCGGTGCCGACGGCGGACAGGGTCTGGCCCTTCGCGTCGACGACCGAGACGTCGGTGGGCTGCATGCCCTCGACCGAGGCGCTCGTCAGGTGCACGATGGCCTGCACCTGGTCGGTGCTGAGCTGCGTGCCGTTCTCGGTCGCGATGAACACCGACGCGGTCGGGTCCTTCTCCTCGGAGACGAACACCGACTTCTCGGGGATCGCGAGCTGCACGGTGGCGGTCTGCACGCCGTCCATCGCACCGATGGTCTTGGCGAGCTCGCCCTCCATCGCGCGCTTGTAGGTGACGTCCTGCTGGAACTCCGAGCTCGTCACGCCCATCTTGTCGAGCAGCGAGTAGCCGCCCTCGTTCGACGACGGCAGGCCGTTCGACGCCGCCTTGAGCCGCTCCGAGTAGACCTGCGCCTGCGGCACGAGGATCGTCGCGCCGCCGTCGGTGAGCTGGAACGGCACACCGTCGGTCTGCAGCTGGTCCGTGATGGAGCTCGCGTCGGCCGCGGCGAGCCCGGTGAAGAGCGGCGCGTAGGACGCCTTGCCGAGCCAGGACGCGAGGGCGATCCCACCGAGCACGAGCGCCGCGATCGCCAGGATCGCGATGGTGCGCTGGGCGGCGGAGAAGCCCTTCACGTAGGCGCTGAGGCGCGCGAAGACGTTCTTGACGGCGACGGGCATCAGGCCTGCATCCTCATGATCTCGTTGAAGGCGTCGACGCCCTTGTTGCGGACGGCGGAGACGAGCTCGAGCGTGACCTGCGCGCGGGTGGCGGCGATCGTGGCGTCGTGGATGTCGTCGAGGTTGCCGGTGACGGCCTTGAGCGCGAGGGTCTTCGAGTCGCTCTGCAGCGACTGCAGCCCGTCGACGGCGTTGCCGAGGCTCGCGGCGAACCCGCTGCCGTCGGTGCTCGTCGCGCCCGCAGCGCCGGCGACGTCGCCGGACGTGCCGGACACACCGGTCAGTGCGTTCGTCATCGCGTTGGTGGTCACACCGTTGACGGCGTCGATGGGCATCAGTTCTTCCCGATCTGCAGTGCCGCCTCGTAGGCGGTCTTGGCACGGTCGACCACGGCGGCGTTCGCCTGGTAGCCGCGCTGGGCCATGATGAGGTCCGCCATCTGCGTGCCGAGGTCGATGTCGGGCATGCGGACGTAGCCCTCCTCGTTCGCGAGCGGGTTGTCCGGGTCGTAGGTGACACGGCCGGCGGCGCTGCCGAACGCGGCGCCCTTGACGTAGGCACCGGAGACGCCGGCGCCTTCCTGCACCTCGACGTACCGCGCCTGGAACGCGGTGTCGTCCATCGACTTCACGGTGTTCGCGTTGGCGATGTTGTCCGAGACGGCGTCGAGCCACTTCCGGTGCACGGTCAGACCGGTGCTCGCGATGCCGATCGCGTCGAAGGTCGTCACGAGTTCGTCCGCATCGCCGCACGGACGCTGGTGAGCTCGGAGTTCATCGCCTGCGTCGCGAACTGGTACCGCAGCACCGTGTCGATGTTCGACAGCGTCTCCTCGTCGAGGTTGACGTTGTTGCCGTTCGTGTTCGTCGGCTCGAGGCTGCGCGCCATCGTCGGCGTGGTGGCGCCGTCGCCGTCCACGATCGACTTCGCCAGGGCGTCCTCGAACTGGACCTTCTCGGCGTGGTAGTTCGTCGTGTTGATGTTCGCGATGTTGTTCGCGATCACCTTCTGGCGCATCGACAGGCCGTCGAGTGCGCTCTGCAGCGCGACGCTCGTCACGGAATCGAACACGAAGGATCCCCTCGTCAGGCGTCGTCGGTGCGACGTCGCCGTGCGGTGGTGGCCGATCCCTGGCCGAACTGGTGAGCGATCCGTGCTCGAGTGGCGCTATCGGAGCCCGTCGTCCGCCGCGTTAGGCATCGCCCCGAACGGGGGGCGGTGCGGCGGTGGGGCGGAGCACCCGAGATGCGACAGAGCACCCGTCGATCGACGGGCGCTCTGTCGCAGAACTGATGCGGGGGCGCGGGTCAGGCGGAAGCGTCGAGGTACACGGAGCCACGGGGCTCGCGCGTGGCGTCGACGGCGCGCAGGGCACCGAGGTGCTCCAGCGTCGAGCGGCGGTCCGCCTCGAGCGCCGTCATCCGGTCCCGCTGCGCGGCGAGCAGCCGGGAGGCCCGTCCCACCAGGTCACGCGGCAGCGGTCCCAGCCCGGCCGGCTCCGACCACCCGGCCGCGGCCGTGGAGTCGGCCGCCTGCCCGGCGGCGTCGTGCTCCAGGGACGTGAGCAGGGCCTCCCATGCGGCTCGTCCGTCGGACGGCTCAGGCGACAGCTCTGCGGACGGCTCAGGCGACACCGAGGGCTCCCCCGGTCGGCTGCTGCGTGGCGGGCGTCGCGGGCAGCGAGGCGGCCGCCTCGTGCCACGACTGACGCAGCGGCTCGAGGATCCGGATGCAGTCGCGGGTGGCCTGCACGTCGCGGTGCACGTTCGCCGTGATGAGCGACGTGGAGGCGTAGTTGTAGACGGCCAGCAGGCCCTCGCCGCCGTCCCAGACGTCGATCCGGAGGGTGCTCGAGAGTTCACCGACGATCGCCTGCGCGTGCAGGAGCTGCTCGCGGGCCGCCTCCCAGTCGGCGGCGACCTGCGCGGCCTCGGCACGGTGCAGGTCGAGCAGCAGCCGGTCGTAGAGCATCGTCACGAGCTGGGCCGGCGTCGCCGAGAGCACGGCCTCGTTCGTGTACTGGGCACGACGCTGGTCGGTGACGGTGCGCGGCTGGGCGGCCTGGCGGAAGGCGGCTGCCTGGAAGTCGAAGGTCATGGTCGTTCCCGTCAGCTCGACGTCGAGGCCAGCTGGCTGGCGAGCCAGCTCGACTGCGACTGGAGCTTGCTGAGGCTGGTCTCGAGGGATGAGTAGAGGGTCTGCAGGGCGGCACGGCGCATCGTCAGCCGGTCGGTCCAGCTGTCGATCTGGGTGGTGAGGTCCTTGGCGACGGCCTGCTGCCCGGTGATGGACGTGGTGACCGAGCCGTCGTACTTGTCGGACGCGGCGGTGGCCGCGGCGCCGACGTTCGCGGCGACCCCGGAGAGCATCGCCTGGGTGGCCTTCGGGTCGGAGGCGAGTGCCTTCTGGAAGGCCTCCGGGTCGAAGGTGAAGCTGCCGTCCTTCGTGATCACGATGCCGATCGTCGACGGCGACTTGCCGTCGACGGGGGCGGACATCGTGCTCGTGAGCCGCTGCACGGCGTCGCGGGACGCACCGTCGCCGAGCAGGACGCCGGCCTTCGTCGTCGTGGTGCCGGACGTCGCGCTGGTCGAGCTCGACACCGCGGTGTTCGTCTTGTAGTAGGCGGCGACCGCGTTCATCGCGTCGACGAGCCCGGAGGCCACGGTCTGGGCCTTGGTGGTGTCCTGCGCGACCGTCACGGTGACGGGTTCGGTGGTGGCCTTCGACACGGTGACGTCGAGCCCGGGGACGAGCCCGGTGAAGGTGTTCGTGGCGCTCGTGACCGTCTGCGCGGCGGCGGTGCCGGCCCAGAGGGTGACGCTGGCGTCGGTCGCCGCGGTGACGACGGCGGCGCCCGTCTCGGTGAGGACGTTCGTCGCGGTGCCCGCTGCCACGTCGTCGGCACCGCCCCGGTACACCTGGAAGCCGCCGGCCGCCCCGGTCGTGGCGGACGTGAGCTGCAGGCGGTAGAGCTTGCTGCCGTCGGCATCGGTGCCGGCGGAGACCTTCGTCGCGGTGACGCCCGCACCGGACTTGTTCAGGGCGGACACGGCGTCGTCGAGCGAACCGGACGCCGGTGTCACAGTGGTCGACCCGCCGTCCGCGCCGACGATCGTGATCGGCTGCGCACCGGTCGACCACGTCGACATCGCGGCCGTGACCCCGACCTGGGCCGAGGCGGTCGAACCGACGGTGAAGCTGATGGAGCCGGCGGTCGCCCCGGCACCGGTGACGGCGGTGACGCTCGGCGCGGTGCTCGTCGCGGCGAAGAGGTCGAGCGACGAGGCCTTCGCGGCGTCCGCGGCCTTCGTGGCGAGCCCCTGGATCAACCCGTTGAGCGTCTGCAGTGACGAGATGAACGAGTTGGTGGTGGTGAGCTTGTTCTTGAGCAGGGTCTGCGGGACCCCCTCGACGCTCATCAGCGAGTTGATGAGGTCGGTCGTCTTGAGACCGCTGACCAGACCATCGATCGCGAGGCTGGTGCTCGAGGACACGGACGAGGACATCGTCGACACTCCCTGGCGTCGTGGAGGTGGTCAGGACGGCGGCGTCCGCCCCCCGGGGCACCCGATCGGGCCCGGAGGACGGACGTCGTGATGGCTAGCGCAGGAGCGAGAGCACGCCCTGGGTGCTCTGGTTCGCCTGCGCGAGCATCGAGGTGCCGGCCTGGCTGAGGATGTTGTCGCGCGTGTACTTGACCATCTCCTCCGCCATGTCGACGTCGGTGATGCGCGAGGAGGCAGCGGTGAGGTTCTCCTTGGCCACGTTCGTCACGTTGATGGCGTGGTCGAAGCGGTTCTGGACGGCACCGATGCTCGAACGAGCCGAGGAGACGTACTTGATCTGCTCGTCGATCGCGGTGATGGCGGCCTGAGCGTTCGTCGCCGAGTCGAAGGTGAGCGCGCCGACCGCGGTCGACACGGACTCCACGTTCGACTTCGACAGGTCCACGTCGATCTGGCTCGCCGCGTCGCCGTTCGCGCCGACCTGGAACTTCAGGACGCCTGCGGCGCCGGCGGAGCCGTCGAGCAGGTTGATGCCGTTGAAGTTGGTCGACGCCGAGATGCGGGTGAGCTCCTTGGTGAGCTCGCCGACCTCGGTGGTGATCGCCGTGCGGGAGTCCGCGTTGTTCGAGTCGTTGCCGGCCTGGACGGCCAGGTCGCGCATGCGCTGGAGGATCGAGTGGGTCTCGGTGAGGCCACCTTCAGCGGTCTGCACGACGGAGATGCCGTCCTGCGCGTTGCGGGCGGC
>Ga0265797_10010714_pt1 | contig 11624 bp, 3 predicted proteins | sample P2T30metagenome_FD_192433 | JGI IMG/M metagenome (GOLD analysis project Ga0265797, IMG submission 192433) | Plant litter microbial communities from East Loma Ridge, Irvine, California - P2 T30 | ecosystem: Environmental > Terrestrial > Plant litter > Unclassified | place: USA: California... | reverse complement strand
TGTGAATTCCTCCCTTATGATTGAATTCTTGGGTCATACACTGTCTGCGCACGAGTTTACGTACAGCGAAGCCAATAGCTGTGGGCGTTTCGAAAGGCGCCGCCCCGAACTTGGCGTCCATACCATCGAGAGACCGCTAAACGTTCAGCTATATCTTAATATCTAGTATACTAATACTATAAGTGTCAAATAAAAGAATGATTGCGCTCACCGCCGAGAGATGGTCACTAAAGCCACGGAAGCTGTAGAGCGAGATGGAGAAACATGAGAGAACAGGTCAATTGGAAATAAAGAGGAACCAGAGCCACAGTACAAGATAAATGCTTTCTTTACACACAAACGCGGCACTCGGTGTCTAGAAACGACGCGCGACCTGCCCTCCCTCGCTGATGCTCGCTCGCTCGCTCGCTGAACGCTCCCGCAAGCACACGCACCAAGCAAGGCACGCTTTCGAAGGTAGGAAAAGAATCCCTGGCGTGTTTTATGCTTTCTTCCTTTCTGCCCTCGTCTGACAGAGGTTCGACCCAGTCTGGTGATGATAATAACGAATGAGCATAAACATAAGAGACACGGAAATAGGAGCGAGAGATGTGTGTCGTGGACCTGCCATGCTGAGCCACGCTTGGATCAAGGAAAAGCCAAATGTGCCTGCCGCGAGACTTTCCAACCAAGTGAAATTACGCTTCCGCTCGAAGTGTGCATGAGAAGTCTGAAGGAGAGGCATGTGTAGCAGGAATCAGAGCGGGAAGAGAGCTCCTTCTTGAGTAGAAAAGCGGTCTGAAAGCTAATGATCTGCAAAGTATAGGAAAAAGTGAAAAGAAAGCAGAACAGAAAAACTTTAGTCGTTAATGCGTGATAAAGAAAACAGGAAAATTGTGAGAAGAGAACCAAGATCGCAAGAAAAGCTTCCATCAGCATCATCTCTTCGATGGCGAGCTCGCGCCTCTGGGCGTGGGATCTGGGTCTATTTCTCCACTGCTGCCGCCACTCGTAGGAGTCAGTGTTGCTGGTCTGGGAGTGATGTCCCTATCTTCTTCATCGTCTTCTCGCTTGGGCGTCGCCAGTTTGCGTTCGTCCTCTGGTGGCTCTTGGATCACAATCGCCGACTTGTGGCCCGGCGCTTGGGGGAAGACAACCGGCGGTGTCAAATGCCCAGCGCGCTCCACCTCAGTAGCACTAGCTGTACCGAACTGGATATCATGGTAATGCTCATGATCCTCTTCTTTGATTGTTCCAGCCTCTTCTACACCGCTCTCGGCCGCTCGCGCTGAGCTCTCTTTAAGAGCGGCAATGTCTTCGTTTGAGATCACGCTGCCTTGGGAGTTGGTGCGCATCATCTCGATGCCGAGACGGGAAGCTCGCTTCTCCTTGCGTTGACGGGCCGGCGACCGATATCGCACGTTGCTGCTACTGACGCTACTGTGGCCAAGTTCCTCGTCTTCATCGTCACCACTCTCGGCTGCAGACTCGTGGCGAACCTTTTCGAGCGAACGTTTCTTAGCTTCAATGGACTCCATTGATGGCTGCTTACGCGGTTCGGCATCTTCGGGCTCTTCAATGGCAGTCTCTAAGACGGCAGGAGCTGACATTTGATGACTTAGCGTTGCGGGAGGCGGAGGCGAGGGACTGGCCTTCTCTTCTGGCTCGGCTGTGATGACGTCGTCTCTGCCGTCCTTGTTGTTGGATATACCCAGGCCACCGAAATTGCGCTCGAGATCAGACTCGGTGTACTCCAGCGTAGGCTGACGGCTTATAATACGAGGTATGCTGTCCACACGGGAGCCTATGGAGCTTTGAGAACCTATGGAATTCTCACGCTCAGAGAAAGTCGTCCATGCAGTCGAGGCCGTGGTGCCAGAGCTCCCATCCTTGGTGGAAGACACGTTCGTACTTGTCGGGCTGCAAGCGTCGAGTGAAGCAGACTGTGGAGTGGGCCGAAGCTGCGACAGCGGGATGGTTTGTCCATGTGATTGTGAGGGTCTCCAGCCCTCTGGTGCTACCTTCCATTGGCACAATCTACCCATGACTTCTTCGAGCTTTTCCCTGGTAGGAGGCTTCTCAACTAGCGCGTCAAAGTGATGTGGTGCTTGAAGCTCTTTCAAATAGCCAGTCACGGCGACGATTGGCGTGTGAGAATTTGCGATCTTGGTATCTCTGATCATGCGAGCAACATCCGCACCGTTGATGTGGGGCAGCTTGTACTCCATCATGATGATATCGTACTTGATGTCACTCGAGGCGTAGCGTAGAGCGTCTCTGCCATTCGTGACGGTGATGGTGCGACAGCGCAGCTTCTCCAGCAACCGTTCCATGACCAAACGCGAGACAGGGTGATCTTCGCACACGAGGACGTCAAGGGTCCTGAAAGACGGCCCGTCTCCAAGGCTCACTTGTGAGGATCTTCGGAGGCTTTGGCGACGACGCTGAACTCTTAGCAGAGCATTCTGTCGACTGTCTTCGTTGTCCGAAGACGACGGCGACACATTGAAGACGCCACTCCTGCGCTTGTGGTGGCTTGGCATAAGCTCCGGCAACAGATCGCCATCTTGGGATCCGATGGTGTGAGATCTTTGCCTCGGTGACGAAGCACTTGACTGCCGCTGCCGTGCCAACTCTTGAGAGATCTGACTAGAACCAGACTTGTTGACTTTAATAGGCGAAGGGGTACCTGATGTCTTGAACGCTATGGGCAATCGAGGAGGACCTTGCTGCTCGAAGAAGCTACCTGGCTGTAGCGATGTATTGTTTGGTTGTAGATGAGAGTAACTTGAAGAACCGCTGGATGTCTTCCGCCGTTCGTGATTCTGACCTGCACTGAAGGACAAGAGCAAAGGCGAGGATGGCTGAGATGCTCGGCTTGGCGACGCACTTGCGTGATTCAGGAGGGACGGAGACTGTGATCGGCCCTTGTTGGATGACAAAGTGCGTTTAAGCGGGCCTGGCGCGATCGGACTCGAATCCAGCGAGGGTGCTGGTGATGGCGATGTCACTGCTGGGGAGGACACTCCGCCGCCGGACGCAGCCTTCGCCTGAGCCTGCATGGCATCCGCTCGTAGCTTCTGAATGACGTCTTTGTTTGCTTTCTCCAGCACTGGCAGGTTCTTGAACTGGAACGCGCCAAAGTCATCGGTCACGGTGGGCTCGCTCAATCTGCGTGCACGATGGTCTCGAACATGGGGCGGAATATGTAGCGGCATGAGATTTCGCTTCACTGCATTGACCTGTGTTCGGACGCGCGAAAGTGCATCATGTGGGCGATCTGGGTAGTCGGCACCTGGAGTTTGTGATGGCGAAGTAGTTTGATCTTCGAACTCGGCAGCGAAGTCCTGCATAGTAGCGCCGCGTGCGTCGAAATATTCAGTATCTTCGGGATTCTCAGCTGCTGGAATGAAGGAAGCCTCATCATCTCTCAGTGTGTCCCAATTGATTTCAGAGAACCACGGGTGAGCCTTGATCTCGTCGCCGCCGCTAGGGTATTTGTCATCTTTGTTGGACCCTAGTCGTTCTTTTGGATCCAGACATATCAGCTTGTTGATGAGGTCCTTAGCTTCCTCAGAGGCGAAGTCCTCGTCTTCATCTTCCGGCCACTGTATATTGCGGGCAAGAATATTCTTGAACACCTCCTCAGGCGACTCAGCGTTGAAAGGCGGACGTCCGTAAAGACATTCGAAAATGATGCAGCCCAGTGACCACCAATCACTCATCTCATCCTGACCAGATCCATCAATGGTCTCCGGAGCGAGGTAATCAGGAGTACCTACGAATCGCCTACTGCTATCTTGTGGGTCGAATAGAGCCATCATTGGAGGCGGCATAGTCGCCTGCTGTGGTGGCGTCTCCACTCGTTGGCTTTGGTGGCTTGGCACGGGCTGCAAGCCGTAGGGGTCGGGTGACTCTGCAGCCTCCTCATCGGCAGCCTCTTCCTCAATTGGTGATCGCCCGTCAGCAACAGAGAAGCGGCGGAACATTGACGATAAAGCCTCACTATCACCGCTGTCACTGCGTTGCCCAGAAGTACGTCGTGAGGGCTCGCGCGAAGGCTCGCGGTTCAAACTGAAGTATGATGGCTGAGACATCTCAGGATATGGCGTCAGGGCTGGCGTGTGACCCGGCGAGCCGTTCCCTGCGTGGAAATCAAAGGATGTCGATCTTGACGAAGTAACTGATGGCGCTCTCTTGAATGGTCCTTGTTTGAGGAGATCAGGTGGTGCGTCGCCAGGTTTGGCATTCTGGACGCGCTTCTGGCGTCCAATCATGCCCATACGGGACAGACCGAAGTCTGTGAGCTTGAGATGGCCTTTCGACTCAATGAGAAGGTTGTCAGGCTTAAGATCTCGATGGACGATCTGGCGGGCGTGCAAATGTTGCACGCATAGGACGACTTCTGCCATATACTTCACCGTCCAGTCTTCGGGCAATGCACCGAGGACCTTGATCAACGAAGCGCAGTCACCTCCATTTAGATACTCCATTACAAGGTAGAGATAGTCCTTGCTCGAAAAAGTCCAGTACAGCTTCGCGACGAAATCGCTCTCTCCTTGCCACATCATGATAGCGCGCTCAGCTTTGACATTGGTGACCTGGTTCTTTGCGACCATGTCGCCTTTCTTGAGCACTTTGATAGCATAGTAATCGCCTGTTGACTTCTTCTTCGCAAGGTACACACTGCCAAACGCACCCTTACTAATAGGTTTGATGATTTCGAAATCCTTAATCGAGGTTTGCACGGCTCGGGGTTGAGGTAGAGTTGAAACGCCGGGGAGGCGTGGCGACGAAGGCCTGCCAAGCGCATCAGACATTGCTGCAGAAGACTGCCGGCGATGGTGCTGATGCTGCGCTCTTATGATAGGTGAGGTGAACTCGCTCGTAGTCAGGACGGGAGATGTGATAGGGGAAGGTACGCTGTCAGCGGTGCTAGACATCCTCGGTCGCGACATCCTAAGTGGAGACGAAGGGCCTGGTGCAACTCGCGCAGGCGATTGATGCCGACTGGAAGCAGCCAAGCTTGGAAGCACAAGACTCTTGCGCTTTCGCTCACGTGATCTTTGGCTTGCAATGCGGCTCAAGCTCAAGTCAGCTCCCGGAGAGTCTGACCGCCTGTAGCTCCCAGAAGCCAGGGACGATCGCACGCTACCGTCGCTCTCTGCTCCAGTGTCACTTTCCAAAGCAATGGATCCTCGCTTATGAAAATTGTAAGGCTCTGTGACTGATTGTGTACCATGTGACTTCGGCGTCATCGTTCCACCATGTGGACTGCTAGCTCGCGACGAGCCAGCGGATGAAGGCCTTCGGGCAAGGCTGGGATCTGAGGTGTTGCGCAATGCCATCGCCATGGCAGAAGTCTGCGGAGGCCGTGAATATGAGCTAGTCATCGAGGAGGTTTCTGATTGGAATACAGATGCTGGCTCTTGTGACTGTGCCGGAACTGCTCGAGGCTGGTCCAATTCGAATGGCCCATGGCCTTGGAAGTTCTCAGAATCTTCGCTGGAGTCACTCAATTCACCTGCTGCAATGCGTGCAGCCTTCTCCATTGCCGCTTCAATGCATTCTTGGACCAAAACGTCATACTCGATCCTGATACGTTCAGAGTATTCCAGGATTTGTCGATGGCGGAAGACTGCTTCCACTTTAGCTCTTGCAAGATGTGAAGTGTCCTCGCACAGCATAGCCAGGCCAGACTCATTCTCAAGTGTCTGTGCGCTTGGCGACTGCCATTGCAAAACTTGTTGGATTCGGCCTTCCGATTGTGGCGACAGCGTCCTCATCTCTCCAGGAGCATAATTCTTGCTGTCTTTGATCGCTGGCGTGCTGATCTCCATCACTGTGTCGCATAGATCCATGACCAGCTCAACGATTCGAGCCAACGGCCTTCGGACCGCGAAGGACCTGGCACGGCTGTGACCAAATCCGCTGGATGATGAATCTCGAGAGCGCGACGAAGATTGCACGGCGGGGGATGCTCTACCGGACGAAGGGTTCGACGAAGGGTTCGATAGAGATCCGATCACCAATCCCTTGTATTCAGCCGGGACAGCTGGTACAGGCGAACCCTCTTCAGAAGAATTACTCCTAGCCCGGGCTTGAGACTCCAGAGAGTCAAGTACCTTCACAATAGCACCCCGCTGCTCGTTCAATGCTTCCTGGGCCATTTGAACTTCCATCTCCGCGTGATGCTCTTGTGAACATAGCTCGGTATGCTTCTCAAACCACCATGGAGTGATTTGACGTTCACATAGACGACATAACACGGGCATGGGAGGCGGATGACTCCCAGGATCGTTCACTCCGACATCAGCTAGAAGCGTGAGATAGTTGGCCAAAATCTCAGCTCCAATGCCAAGCGACTCCACGAGCACATCCGGAAGGTCGATGGTGATCTCACGAGACACTACAGGCTTGATCATCCACATGGTATGGCTCTCTTCTCCTGTTGATCGATCGTAAACCAGCATTCCTTGCGCTTCGAGTTCCACAGCCAAAGGCTTGACGTCCAGTAGATCCTGAGGCGGGCTTGCATCGTCGACTGCAACCTCAGTTTGCACTCCGAGCTCGATTGTGTTCTTGTTGTCTTCATTGCGTTGCTCAAGATGAGCTGACTGTGTAGCCTCGCCGTCTAGAGGCTGTATTGATTCCAACGCTTCATTTTGTTGCGCAGCGACTTGGGAAGTCCAGAAGCTTTCTGGTAATCTGACATTGAACCTGATGATCCTACTTTTCGAATCGTCCTTGCGAATAGCTTCAACACAATCGGCAAATACTGTGGAGTTGTCGAGCAAAGCTTCACTGATAGGCTTGCCAACGAGGCTTCCGGCAGGATGCCCCGTTAAGTCCTGCCACGATGGACTGACCCAACGTACTTTGTTCTCCAGATCCAGCTCCAGCATAGCATTCATCGACTGCTCAACGGCCTTCTTCAAATCCTCTCGCTCCTCACGAATGTCCATACTGATCGTTCGCTCCATGTGCGTCCTGTGGGGCCCATCTCTGGCGGCATCTTCCCTGATCGCAGCCACGGCTGGTGGCATCAGCATGCCCTGCTGCGGGAGCGGCACTGGCGGTGTGCCGGCCATGCTCGAGGTTCCGTGATCCTTTGTGCACGAGTGTTGTGGGTGTACGTCCGTCTGTCCACATGTCCCGAGGGAGCAGACTGGAGGAAGCGCTGCTACGCCCGTCTTGCAGGCAGACCCATCGTGATGTGGAATCAGGATGGAGAGTGCTTGGGTGGACGCGACGTGGCGTGGGCGCGAGCGAGCGTGCGGTGCAGTGCTGCAGTGCGGGCAAGACCTATATGTCTTACACAAAGGACGAGCAAGCGGGCGGCGGTGGGAACGGGCGGCGGGCTGGTGAGCGAGCGCGGTTGCGGCTGCGAGCGGTGGAGGGCTCGGAGAGCGAGACGGTGCACGGCGTGCTGGCGGTGGTGGAGGACAGAATAATAGTCTGTAATCGTGGTCGTCGTCGGCGGCGTGCTGCTCGCGGCGGTCGGAGAATAATTCAGCAGGACGCCTCCGCTGTCGAGATTCCTCTGTCAGGTGGTCTCGTCGATGAGAGATGGCAAGCCGTGGGCCGGATCCTAAGGTGCAGCTGCTTGCCCCGCACCGCACACTAAAGTAGCCTAAACCTTCCACCTTATGCTTGATCAATGAGAACAAGCGCGCCCGCCGCGATAAAACGGTGGTAGACTCGTTCTCGTCTCGCATCACCGGCTGCATGTACATTGTGCAGGCCAGCATGGAGGATGCTGCACTCGTGTCGACTGCCACCTGCACCAACAACACCGCACATGCGTCCTTATCACTCATGGCATACGCCTGAACGCCACGGCCACCGCCCGTTGGCACCACCATTCTATCAAGCAAGCCGCTGCGGCTCGACCCTTGGCTGCAGCAGCGTCCCTCTGTCAACGGCCTCACAGCCAACCCGCGTGCAGCGCTGTCCCCTGCTCGTGCAAGCATTCTGCGCTCCTTGGTTTCATATTTGTCCATCTACCCTGGGCTCACGGCAGCGCCGGCACTTGTGCTGGCTGCAGCACGATATACCAGCAGCGCCATGCAGCGCGTCCACGGGCTTCGAGAACTAAAAGCACAGAGTGCTCGCTCGCTGCACCGACGTACCTCCGGCTCGAGCGGTTGGACGTGCGTGTCACCTAAATCCTGCTAGGTGAGGTGCTTGGTTGGTGTGGCATGTGACTCAGCAGCTGTGGTGGTACACTGTCTATTCTAATGTAAACAAACAAGCTGCGTTGATCAATGGTGCTGTGGCGAGCTTCACAACGCGCTGTCTTCGTTGCAGCTTATCAGTTGCACGTTCTGATCATCACCACCACTGTGGAGAGGCGTTCGTCGGACGTGCCCTTCATGAGCTGACGTTGATAAGGGTGGGGACAGTCAGCTTGTGGTTAGGGCATTTCAGACGGATTCAAATCCGGAGACGTAGTTACGTACCAATGCTCTCGCTGCAGTAAGCAGCATCTGAAGAGAGTTTACGGCCCTCCAGATCTGAGCGCTTGTGACAAGTTCCTACTCGACGGCCAGGCCAATCCTGTCACAGGGTCTATTTAAGCGAGAATTGAAGGTTTCATTGTGGCTATCATAACTCATCTCTATGGGATCGCTCGGGTATTCAAAGCACTCGCCGTGCTGACCCGCGCTCATTGCCAATATTACATTTATGCAGCAACTTGTGCCTCGTACCAGGTCGCCTCCTCCCGCTGCAGCATCGTCGTGACCTTCTCGACCTCCTCCGCTAGACCCTGGATGTTGGCGTCCCAAGCACGCAAGTCCATTGCACCCGAGTCCTTGCCTCCTTCCTTTGTGTTGAAGTGAATCACGCCCTCGATCTGATCAATGGAGCCGGAGAGACGGCTAGACTCGATCATTCCAGCTGCATATGCTTCTGCACGGTCCGCGTCGGTGCCGAGCAGTGTACCAAGTGCGTCGATGGAGATGTTCTGATAGAGACGGGAGACAGCAAGAAGGTTGTGCTCGAGAACGGCCTTGTCAAGTACAGTGCTACCATCACTTGTCTTGGCGAGCTGGTGGACTTTCAACCCAGCTGCGAATGCAGCGACTTCGGCAGGTGCAAGCAGACGGTCGAGAAAGATTTTCTCCAGAATCGAGAACTCTGGTGTCTCGGCGGCGCGGTCGTCCTTGTACAGCCTGCCTAGCTGTCGAGCACGCGCGGGACCAGCTGGGCCAAGCACAGCACAAGTGATAGCCGCGGACAGAGTGTGGAGACGCTCCTCTTCGTCGATGAGACGATCTGTGCTGAGGGCGTAGTACGCAGTAGAGGCGTCGAGAAATTGGTTCATAGAGTCGCTGATACGAGCTTGGGAAAGCTGAAAGTGAAGTTTGATGTTCTGATCCGTGACATTGTAAATGATCTGCTTGAGGCGGTTAAGGTAAGTTACTGCGTTGGTCGGGTTGTCTTCCTCGAGGTAGCAGCGGCAGATGCGAACCCACACCTGGGCTTTCTCGTTGTCGCTAACGCTGCGCTGGGAGGAGTCAAGAGTAATGACTTGAAGGGTTTTGGCGGAGCTGGTGAAGTCCTCCTCGGCTTCATAAGCATCGGCTAACGCGAATTTGAGGTCGGTGTCTTGTTGCTCAAAGCTGACGGTTTTGGGTGCGAGAAGCTGGATGATCTCATTGCCTGCCTCGACTTTGACATCATTGTCTTTGAGGTTGCGATATTGCTCGACGAATGCCGAGAGTAGCGGCCGTGAAGCAATGACACCGATGTTGTCAGAAAGAATGCTCTGCACGTATGCAACCAGATTCGCGGCTAAATCGCTGCCCGAGAAAGAGTTGACGATCTCGCTCAGGGTACTGTTGTATGCCTCAGCGCGCTGTGTTGTTGGTGGTGAGTTCTCGAGCTGCTGCAGCTTGGAGACGACATCCCCAGATGCAGACATCCTGACAATGTGTTTATCCGTCAAATTTTGCTGGTGCTTTGATGATCTTCGGCAAGTGATGTGGACTAGGTACGTAGAGCAGTAAGTCCAGCTGTATGTTGTGTTCGTATCGGGTTGATAGCTATTTCAGTCGTCGAACGAGCCCAGTATGTGAGTCTGAGAATGGTATCGGCCTTTCAGTTTCGTGGATTTATGGCGACGCTGTCAATGTTGAGGTGAAGTGGCGGAGTCTTTCAATGTTGTTTGGTTGGTGATGCCCGAGGCCATTGCTGCCTGATGAGCATGGATGCCTGATTGCGCGCCGCCGCCTTTCACAAGCCGCGCTCGTCACTTGCTACCCAGGTACCTTGAACACATACATAGAGCTTCCAACACAATCTAACGCGTCTCCAAAACTCTGCTGACATCTTGACGGATTCTTCTCACTAATTGGACTATCACTGCATCACAACGATCCCACAGCCACGCGCCACTGCCTACCAGAGTGTAGCGTCACTGCCATCATGGCAGACCCAGCTATCAAGCCCGAGATCAAAGCAGACCCAGCCGACACGAAAGATGCCATGGCAGATGTAGACGAGTTTGAAGAAGATCATGATCTCTACATTCCTCCAGACCCCCCACAAGGCTGGCTTGCGCGCGTACCGCCAGAGTTATGGCAAGCATGGAACGAGATGTACAACAATGCGCACGGCGGCGAGATGGTCAGGATTGGGACGCTACGAGTGCACGACATAAACCCGTCTGTAGTAGAACAGAAGGTGGAAATATTCCTGGAAGACGGAGTCGAGCAGACGAAGGAAATGCCAAAGAAATACAACCTCAAAATACAAACCGCAACATACAACAACTCTGTCGTGTTCTCCGAAAAGGACCTGCCAGGCCACAAGTCGCAGACCTTTGGTCGCAACCGCCATAATGCTGGGAAACAATCAGGCGTCAACAAGTACGACCGCTTCAACCAACAGCCTGTCAAGAGGATCAATGGCTACAGCTCGGTAATTCCGAAGCAGACCGCGCTTGCGGCCAAAGTCCTTCACGAAGCCAATCTCGTTCCCATAGAAGACGACGCTTATTACAAGTCGCTCGAACGTACCCTCACACAGGCTATGCAGCCCAAGGTCAACACAACTATCCACAAATCGCTCATGAAGGGCCAACTACCCAGCAAGCAGAACGAGATGTTCAGCACATTCGTCAGCGGCGCAAAGGTCAGCAAAGCGGCCAAGCGGGCTGCCAAAGACAAGTTCGTGCGCATGTCGCAAACCGAGCTCTACGACGCCATTCACCGTGCCTTCAGCGAGTACAAGTACTGGTCTCTCAAGGCGCTCAGACAACGTCTTCACCAGCCCGAGGACTTCATCAGGAAGTCACTCGAGAACATCGGTACCCTCATTCGCAGTGGCGACTTCGCTATGCAGTATGTGCTCAACCCGGAGTACGCAGCCAGTCTGGACATCAAGGACGATAACGTTATTGCCGAGGCTGGCCAGGCCGAGAGTGGGGACTCTGATTCTGGCGATGACGGGGATGACGATGATATGGAGATGGAGGATGTCAAAATGGGGTCATAGTGCGAGACTGGATTGCGGCGGCCGATTTTCAAAATTGCTTTATGATACCCAGGAATTCCATTAAATTGGACAATTAAATCCATCCGCGCAAGGTTTAGGAGAGAGGGCGAGCTGTCGTGTTACTCACTAGGACGAATCGTCCA
>Ga0265797_10010713_pt1 | contig 11624 bp, 12 predicted proteins | sample P2T30metagenome_FD_192433 | JGI IMG/M metagenome (GOLD analysis project Ga0265797, IMG submission 192433) | Plant litter microbial communities from East Loma Ridge, Irvine, California - P2 T30 | ecosystem: Environmental > Terrestrial > Plant litter > Unclassified | place: USA: California... | reverse complement strand
AGGGTGTGGCGTAGTGTTTTGGCGTGGTTCTTCAGGACCCGCTCCCATCTCAGGTCCGGATGTTGGCCGGTGCCGAGATCCCGCCGTGGGCACGTGCGCAGCGCACGAACCAGGCCGGCATCGCTCACGATGTCTCGGTATTCTCCTGTCACGACATCACCAGCCGGTGTCAACGAGTCCCTAGGCGGAACCTTCTTACATTTTCCATCTCAACTTGAGTAACGCGCATAGATCGTCATTCGAGCACCCGCTATATTCCCGTCGCGACAAGTGACAGCTGTCTGTCCCAACATCTAGGTCGAAAGATCGGCCCTCGTGGCATGTCACTACGGATAAGAACGGGTCATCACATGACTGTTGTGGTAACAGGCGCGCGTGATCTATTGAGAACTTGATGCACTGGTAGACAACAGCTCGCCGATGTGGCCGGCAGGTGAAAACGGATGATGCCTCATATCAAGCGTGTCCACGGGTGTTGGGCGTTTGCTAACCCAAAAGAATCGTTTGAGTCAATAGCTCGCAAGAACCAGAAGAGGTGAATTCCCACGACACACCTAGAATTCATCGCCTCAGACACAAGCATTCCACACGCACTGATATCCCAAGATAGTCAACTTGTCATCCCTTCCATACCACGCTAGACACTTCCGTACGTAGCGCCAGCAGCATGATCTCCCATGATCTCCTCGTATCTCAGACCCTGCGGCGATCTTCACGCGACGGTTAAGGACCTTCCCTGAGCGTCAATCTTCCGCCCGTGCCAAGAAGACGCAATCGCAACCAGCGCTTACGTCGGGCCATGACCCCACACACCTCCGCCATGGGCTGGCTGCATGGTAGAGCTAGCTGCATGTGTGAGGGATGATGGCTTGCGTTAGCTTACATGTTATACATCCAAGCTACCCTTTGGCTGTGGGGTCTGTTGTCGTCCAACCATCATGCAGGTACACTTACTGGTATCGTGGACTTCGGTGTTGATCGATTATGCAGTCGGATGCAGTACCCATGGCGCGAGTTCTTTGGCTTACGGTCTGAAGTGACCTTCCTCTTCGGTCTCTACACCAACGTTGACTGTCACAGCAACTTGATGCGACCGGTGTTCGAATGGCGCTATCATGATTGACGAGTAGGCGTTCACATGGACAATTCAAATTTTCGCAAGTAGACCCCCAAAGAGAAGGTCAATCGAGCTGTTCAAGACGCACAGCCCGACAACAATGTGCAAGTCCACAGGATGATTGAGACGTGTTGGTAACACCGAGTCCTGCCGCAGCATACTGTATTTAGCAACGGCCCGTCCCCTGTCCTTCAAATTCGAGCCGAAGGATTCTGCTTGCATGGATAGATCATGGTAGCTATCTCGCAGGACCTATGCACCACCCCACCTGGTCTTCTAACGCCGCAGTATCCTGCGAAACGATATTCCTGATGATGGAGCCGCCAGCCACCGCGTTCCTTCCCGTCAGGAACCGGAGTTAACGTTCCGCTTTGTCCTCAGTGGATCCAATACATGTACCATGCGGACATGTACGGACGTTGAAACCTATAATGAACGGTGCTAATCCGAAAGACGATGTATGATCGATCATGTCCTCCTGCTGCTGCTCACTCATCAGAACTGAACAGAGATAGAGGATATCATGCGCACTCTAGCTGCGCTCAAGGCTACTTGGACATAGAACACTTCGACATCCTCGCGGCTCCCTTGTCAGCACGCATCTAGAAACCGTACAGCATCAGCGACGCCGCGCAGATCAAAGACCATCACTTTCCTGTTCCTTATCGCCGATCCCTCTGCATCCTTCCACCTCCTACCTCTCCCAATAGCATCCATCCCACTCGCCTCGGAAAGCACCTCCGCAACCCACCCCACCCTGCACCACACGCGCCGGGTGTGAGCAGATACAACGCCACCAACACAGGCACATCTCCGCAATCCTACCAACGGCTCGGCCCTTTTCTGGAAAGGCGCACAGAAGGACCAGATTCACATACCTTGTGGATATTTGCGATAAGGCATCATGCGGAATAAGCCTTGGTGGATGTACGACAAGCCTCATTAAGAAGGCGGGTGGGTGTCTTGGCGCGGGTTGGCGACCTTCCGCTCTGGGAATGTAGGGCCGGTTGGAGGGGTGGTAGGTGCGTGCCTGAAGGGGATGGTGGACGGGCTGAGAACGTTGATGTAAGACTAGGCTATGTGTCGAGATGGTGAAGTGCTGTGAAAAATTTATATACGCGACACTCGACACGTAGGTGCTTCAAGTTCGTGCTGCCACGTAGCTGATTGCTCGCGCCATCCATCGCTCGTTGGTAATTCCTACGATCATGTTCACGGATGACCGAGACGCTGGCGATGTCCAAACTTGGTGGTATTATATGAGCTGGATTGTTCTTTCTTGAGTTTTGTGATATATGTCAAGCATCCTTTGCGGTCCCGATACTTCATCGGAACCATGATAAAGATTGAGCTCTTCCTCTTCTACCAATTCGAAATAAGCCAACCGTTCATAACTGCCAGGTTTATGACGGCTCGGTTCAATTAATATCCCTTGTACACTACCCTTTCCCTCCGATCTGAATTTGCAGTGGCGAAGAATCACCAGACGGTACTCTCGTTCCAGATGTCGTCCATCGAGACTGCCATACATGTCGCTGATCACAGTGAACCTTTCCCAATATGGTGTTATCATGCGACATGTTAATGTTAGGGAGGCGTTGATGACTTGCCCGGAAGGCATCTGATCCACGGTGAGATCTTTCACCACCGCCATCTCCTTTATGGAATCCGACGCTGAGTCTCCTTCTCGACTCCCTAGGTGGTCCATAACTGTGCCATTGATGCTCGCCCAACTCCAAGTAGGTGCGCGCCATATGGAAGGTCTTGGAGGTACATCTATCGGGTACCGCCGGTTATCGCGATATCGTCTCCAGCACAGGTCTTCGATCAGTCTGTCTCGCCATAGACCAGCGACTAAGGCGTCTTTCGTCACTTCAGCAACCGAGCGCGCAATACCATTCAGAGCAACGAGTATGTCTTCCTCTTTTGTCAAGCTGAGGCCAGAATATTCAAACCTGAAGCGACACCAGTGTTTGTAGATCCACGAATGGAATTCGCGCAAGCTGACACGGGCCCGACCCTCCGACGGAATGACCAGTCGACTTTTGTAGTCGCCGATGTTCGATTTCAAGATGTGAATTGCGGACTCGTGTTCTTCATACAAAAACGGAACCCCAGTTTTGACCAAGCGACCCTCGGGGTCTTGTTCGCTGGTGACAGATTCGAGACACTCCCAGAAAAGTAGTTCTTGAGTGAAGTGAATGGTTCTAGTACTCAGATAGCGTTCCTGCGCAACCCAGGCTCTTTGGTTCAAAGGTGCAATATCGATAGCCATGCGAGAGGTGACCACTGGGCTGCTTATGGAGTAGGTTAGCAAAGCTTCGCCTGTATTTCGCCCACACATTCGAGCCCTTCTCATATTAACCCGTATTGGCAACAGACATTGCGGGTCCCGATCAAAGAAAAGACCGATGTCGCCATCTTTGGCAGCCGTAGCCGCGATGCAGCAAATCGCTCGGCTGTAGACATGCTGCATAGAAGCAGCCTCTCTTTGCCAATCTTGAGGGTCATCTTGGACAATGCACCTATGGAGCGTAAGAGGAGATGCAAAGCTGAATTAACCGAGTATGACGTACAGTGAATCAATCCAGAGGTACCGAATCCGCATCTTTCGAGTCACATTAATGGTGTCTTGAAATGTTTTGGGCAAATCCATCAACGGGATACCTGCTTTGAGAAGCGTTGCAGTACTTTGTGTCAGTCGAAGAGGCTGAGAATTACCCCAGCAATGCGACAACGCAACATAGGGTATTTCTCTAGCACGATCGTCAGCCTCGACAAGACAGACCTTCGAGTCCCCAGGGTGGCCGACATCGATCAGCCTTGTGGGCAAGGACACATTTGTCTCTTGTCTGCTCTCACATCTGGCATGCGTATCTCTGCATTGTTTCAACCGAGACAAGACAAAATCTATGCAGGCATCACTGCCTGTATAGTTTGCAGCAAGGCTCTTATTTTCTGATAGAATATGAGAGGACGGCAGAGGAATGCACGGTGAGTGCTTGGCTGTTGATTCGGGCGTCAAAATCAGCAATACCGTAATACCAGAGCACATGAAGTAAGCACAGAGCTCTTCACCGTCAGCATCTTCCTCTACATCTGATACACTCAAATGGCAGGTAGTCGGTGCCGCCTCGAACGTACTCAATGATCGACGGCCTGTAATAGGTCAGCGACTCACACATCTTGAGTGATATAGGATTGGCAGTACGAATTTGACGACGGAATTCCCCTCGAAGGTGTCTACATATACCACAAGGCAATGCAAGAGCTTGCTGAAACGATTCAGCCGTTGTGTGGTGAATGAAGTTTAGATATCCATCGTCCTGATCCAACAAAGGGCTCTCTCCGCTGAGAAATCTTTGGCATGGATTACAGAGTAACTCGTCTGACATTGCGCTCAGTTCATAGGTTTCGATGAAGTGACGATATGTCCATGGAAGGTGATATAATGAACGCGACGGGAAGACAATAGGCTGAGGTTTATCCAGGTGCGAAACATGTCAGCCCGCCAAGTTGATGTGCGGGGTCAGCGGCTGCTGCCTTGAAAGTGGTGCTCTCATCGTGCTGGCCAGTATGCGAGAACAGTGCTCCCACGTTTGGCTCCGGTAGAGTATCGCAATTGGCTGCAATATTATGAGCCATGTTGGTGGTGTTGGAGCAGCGCGTCCCCAGAAATTAACGGGCCCACTTCCCCTAGCCTAAGCCAGGGTCCAGCGTCGCCCGGCCTTCGTACCTGCCTGTGCTCAACTTTTACCAATTGCACACCCTCAGTATGCTGACGCTCCCTTTCCTCTCCGCAATGAAGCGGACACGATGAACTCGTCACGCGCATTCACTCGGACGACCCAGAACACCTTCCGCAAACCTCTCGACTTCCTCAGCAATCTGTCGCGGGGGCCCGTACAACTGCCCAAGGACAGAAAGAGAAAGGACAGCAACGTACACCGGCGGAACAACAGCGCGAGCTCAATCGACGATACCGATCACTCAGACGTCGAGTTCTACGCGCAAATGGAGACGTCACGGCGGAGTCATTCGACGCAGAACTCGCTGTCGGAGCTGCAGCCTGCGGTGCCATTGATCGATATTGGCAGTCGCAGCACCAGTCCCTACCCGCGCAATCGAAGCGCCGCGCAGAGCGAAGACGAGGACGATGAATACGAGCCGGCGAGCAGTATACGGCCGTTGGTCAGCCATGACGTAGGGCGAGGAAGCCATGCCTTTCGCAGCTTCTGGCAACAAGGCGGGCCTGGGGCTTTCTTTTTCGGCACATGGAGGGGCTGGCAGGCCTGGGTGGGACTGCTGGTCTCCTGGGTCGGCGGGTGTAGTTTTGGGCTACTGCTGATGAACCGCTTCATCATGCTGACGGGCGTCTACAAGTGAGGAGAACATGGATGCGATTGAGACGTGTGCTAACAACATCAGGTTCCCCTTCCCCCTCACCCAATCCTACGCCCAACTCATCATCACGCACATCCTCCTCATACTCGTATCGAGCCTCCTACGCTTCTCCAGCAATCCGCTACATTTCATCGGCTTCGGCGCCGCTGTGCCGCCCTCGCAACCCGCGGCGCCTCAGGGAGGAGCGTTCAGAGGCAACAAGAAGCCTGGCATATACGCATTTGCGCGATGGTTATCGAACGGATCTGGTGGTATTGCTGGCGGAGGCCTGTTTGAGTTCGATTTTCAGATCGCGAAACAGGTGCTCCCACTTGCGGTAGTCTTTATCGTGAAGGTGCTGCTTAGCAACTTCTCATTCGCGTAGGACGCCCATCACATCCCTATCTTCTCTAATGCTGACAAGCAGTAGCTACGCACCTCTTCCCGTTTACCAACTCGCACGTATCGGCATAACCCCGCTCGCCATCATCTTCGCCTGCGTCTTGCAGAAAGAGAACGTCAACGGCAGTACCCTCTCCTCCGCCCTCGTCGCGACCCTCAACCTCTTCTTCGCCTCATACCGCTCTAACGTCCGCGTTACCTGGGAGTCTGTCGTCGCCGGCGTCTTCTCCTCCATCTTCGTCGCGCTATACCCGATCCTTCTGCTCCGCACATACCGCAAGATCGTCGCTGGTCTCGTGCCTGCTGGCGATGTGCTCACCGGATACCCCAGCGGCTCGGAAGAACCCGGCAACAGGGAGGAGACACGCGCTTTCTACCGCACGCTACACTACACGTCACTCGTGTCGCTCATGCTCCTCACACCCATCGTGATCCTCTCCGGCGAGGTCCCGCACATATACCACAACATTCCCTTCCTCGATGTGCCCTTCTTCTGGGCCATGATGCTGTTTGGCGGCATGGGCTCGTGGGCGATCTTCTCGGGCACTTTGCTGCTTGTCAAGGCGACGTCTCCGTTGACGGCGACCTTTGTCGCGGTTCCACGAAGCGCATTCCAGCTTGTTGCTATCACACTGTTCAAGGGTCCGGCGCAGACTTGGATCGGTGTGATACTTTGCTGGATTAGCAGTCTGTGGTTCCTCGTCGCGAGACGCGATGAAGGGAGGAGTAGGGATCGGTTGAGATTGGAGGGCAGGTAGCAGGCGTGGTGTTGTTTTGGCAAATCTACTTCGCCATCATGTCATATGATTTCTGTCTTCGTTCTTCGTGTATTGCTCCATTACATCGCATAGCGTAGCATCTGATACCAATACCTATCACAATTTGGACGAAGATTTCTGTATCTTACGAACAACAAGAGCTGACGTTGCCGGCTTGCTCATTGTGGAAATCCGCGCTCTCAAAAGCGTTGCCATGTGTTGGACCAGTAGCGACATTGCGCAACCGTTCGAAAGCATACCCGACTTCACCATGGAATGTTCTTGCTTTTGGTTTGGCTCGCAAGGGCACTACGTAGTTCCCACTCAAAGCACTATATAAAGCTTCTCGTACTGTCCTTACTCCTTCTTTCTCATCATAAACTCTCCTCTTCTGTTTTCCAAAAAAGCGCTCAAGCGTTATGATGGCATCGAAACCTTTTCTGAACAGATACATGTCTTCTTCCGCCTTCTTTCAAAACAAACACTTCAAAAGCGCTCACGAAAATTCCTCATGGGAGCCAAACGCCCAGCATTTGACTATAAAAGCACGAACACCTTTACCATGCTGTTGATCCTCCACGACCAACTCGAAATCTGCGACTCCAAAAGATCTCGACGAATGTATCATGGCACCAAATTGCTTATCAACCACTCGCATGATGTGGGCCGCGCATATGGTTCCTTTCTTCCGCATTGTCGTCTGCTGGATTATCAAAAAGAACAAGCTTTTCTCCATGTTCTGGCGGCTTGCTTCGAGTTCAAAACTACCTGAGAACGGTTCCATGTGTTCCGCTCCTCCTTTCTTTCTTCAACGAGCCAGTCACTTTCGAAAGGCATTTGGATGAGAAAAATAGGAGATTAAACACACAGATGATCGACCCAAATAATACCGATAACCTATCCATGAGATTTGCGCCGCCCTCTGCCAGTGGAGATTTCCAAAAACGTTGGAGGACTACGTTATGTCTGGGGAGGGGTCCAAAGAAAACCGAGAGGATCACCATGTCTTCGTCGGCACATTTTTTCGAACGTGCTAATAGCACCTGCATCATTTCCAAAACACATTGAACAAGTTCCCATGTGCGGTCGTGCCTTCGACGCGGGTATATAAACCTCTCCTCTCTATTATGCTCAGCCTTCCTTACACAACGCTGGCGGGTTTGATTGTCCAAAAACCGATCAACACCGAGCCTTGGAGACCAGAAAGGGAACAGGAAAACTCGGATGTCTTTCCGTGTGCGCCGCTGCCCGCATACCTTAAAAACATGACACAGCCTTCCATCAAAGCTCTCATCCACACCTCGGTTACAGAGAATCGCCAAACACTACATACCCTTGTTCTATGTTCTCGAGCCTTTCTTTGACTTTAAAAAAGCCAAGATGGATCTTATGTGCTTCGCTCGTTGCGGATCGTCAGCCAGCGTTGCGCCGTCCAAAAGCCAAAATAGCCGCGCCGAACTCCATCGGGCGTTGATCTGTTCTTTTTGGAACGAGCCAGAAATTCATGAAGACCACAGAATCTCTTTTTGGTGATTCCCTCGCAGGGCTGAAGTATAGAGAGTGAACTTCTGCCGGCCATGAGAAGAGATTTTATACCACAGCGACCTCTGCCAAGCACACGAACCATGGCTTCGTCAATATTGGCTTTCGTTTCCTCTCCTCCTCTCATGCATACGTGTGGTATGGCATCTGCATACTGCCATCATGATAGTGGGGACAGAGCGCTTTCTGAACAGTCAAACATATAATGTTACTTAGATTTTGGGTAGTACGCGCAAAATCCAACGGACGACGACATCGCAAAGCGTCATGGCCTTTTTGATTCCGTCAACGAGTGAAAGAGACTTGGTGGAGACACGGACTGGCTAGGAAGGAAAGCGGAGGCAGGGCTCTCCATGAAGTGATAGAGAATGTATTTTTGGAAGGAAGAGCGAACATGGTCCGGGACCGTGGAATTTTAGAAGTATAGAAGCTGTGCTGTGAGGAAGGAAGAAGCAACTGTTGGTTACAGAAGACTTATATAGACATACCCGGCCTGCGCGACCTAGTGCTAGGACAGTGCACACACGGCGTTGCCTCACCGTCTTTGAAGTATTCGAAATAACAAATCGTGAAAACAGCCACATGGTCGGTATCGTCTTCGTTTTGGATACATCGCGCGATGTGATTTCTATTTCGTGATAATGCCTGCACAGGTTCAGAACGCATGGCACGAATGTCGCGAAATCTGAGACATGTGCCGGCTTCTTTTGGTATTTTCAATGGGAGTCAAGAAGGGTATGAGGATGGCGGACACATGGAAGGAGAGAGTAAAACTTTTTGGCGAAACTCGGACAGAACAGACATGGACGGTACCCATAGGAGCTTTTGGTAAAAGGCCGGAGCCGGGAATTAGTGGTAGGAAAAAGAGACTTGGTCTGCTTCGGCAGGCTTTATATGTGCGCACTGGGAGAAGTTCTGAACTGAAAGGAAGGATTCTTGAGACGGAGCATCCATGCGCCCTCCGAAAGCGAAAGAAAAGAATGCTGGAGCACAAGGGATGTGACTCGGTCATTTTTAGGGTTCTTGATGTATTCTGTAGGCATCTTGCAGTCGGTCGAGCACCGTAGCATCTGTCCGAGAGCTATGAGTTGAACACGAATACCACAGAAAAGAAAGACATGGGTGCTTATGAATCCAATATCTCGGCATCCCGTACTGAAGGTGGACTTTTGATCAAGCGCCAGGAGTTGAACACCAGACTCAGAAGCCAAACATAGGACACCGAACTCAGGGTTTTGGAAGATGCGCAACCGTCATAATACATCGATAATACATTTTTTTTATAGATGCCCTTACAAGTATGCAGTGTACAAGTCCAATTGTTGCCAACGAGCCATACCTGAGTTTCGATATCGCTTCATTCTCCAGCGAGCATAGTAACTTGACGTCGTCGTTTTCCAACGACATCGAGTGAGATCAGTCTTTTTTAAGACGCAGAGACTGGCACATGCGAAAAAGTTGTAGGCATTTAGAAGAATGGAAGAGCAGACAGCAGAACCATCAATGTATGTGCCCCATCTTTTGGTATTTGATATAAGGAAGTGTGGTGTAGAAGATCAAGTCTCAAGAGGAAGAGAGGAGCCTTTATACACTGCTCACTCTCAAACGAGCTGGACATGTAGATATGAGTGCTCGCCTTCGACATGCATTTTCATGCAATAGTTTTGAAGAAGCAGAGACCGCCACATAGCTCGGTTTTGTACTCATTTTGGAAGGGCAGAGCGCAAAGTCATGGACCATGAAGTCAACAATTTAGATTTTCGCAATGCGGAGTGTGGTGTAGAACATCAAGTCTCAGGAAGAAGAGAGCACACTTTATACGCTCCCGACCCTCTCAACAATCATGATTCCTCGTTGAAGTTGTTTTTGCGCAACATCGTTGCTACATATGGAGATTTTTGAGAAGGACAGCCCGCCACATGTCGAAGGTTCCGGCTGTTTTAGAAGGAAGAAAGAGAGCAGAGCACAAGACCATGTTGTCTGTGCGCGCCATTTTGAGTTTTGTAAATGCAGAGTGCAGCATAAGAAATCAAGTCTTAGCAGGACGAGAGATGCTTATATACCCTGTCGCATGCCGCAATCACTTTTCTGTCTTCCATGCATGACCCGGCTCAGGGTTTGAAAAGGCAAAGGCCAAAAGAGAATCCATCGGGAGTCTAGCTTGAACATTTTGGGGAAAGGAAGCAGCCATAACAGCCCATGATAGCAGTTTTGATATTTAAAAGTAGCAATGCGTTCTCTTCCATGCGTAGCTCATTGCTGCTTTTGTAGAGTGGGAAGAAAGAGACACCGCCGGCGACCCCATGAGAACGAAAAGGGAAGATTTTGGAGGGAAGAGAAACAGCCATGTAATCGATGTTGGGCATTTTCAATATCGAACAATGTCAGTGGAACTATCTCATGCCGAATCTAGTCGATCCTTTTGATTAGGAGGAGGCAAAGACCGGAGGAATCTTCATGCGAGCGCGACATGTTGATTTTGAAGAAAAGGACGCAGCCATAGATAAGTATCTCAACCGATTTGGATGTTTTGACAGGAGCAGTGGTTTCTCCCATGGAACTTTGCAATTCCATGTTTGGTTGTGGTATCTCGAACAGGAAAGACGAGGAGAAAAACCCATCATCGGCATCGACTGCAGTTTTGGAGGAAGGAAGCGGCCATCCGGTATGTCGAAATCCATTTTGGTGTTTCAAGAGGAGCAGCCGTCTCTGACATGTGCCTTCTTGCAGCGCTTTTGTAGAAGTTGAGGAGACAGAGCGAGGGGGCAAACTCCATCAAACAATGTGATGTCGATTTTGGAAAAGCAGAACACAGTCATGGCTGTGTACATTTGTGTTTTTGGTAAAAGCACTGCGAGAGTGTGGGATACAGAAGCAAGAGTTCTACCTGCACAAAAGACGTTTATATACCCCACCCCCGTCCCATCTCCCATCTCCCATCTCCGTCCCCCATCTCCCATTCCCAGATCGTTCACGTGCGACCGCGCATGTGAGAAATCTCCAAGTGCGCGTGAAAAACATTCATGATTATACTAATCTTGGTATCTAATCTCCCACCCCTTCATCAAAAGGACCAGCCTATCTCTCGCGCAAAAAATTCATGTTCTAAAGCGCGGCGTGCATGCGCGTACGCATGTCCTATATACCCCCAACCCACCCAAACTCTCCATGCCATGCCATTCGAAAAGAAAAAAAGAACGCCAAGAATGCAACGCCCTCGTCTCCAAAAACGCTCCAAAAGGCAATCTATACACACACCCACTCAAATCCGTCCCCCCTCGACAATCTCCCGTCCTATCAACTCCAACTCGCCACTCTCCGCCGTGCGCCTCCTCTCCAACACCCACCTGCCCTCGCCCGCCTCATCATGTTCCCTCACATACGTCACGCTATCAGCCGCACTCCCCTTGCGACTATGCCCT
>Ga0265797_10010712_pt1 | contig 11624 bp, 11 predicted proteins | sample P2T30metagenome_FD_192433 | JGI IMG/M metagenome (GOLD analysis project Ga0265797, IMG submission 192433) | Plant litter microbial communities from East Loma Ridge, Irvine, California - P2 T30 | ecosystem: Environmental > Terrestrial > Plant litter > Unclassified | place: USA: California... | reverse complement strand
TCAGACCTCGCCCGCCCCTTCGAACCCCCCACATCCACAACCCCCTTCCGCTTCCGCTACACCTCCTACCTCGGGGAATCGCACCCCGCCGCCAACAAAGTCGTCGTCGAGTTCTCGCCCAACGACCTGACCGCCTCCCACTCTCTCACCACCCAACAAGTCTCCAAAGTAATCAAACTCGCGGGACCCCGCTACAACCCCTCCACCAACATCGTCAAGCTCTCGTGCGAGAAATTCGATACACAGGCGCAGAACAAGCGGTTCCTAGGCGAAACCCTGTCTGCTATTATCAAGGAAGCGAAGGAAGGGAAAGATACGTTTGAAGATGTGCCGTTTGATTTCAGACATCATACGCCGAAGAAACGGGCGGAGTTCCCCAAGGAATGGGTGTTGACGAAGGAGAGGAAACAGTATCTGGAGGAGAAGAGGGCGAAGACGGCTTATCTTGAGGATCAGCGCAAGGGCAATGGGTTGCTTGTGGATGGGAGCAAGGTGCTTGAGACGAGCTTGCCGTTTATGAGTGAGGCGGGCAAGGCGCCGGAGACGGTTATGGTGGGGGGTGCGAGGGGGAAGCCGCTAAGATAGTGTGGTTGATGTAAACGTTGATGTATGAATATGAAATGTTTGATTGTTGTACAGATACGCAACGGAAACAGCATCTTTCTGTGCTGCGTGTGTGGATGATACCCATATATCCAGTTAATCTCCGACTGTCAAAACGCCTGTTGATACAATTTCCGGGGAATAATCTCCCAAGGGTATAAGTAAACCCATCGTTACGCCAATATTTCCCTATAACGCCGTCCCCGATTCCGACATGATTTTTGCGACTATGTTAAACAGATGTATCCATGACTTCGACACCGAGTGGGTCGACAATACACTCGCCGCCAAGGCGCACGCACGTCCGACAAGGAATTGCTACGCAAGCGTCCTTCGCATGGATTCGCACGTTGCAATTTAGCGGGGTCCTGAGGTTACGACTGCGCGCGCAATTAGTGCATGTCCCAGCTCGATAGGCCAGCTCTTCTATGCGCCCTGTTAGCAAGCAGGTCAAGCAGCTGGCCCTGAGACCGCGCTGGGGCGACTCTTCTTCCTGCTACCTTTACCCGCAGGCGTCTCGCCCTCTTCCCGCTTGCGCTTTGCGGGACGAGAGCTTCCACCCTTGGGTCGGTAGGCGGTGTCGTCGTCGCCACCACCAGTCTTGCGTCGTCCCTTGCCTGTTTCGGGGGCGGCCGAGTCTTCATCGTCGTGGTCGCGGGGAGCGGGTGTGCCGCCGCCGCCAATGTTTGACTCGCGTTTGACCTTGGTTGCGTTGGCCTTGCTGGTCTTTGGCGCGGCAGACTTTTCGGAGAGGTTCTCGTGATGCGCCGCGTCCTTGTCTTGCAGGAAGACTTGGGGCTGGTGCTTGCGCAGCCAGTTGTAGACGCTGTCCGGGTTGCGCACGGTAAGATCCTTTTCGCTGAGTGGGGGCTGGGCGGATGCGAGGCGGACAGGGCGGCCCTGCTGGAGGGCCTGGTCGAAGCCGGGCTGCTCGAGGAGTTGGTCGGTAGCGAGGAGATATTCGTCTTCGTGGGTGGGCGACATGTAACCCGGCGCATGCTCGCTGAGGTCGATGCCGTCGACGAGGTGGTCGGGCAGGTCGGCGCGCGTCGTGTGGGGGACTTTGGCTTCGAGGCTGGCGAGCGACTTAAGCGTCTGCTGGATCGCTTGCGACGAGTGCAGTTGGTCAGCCCGTGTCGCGTATTCCTCGGGGGTGATGGTGTTGGCGGCCAGGTCATCTCTCAGCGTCTGCAGCTGCGCTTTCACGAGTTCTGGATCGGGGCCGGCTTCCAGCGAGGGCACGGCGGTGTCGGCGGCGGAGAGGTTGCGCAGGTCGAAGCGCAGGCGCGGGTTGACGCGTGTCTGCTCGTTGAGCTCGAGGAGGATGTCGAGGATCTGGTCGTTGTTCTCCTGCAGGCGGCGGGCGGTGCCCATGGCCTTCCATTCCTGCTTGATGAGGGAGTCGCTGTCGTTCATGGCCTCTTCGAACCTGATGCGCATCTTGCGGTATTTTCGTCTTTTATGCACATTAGCTGGGGACTGCATTTAATCCGTCGGCGCGTCATACCTCCACGAGCGCTTGACAGGCTTCTGCGTCGCATCGGGTGCATCGGCGGGCGGTGCATCGTGGGCGAGGGCGTTGGGCTCCATCGGGGGCGGCGCTTCCGAGGCCATGGTGGTGAAAAGGGTGGTGGTTGGAGGGTCTTTGGCGGACGGAGGTGGTAGTGTCTGGTTCTAGAGTTGTATGGTTGCGCTCAGGGCACGGCCTCGGTGATTGCTAGGAACACGGTCTTTGGGAGCATCATGTGGACCTGCCACGCCTCCGTCTTCACGCCTGCCCACTGAGGCTTCACTCCCTCCTCCTCTGCCAACAGTTCCCTCTTCTCTGCCCGCTGCCTCGCCATATCGCTACCGTCTACACGCCCTTCTCTGCGCCAATCGCTCAACGCCAAAAGCTCGGACGCCCCGGAAGGTATTGCGTACTCAGTAAGACCCTGAAAGCCCACGTCGCCGCCTTGCTCCTTTAGGACCTCACTGACATGCCATTGCCCGTGGCAGCTCTCCCATAGCCTCAGCTCGCCCACGCGACTATCCATCCCCCGCTCCCACCGCCCGGCCGCCCGACGAACCCAGCAATACCGCCAAACTGTCACCCATACTCCTCAATCGCACCTCCCGCCTGAGCTTTGCTGGCGACCCGCGGTCTCGCCCATCAGACTCGCCCTCGTCCTCGTCCTACTCCAAGATGTCGCTGGATGCTGCAAAAGACGCGAGGAGGCGACGTAGCAGTAGTCTTGTCTACAAAGAGCCCCCCGAGTCTCTGGAGCAGCTGAGCGACCAGTCCGCCCTGCCCAACCTCAACGCCGAATGGGTGAATGCAAAGGGTGAGCACGAGATACCGCGCATACATATCACACGAGACAGAGATGATATGCTGCTATTCTGTATCTCAGGCTAACACCTCCAGGCGCCTGGGCTATCCACTTTGTCCTCATCTTCTTCGGCAAGATTCTGTTCGACATCATCCCCGGCATGTCGCAAGAAGCATCATGGACCCTCGTCAATCTTTCGTACGTGGCGGGATCCTACCTCATGTTCCACTACGTGCGCGGTGTGCCCTTTGACTTCAACTCGGGCGCCTACGACAACTTGAACATGTGGGAACAGATTGACAACGGCGAACAATACACACCAGCCAAGAAGTTCCTTCTCAGCGTACCCATTGTGCTGTTCCTCGTTAGCACGCACTACACGAATTACAATCTGACGTATTTCCTCATCAACTGTTTTGCGACCATAGCAGTCGTCATTCCAAAGCTCCCCTCGGTATGCACCCCAACACTCTTCAGACGAAGCATTACTAACTTCCCCAGCTCCACAGGATACGATTCGCCTTCTTCAACAACCCACCGGACGACGCATAGCCGACAATTCCCATAATCACAACCATTGGTTTCACTGTAATTTGCATGTATTTTTAATAGCAGGCGCCTGGCATGGCCAGATTGAGTAGCATCACCGCGTGGGAGCGGCGTTGGGCATATCCATATTCAAGGGAGGCGCTGGATTCACAAAAGTAGAGCAATTGATTACCTCGCGTGCTCACGTGGAGATAGTGGCTTGACCTAGCTGCATATATCGCATTCGGGACTGGTGCATACATATGATAGGGCGATAATTCTCCGCAAACATGCACTCGCACGCCATCTCTACTGTTCTTCCTCTACTGCTCTTCTGAACGTCCATCACACCTAACCTTGGAATGCTTGGTAGTGTGGTTCAACATGCAAGGTGCCACCACTTCCGGCAACTACGGTCCGAGCGCAATGCCAAATCCAGCCAACCTTCGTCATCGATGCGCACCTCCATGCAGCGTGATCCTTCGCGCTCGACACCTGATCCAACGCGCCATTAATCCTGCACTCCAGGTCCCCCGTGATATTCGCCGCTCAAGGTCTTCGTGCGTGAATCTCCGCTGTCTTTCCAGCGCGCGCGTTCCTTCCTAGCGGTGTTGCAGAGTTCGCTATTTACCTTCGACGTCACGGCGATCATAGAACGCCTACTCTCGCCCAAGCTTCGCAGAGACTTCAACTCACTCACCACAATTGCACGCGTGCCTCTAACCAACAGTAAAGCATCATGGTCTGGTCTCAACTCGAGCCCACGGGGCCGCACGTTACCTATGTGACCCTAACCTTCTTTCTCATCTTATACGCGCTATTCTCGCTTATGATCCGGAACCGCCTGCATCTCTCAGAACCACCATTAGCCACGCTGTTTGGCATCGTGAGTCGCAGACATCTTCAAGAACGAACCTTCCACTAACAAAAACGACAGATCGTCGGGCCACGCGCTCTGAACCTTCTCAGGCCATATGAATGGGGCTTTTCCGTAAGTGTACTCCTCACACAAACAAACAATACTAACCGTCGCAGGATGAAATTATCCAAGAATTGACGCGTCTCATTGTCGGGATTCAGTGCTTCGTAGTCGGTCTGGAGCTTCCCGCAGGCTATCTCCAAAAGAAATGGCGCGCCCTGCTTGTTCTTCTCGGGCCTGTCATGACGTTTGGTTGGCTGATGTGCGGAATGCTCATCATGTTCCTTTTCGACACAGACTTTCAGACTGCTTTGACGATATCGGCCTGTCTCACCCCCACGGATCCTGTTCTCGCGGCTTCCGTTCTGTCGAACAGCCAGTTCAGCACCCGAGTACCCAAGCGGATCAGGGACTTGTTGAGCGCGGAGAGTGGTTGCAACGACGGCATATCCTTCCCGTTCTTGTATCTGGGGTTGAGTCTTCTCTTGAAGAACACCGCTAGTGGCTTCTTCACGAAATGGTTCCTCGTTACGATACTGTACCAGTGCGTGGTAGGCGTCCTCCTCGGTATCGCCCTGGGATACATCTTCAACGGCCTGTACAGGTTCTCACACAGCCGCGAGTGGATGGGCCGAGCCTCCTACCTGGCCTTCTACCTCCTCCTGGCCATCTTCTCTATCGGACTGGCATCGGTTCTTGGGGTCGACGACTTCCTAGTGGCCTTCTTCGCAGGACGTGGCTTCGCGCACAACCAAAAGAACCCGACAGAAGGAACCGCTCTACCTGTTATCATCGATTTGCTGATCAACTCGGCCTTCTTCATCTTCTTCGGCGCAATGATACCGTGGGCGAGCTTCAACGCGGGGGACGGAATTACCCCTCTCCGATTGGTTGCTTTACTCGCACTCATCCTCCTCTTCCGCAGAATTCCGATCGTTTTCACGCTTTTTAAGACGGAAATGTTGCCGTCCGTAAAGACTACAACCGAAGCCCTCTTCGTCGGACATTTTGGACCAATGGGTGTCGGTGCCCTCTTCCTCGCCATCGAAGCCCGCGCGCAGCTCGAGACTGGTACATCCCTACCCCTTCCACATCCGCCCAAAGATCTGCCCGTGGAGCGGCAACGGACAGCTACTATGATCTGGCCCCTTGTTTGCTTCATTGTGCTCGGAAGTACCATGATTCATGGCTTTAGTACTCTGGCTGTCAGTATCGGAGGCCATCTCGCGCGTCACGAGGGCGAGAGGGCCCCTTTGATCGGTGCTGAAACGGAAGGACTACATGGCATGATCCATAACGACAGTGATGCCGAGGACGAACAGGAATAGTACAATGTTGTTCTCGGACGAAGACCGTTTGGCATTGGAATGAACGTTGGAGCTTGGTCTGGTCTGAGCTTGGGCATCAGCACGGCACTGAGAAGGACGTCAGTAATATAACGACGACACGCTACCATTGGACTGTCGCCTCTGGAGCTCCGGTCTCCTTACTCCACAGTGTCTGAATTATTGCAAAAAGTACAATATACGCCAACAATGTCGCTCTACACACTGTGCGCACAAGGGATGTATAGGTTAAGTAGAACATATACGACAGATTAAACACAATCAGGATCAGACCACACTTTGAGGTAACAACTATGTCGACCGTTGTGCGTATGGGTCTAGGGCCGTCTACCGAGCTGGACGATGATGACAGCCCGACACTGCCCTCTCATGCAACCCTCGCTACTCTCACACCAAAACCAGATCTTGATGTTAACTGCCCGTTTTCACCCCCAAACCCAGATACTGAGAACACAGAAGCTATCGCACTAGACGATCTAGCTAACCTCCCCCCTCTACCCTCGCAATCCCCAAATGAGATTCAAGATCTCGACCCAAACTACCCAAACTACCGCGCAATGATCCACTACTACACCCTCTCCCCCAGCAGCACTCTGACCCAGGAAACTCATCCCACCTACGTCTCGCGCAAATCCGTTATCCTTTCTTTAGAATACTTCTACATTCTGCGCAAACACCTCACCGCTAATTTAGCTATCTTAGAAACGTACCCAGGGACTTCGCTGGTGGGTGGAAACGACACAGAGACTACCCCTTCAAACAATCCCTGGGAAACCACCGTCACCGACGTAGTATCTCCCAATGCACACACCCAAAGCGACTCGCGAAGAGACTCCAGCTTCGAGCCCGAAGTCCAGAAGACTGCAACCCGTAAGTCGTCTTCCTTCACGGAATTGGAAAGAGTGCAAAACGAGTTTGCCATGCATCACATCGCCATCAACGAAAACCTCCGCGCTGCGAATAGTGGCTGGGCGTGTCAGTCTTTTGGCCTACCAGATCCTATTGGCGCGGCGAGTGATATCAGACATGACAGGAACTTTTTCGCGCATAGCTTTCCTATCCCAATGGGAAGAGGGATTCAGTTGGAGTGGGCGGTTAAGAGTAAGGCGGTAGTGTATGGGAAGCTGTTGGGGTTTGTGGAGGGGGGTATCTGTGCTCTTCAGTCTCAGCTGGATAATCCGTCGATTTGGGTTTCGTTGGAAAGTCTAGAGAAGGAGAGTGTGAGAAGGGAGGCAAGGGAGGAGAAGGAGAGGCTGGTTGTAGAGGGTGCCGAGCAGGAGGACGACAAAGAGGGAGTATATGAGGGAGTTGAAGAGGTGGACTGGATGGACGCACCTCAGTCGATGTTCTCGCGTATCTTCGACTGTTCGGGCGGCAACGCAGTCTCCCGGTATTGCTTTCGTTTCGGCGTCGTGCGTAACGCTGGGTCGAGGTTGTGGGCTTGGCTGGGTGAGATGTTAGAGGAGGCTGACGCTGTTGCTCTACGCAAGGCTGGAGAAAAGATTGCTAGGGAGTATGGCGAGGGACAGGTTCTAGCTGAAGCTTCGACTGCTACCCGATTTAGAGGCGAAGAGGGGGTACCTGCGGAGTATGGGGAAGGGGATGACTGGAAGAGTCAGGAGTACAAGAGTGAATATGATGACTGCGGGAGTCAAGAGTACAAGATTGAAGATGGCGAAGGCTATGGAAGTCAGGACATGAACGCGCATCTGTCACGGCCGGATAGTGGTTGGGGTGACCCACAATGGTAGGAGCGAGGCGGCTCGAAGATGCGGGGAAGGGAACGACTGCAGGAGTCAAGAGTACAAGATTGAAGATGACGACTGCGGGAGTCAAGAGTACAAGGCTGAAGATAACGAAGGTTGTGGGAGTCGGGATATCGATGCGCCTCCGTCACGGCCGGATAGTGGTTGGGGTGACCCGCAATGGTAGGAGCGAGGTGGTTCGAGAGTGCGGGGAAGGGAACGACTGGAGGAGTCAGGAGTACAGAATTGGAGATGACGAGTATAATAGAAGTCAGGATCTTGACGCGCTCCTGTCACAGCCAGGTAGTGGTTGCAGTGGCCCGCAATCGTAGGATGGAGGTGGTTCGAGCGCGTCCTCCAACTCTCCGCCAACACTAAGCTCAGGTCCTCGTAAGTGCACTTATACCACAACACGCGACTGATCGGTCGTATAAAAACGGCACGCTTAATCTGCCATGTCTACTATGGTATCCTTACACTCAGAAAACCCATTCATTTCCAGTCAGCATCATGACTGGTACTCCTCGCTTTGGGCATAGCCATGTTACCCAGAAGCATCCTACATGATCTAGTAGCAGTCACTCTCTCACATACTCCGTAGATCGAGTCACTCGCTTCTGGAGATGTCTGACTCAGGCGCAGTATAAAAGCTGCTCTCAAAATAGGTGTATGCTACTTCACTCTACAACACATTCGAAGACGAGAAACGAACGACTTACTACCATAAATCATTTTCCCTGATCTTACTCAATTCCAAAGTCTCTATCCCACCCGAAATGGTCGTCCTCACATCCGTCCAAATCGTCGATATTCTCGGCGTCCTGCAGACCAACATCAATACCACAATTACCTTAGCCGACATCTTCATTGCTATCAACAAGACTGCTACTCCAGCTAAACAAAACGACCACTTAGCGCATTTCACCCAGCAACCAAACGGCAGTTACATGCTCAGTCCCCGGTCGGGCTTTCACACTATGGTCGGTGCGTATAACCATAAGCTGAGAGACGGCTTCATTTCTGCACTTGCGATGCATATCCAACCCAGCGCGGCCAACAAAAGCTGACTATGATCGATTCTTTAGGCAATTACAGGGAAAATTGGCCTGATTTTTGGACCGGGATTCACGAGAACCCGATTCCAAGTGTCTTGAGCAATAGATACGTTGTGAATGCGACGCCTGAAAACCCGAATCCTGTCTAGACGAATCGTGCCGTCGAAGGCTGGGAGGATGATGCTGAGGGAGGAGACGGCTTGGTGGGGCCTGTACTATTACTGGGTGCAGGGAAATTGAAGTTGGTGATGGAATAATCTCTTCCCTTTCTCATGATGGACTGGTAATTGGGATATACAAAAGTGGTGGAGTCTACTATCATTTAATACTAAACACGGCTTGCACAAACAATGGTTCCGCGCACAATAAGTTACTCTTGCTCACCTCGGAATTCAACTCATTCAATTTCGACAACCAATTAAACAAGTTGCGTTTCTCGTAGATATGTTCAATCGTTATCTCATATTCCTTCAGATCTCTCCAAGAAATACCTTGTTTAGACGGTCTCGTTGTAATGAGACATTTCTCTCGAGTCTTTGGTCTTCTAAATGTATACATTCATGAATCTACGCTCAGATAGTTGCACGAGCACCTACACAATAACACGCAATTTGGGAACTTAGAGAAAGTACACACCTGTTTAATCACGCGCTATTGTTCTACTATTATCAAGACATAGCCACCTATTTTTGCCTTGCGTACTGGAGCACTGTTCAGAATAGTCCTTCCACAAGACTTAGCCACGTGCAGTCACTCTCTCACTCACCTCAAATTCCCACATACTCACTCTTGAGATATCTCACTCCCTCCCAGTATATAAACAAGCCATCAGGAACCATGTATCCCTCTTCCATAAACACCACACTTTTTAGAACGAGAAACACAGCTCAACATCATCAATTCTCTTCCCACCCTTTACAACAGATCCAAGCATACAAATCCCAACAACAATGCCAAACGTCGTTTCAGATCTGATCCCCACCAAAGCGGGCCACCTCCCTGGAATCCTCACTTTCCTCAAATCCGGTAACCAAGTTACCTTGACCGACATCAGGACCATGTTCGATCAAGTCCACCCTGGTAGCGCCGCGGACCACTTCGAGCCCTTCGAAGGCGGTTACAGGCTCACACCTCGTTCGGGCTTCGTCAATCTCATCGGTAAGTATCAGTCTGAATTGGACAGCCGAGATTGGTTTTGCATGGATTTCGCACTGCTCAAAACGCTTGCCTAGAAGAGACTGACCGTGAGCTTTCTCATCACCGACAGGCCATCTCAGGGACGAATGGCCAGAGTTCTGGATTCAGATGCGCGAACAGCCTATCCCGGAGAACTTGAGCAACATGCAAGGACCTCCCGTTCAGTAGACGTCTACATACCCAGGTGGATACATGGTACGGTCAAAGACGGATTGCGACAAGGGAAGGGGAGCGAGACGGTTACTTTGTCGGGACATCGCGATATTCGACACGGCTGGAGCTATTGGTGATTGTCTGGCTGGGTTTTGATACATGTATTCACAGATTATTGAGACAGTGTAGTCTGCACGACTAAAGTAGACATTCAATAAGAGATAAACCGTTTGCACTAGCAGCCTCCTCGCTACGCGATAAGTGAAAGTAAGTCTAAAACTCTTCTAATGTATACAATATGATAATTACAAGGATAATGCGAGTGTCTTGTTGGTCTGAGAAAGATGATGCTCAATGTGAAGGTGTTGATAGGTGGCTTCTTTCCTCCGGGGTGTTACGCCCAATGACCTAATGTGCGCCAACCCCACCTCGCACATGACAGCGCGCATAGGGCTTCCACTCATCTTAGTATCATGTCCAGTGTACAAGTTCCTGTTGGCCAAGGTCGATCAGGTTGGTAAAATTTCCTTGGCATCGACTCAGCCACCATGAGTTCGGGATCATGTGTTACGAGGCTGTGCTGCTACCTTGGGGTTGATAGGTAGTGTTGATTTTGACCACATCATCACATGAAAATTCTGTTCTCAGAGCGTAAGCGCTAGTCGGAGAACAACTCTTCGATAGTGGCGTTTAATGGAATTCGTTTCTTGCCCATTTCTTTCCTCTCTTTACCGCGCTTAGACATGCGAACTTCTCACACTCTTCTAGTTTCCGGCTCATCTACTGTGTAAGTTGTTGTAGTGCTGCTAGGTTTTTTCCCAACAGCTACTTACATCCCAACAGCATCAAACCAACTCGTCCAGTGATTGCCATGATACCACCGACTGGCCTCGTCGCTGAAAGCGAGATGAAGAGAATACGGGAATGCGCAACAGAAAACGAAACCCTGGCTCGCTGCTGGGAGAAATCGCATGTCGCTCTGGTATCAATAGAGTGGGCTCCGTCTGGTCTGGCCTATTCCTGGAACGGCTGGATATCCTGTAACGAGGCGAGGGGCTACTGGAAGCAAGTAGAAGCGATGCGAGTCTTGTCTGTGGAAATCACCACCCCAGCATCCCCAGCAGTATCAAGCACTGAGGATCAAAGCGATGAAAGACAGAACAAAGCGCACGAGTACCGATTCTGGGTGCCGTCCAAATGGAACGGGAGACCAAACGTTCCCCAATCCAGCTTTGTATCGACCAATGAGGCCGTCGCGGGTCTCAAAAAGTTGTTCCGTGGCTTGTCATCAGCGTATCCAACAATCTGCGTCTGTTTCCATCGACCGACTTTGACACGGCAGGGTCTAGCCGACATCGGATTCAAGCTACCAAAAGGCACCATTCTTGTCGACATGATCAAGGTACTAGAGTACCAGTCTAGATTTCGAGACATGCCTCCAAAGGTCAAACGCTACATCAGTAGTTGCCTGAATGTTGACTTGCGCGACGGGGTTCGTTTTGGAGAGAGATTCGACGCAAGCGACAGTGGCGCACTTGCGTCCGACTTCAATAAACACGCGCCAAAATATGGCCAAACCGACGAGTGGCGTGAGATCATCCGTAAGAAAGAAGACCTTCCGGCTGGTACTTTGTTGGGAATTCTTGGGCCCGAGGCAGAAGCCCACCTGCGGCAGATTAAAAAGATAGAGAAGATATACACACTAGAGAGGGATGGGCGCTGGGGAATCGACGAGGCAAAGCAAGCAAAGGAGGATTACCAGAAGC
>Ga0265797_10010708_pt1 | contig 11627 bp, 16 predicted proteins | sample P2T30metagenome_FD_192433 | JGI IMG/M metagenome (GOLD analysis project Ga0265797, IMG submission 192433) | Plant litter microbial communities from East Loma Ridge, Irvine, California - P2 T30 | ecosystem: Environmental > Terrestrial > Plant litter > Unclassified | place: USA: California... | reverse complement strand
AGAACATTCCAAACAGGTAACCAGTTATTGCAGAAGGCAAAGGGTTGAGAGATCTTATGTAAACAGACGGTGTCTTTGTGGAGAATGTGCATATACAAAACAATCAGTCGCCTGCTTGAGGTTGGTGAAGTTGAGGGCGCCTGCGTGTTGCTTGCTGCTTCTGATAGTAGGTGACTTGTACGTTTGAGGCCTCAATAATAGTTTTCACAGTAGTTGAAGCCGTGGCTAGGACGAGGTGGTACGTTTGTTGGCGTTCAGGCGTACAAACGGGCTGACAGGCGAAGCGCCGCGTCCCCATTCCAGACAAACATGGCAAACGAGCACGTGAAGAGACGAAGGAAAGGAAAATGACCAGTCAACAGAACAGGCTCAAACACTGTGAAGCGGGAAGAGAGAGAGAGAGATAGAGAGGAAGTCTATGGGCTGCTGAGTGATCCTATCATAGTACAAACTTGTAGCAAGACAAGTCATCACTACGAGGCGGCCTGATAAGGGGAAACTGCACCCTGGCACTTTGTAGACGCCACGACTGACAGTAGGGATACCCTAACACAATAACTCGTCCATCCTTGCGACTGCACATGGAATAGCCAGATGGAGCCTCTCTCGTCTGCCGGCCACGAACCCCTCTTGTGGCGATACAGAGTGGCAGTCCAATACCGCGGCGGGCTCCGACGCCATGTATTCTCCGGCCCAGCACGCCAAAAAGCATGCAGGTAAACAGGCCGGAAGTGTGCAGGGCAGTTGCACGCCCTCACTAGTTTCCATGTCAGTCGGTAGAGTGGCCCAAAACCACAGCTGTCAGACTGTCGTCCAAAAGATTGCAGTGAGGTTTGCATATCCGCAACCGAGGTCGTGCTGGCGTGTCAGATCACGACACCTCGACAGAATCCCGCATCTTGCGTCGGCGCTAGCACGGACTCTCTCCGAGGCTGTTTACCTTGATCCCCAGCCATCCCCAAGTCCGCTTGCCAGCACCAGAACTCCCCACCGCCTTCCTCCGGACGCCGCATCTTCCTTGTACACGCGCCCATTCGCAGCCAGCTGCCGTCGCAAACAATTGAGGCGCCATGTCGGTCAAGTTCGAGAAGGAGACGTTTCACACAGCGGCCGCAGTTGCCGACGCGGCCGGCAAGGGCAAGGACGACTTCATGCACGGCATCGGACAGGCCATCACCGGCGGCGGTGGTCCCAATGGATACCTCACAGTGAGTTGTGGCCGAGTGTTGTTGACCTGCTGGGAGCGCAGTAGACTGACCGGGCGCGCGACAGGCATACCTCAAGCAGCTGCAGAGCAACCCGCTGCGCACCAAGATGCTGACCTCGGGCACCCTTTCCGGCCTACAAGAGTTTTTGGCCTCGTGGATTGCGCACGACAGGAGCAAGTCGGGCCACTACTTCACCTCGCGCGTTCCCAAGATGGCCATCTACGGCGCCCTCATCAGCGCGCCCCTTGGACACGTCTTGATTAGCGCTCTCCAGAAGGTTTTCCAGGGGCGCAAGAGCCTCAAGGCCAAGGTTTTGCAGATTCTAGCCAGCAACCTTATTGTAAGTGCCGACATGTAGAGCCGTTGAACCGTAGTCGTGGTCGTACTTGGTCGCTAACAAGTCGCAGATTGCGCCCATCCAGAACAGCGTCTACCTCGTGTCCATGGCCCTGATCGCCGGCGCCCGTACTTTCCACCAAGTCAAGGCGACCGTCAAGGCCGGCTTCTGGCCTGTCATGAAGGTCAGCTGGGTCGTCTCGCCCATCTCCCTGGCCTTTGCCCAGCAATTCCTGCCCGAGACGACTTGGGTGCCCTTCTTCAACATCATCGGCTTCATCATCGGCACCTACATCAACGCGCATACCAAGAAGAAGAGGTTAGCTGCTCTCAGGCGAAAGCACTACGGCGACGGCGGCGGCAGCAGTGGAAGGAGCCAGGCTCCGGGCAGCCGTTCAGCCAGTCGCCCAGGAAGTCGCCCAGGAAGCCGCCCCGGCTCAGTAAGTGGAAGGCCTCCTGTCGACGAGTACGGCCGTCCGGACGACCGCCCACGCTACTAAATACAAGGGCTGCCGATGACGGCGCAATAATGTCAGAAGTCCCCTTCGCCGTCATATCCCCATCGATGGTGGCAAGCATCCACCATTGAGAACAAGGCTCACTCAACCCGTCTTTGCTTATGTGTTACGACAAACTCGGGGGAAAGAGATTCGGCTATCAGTCGGGCGCTTCAGCATCAAGTGCGCTTTCATTCTCCGTCCTCCTACGCGATCTGTATATCCCATCTGTTTTCCTGTTAACATGCTTGGAGCCGCGACTGGCGTTCGTAGCATGCTCCACTAAATATACCTAGTATTATTCTACCTTGGATTTTTTTGATTTTTTTTCCTATTCACATGGTGTCCTTGGATGTTTGTTACATGTGGGACAATGTCTATGCTAATATTGACACTGGATGAACATGACCTCTCGAATCCCTCCAGGTACTTTACTCACAACTCCGCCAATTTGATGACAACTTGGCTCCACTAGTTCAGCTCGCATTGCTTACCGTTTTAGTGGGAGATGAGGAACTTGTGGCTGCGTATAGTATATATAGAGTTGAACCTTTGCAGGGAACGAAAGGATGAGACTGAGGATGAAGTGAATATGACAGAATAAAGATTGGTTATAAATCTACATCAACCAGCTTGGAGTACGTAGGAAATAATCTACCAAGTGTGTAGATTAATCATTGATTTCATTAGGATGCTCCCATGCTGGTTACTATACTATTGAACCCCTTCCAAACGTATTAGAATCCCGCCCTTCCTAGTCCAGACGAGTCCAGGCCATGGCTCGACTACTAGTACCTGCCGCCTGGGGGTGGGGCACCGTACTGCTGCTGGCCTGGATAGCCTCCAGGGCTTCCAGGACCACCAGGACCACCAGGACCACCAGGACCACCAGGACCTCCCTGAGGGGGCCGTTGCTGACCAAACTGGCCTGGTGGAGGGGCACCATATTGGCCTTGAGGGGGTGGTCCGCCATATTGCTGTTGAGGAGGTGCGCCATACTGACCCGGGGGTGGGGCTCCGTACTGGCCCTGGGGAGGTGGGCCGCCGTATTGCTGCTGAGGAGGTGCGCCGTACTGGCCTGGAGGAGGAGCTCCGTATTGTCCCTGGGGGGCTCCTCCGTATCCAGCAGGGGGATGATTAGTCTTCTCATCCTTGCTATCGTAGCTGCGATCAATGGCACCTAGAAGTAGCTTGATGATCCACAGGTCGGGAGTAAGGTCCACGGGTGGATTGGCACGCGCCATCTCCTCCTGCTCGTTCTCAAAGTCTGGTGCAGTATCAGCAAGGCCCATGCATAGAAACAGAATAACATACTGGAAGTACAGTCGACTTCGGTGCCGATTACAGGGTGCTCATCAATCTTGCTGAGGAACTTTCTAGCTGCCTCGTCGTTACCGACTTGAGCAAACTCAAAGGCAACCGCGCCGCGGCCGTATTGAGGAATCCCCTTCAGCGTATCGAAGGCGTATGAGATGGCGTCGAAGATGGCGTTCTGGGGCTCTCCAGCAGGCTGACCGTCTGTAATAGCAATGACCAATACAGGCTTGCGCAGTTGGCCACGCCTCGCCCTATCGAGAACAATACCGTCAATGACCTTTTGTCGCAGAGCAGTACCCATAGGTGTGAGGCCCTTGAACTGAACGCCGCGCATGACCTGTTCGATTTGGGCTTCTGTGCAGACACCGTCCTGCATAGGTCGACCCTGCTGATCGCGGGCACCGGAGAGATCAGTGTTCATGAAGCGAAGGGAAATACCGTCTGCGTCGAAGAGTGTGGCAGCGAAAGAGACTCGCTCCAAGATAAGGCGCAAGTCCTTGATACGGCTACCTTCTTCTTCGAACTGCATAGAACCACTGTCGTCTTCTCTGCATCAGCACCGCCGAGCAGATTTGAATTGGAGGACTTACCGATGTACAGAACAATGTCGTACAAGGCGAGCTTGACGATATCATTGGCAATCTCCTTCTGGATGCGCCAGCGTTGGATGACCTGGTTGATCTTTGACGAAGCCTCTTGAGCAATCTGGGTAATTCTGGGGTCGCCTGGTGGGTAGAATGGTTGAAGGTTCTTTTCCTGAATACAAGCTTGGAGTAGTTGCTTGTAGCCTTCTACCTCGGCGGGGCTACCCTGAACCTGTTGTGGAGGGGGAGGGCCTCCATATCCTCCCTGGGGAGGCGGAGCGCCGTACTGGCCCTGGGGAGGTTGTCCTGGTGGTCCACCCTAATCAAAAGTTAGTAAAGTTCTGGCTCGATGGCATTTCTCTGCTAGCTCTGCATCTTTCATCGGATAGGCTCGTGTGACTATAGGATAAAAGTGGGAAATGTCCGAGACCTGGCCAGAAGAGAGGTTCTGCAGGATAAGTTTCTGGGTCGGTACAAACATTTTGCGGGAAACCCTGGGGTTGACCATATGGTTGGCCGAAAGGCTGTCCACATGTAGGTTGTTGTGGCTGTCCCCACTGGTTTTGCTGTCCGTAAGGTCGCGGGGGAGGTTGCTGTCCGTATGGCTGCGACATCTGGGGCTGGTTCCACTGGGCTGGCGGTGCCTGTCCCGACTGCGGAGACTGTGGGAACGGCGACTGAGGATATGGAGACTGGGACTGAGGGTATGGGGACTGAGGCTGTTGGCCTGGTGGGGGTGGTGGAGGAGGTCTGTTATACCCCGATTGACCTTGGGGATACGGTGAAGATGCGCCGTAGTTTGGAGGAGGAGGTTGTGTGAAGGGTGACTGTGGAGGCGCGTACGAGTTGGGACGTGGTGGCATAGGAGGACCTGGTTGTTGTTGTGCATAAGGATTAGGCGCCTGCCCAGGGCTGGGCTGATAGGCGCTGTAGCTTGTCGCCAGCTTGCTGGATAGAGGCATGTGTGGCTGAATCCAAGAATGAGGTGTGGCGGAGAGTGTCCAAGGTGGGTGTGTTCCAAGCGGAGGGGTTTGTTGGAAACTAAAGGCGCAGTGGAGACATGGAAAAGGCTTGCGAAGGCCCAGTCATGGGTGGCGGGCAGAGCAGGTGATGACGATGCAGAGCAAGCAAGAAAATAGAACAGAAAGAGCTTTGGCTTACCCCGGGAGCGGCGGCACCAGGACCTGGGTATGCTTGGTACTGTGGTTGCCCAGGCTGCGTCGCATCAGTGAATGATTACCATGCCGGGCTTTGATTGTGGGCACTCACGTAACCTCCTGGTCCGCCTTGCGGAGGCATACCAGAGGCAGCGTTGGCGGCCGCCATCTTGGACGCGAGCTGTAGGTACAAGTCAGCCGCAACGATGACGCACGCGGGGCATGGAGGGGCAGCCACGGGGGACGGATGGCCAACGTACACCCATCTTATCAGTCGCGCGAAGAGCTTATTGTGCGTCTGTGGTGTGTGTGAGGGGGAGAGACAGGCCAAGGGTCAGTCAGGCTTGATTCTCAAGACGATGATGATGGTTGTTGACGTGAGAAAGTTGCAGGTCAAATAGGGCGAAGAGTGCCTTGCGCCGTTGGTTAGTATGTAAGGGAAAAGCTGAGGCGGACAGCACGGGTAAGCGCAATGCAATGGCCTCTTGCTCAGCCCCGAGTGGAGATTGCTTGCACTGCCTGCTGAGCAAGGCGAGTCGTCATTCGCCCAAGTCAGCCGGCTGCCGTTGCGTGGGCGGTTGGGCATCAGGCTTCGCTCACGAATAGTGGGAACGAGCAAGGCTGAGTTGTTTGGCATGGGCTGCCCTACAACGAACGAGCGGGGCATGGCCAGGCAGCCAGATGACATATAATAACACAGTAACCGAACAGGCTCGATACACGTCCAATCTCCCCCGTCACACAATTCACTGCGCCTCGCTTGCACCTACCGGCTTATTGCGACAACTGCAAGTGCACATGCAAGAGATGCCGTAAGCCGTCTAGCAGCCGGGTTGCAGCTGGCGCCACAGTTGCCAAGCGCGAACGGTACCAGCCACGTCACGCCCACCATGGCGCCACCTCACCCCAACCTCCACCCCGTCCTTCAGGGCACAAGACTCGAAACAAGGCCATGGCCCAGAAACCCGCCAACCCACGTCCACGGCGCGAGGAAGCCATCCAACATTAGAATGCCGAATTGCTCTACATGAAGGAATTAGCACATGTCTACACCCTCGTGCATCAGAGGTGCTTACTCATCTGCGTCATAAACACGGGTCCTATCATCGGGCTACTGAGCTCGTAGTAGATGTACGAATAGGCGCGCTGCTTGATGACTAGTGGCAAGAGGAGCAGGACTTCCAGATTGAGCATCACGATGCTGACAAGATATAGCGCCAAGGCTGTTGACAACCACCGTAAAAGGGCAATGGCGAGGCCGGAGATGGGCACGTAGTCGTATACCGAGTTGCCTACAATGCTGTCAGTCAAAGGGATGACTTGTGCCAACTTCCATCAACAATGCAATCACTGACCTCTCTGGACACTAAGCGCGGTAGCATCAAGCCTACCAAGCACCAAATTGCCAACTACCCCCAACCCAAACATGCCCGCCGTCAACGCCAACCAAGTAGAAAAATTCTCAATCACATATTCGCCCTGGTCGAAGAACTTCTGGTAGAGTACGAACAAGGGGCTTGTCACCAGGACTAACGCGAGAAATCTCTTCTTACGGTCAGCTTTTGACGCATGGTCGTTGTGAGGAATTCTACCTTGAACATGGACACCAACGGCTCGGCTTCTTGCACAGCCAAATCCGCCAAGCACCCAACCGCATGGAAAATTCTGCCAGCTGGATTGTACATTGGCAGCACTGCTGGGCTATCTGGCGGATAGGCTGGGCTATCTAGCGCAGATCCTGGACGGCGTCTTCTAGTGGACCTACTTTGGTCGCCATACAAAGATTCTGGCACCATAGTTGTGGATTTGCAGATACAGTAATGATTTTGGGAAACCAACAGCGCTTAGATTGGCAAAATTGGGCTAGAATAAATGGTAGGTGAGATAGGGAGGAGCGATGCTGTCGCCTGTACATCTTATGATGGGTACCTCGTCAAGGAACATGGACAAAGAAACGACACCACACCGAGATGCCGCAAACGGCCTTAGACGATAAAGAGACAACAGCCTGCTTTTATAGCGACATGTATACGCTAAAAAAAAATGAGTAAGAAGCTACCCTCAGCGTACTTGATCTTCTCCATGTCTTGACCGTGCCCTTGATTGCACTACTGGAATTGATTGTCACTCGGATCTGGAGCAGTATATCCTCTTCGGAATAAGAAGCCCTGCAGCCTATCTTCCATTCTCGCAAACTATAGCATCGTTAGTCTTTGCACAGTGTGTCATGCCGCAACAATCTCTCATTGACAATCAAATGACTTACGAATCCCCTTCCTTGCACTCCGTCTCTGACCCAAACACCATAACTGCCCATCAAATTCGCCATCATGACATCTGTACTCAAACGATCTCCCACCACTGCAATCTGATCCGGCCTCGTCACCCCAGACTCTGGATGCGCCTGAAAATAAGCCATGACTTCTTCTTTGCAGCCAGGCTTCTTAGTCGAGTGGCGCAGCACTTTGACGCCGGTATTGGCTTCCAGGATAGCAGCTTCGGCATGGTTCTTGTCAGACGAGGTACCGGCTGTGTTGGAAACAATGAGCAGCTTCGTGCCAGGATATGCGCGTCGGAGGCGCTGGAAGTGGTCCTTTGTTGCTTTTAGTCAGGTGATGCTGTGTCTCAATATTGTTACACCCACCTCATATGGCTTGTATATCTCATTGGTGTGCGGAACAGCGAAGCAGTTGTCTTTGTCCAGCACTACTGCTTGAATGTCGGCTTCTTTCTGCCCATCTGCGCCGTTCTTCCTTGGAAATGCTTTCGACAATGGAATCGGCAGATGATTGAAGGTCGAGACTGTATGCTGAGGCAGGCACAGGGTCGGTTCCCTTAGCAGGCGAAACACATTTAGAGTCCCTGATATGTTCATTGCAGGATGCACGTTGTGGGAAGTGCAGGAGCCGGACTGGGAGATGGTGTTCTGTCGCCTATTGATTCAGGGCAAAAGGTGTTCCTTCCGATAATTCCGAGGCTTTCCGAAATCTAATGCACCTGGCCTTCCCCGATATGAGGAATAGTGCGAATGTATCTTGGGGTTATAATATCCCGCTTACACTAATTCAACTGTGTATCTGCATTGAGCATTGGAAGGGTCCAGCAGAGCCGTACTTCACAAAGGAAAGGGAGGCGAAGATATCGACTCCGTCCACAAGCCTAACGACTCAAGTTCACATATCTGTAGACCTGTTCTATATACATGTCATGGTATCTATAATGCAAGAAAATTTTACATCGGTACTGCTCGGGTGAAGGTGAGACTCTGTCGCGGAGGTACCGGCTGACTAAGGGCTGGTCCAAGCTCAACCTCAACTTTCTGTAGACATGGATATTAGTACGCGCATGCGCTTTGCGTTCACGCTACGCACTCCCACAACGTGCAGTACTCCCAGAATCGAAAAGACTTTACATTGCGCGGCCAAGCTCTCTAAATCTCCACGCACTCCCACAACCCCACACGTCCACGGCCCGACTCACTGGTTCTCGCGACCTAAACCGACCGTTTCTACGACTTCGCACGCGAACGAACCCAGGAAACGCAGTACGTCGAGTACTCGTGTACCGAACAGAAAAAATGACGAGCACTATTGGCATTCCGATCAAGCTCCTCAACGAGGCAGCTGTATGTTTACCGTATACTGCAGACCGCCAGAAGTTTATGCTAATGCGATGCAGGGCCACATCGTCACGCTTGAAATCACGTCTGGCGAGGTGTACCGCGGCAAGCTTATCGAGGGTACGTTTGCATTTTTGCTCCTACCGCTCCTCAACTACCGGCTAACGACTTGCAGCTGAGGACAACATGAATGTTCAGTTGAAGGACATTACTGTGACTGCCCGCGACGGTCGCGTGTCGCATCTCGAACAAGTATACATTAGGGGCAGCCATGTCCGATACTTTATTGTTCCAGACATGCTGAGGTATGACAGTCAGTTCCACTGTGTAGTTACATATGCTAAACATATGATAGGAATGCGCCCATGTTCCGATCGAGAGGCACGAGGGGTCGCGGTGTTGGTCTTGCGCGTGGTAGGGCGACAGTCAACAGGGCAAGGGCTAGCACTCGCGGTGGTGGTGGCGGTCGCTGAATCATATAAGAGGATTGAGCAAGAATACGACATGGCTAGATACCGAGCTACTCAATGCGCAAGGACAGCGAGGAAGCAGTCTGGCTCGGAGGGTTCGGGCACAAAAGGCAGGGACAGGTATGCAACCAGATCGCTTTTGCTGGACATACGCTGAAGAACGAGATAGCAAGGCCTACAGAATTGATGATACCTTGGGATACGAATGAAGGCGCACTTTTCATCATGCAGACTTTGCCCTTTACTGCACATAATACTATTGAGGCACATTTGCGCAATGATTACTCAACGTAAACTGGATGTGGTTGCGATTTCTCCGATTCTTGCACACAGCTACCCCACAATGAAAGGCTAAGACCTCACCCCCGAGAACTCCGCAACGCAACCCGACAACTTTTTCCACCACGATCCAAAATGGATAGCGAAATGGGTAACGAAATGGACATCAAGAACCCTCGACGCCTTCTTGCAGTCGGAGCACCAGATTCCGGCGTTCTTTCGCTGCTCAAGGGTAAATACTATCATCACCTTGTCTTGAGCATTTGCTGACTTCGCACAGAGCTTACAGGATCAGCCCCAGAGCCAACGTCCGAAACAACTGCCGGCCTTACGCACGAATGGCGTCTCGAAACCAAATACTACTCTGCTACGCTCCCAATCTGGGTCGACGAACTTTCCGACGTCGCTGAATGGCGTACAGAGTTCATAAAGCCCGAAGCGCGTGAAGTCGTCACAGCACTGGGAGCGTGGATATACTGCTTCAAGAGACCGGTAGAGGCGGGGGATCTAGAGACAATAGAGCAGACCATGCAAGCTGTGTCTGATGTGATTGAGCGCGCCTGTGGTTATGGTGGTGATATCGTGTGCCTAGCCGTCGCGATGCCGCAGTCTACCACGCCATATCTGGAGAAGAGTAGCGAGGAGTGGGAAGAGCTAGCCATGGGCTACGGCTTCGAATACATCGACTCGGAGAAGAAAGGCAAGAACGAGTTTGGAGAAGCGATGGGAGTTGAACGAGTACGTGAAGCGCTCGAGGCTGCAGAGTGGGAAAGCTTGGACTTTCCCGAGGACGAAGAGGGCTTCGATGGGAGCTTTGAAGCAGAAGAGGCGGAAATGAACATGGAGCTATTCGGCATGAAGGGTGCGCTTGCGGGTTATGATGAGGACGAAAGTGCAGATTCCGGGGATAAGGAGGTCGAAGACCTAGAAGTCATGATGCGAAAGATGGTAGCTATCAAAGAGATGGGAGAGGGCATGGAGGAAGCAGAACGGAAACGGTTCGCTGCCAAGGCAGTCAATGACCTGCTAAAAGATCTCTGAATCGATATACACGGGAACAAAACACAACCCGTTACCGAACATTCGCACACACAGCCGTCTTCCCGTCGTTGCATAAGCACCTCAACCCTTGACCCCAAAGCACATGAGAAACGGGAAATCCATCTCCCTCGCTGGCTTCCCATCCTCTGCATCAACCTCCTTTCTCAACACAAATGCCTCCTCGACTTTGACCTCGTTAAACCCGGTTCCCAACAGCAACGCCTCCATCTCAGCCCTTTTGATCCCATGCCTCTCTACCCCAGCCCTCTTACTCACTGGATGGAACGGCACGGCCTCTGGTCCAAAATCCTCGTAATCCGTCAACGCAACAACGCCCCCCGGTTTCAAGCATTTCTTCATCGTCTCCAGCATGTCCGCCATGGAGGGAATATGGTGCAGCGTCAAGTGCGACACAATCAGGTCGAAGCGGTACGAATACGGCGGCGAAGCAGCTTCCCCGCGCTGAGTAGCGAGCAGCGCAGCCGCACTCTGTAGTTGATGCTCATCTGGGTTGGTCAGGAAATGGTTTACAGCGCAGAGATTGGGGCTGGAGGTGTCGAGGTCGGCGAGCTTGGTGTTGAAGGCGCGTATCATGCCGTCGGCGGTGTCGACGCCGATTAGACTGCGCACGTGGGGTGCGAGCATGAAGGAGAGGAGGCCGGTGCCGCATCCGATTTCTAGGACGTCGAGCTCTTGTTTTTAACTTGTTGTTAGTGGTGTTTTCCTTCTTCATTGGTTCTTTCCCTCCTTCTACTTCTTCTACTTATTTATACATCTATATATATATTCTAGCCTCGATATAGATTATGAGAGGATTTCAATCTCATGTGTTTGAGTGGGAGAGGGTTTCTTTTTTTTTTTAGTTACCTTTATTTCGACCGTCTTTGAATGCTGGCACATATTTCATGATTGCCGAGAGGGCTTTTGACGTGCTTTCGACGTGCTTTTTATTGGAATCCCATTCTAGGGCTTCTTTGCTGAAGCGCACATTGTTGATTTCTTGGTTCGACGACATTTGGGCAGTTGGTGTGAAACTGGTGGGTGGTAGGGAGGACAGCGTTTGAAGTTTGATCTTTGCTGTTGTTGTTATTGTGGCGTGGTTGGAACTTGCATCGTCTG
>Ga0265797_10010707_pt1 | contig 11629 bp, 7 predicted proteins | sample P2T30metagenome_FD_192433 | JGI IMG/M metagenome (GOLD analysis project Ga0265797, IMG submission 192433) | Plant litter microbial communities from East Loma Ridge, Irvine, California - P2 T30 | ecosystem: Environmental > Terrestrial > Plant litter > Unclassified | place: USA: California... | reverse complement strand
AGCCATGCTCGCGCAGGAAGTCCAACTGCTCGTGGGTTTCCACGCCCTCGGCGATCACCGCCAGGTTCAGGCTGTGGGCCATGGCGATGATGGCGCGGGCGATCTGCGCATCCTGCTCGCCGGATGGCAGGCCATCGACGAAGGTGCGGTCGATCTTCAATACGTCGATAGGGAATTGCTTGAGGTAATTGAGCGACGAATAACCGGTGCCGAAGTCGTCGACCGCAATGCTCAGGCCCAGGTTTTTCAGGCTGGCGAGGATCTGCAAGGCCTCGTTGACTTCGCGCATCAGAATACTTTCGGTCAGCTCCAGTTCCAGGCACGCCGGCGGCAGGCCGGTGTCCTTGAGGATGGTGGCGATGCGCGTGCCCAGTTGCCCGTCGGAGAACTGCCGCGCCGAGATGTTGACCGAGACTTTCGGCACCCGCACCTTGTTCTGGTGCCAGGTCTTGAGCTGGCGACAGGCTTCGCTGATCACCCAGTCGCCCACGTCCACCACCAGCCCCAACTCCTCCAGCACCGGAATGAAATCCCCCGGCGGCACCAGGCCTCGGCGCGGGTGGCGCCAGCGCAGCAGGGCCTCGGCGCCGGTCAGGCGTTTGCCGTCGCCGCTGAACTGCGGCTGGTAATAGAGCACGAACTCGTCTTGTTCCAGGGCGTGGCGCAGGTCGCTTTCAAGCTCCAGGCGCTCCAGGGCGCTGGCGTTCATGTCGGCCTGGTAGAACTGGAAGTTGTTCTTGCCGCGCTCCTTGGCGTGATACATCGCGGTATCGGCGTTTTTCATCAGCTGGCTCAGCTCGTTACCGTCCTGTGGGCTCAGGGCGATGCCGATACTGGCGGTCACGAAGAACTCGCGGCCCTCCAGCACGAACGGCTTCACCAGGCTGGCCAGGATCTGCTCGGCCACGTTGATTGCACGGTTCAGCGCCATTTCACGGCTGACGCGTGGCTGCAACAGCAAGGTGAACTCATCGCCGCCCATGCGCGCCACGGTGTCGTCTTCGGCCACGCAACCGAGCAGGCGCGTGGCCATCTCCTTGAGCATACGGTCGCCAGCGGCGTGGCCGAGGGAGTCGTTGATCGGCTTGAAGCGGTCAAGGTCGAGGAACATCAGCACTACCCACGACTTCTGCCGCTCGGCCGACTGCAACGCGGTGTGCAGGCGGTCCTGGAACAGGGTGCGGTTGGGCAGGTGGGTCAGGGCGTCGTAATACGCCAGGCGGTGGATGCGCTGTTCGCTGGCCTTGCGCTCGCTGATGTCGCTGAAGAAACACACGTAGCTGGCCAGATCGCCTTCATCGTCGAACACCGCCGTGATGCCGACCCAGGCCGGGTAGTGCTCGCCGTTAAGGCGCTTGAGCCACACTTCACCTTCCCAGGTGCTGTGCTGGTGCAGTTGCTTGAGCACGTAGCGCAGGTGGGCTTCTTGCTGTTCGTCGACGGTGAGCATGTTCGGCAACTGGTCGAGCACATCGCTCACGGCGTAACCGCTGACCCGGCTGAAGGCCTCGTTGGCCTGCACGATATAGCCGGCCGGGTCGGTGATCAGAATGGCTGAGGTGGAGTGCTCGAACACCGTGGCCGCCATGCGCAGGTCTTTTTCGGCGCGGCGTTGCTGGCTGATATCCCGGCCCACGCCGAGGATGCCTTCGAACGCGCCATGCTCGTCCCACACCAGCACCACGCGCAGCTCGATGGGCACTTTGCGCCCATCGGCGCGCAGGCAGTCGAACAGGAACAGCTGGGTCTGGACTTCATCGCGCAGGCTGTTCAACGCCTCGGGATTGCCCACGGCGCGGCTGACCTGTTCCATCAGCGCATAAATACCGGTGAGCTGCTGCGGGTTGGCAATGATGGACTGCCAGCCGTTCTTGAATACCCAGTCCACGTCATACCCGAGCACGGCGTTGACCGATGGGCTGACGTAGTTGAGGGCCAGTTGGCTGTCGGTGGAACAGATCACGTCACTGATGCTTTCGGACAGCATGCGGTAGCGTTGTTCGCTGTCGCGCAGGGATTCGCTGGCCTCGATCTGATCGGTGATGTCCTTGGCCACGCCGATGATGCGGGTGACCACGGTCGAGGTGTCCCTGGCCAGGGCCTGTTCGCGGATATCGAAGCGGCGCCACTGGTTATTGCGGTGCCGAAAGCGCAGCTGGCAGTGCAGTTGGGTCGCGTATCCCGTCTGGCGCTGCTGCTGACGCGAGTCGTGGTAATGCTCGGCGTCTTCGGGGTGCAGCAGGATTTCCCAGAAGTACTCGCCCATTTGCTGCAGTTCGGCCTTGTTGTAGCCGAGGGTGTGGCCCAGGTGATGGTTGCTGAAAATCATGCGCTGGCTGATCACGTCCTGCACATACAGGTGGTCGGGCACGGTGCGGACCACGTCCGACCAGAAACTCTCGCGCTCGACCAGCGACAGCTCGATCAGCTTGCGACTGGTGATGTCGCTGATGCTGAGGATCACCGCCCGCACGTCATCCTGCTGTTCCGGCAGACGCATGACGAGCCACAGGTACTGTTCATTGCCCGCCACATCGTTGAGCTGGATTTCCAGCTCCAGCTGTTTTTGCCGGGTCAGTACGGCTTCCAGCACCTGCTGTCCGATCGACGTGGCGTTGTGCGGGCCATCGTCAATCAGGCGCTCCCAGGCTTGTTCGCAGGAGCCCACGTTCAGCAGGCGCACCGCCATCTGGTTGACTTCGGTGACGCGCAACTCCTTGAGCAGCTTGCGACGCTCAGTGGGGTTGGCCCGCAGCCAGGCGTGTGACTGTTCGCGGCTCTGCACCGGGGTCTTGTCGCAGAACGCCTTCACCCCCGAAAGGTCGAGTACGCACAAGGCCACGCCGGTGCCTTCGAAGATGTCCTGGTAACGTCGCCGGCCTTCATGCACCTGGCGCTGGCGACGGCGCATGTTCAGCAGCGCAATCACCGGAACCAGCGAAAAAGCCAGGCCCAGCAGGCATTTGCCGATAAACGCCGGCAGCAGTTGTTCCAGCACCGCGCTGCGGTCGAACAGCCCGCGCAGTTGCCAGTCGCTCTTGCTCAGGGGCGTGACCAGCACACTTTGGTTCAATTCGTCCGGGGTCAACGCGCTGGTCCACTGGGCCGGCATGCCGTTGTCACGGCTGACCACGCGTTGATTCAGGCGGTTCTCGATGGCCCACATCGGGCGCTGGCCCTGGGCGTCCTGGCGAGTCAGGTTGGCCAGGTAGGTGGGGGCCAGGCGCAGCGCCCAGTACATCTTCGAGCCACCGCTGGGCTGGTGCAGCAACAGGTAGATCACGGTGCCGTCGCTGTCGTTGCTCAGGTAATAGGTTTGGGCGTGGCTGCGCTTGACCAGTTCTTCGAGCAGGGCGCTGTCCTGGCTATCGTTGGCGGTGTCGCTGATCAAGGCGCCGCTGGGGGCGAGCAGGGCGAAGCTGCGCAGTTCGGGTAATGAGCGCTGCAATGTGTGCATCAGCGCCTGTTGTTGCTCGGCGTTGCGCGGCGGCTCGACGATCGGCAGCAGGTTCAAGGCGATCTGCGCGCTCAAGGCCATATTCTGGCTGATCTGCTCGGCCAGGTCGGCGCTGTAGTCGATGGTGTATTGCTGCTGGTTTTTCTGGTTTTGCTGTAACTGATCGAGCAACTGCCAGAACAATAACGCGAGCAACATCAGCACGAGCGTCGCCAACGCGCCTTTGAGGGTGCCGTGCAGGGGCGCTCCCGGCGCTATATGAGCGGCGCGCAAGGGAGTTGGCGGCGTGACTTTGGACAAGCTGTGATCCTGCGGTTTGGCTGGACTGGCGCGCGACGTGCACTATAAGCCGGACGCCCGAAGGGCGGCTAGCATGCCTTGAGTTGTGGCAAAGTGCCAGTCCTGCCTTGCAGGCGCTGACCAAGGGCATGCACGCCCGGTCTAGAGGGGTCGGAATGCATAAACGTCCGTTTCAATCGACTTGTTGTCCTGGCTGAGCATGTTACTGGCCTGGGCAGTTACGTAGCTTTGTTAAAGGCAAATGCCGTTAACAGGGATACGTCATGAACAGCTTTCTTCATACCTCAAGCCAAAATGAAATTGATCATGCACGGTTCGAAATAATTAGAAGAAGCGAGCAAGGTGCACCGGAGCCGATAGGCTACATCCAGGATATCTACCACCGGCATTACGGCGCGCACATGACGCCCAACCCGGACCTACTGATAGCGCGACGCAGTCTGACCAGTGGCGAACTCACCGCCTGCGCCGGCATTTCATTCGCTTCGCCCAATCAACCGTTGTTTTCCGAACGTTATTTCGACGAGCCGATCGAGGCTGTCCTGGCGTCGCTGAGCCAGCAGTGTCTGCTGCGTGAGCACATCGTGGAAATCGGCTCGCTGGCATCGGACGACTCCCACGCGGCGGCGGAGATCATCAAGGCGCTGCCGATTCTTGCCTGGTTCATGGGCGCCAAGGCCATCTTGTGCACCTCCACGCGCCGGCTGCGGGTGCTGCTCAAATACCATGGTATTCCGCTGCGGATCATGGGCGATGCCGGGGCGGATCGCTTGTCCGAGCTGGAGCTGCGTCAGTGGGGCAGTTACTACGCGCAGTCACCCCAGACGGGTGTGATCCTGCTGGAAGAGTGCTCCCACTTGTTCAGCCAGTATTGCGGCAGGCTCAAGTTCTCGGGCTTCGAGCGCCTGATCGGGCATCCCGAGCAGGTGGCCGCATGAATGTGCTGACTGAGATATTGGCCCAGGCCCGGCGCACGCCCCACGCGGCGGCCGTGGTGCAACTGGACCGGGACAGCACCAGGCCGGAGGCGGTCGCCTTTACCTATCAGCAATTGGTCGCCCAGGCGCGGCAACTGGCCGATGTTGTCGCACGGGCAACACCCGGTTCCAGTCGGGTCGGCATCGTGATGGGCAACAGCGCCGAATGGGTGTTGGCCGATCTGGCCCTGATGATCGGCGAACGGGTGGAGGTGCCCGTGCCACTGGCGTTCTCCGTTGATCAGGCGCGGCATCTGTTGCAAGGCTGCGCACTGGTGCTGACCGACGAGCAGGGCGCGCATGCTTTGCAAGCCTGGTGTCACGCGGGCCTGGCGTTAGCGGCCGATGTGCGTCAGGTATCAGCGCTGCCTGGACCGGTCAGCCCGTCGACACCCTCGTCCACGGCTGGCTTGGCGCAGGACGGCGTGATCAAGATCATCCACACCTCAGGCACCACTTCCCAGCCCAAGGGCGTGCAAATTCGTCGCGATGGCCTGGGCGCGCTGGTCGAAGCCTTATGGCAGCGCGCGCAGCCCGAGGACTACCAACGCTACCTGGTGCTGGTGCCGTTCAGTCTGCTGATTGAACAGGTGACGGGGCTGTACATGCCGCTGACGTCCGGCGGCGTGGTGCTGCTGCCCCCGGTCAGCCTGGCGCCTTTGGGCAGCCCCGGCGCACTGGCCGAAGATCGCCTGGCCCTGATTCGCCAGGCACGCCCCACGGCCATGACGCTCACGCCCGCGCTGGTCGAAGCGATTGCCCAGCGTGCCGACACCTGCGGGCCGTCGATAGCCGAACGTATCGAGGAACTCTTCGGCACCCCGCGCTTGCCGTTGCTGGCGGCGGGGGGCGGGCCGGTGGAACTCGACGTGCTGGTGCGGCTGCAGCAATTGGGCATCGAGGTTTTTCAGGGCTACGGCCTGAGTGAGAACAGCTCGGTGGCCACCTGGAATCATCGCGCCGCCAACCGCCTGGGCACCGTCGGCCAGGCGCTGCCCCATGTGGCGCTGCGCCTGGCCGACGACGGCGAGCTGCTGGTGCGCAGCAGTTCACTGTTCGCCGGCTATACCAACGAAGACCCCAGCAGCTGCGCCATCGACAGCGATGGCTGGCTGCATACCGGCGACTTGGCCACGATCGACTCGGAGGGTTTCGTGAGCATCATCGGTCGCAAGAAAACCATGATCATCACCGCCAACGGCCGCAACGTGTCTCCCGAGTGGCTCGAAGCAACGTACCGACAGCTGCCGAATGTGGAGCAAGTCATCGTATTCGGTGATCGCGAAGCCTTCATGGGCGGCGTGTTCATCATTGACGCCCAGGCCGACCCCGCCGAAGTCCGCGCGCGGATCCGGGCCTTTGCCCGCAGCCATTTGAACGAAATCGAGCACATTCAGCATCCGGTCCTGGTCGTGCACAGCGAAGAGGTGATGGGCCGACTGTTCACGGTTACCGGGCGTCCGCGTCGCGATCAACTTTCCCTGTTCCTGCAGGATTCAACAGCGAGGATCTGCGCATGACGCTCTCCACGGTTCCCCACACCGAGCACAGTGGCCTGATCGTGTCGCCCCGCGTACCCCAGGCACTCTTCGAGCTGGCGCCGGACTTGCTCAAAAGCATGCTGGCCAGCCATGGCTATCTGGTGTTGCGCGGGTTTGAACACAGCATTGACGGATTTTCCCGCCTGGTACGCCAGTGCAGCGGCAGGATCAGCCTGGACCCGGCACGCACGTTTGACGGCAACACCGCGCAGAAAGTCGACGCCGGCCTGGACGCGGTAGGCCTGCACTGCGAAAACGGCAACAGCCCCTTCTGGCCGGACCTGTGCTGGTTCTATTGCCAGACCGCCCCGGCCCGAGGGTCACAGACCACTGTGTGCGACGGCAAGGCCGTGTACCGACACCTGACGGCCGAGCAGCGAGCGGCATTTACCGAGCGCGAGATCATGTACGCCCGCCGGGTCGAGGCGGACAAATGGAAAACCTACGCCTTCCATGCCCTGGCCCAGGGCACCGACGCGCCCGCCAGCATCGAGGCCGTGACCCTGCAGGATCTGATCTCGCTGACGCCCCAGGACGCGGGCTCCTTGATCGAGCTGAACGAGGACGGCTCGATCACCTACCGCTTTCGCACCCCGGCCATCCGCAACAGCCGGCTTGTGCAAGAGGCCCAGCCGGCGTTTGCCAACAGCCTGTTCGGCCCTTCCAACCATTACCAAGCGCCGCGGATCACCTTCGCCGATGGCGAGCCGATCGACCCGCAGTTACTGCACGCACTGGACGGGCTTTGCGAGCAATTGACCGTCGACGTGGGCTGGCAGCGTGGCGATGTGGTGCTGATCGACAACACGCGCGTCATGCACGGGCGTCGGGCGATCGATGACCCCGCGCGCACGATTTTTAACGCCCTTTCCTACCTTGATTAAGAGCATCGCCATGAAAAACCTGAAAACCATCAACGAGCTGGCGCACATCAATTACCTGCACCCCAACCGCATGGAATGGGCGGGCGCGCGCACCGATGACGAGCTGCGCTTTTTGTCCAATGCACTGGTCGGGGAGGCCGGTCAGGAAGACAAGGCCGTGGCCTATTTGTACAAGGAGTTGGGGCAACTGGCCGAGATCGAAATGCACGTGGCCAACACCATGACGCGCATCCTGTGCGAGGCGCAGTCCAACGACGACACGCTGACTGCAGGCGACTCCCTGTACGGCGCGCTGTCTTGCTTTGCTGCCGAAGAGATCAACCACGCCAGCAGCTTCTACCAGTACATCAGGCATCTGTCGGGGCGTGACATCAAGCTCAAGGACAACCTCTTCGCCGAGCGTCGCGCCCTCTACGAAGGCGATGAGTCGCCCAAGATCAAGCTGGCCGCGCTGTGCGCCACGGCGTATGTCGGCGAGTCAGTCATCACCGTGTTCGAGCGCCGGTTGAAGGTGCTGGACCCGATGCAGCACAGCCTGTTGACGCGGCTGTTGCATTTTCATGGCCTGGACGAGGCGCGCCACATCCAGTTCGACCACTTTGTGTTCGACCGGATCATTCCAACCCTCAGCAGCGAAGAGCGCCGCCGCATGCATCAATTGATTCATGACACCGAGGCGATGAACACGCAATTGGCTATCACCAGCGGCGAGCAGATCAAGGCGGAATTCGATCTGGACTACACGCAGAACAACCAGGCCGCCCACACGCAGCTGGAGATGACCCTGCGTTTCAGAGAGATCGTCCAGTCCCAGGACCTGATTCGCAAAGTCGACGACTACATGGACCCGGACACCGCGGGCATCGTCAGTGAGTTCTCCCGAGCCAGCGCGATTCACACCCAGTATTTTCATTGAGGATCGCGCCATGAAGTCACAAACGCTTGCCTCGCCAGAGGCCGGGGCAGGGAAGTACCCGCTGAGTGTGGTCGCCGTGCTGGTCGCGCTGTTCCTTGCCGCCATGGACAGCACGGCGGTCAGCACCATCCTGCCGCAGATCAACGCCCAGATGCAGGACACCACCCTGTTTCCCTGGGTGGTTTCCGGCTTCCTGCTGCCGCTGGCCCTGGTCGCGCCGCTGGCGGGCGCGCTCGCCGATCGGTTCGGGGTCGGCGCGATGATGAAGGTCAGCCTGTGTGTGTTCATTGTCGCCTCTGTCTGGGTGGCCCTGAGCCAGGACATGATCATGTTGATCGCGGGCAGGGCGCTGCAGGGCGTGGGCGCGGGCGGCATCATCGTGTTGTCCTACTCGTTGCTGGCGTCGCTGTTCGAGGGGCCCAAGCGCGCGAGCATGCAAGGCATGCTCAGCAGTGTCTGGGGGCTGGCGGCGGTGCTGGGGCCGGTGGCCGGCGCGGTGCTGGGCAGCACGTTGAACTGGCGCGCCGTGTTCTGGCTCAACTTGCCCCTTGGCGTGCTGGCGCTGTTGGCGCTGTTCTTCGCCCCGACCATCGGCCGTGGCCAGGCCAGCCGGCATGTGGACCCGTTGGCACAGGGCGCATTGGCGGTATTCGCCTGTGCGGCGCTGCTGCTGCTGAGCAACCACCCGCTGGAATGGCTTGCCCACCCGATGCCGGTCCTGACCGTGGTCATGCTGGTCGGGCTGGGTGTGTTGGCCGCCCGCGTCCGTGCCGCACCGGACAGCAGCCCGGTGCCGTTGGGGTTCTTCACGCGGCCGGCGCTCGGGGTTGTCATGGTGCTGGTGATGGTCTCCAGCGTGGGCTTGTACGCGTCCGTCAGCCTGCTGCCGGTGGCGCTCGATCACGTCCGGGCCAGCGCCTTGTCCGGTGGCGCGCTGATCATGCTGGCCGCGCTGGGCTGGGTGGCCGGCGCGACGCTATGCGGCAAGCGCCTGGCTCGCGTTGGCTTCAGGACGATGGCGGTCGGCGGCATGCTGCTGCTGATGCTCGGCTGTTCGAGCGTGGCGGCCGGGCTGTATTGGACGTTCTGGCCCGGGATCGGCGCCGGGCAGGTGATGGTCGGGCTGGGGATGGGGCTGACGGCAACCACCACGCTGGTCTTCGCCCAGAACAGCGCGCCGGTGGAGCAGTTGGGGGCTTACACCTCCACGGTGCAGTTCCTGCGCAGTCTCGGCGCTGCTTTTGGCGTCAACGGGATGGTCGCGGTTGCGCTCTACCTGCCGCCGGGCCATGCCTACCCCGCAACTTTCCTGGTGCTTGGCCTGATTATGGGATGCGGTTTACTCTTTGCGTGTGGAATGCCTTCGGCCATTGGACTACGGAAAGACTCACTGGGGTAGTAATGCAAGTTGAAATGACCCACCACGCTGCGCTGGTCGTCGAGCGCCAGATAACCAAGCTGGACGCCGACGAAAGCGAACCCCATCGACACCCCATCGGGCAATTCGTCCTGGTCAAAAAGGGCATGCTGCAGGGCAGTACCGCTGATCAACGCTGGCTGCTCAAGGCGGGTATGGCGGTGTGGATTCCGCCGCAGACCCTGCACGCCGGCGCCGCCGACACCCAGGTAGACCTCACGGTGCTCTATCTGGGGGCTGAGCGGTCCAAGGACTTTTCCCCCCAGCTCAAGCTCATCGATGCGTCTTCGCTGATGATCGCCCTGTGCGAGCGCCTCGCCGAAGACAACGTGCGGCCACTGTCCGACGCCCAGCGCAACTGCATTGTGGAGTTGCTATTTGAAGATATCAGCGCGATTCCAGCCAGTGACATGGTCCTGCCGCTGCCCAGCGACCTGCGGCTCAAGCGCGTCACCGACCAACTGATTGCCCGGCCGGGCATGCGCAAGAGCCTGGCGGAGTGGGGCGGCGAGGTTGGCGCTACCGAGCGCACCCTGACCCGTTTGTTTCGCCGTCAGACCGGGTTGTGCTACACCCAGTGGCACAATCGCCTGCTGCTGGTGGAGGCTTATCGGGGACTGATGGTCGAGCACACCAATGAGCGCGTGGCGCAACACCTGGGGTTTGCTTCAAGCGATTCCTTTGGTCATTGGTTTCGCCGGGTCACTGGCAGCAGCCCCGGCAAGGTGCGCAGTACCTTGCAGGGCAGCGCGGAACACCTGGCCTGAAAATGTCCGTTCTGTTCGTTCTTATGTCCTGCCGGACCATTCTGGACGAGCGAGGACTGCCTTAGCCTAGGCCTCTGTCTTTATGTGCCACGAGGCCCGGGCGATGACCGAATACGATGCGTTGAGGATTTTCCATGTACTGGCGGCCGTGGCGGCCACCGGCCCGTTGCTGGTGGCCCCTTGGCTGTCGGCGCAGCTCAAACGGTGCGACGAGCTGACCAAGCCCTTGCTGTTGAGGGGGTTGACCTTCACGGATCGCTTTTACAACGTCGCCGGTTGGGGGCTGATCCTGACCGGCGTCCTGATGTTCTGGCTCCTGGACTGGCGCCGCAGCTTCGAAGTATGGTTTGTGCTCAGCGTCAGCCTGTTCGTACTCGATTCGGTGCTCGAAAAATGCCTGCGCGACCCGGCCAGGGAGGTTCTTGAGCGCACGCAGGCGCAGACCGAACAGTGGCAACCCGCCGTGCGCCGCATCCACCTTGGGGTGCTGGGCCAGGCGCTGTGCACCTGCGCGATCCTGCTGGTCATGCTGTTGCACAGCCAGATGACGTTGAACATGCTGGCCCTGAGACTCTTCTGACGGAGGGTGGCTGGGCCAGTCAGCGGTCTGCATCTGTTCACAGGGTGATCTTGACGTAGAATGCAGGCCTTTGTTCAGGCTGTTACTCAGAGGGCTCCATTTTGGCTCAATACGTCTTCACCATGCATCGGCTGGGAAAAGTTGTTCCTCCGAAGCGGGAAATTCTTAAAAACATTTCGCTGTCCTTCTTTCCGGGCGCCAAGATCGGCGTGCTCGGCCTCAACGGCTCGGGCAAGTCCACGCTGCTGAAAATCATGGCCGGCGTCGACACCGAGTTCGAAGGCGAAGCCCGCCCGATGCCCGAACTGAACATCGGCTACCTGCCGCAGGAACCTCAGCTGGATCCGACCAAGACCGTGCGCGAAGTGGTCGAAGAGGCCGTCAGCGTGATCAAGGACGCCCAGGCGCGTCTGGACGAGGTCTACGCCGCCTACGCCGAACCGGATGCCGACTTCGACAAGCTGGCCGCCGAACAGGCCAAGCTCGAGGCGATCCTGCAGGCGGGCGACGGACACAACCTGGAGCGCCAGCTGGAAGTCGCCGCCGACGCGCTGCGCCTGCCGGCATGGGACGCCAAAATCGAATTCCTGTCCGGTGGTGAGAAGCGCCGTGTGGCCCTGTGCCGCCTGCTGCTGTCCGCGCCCGACATGTTGCTGCTCGACGAACCGACCAACCACTTGGACGCCGATTCTGTCGCCTGGCTGGAACATTTCCTTCACGACTTCCCAGGCACCGTGGTTGCGATCACGCACGACCGTTACTTCCTGGACAACGTTGCTGGCTGGATCCT
>Ga0265797_10010706_pt1 | contig 11629 bp, 11 predicted proteins | sample P2T30metagenome_FD_192433 | JGI IMG/M metagenome (GOLD analysis project Ga0265797, IMG submission 192433) | Plant litter microbial communities from East Loma Ridge, Irvine, California - P2 T30 | ecosystem: Environmental > Terrestrial > Plant litter > Unclassified | place: USA: California... | reverse complement strand
ATTCCTCTTCCATTCAAACACCTCCCTCCAATGTCGACATAGTCCTCCCAAGCAAGTCACCATGGCCGACGACATACCACTGGCCATGGACAATTCTACCGTCTCATCTCGTCGCAAGTCGCCGCCAAAGAGATTGAGTTTACACTCACGCTCGCTGTCCCGTTCGTCCTCGCACCACTACAGCCATGCTCGCGACTTCGACCCTATCCTCCGCAACCTCTCGCCTACAAAGACCCTCCGCGCATTTACCGAACCTGGATTTGTCGCACCGCACGAAAGCTTGCATGCCGCTCTAGAATCCTCAACATCCTTCCAGCGCACTCTCGGCGCAAAAGCCGCGCAAACATGTTTAGACGTCCGATCGTGGGCCCGGGAATTGGAAGAGTGGGAATGGCCGGGCACGTTCGATGTACCGGAGCTAGTTCAAAAAGCATCTACAGATGGCGCCCATGACGAGAAGGACGCAGGAATGCCGACGTACTGGGGAAGCCTACCCGCGGACAGAGTAAGACAATACGAGCAACGGTCGGATGAGATCATACAGCAACTGGACGAAATCGACGTCGAACAGTTAAAAGACTTTGTCTTGTCTGCGCACAATGAGGCCGGCAGTGGCTCAGCTTCAATCGACGATAGTATCGGCGCCATTGGAGCGGCAACGGACCTCAGGAAGCTAGACGACTTTACTGCTATTATCACGGCAACGATCCTGCAAACCCTGCCATACCTGTCTCGTTTGAATCACCTGCTTGACATCTGGACCATTCGACTTCCTATCTTGCACCAGGCACCCGTCTATCTCCAGTCGCTCGCACAGGCGCGCGCCGATTTGGACCACGCATGGGCAACGATTGGTGTTAGATTCTCGAAAGACTTGCAATCCCAGACGCACCTCGACTTCAATCGTGGAAGCATGATAGAGCAGCAGAGCATCATCGAAAGCAGGGTGAGCAGCTTGGGCAGGAAACTTGACAGATTCCTGGACGATCTCGAAGGACGCTCAGAGACTGTGCCAGATCGTTGGATCGAAGAGATGGAGACACTCGAACAACATTATGCGGATTGGACGGTGAAGGCAGAGCGGAAGATTTTGGAAAACGACCTCAGAAACAATAGATGGTCTAAAGCTCTGTCTCCAGTGGCTGCGGATTTCAAAGAACGAGCCCAGCAGAGTTCCGTCGATAGCGAGCGGAAACCTGAACACGAAGAAGCCATGAGCCACCGTGGCCTCCTGGATGCTCCTGTTCTTTCGCCATCAAGCAGCATGTATTCGGACCCTTCCATGGCAAGCCAAACGATAAGCCCGGCCCTGTCAGGCGACGCCGCGACAACATCTATGCCAGGTTTGGCCAGAGACGATTCGCAGACTCTCCCCAATGGACAAGCTGACCACATCATTGATATGAGTCCTGTACGGTCCAGCGCACCGTCTCAAACACCTTCAACAAAATCAAGCCGTGTCTCGCGTCACGTCCCAATCATTCTTCCATATGATGGCGGCGACGGGCAAGAATATCCAAGCGAGGGTATCACTGGAGATCTTGTATCGCGTGCAGAAACACCCGCCTCTGAGGTGCAGCCAAGACCCACTGCTCCATCAAGCGAAACGCCCGCTTCATCGTTTGCTAAAAAGCGTGCCATATTCGCCGGTGACCTAGAACGCACACAGGCATTGCAGCGAGCTACAAAGTCTCCTGTAAGGCCATTCGAGCACGCTAGCAACGCGTTCGCGCGACTCTTTAAGTCAGAGGCGTTGTCACCGGACAGTAGTCGCAGCAGCTCGAGATCTGACGTTGGCCGCAACCGCAGTGTGAGCAACAAATCAGATAATGGAATCATCTGGGGCGGCAGGGCACCAGCCAGTCCCAAGGGATCACAACGCAGGAAGACTCTTGATAGTGGTACACGCGAGGCCCAGAGCACTCAAGGAAGGAGCACAGATGGTGTGCCGGTCGCAGCAGATACTGACGCCCCACCTGTGCCAGTGCTCCCGCCTAAGAGCCCAAGAAGGTCATTGCAAAGCCCGATGAGACACAGAAAGCAGGAATCTGCATCTTCAGCCGCCTCCCCTAACGAGACCAACACTGAATCGCTCACTGGTTTTGACTTTGGTGAGAACTGGCCTTTGACACCGCCAGAACCAGCGTCAGAGCGTGATTCCCCAGTCGAGGCTCAGGTCACTCGTTTCCAAGCTCAGACGCATTTTGATCATGAAGGACCTGGCTTGGCGAGCCCCAAAAAGCCCGTCGCGAGCGATTCTTTCGATCGCATGTTCATTGACAGTCTTCCTGGTACACCTGGCGAAGAACATTCTGCAGCTCCAACGCCCCCGGAAAGTCAGCCCAAAGATACACCTTCCGATTACGTAGACCAATCTCGAGCGCATTCACCATATCTTCCGTCCGGCGTGCCAACCATGAGTCCATCCATGCTCGACAGCTCTCCTGCGTCTGCCCAAGAGGCACAGTTCGAGGCGCGAGATGCTCTTGTTTCCACACCTCCCAATCTTCAAAAGCCGAATCACATTGATCTACCTTCAAGTGGAGCCCCCCTTGCAGTACCACTCGGAAGTGCAGAAGCTCCCTATACGCCAAACTCAATTGAAACAGACACATACTCGCCCGAAATACAGGATGCACGTGTAAGCTACTTCCAAATAGCCTCGCCGCCATTGTCAAGAGCTACTAGTGCTGCCACGTCTTCGCCAAGCTTCCAGAGGCCAGTGAGCTCACAGACAATGTCGACGATGAAGCTTGGAAGTCCGCCCACGGACGCGGGTGTGGGCAGTGAGAACAACGCAGTCGATGACAATCTCACGCGCCGAGCCAGTAGGATCAGTCTGGAGGTAAAGAGTATAGATCTGACGCGTCGAAAGAGCAGCTCCTCTGCTGTTGAACTCGATGTGCAGTCTCAAGCAAATGGACCCAGTAGTCCCGTCAGTCACAAAGATGTGTCTGTGTTCCCCTCGCCGCCTACGATTCACGAGGAACGCCCGAGGAGTCCTGTATCTCCACTGCCAGGCTCCCCGGGTCGGCACGGGCTGAGACATAGGACTTCCGACCTCAGCATGGTGTCGGTTCAGGCAAACCCAGTGCCCGAGAAAGGTGCGTTGAATGGGTTTATGAGCAAGCGTCGGGGTCTCACGCAACCTGATGATTCTCTACCGCATACACGCAAGAACGCGAAATCTGAGCCGGACACCTTTGACCGCCACGTCAGTGAGGTTCTGCAGAAACTCCCATCATCCATTCGATTCCGCACTGGCGCCACCACTCCTCAGCCTCGCATCGGCGAAGCTCGCACGTTCAGCGGCGCTCGACCGAAACCAACGCGGCCGCCATCACGAGCAGGTGGTCTTACGCTTGCGCCAGCAGACCCTTCGCCCAACAGAAGAACGACAGCCGCAAACGAGCCCGAAGTCAAGTTGTATCACCTTACCCAAGCTGGCCGCGAGGAGCCCATCAAGCTGTTTGTGCGTCTTGTTGGTGAAGGTGAACGAGTGATGGTTCGTGTTGGAGGCGGCTGGGCTGACCTTGCGGATTACCTGCGTCAATACGCCGAGCACCACGGCTCACGTACAGTCTCAGGCGAAATCGACGTCAAAGCCGTTGGCTCACCGCCTTTACCTGGTGGCAGTGGCGGTGTTCTCCCGGCATTGAGACGGAAGGCTAGTGGCCCTCTGTCGGCCGAGGCGAACAGAGCCATGGCTTACTCTACACCACCACCAGCCATGCCAGCCCTCGAACGCGTGAAAACCCCAGAAAAAGAGAACTCTGACCCGGCTTTGCTATCATCCTCGCCCGGCAGCCCGGCCCTGCCTGCACGTTCCCCTTCCAGACCATCTACTTCCGGCTCAAACAGACCGGGCAGTAAGCACAGCTGGTCTGAGATCAGCATGGCCGGACCAGGCAGCAACGGCAAGAAAGTCGCCGACCTTCCGGAGCAGAAAGCTCGATGGGTTGAGGGCATGGTCGAGCGGGTGCAGAAAGCCAGCTCAGAGAAGAACGACTCTCAGAAGCAGAAGCACTTCGCAGAGCTGGGGAAAGTGGGTGCAACGAGACGTGTGATTTTCAACAGAAGTGCGAGCGGTGCTGAGACGGGGAGGAACTGATTGATTGATGAAATTGCTGACATCGCAAACGCACGTACGGCTATGATAATGGGGCTGGCTATACACATATACCCTTGGGGGGTTTTTTTTTCTCGTTTGTATCATAATTGTAGAGTAGCTTACAGTGCAGCGTCCACACGCCATTAATCGCACGAAGCACAGACAGAGCAACAAACACAGACAAATCACATTCATCCAAGTTTCTCCGCCGGCTTTCTCCGAACAATGCTACCCGACCGTTCCTTCATGCTCCGATACCACCACACCCATATCGTAACAATCGAGCAAGTCAGACACACTGTGATAACCCAGAATATCCATATCGACGCCGAGACCCAGAGGTGGCTCTCAGCGACTTGGAAAAACGGCGTGCTGAACAGCGACGCGATGCCCGTCAGCGGCAGGAACACGAGCGTCAGCACCGCGATAGCTTTCATCGCGTTGCTGTCTTGTTTTAGGACTTGGCTGTCTCGCTGAGTGACGAGGTTGAAGGAGAGGCTGATTACGTTTGCTATGCGCTTGTCGAGGCTGGCGAGGCGGAGCTGGGTGGATTGGAAGGAGGATTTCTGGTAGTGGAAGTGGGAGATTGTGGCTGAGCGTAGGTTGGCTGATGATGGATTGCTTGAGAGATCTTCGAGATGCGATATCACCATTTCCATTTCGAGCACGGCGGCGGCGGCGGCCTCGCTCATGTATATGCCGTGTTTGGCGATTTCGTGTAGCGTGGCGAAGTCCGTCGCTTCTACGTGAGGAGAAGACTCCTGGCCGACACTGTTCAAAGCACTTCTCTCTTTGGAGCGAAACCAGCCTGCAAGCGTCCAAGCCGCTTTATCAAGCAGCAAGAATAACTGCTCGTACACCAAAGCGAGGAGGATGTACGGCTCCCGCACAGCATCTGCCCACGCTTCGGAACCAAACAACCTTTCAAATCGCTGCACGACTTTCGGAGGCGCGCCGAAGAAGAGCAGCGTCACGCTGTTCTTGGCTTCGTCGTCTTTGTGCTTGCGCACGTGCAGGTATGCGTCGCAGACGATCCAGCGGAAATTGTCGTGGAAGTCCTCATGGTGCTGGGTATCGAGCGGGAGGATGTCCTTGCATAAAAATCGCGTCCAGGAGACTTCGACGTTTGGGTCTTTGAGGCCTTTCCGCTGTCCAAAGGCGTGTGTTGGGCTGGTTGATTTTATCAGGGTGAATGATGAAGGGACGTCGTAGTGCGAGTAGAGGAGGCGTACTGCTCTGTGCTCGGCGGAGTGTTTTGCGTCACGGGGTGCGAAGACTATTCGTAGCGGGCAGTCGGATTCTGTGTCTCTTGTTATGAGATCTGATGCTGAGGTGAGGGTTGTATCCGTTCGTTGTTCGTGGTCGCCTGAGTGCCATTCTAGGACTCGCAGATTGATGGATTCTGCTGGCGAGGTGGCGGATAACTGTTCGTAAAAGAGGTGTTTATCTGACGATTCATGGTCTTCGAATATGGCGGACATGATTTTGCCATGGTTGCCTGTTTCATGGGAACCACATGCCCCGATGTTGTTGAGCTTTGGCGATTCGGCTTTTAGTTCAGCCACAGATGGCCACGGTGTAACTCTATGCTATTATAAAGAGGTATCACTGGCATATCCATTGCATCAAGATACGAATCGGGGGAATGCTGTAGTTGGAGTCATTCTCGTGAGATGTGCTATGTTCATCTCCACGAAGCAATCGTACAGGAATATACACATGTACGTAAGCACAATGTGTGTGAACTCATGACCATGCAGCACACCCTACTAACACTAACCCTGATTGATAAATCGATTGGTTTTCTGTTAGATGTCCATTCGAATCTACACAAGTTTGTCAATCAGGGCAGGGACGACGATGCGAATGCTCTCCGGCCAGGTTACATCAATCCAAACGAGTACAAATCCCTGTGACGCAGATACTCGTCTGGTAGGTCGCTGACCACCAACTACGTGTCGACACTACCCACATGATACCCATGATATCAGACCTGCACTTTAAACAGACCAGGAGACAAGTTCCCAAGGCGCTGCGACATCAACCATCGGCTTGCCGCTATTCCGTGAATTCGATTGTCAATGATTGTGCACGACATGCGGTCGATGAAGTTAAGACGCAACCTACACTATTGTCTCATGTGTTGGCCATTTTCTTCATGGATCTCGATCGCGATGATGTGCCCTGGTCGCATGCCATTCGCGTGCGTGGCCCCTGTCAAACCCAATGAAAGAGCTTGCTTAAGGTTGTGCACCATGGTACGGTTACCGGTCCTCCACCTGCCAGTCAAGTTTAAACGACATCGTTACGACTGTTGCACGAAAAGCACGGCGAGCACGGGAAGCTGGAATAATGCAGCCTGCTGAGAGCAGCCACCCAGCTCATACTGTGTGGAGCCACTTCATAGCTGAGCCGCGAGTGGCTCGATCGTTGTGTCACGAATGCCACAATCTCGATCGCCACGGCGGCGCAGAGGCCTGTGCGGCTGCGGCGGTGGAGCTGTGGCAGGGATGCATGGCGGAAACATTCATGCGAAGTGTGGCTGACGTCAAGCTGCCTCTACCTGGCCGATGCCACTCTTGAAACAGGTTTGTGGCCGATGGGAGCTCTAAACCCAATGCGACCAGCAAAGTAGTGTCTCCTCTTTTGAGCCCGCAGTCCGACCATTGCACTGATCTGTTTCTGGTCGCTACAGTCACTCCATCAAAAGTTACCACCATTCCTCTGACCACCAAAGCCTTCCTCGTTGGAGCACCAAACAATCACCCAAACCTACCAACAACACTTTAACCGCCATGTCTGAGCAACAAAAGACCCCCGCGAAGAAGACGCCCAAGAAGCTCGGAGGCAAGAAAGACGCTCAGCAACCAACTCCCGACCAGACCGACGAGGCAGAGGCCGAGGGCGAGGCTGGAGCCGATGCTGAAGGCGGTGCCCAAGCAGACGGCGAGGAGGAGCCTGAGCCCCAACAAGAGCGCCAGCCGTCTCGCCGCCGCCAGAGCCGTGGTCGCGGACGCAAAGGTGGTGCACAGGACAGCGATGCCGAGTCTGTCGCTCGCTCGGATGTGAGCGCATCAGGCGGCCGTCGCCAGCGCCAGAAGCAGAAGAAGCAGGGCAAGCAGGGTGGTGGTGGACTCGAAGACATCACCGAAGGTGTTCCCGGCGGTGACTTGGTCAACGGCGCCGGCGACATGGTTCAGAACACAGCGGGCGATGCCGTCAACAAGGTTGGCGACACCGCTGGCCAGGCGCTTGGTGGACTTACCGGCGGCAAGCAGGGCGGCGGAGAGGAGGAGGGTGGCGGAGAGCAGCTTCGTCTCAGATTGGAGCTGAACTTGGACATTGAGATTCAGCTCAAGGCCAAGATTCACGGTGACCTGACACTGGGTCTGCTCAACTAGAGTGCTGGATGAGGTTCAACTTGACGTTATGACGACGGGGAGTAACCAGAGGGATTGTTTGTTTCTTTTGCTATATGGCAATATCGCGGTAGCTACGACGATTTGATGGCGTTGGTTTGGAGTCCATATTCTGGATATTTGTAATTTACCTTTCGACCACCTTGGTTTCTCACTTGTCACACACATTTTCCTGACGCTGAGTACGATCGAATGATTCCAGCCGACCATTACCATCATCAATTGCGAACGACTGATTACCGCGTTTGACAAATGGCAGACTAAGCCACAACCTATAATTCCCATCAATGCGAGTCCTCGTTCGATGCTCGACGTCCAAGGTCCCTCCCCTCCCCTCTCCGCCCCTTCCTGATGACCTCTACGCCACGTCTTGGCTTCTCTCATCGGCAACGCAACCTCGCGATCGATAGTCACCGCTCCCGAAGCATCGTATATCGTGCCCACTATCACAGTGGATAACTTGTAAGATTGAGACTCGCGTGGACAGCCACTAACGCCTGGTCTCCAGCGCCACGCCAGCAACGGCTGCAGCTCCGCGCATGCTTTCCAACGTCGGTGGCTCGTGCGACTGCGCCATTACGAGGCGCTGACCTCATGGCGCAGAGAGTTTTGCGGCGTAGGCCAGGTGTGGTGTGGCGTGGAACATGCCATCCCGGCCGCGGCGGGGCATCATTCGATCGCCTCCACACCGACAGGAAACCGGTTTCAATGCTTGGATGGACGTGTCTGGCTGGCCGGCACTCGTCTGCTGAGAGAGGGTTGCGTTGGTCGACCGCGCTGTGCCCAAGCTGAGCTGCTACGGACCACTAACGCGGCCATCTTGATCATCTTGCCTGTGGGACTGCTCTTGCTGGACTGCTCTGGATACCGATTCTACTTGCTTGATCAATTGACCCAGCTAGATATCTCAAGACATACTCAAGCGCTCTACGAAATCGCCATTTATTTCAGACAAGCCAAGCCGCTCGTACGAACGCACAACATCGCAATCATGCAAGAGCAGAGGAACGCCTGGGACCGCAAATACCATGACCAGGCTCAAGACGACAGCGAGCAAAAGGACATCGACCGTCGCAAGGCGCAACTCATTGCCCGACAAGAACAAGATGGTGGCCCTGAACGCCAACATGATGGAGAGCCTACAGTGGGGCGTACAGTCCAAGAGCAGAAGAAGATTGAGAACTTGATTGCCATGCAGCGTCGCGAGGAGGGCATGCAAACAAACCGCTCTCGCAGCTCTTCGCGACGTGACAGGCGCAAGCGCATTGAGAAGGCCCAGCGTGATGGCAAATACATGCACACCGCATCGCTCGAGGCCCTCGAAGAAGCGGACGCCAGCATGGAGCTCATGGCCCAGCGACCTTTCGAGCGCATTGGACCAGACAGCACCAGTATGGATGGACCTGTCACACATGCCCGCGCCATGCGTGGTGAAATTCCGCTCCGTGGAAGCGACCCCAGACAACCCAAATACCAGCCCGAAGAGTTGAGAGAGAAGTTTGGTGGTGGCGCTGCTGGTGATACCGACGGCTTGAAGCTGTCGCTTGAGGCAAACCTGGACATTGAGATCGAGCTCAAGGCGTCCATCCGTGGCGATCTGGTATTGAGCCTGTAGTAAGTACTCACTTTTCTTCATTTCCCCACCCCTTGGATACCCTACCTGCACCCCAACAAGGCTAGCATCTAGCCGCGTGTGCTGTACGCAAAAGCGAAGCAAGAGATTGACCTCTTTCTTACCAATTGACACAGCGAGTAACCGTCAACTAGTGCGTAAGACATACAGCGCCACACGGGCAACGCGAAATATCCCAACCTATCCTTCTTCTACCTCTTATTTCCCCTCAAACGAGTCACCCCGGCGTTATTATCTACATTTTTTCTGGAGCACATCAGACTCACGACGACCCTCCTTTCAACAGTCAATGAAGACGGCACCAAATACGAAAATCAACGACGAAGGAGCCGAAGAAGCGATGAGATGTACAATTTTACGACGAGACTTTGGTATGCGGCGTGTTTGGGGGACAGAGCGCGATTGGCTATTATATACAATTCTGGCGTTTAGTAATTTGACGAGATATAAGACTCAATGTGGTGGTTTCCCCCATTTTGTCGGTTTACTATCAATTCGTATCTGTGGCTCAGTATCGTTCGAAGTGCTTGCATGACTAGGCGTGGCGTGAAGTAGGTACCTGATCGCCTACTTTTTCTACGCCACATGAAGCCGTTCCAATTCGCGCCACATGTTCTTCACACTCTTCGACCCTGATGTTGTACTTGTGGCTTCGAATTGCGCATACATAAATAACACTCGCCACATAATAGTGAGGGTGGCTGTATGTACTAGAAGCATAGCGCCAAGCCGAGAAGCCCGACCGCAACATATCACGACATGCTCGTTGTGGCGACAACTACCTTCGTTTAAGTAGGACAACTTCATCCATTTCGAATTGACCGCATCAAATACAAATCGCATCCGGTATTTCCGAGTCATTTGCCAACATGTCAGACCAAGCGGCCAAAGATGCTGCCGCGCAGCAGCGTATCGTGAATCATATGCAGGCGGACCACCACGACTCTGTGAGCATCAGTTGATGACCATATTTCTTCCACAAAACTAAGTCTTGCTTCAGATCGTCCGCTACCTTGAGCATTACCATGGCTTATCCTCTTGGACCGCTGGCACCGGCCGCATGACTGCTGTAGACCTCAACGGCATGACCTTCACCGCCGGCAGCAAAACACACCGGATTCCATTTGAGCCTCCACTGGAGTCATACCGTGACGCCCGCGAGCGCGTTGTCGCCATGGACAAGGAGTGTCTCGCCGGTCTCGGCCGCTCGGATGTCACTATCAACGAGTACGTCCAGCCGACAGGCATGTACGCTGTGATGCTCGTCGTCTGCGCCGCCACCTTTTCATCCTTCGGTCAACGCTGGTGGTTCGAGCCCGGCCAAGTCGTGGAGAAGATTCTTGGGCAAACATTCGCAAACTTCGCTTGGACGATCCAGCCGTGGCTGATTGGAGGCATGTTCGCGATTCACCTTGTCGAGCTGGTTTGGTTTGTCCCGGCGCGGCTGAAGAAACACTCGGTCAATGTGAGGACGAAGGAGTTCTGGCTTTGGAGCATCTCGATGTTCATCGCGGGTGTGTTTTGCCTGGGAAGGTTTGATGAGCTGGTGGAGAAGAAGAGGGCGGCGAAGGCGAAGCAGCAGCATTGAGAACAGGCGGGCCACGAAGGCAGGTCATCGCTTCCACCGTGGGACCCAGAGATCATACCGCCGCATCATGATTCTTGATGAAGAGGTCTCGTCGCCACTACAAGCAAGGCGGATGGAAACGCGATTCACCAAGCCAACGCTACATGCGCATCATGAGAATGCGCCATGGAACTCCCCGATACAGAAGTAATCCCGAGCCAGCATATAGAACTGAACGTCTATCTCAACGGAAATGATATCTCCGCTGGGCTCGCGCTTGACAGTATTAGCATAAGTCTCCTCAATAGTTCCATGAAGTTGTGCTAATATCTTAGCGGCACATAGATCTCTTCCGTTACTTTTATGTGACCGTGATAGCATGAATGGTTTGGAGATCTGCTTCGATGGAATTGTCGTTCGCGACTCCCAGGCGCCATCGAATTGATATCCTACGGACGAATGTAAATGTCGCTGTTCGGAGATCAGCCGATCCGATCTGGATCAATTCATGCAGGAGATCGGAATGTAAGTGCTTTGTTCTTTAGAATGTCTCACAGTCAATTGCAGGCATGACTAACAAAGAAAGTTCTTGCATGATGGCGACAAACCACATCTCGATAACTGCGGCAATAATGGCGATCTTGACTGTTGCATTATTTCTACCTACCTGCATGGCTTGCCTGGATGCAATACTACTATCGATCAAGACCGCAGTCTATCCAGCTATATTGCTACCGACATGAGCTCTCAGAAAATCTCACACGACACGGACATCAAGGCCTATCACGGGAGCGAGATTGTGCTACAGACTACCGAATACTCACATGATCATGTTCAGCTCCGACGATGCTCGCAAAGAATCTTAGCTGCAACAATTGAGTTTCAGCCCATATTCGAAC
>Ga0265797_10010705_pt1 | contig 11630 bp, 14 predicted proteins | sample P2T30metagenome_FD_192433 | JGI IMG/M metagenome (GOLD analysis project Ga0265797, IMG submission 192433) | Plant litter microbial communities from East Loma Ridge, Irvine, California - P2 T30 | ecosystem: Environmental > Terrestrial > Plant litter > Unclassified | place: USA: California... | reverse complement strand
TGATGAAAGAAAAAAATGCTGTTATTGGTGGCGAAGGCAACGGCGGAATCATCTATCCGGAGCTCCATTACGGACGTGACTCTTTGGTTGGCGTTGCGCTTTTCCTGACTCATTTGGCTAAAGAAAACAAAACCGTCTCTGAGCTGAGAGGCACTTATCCAAGTTATTTTATGGGTAAAAAGAAAATCGAATTGACACCGGATATTGATGTTGATGCTTTATTAGTCAAAGTTCAGGAAGAATATAAAAACGAAGAAATCTCAACCGTTGACGGTGTGAAAATCGATTTCCCGGAAAACTGGGTCCACCTCAGAAAATCTAACACAGAACCGATTATCCGAATTTATACTGAAGCATTTTCTCAGGAAGAAGCGGATCAATTGGGCGATGATATGATTGCGAAGATTAGAAGTTTGATATAAAATATTTTTATTAATTTTAATAAAAATTACAAAAGATGCTTACTCTAAATACGATTCTCGAAGAAATAAAGGACGTTCCGGTAAATAAGTTGGAAGAACTGCACTTGTTTATCAAAACTTTGATTTCAAAAAAAGAAAATCAGAGCGATAATCAGTTGACGGATTGGCAACTTGAAATGATTGAAGAGGGCGAAAAAGATATTGCAGAAGGAAGAGTAATTTCTCACGAAGATTTTTTGAAATCTTATGGAAGATGAAAAAAATCGAATGGACACTACGAGCAAAGAAAGAGTTCGACAACACATTCAATTATTGGATTAGCCATAATAAGTCTGATATCTATTCGCAAAAGCTTTTAGATGAAACGGTCAGAAAAGTAAATCTCATTTCAGAAAATCCCTTAATTGGAGAAATCGTCTTAAGAAATTCGAGAAGAGTTCTGGTTCTGGAAAATTTTTCAATCATCTATATGACCACTAAGAATATAATAAAGATTAGTGCTTTCTTCGACAACAGAAGAAATCCAAACGCGTTATAAAATTTAAAGGAAGCACAATTTGCTTCCTTTTTCATTTCAATTAAATAGCTTTTTTATAATAAGCAACAAATTCCCGAAAAATTGAGTAGAAATCCCTCCACTCAAAATAATCCGGACTTGCGCTTTCAATGTTATCAAATCCTTTAATTCTGAATAATTTTTTAGTTCTTGTTTGATGAAAAAACTGAGAAACAGAAATCGCACTTTTGAAATTCAGACTGTCCATTATTCTTATCGAATTTTCAACCGTTTTTTCAGTGTCATTTCCGTAGTTATCAACTAATATTTTTTCGGGTGGAATTCTATTTTCTACTAAATATTCCTGCATTTTCTTTCCTTCCCAAAAGCCTTCTTTCCCGAAACCACCGCTGACAATAACTGATTTAACTCTGTTTTGATTAAATAATTCGATGCACTTATCAAGTCTCGCTTTCAATCTTTCGGACAAAGTTCCATCTTCATTCACTTTATTTCCAAGAACGATTGCGACATCCGCACCTGTCTGCTTATCAGTCAATCCATCAATTGTAATATAAATGGAATGCGCCAAAAATCCAACAATCAGAACTATAAAAATTGATTTGATAAAAGTTAAAATTCTCTTCATCAAGATTTGGATTTAATATTCCATCTTTCTCAATTTCTTAGATGTTGTTCCGATGAATATAGCCGTCAAGACCGTCATTGTTCCACCAAAAACCACAGAACGGACAACGCCCATCAGTTTCGCCGTCAATCCGCTTTCAAACTGTCCAAGCTCATTACTAGACATTATGAAGATAGAATTCACGCTCAAAACCCGTCCACGGATTTCCTCCGGCGTTTTCAACTGTACAATCGTTCCACGGATTACAACGCTGATTCCGTCCAACATTCCGCTCAGAACCAGGAATCCGAACGACAGCCAATACATTTTCGACAATCCAAATCCGATGATACAAAGTCCAAACCCAGTTGCCACAAAAAGCAATATCTTCCCTTGATTTTTACGAAGCGGAACCATAGACAATGTAATGATAATCAACATCGAGCCAATATCGGACGCCGCGTTCAGCAATCCAAAACCTTCCGAACCAACCTTGAGAATATCACTGGCAAAAACAGGAATCATCGCCACTGCGCCACCAAAAAGTACCGCAAACATATCCAGCATTTGAGCGCCAAGAATTTCCTTCGTTTTATAGATGTACGCCAAACCTTCCTTCACACTTTCAAAGATTTTCACGTCTTTGTTCTTATTCTCAGAAAATTGTTTGTTGATGGTCCAGAAAAACAACGACGACAAAACCATACAGCTCACAATGACCACCAAAGTCCATTTTATCGTAATCAAAGCAATCAGAAATCCGCCCAAAGCGTGACCCGAAACCGATGCAATCAGAAACGTAGCCTGATTCAGCGTTACCGCATAAGGCAGATTTTCCTGCTTCACAATCCTCGGAATCATACTCGGAACCAGCGGTCCCAAAAACGAACGGCAAATGCCCGTAAAGAAAATAACGGCGTAAATAAAATACGTGATTTCGTGCCCGGTAAATTGCAGTTTATGACCCAGAAAAGCAGGAATCAAAAGTAAACTTATGAGAACCACATATGCATAATTGCAAATCAAAAGCAACCGCTTTTTCTCGTTCATATCGATGACGTGTCCTGCATAAAGTGCGCACGAAACTGCCGGAACAACCTCTGAAAGTCCGATAAATCAAATAGAAAAAGGATCTTTTGTCAATTGATAAACCCACCAGCCGAGCAAAGTGGCCAGCATCCTAAATGCGATAATCAGGAAAAAACGACCTGTTAGAAGATGACGAAATTCTATATTTTTTAAAACGCGAAGTGGTGTGAAAGAAATCATGATGCAAAAGTAGTAGATCGCGACTAATTAAGCATTAATTTTCAAAATTTTATCTTCGCAGAATGAATTGGATTATACTCATCATCGCAGGATTTTTCGAAACCGGATTTGCCGCCTGTCTCGGAAAAGCACAGGAAACTTCGGGAAGAGAAAGTGTTTACTGGTGGCTCGGATTCTTCGCCAGTCTTTTCATCAGTATGTTTTTGATGTTCAAGGCTATTTCTGGTCCCAACGGATTGCCAATCGGAACAGCTTATGCGGTCTGGACGGGCATTGGCGCAGTCGGCGGCGTGATTGTCGGGATCCTAATTTTCAAAGAACCGGCAACTTTCTGGCGCTTATTTTTTGTTTCAACTTTAATCGCTTCAATTGTAGGTTTGAAGGCTGTGAGTCATTGATAATTTAGTAGCTATTTGATCCCATAGAAGCTTTTTTAGAGCTGTTTCCCGCTATCCGCTGTATCTTTTTTGTTTATCACATTTTATCAGTTTGAAGGACGTATACAGTAAAACAAAAAAGGATGCCGCTACTATCGGGGCTACTACATGCTTTGCCTTAAAAACAATTTTCGAGAATAAAAAGAAGTCAGTCCCCTATTGAGGATATTGAATAACATCTCCAAAATCTCTGATGGCTTCCGCCATTACGTAGGTGATAAGAGCCACACCAGCTACACTTCCCACAACAATAGCTGTAGTAGCAGCAGGATTACTTTTTTTTACAACTCTGATATTGCTTTTAGCAAGCTCTACATTTTTAACGCCTGAAACTCCGAAAATACTGTCTTTTTTGATTTCAGATACTTTGAAGGCTTGTTTTTCTTTGTTGTAGCCATAAAAAGTATACACTTTGCCAACTTCTAATTTTGTGAAGTTATTATTGTCGATTTTGTCTTTGTAAACAGAACTTTTGCACGACTGTATCGATAGCAAAATGCACAGAATCAGTAATGTTATTCTCATTGTATATTTAGTTTTTCCAAATATAAAGCAATTTTTCTATCGTTCGCCAATCTTGGTATTTTGTTTTGACCACCCAATTTTCCTTCCGATTTTGCGTAATCCTGAAAAGCATTTTTCTTCAGTTTTGTGATCACCAAACACTGCAGAATATTCCCCGAAATCAAATCGTCGTAATAAGTATTCCGTTTTCTGAGTTGCAGATCCAATTCAGATTTGAAAGCTTCAAAATTCTCCGGCTCTTTTTCAAACTCGAAGAACCATTCGTGGTAAGGCAAACCCTCTGCTGGATTCACTTGTGGCGCAAGATGGAATTCTGTGATCTGGGCTGGAAATTTCTCAACCGTCGCTTTCAATGCTTCTTCCACTTCGAATGCAATGACGTGTTCGCCAAAAGCAGATGTGAAATGCTTGGTTCTGCCTGAGACCAAAATCCGGTAAGGATTTTTATCAATAAATCTCACCACATCACCGATGGAATAAGCCCAAAGTCCGGAATTGGTCGTCAAAATCAAGGCATAATCTTTATTGAGTTCAATTTGATCAAGCGTCAATCTATGACTGTCACACTGAGTGGAGTCGAAATACTCCAAAGGAACAAACTCATAGAAAATCCCGTGATTCGTCAAAAGCAACAATCCTTCTTTTGTATAATCATCCTGAAAAGCGAAAAACCCCTCCGAGGCGGGAAAAGTCTGAACAATATCGACGGGTTTTCCCAGCAATTCGTTCATTTTATCTCGGTAAGGTTCGTAGTTGACGCCACCAGTTATAATCAATTGAAGATTTGGGAAAATCTCTGTGATTTTTTTGCCGTTCCGTTCAATCAGTTTTTCAAAATACATAATTAACCACGGCGGAATCCCGGAAATCAGGGTCATATTTTCTTTCTCAGTTTCCTCTACTATTTTATCGATTTTGGTTTCCCAGTCTTCGATGCAGTTGGTTTCCCAGCTTGGCAATCTGTTTTTTTGCAGATAATTCGGAATATGATGCGCGACGATTCCGGACAATCTGCCGTTTTTGATGCCGTTGATCTCTTCTAATTCAGGCGAACCTTGAAGGAATATCATTTTTCCATTGACGAAATCGGCGTTGTTTTTCTTGTCGATGTAATGAAAAAGTGCACTTTGTGCGGCTGCAATCTGAAAAGGCATTGCTTCTTTGGAAATCGGAATGTATTTGGCGCCAGAGGTTGTTCCCGAGGTTTTTGCAAAATATTCCGGCAAGTCTGGCCAAAGGATTTTGGATTGTCCTTTTTTGATTTTCTCGATGTAAGGTTTTAGATCCTCATAATCAGCAATCGGAACCTTGGTTCGGAAATCCTCAATATTCTTTATCGTTTCGAATTGATGTTCTCTTCCGAATAAAGTTTTCTCAGCCGTTTTAACTAGTGAAAATAATAGTTCTTCTTGATTCTTTACCGCATTGGTTTTGAAATCTTTTGTTTCGGCGGTATGTTTTTTGGCCCAGATGAGCGCGATATTTTTCTTGATAAAATCCAGCATCATTAAGAATTTTCGATTGTCAAATTTATAAGTATTCTTTTATATAATAGATGTTAGAAGTTAGATTTTAGAGGTTAGATTGAATTTCTTTTGCAACACACATCTTAAAAGTAGAACTTTCGACTGTTTAGATTCCTACGGAATGATAAAATTGTGTTAAAAAGATGAAGGTTCAACTTTGCGAAGCGCAGCCCGACTTGAGCGGAAATCCTTTTTTGCTTGGACTTCGGGTTGTATTAATGACAGATCTTGAGCAAAAAAGATTGGGAGCGGAAGGCGGATAAAGCTGCCCAAATTATAATTATTGAAAAGTTTGTGATAAGTGTTTGTGTTTTAGAAAGTAAATATGTACTTTTGCACCTCGAATAATATAAAATTTATAAACAATGTTTGCAATTGTAGAAATAGCAGGGCTTCAATACAAAGTTGAGCAAAACCAAAAGTTGTTTGTGAACCGTTTGAAAGGAGACAAAGGAACGAAAGTTTCTTTTGATAAAGTTCTTCTTACTGTAAACGGCGCAATCACTGTAGGTGCCCCGGCTGTAAGCGGTATCACCGTAGATGTAGAAATTCTTGACCACGTTCAGGCTGACAAGGTAATCATCTTCAAAAAGAAGAGAAGAAAAGGTTATGCTAAGAAAAACGGTCACAGACAATCTCTTACTCAGATCATCGTAACTGGTATTACTGGTTTTGATTCTGAGAAAAAAGAAGCTAAAAAAGCTGCTCCTAAGAAAGCTGCTAAAGCTGAAGTAACAGAAACCAGCGAAACTGCTGAATAATTTTTAACCACAAAGTTTAAATAAAATGGCACATAAGAAAGGAGTTGGTAGTTCCAAAAACGGTAGAGAATCTCATTCCAAAAGATTGGGCGTGAAGATTTTCGGAGGACAAGACGCTATTGCTGGTAACATCATCATCAGACAAAGAGGTACTCAGCATCACCCAGGTGAAAATGTTGGGATGGGTAAAGATCACACTTTGCACGCTCTTGTTGACGGTAAAGTTGTTTTCAGAAAGAAAGCTAACAACAGATCATTTGTATCTATTGAACCAAACGCTTAATTAAAAAGCGCTTTATAAAAATAAAAAATCCTGAGACTTATGTTTCAGGATTTTTTTATGATACTTTGTTTATTAAAGCGTTTCCAACTGCGCTTCTGTAAATTCCATATTGTGGAATACGTTCTGAACGTCGTCATCTTCTTCGAAACGTTCCAGCATCTTCATATTGGCTTTGAACTGGTCTTCCGTCATTTCTTTGGTGTTGTTCGGAATCCTTTGCAGTTCGGCACTTTTAACTTCTATTTTTAGATCGTCAAGCTTGTGAGACATTGCACCAAAATCTTCGAAGGCTGTAGTGATTAAAACTTCTGTTTCGTCCTGGTCAATCTCTTCGGCGCCACCGTCTATCATTTCCATTTCGAAATCATCCCATTCGGTTTTGATCTGAGCCTTATCGATGGTAAAAATTCCTTTCCTGTCGAAGATGAATGCTAATTCACCATTCTTACCCAGACTTCCGTCAAACTTATTGAAAATAGCTCTTACGTTTGCTACAGTTCTCGTAGGATTGTTTGTTGTGCATTCTACAAAGAAAGCAACACCGCCTTGTCCATAACCTTCATAAGTGATTTCTTCATAATTCTCAGCGTCTGCACCACTTGCTTTTTTAATTGCTCTTTCTACATTGTCCTTAGGCATATTGGCACCTTTTGCATTCTGGATGCATCTTCTAAGTGCTGGATTGGCTTCAGGATCTGATCCGCCGGCTTTCACTGCCAAAGCTATGTCTTTTCCAATCTTTGAAAATGTTTTGGCCATTTTGTCCCATCTGGCCATTTTTGAGGCTTTTCTATATTCGAATGCTCTTCCCATTACAAGTTTTATTTTATGATACAAAAGTACTGAAATATGGAAACAAAAAAAATACCTCCAATAAAATTGGAGGTATTTATATTTAGAAATTAACTATTAATTATTTTCTTTTTTTAGTAGATTTTTTCTTAGTAGATTTTTTCACTACTTTTTTCTCTACTACTGGAAGATCTGATTTTTGAAGAGCATCCCAAGCAGCGCCGTTTACAGCCTCTACTACTACTTTTCTATCAGCTTGTCTTTCAGCATCAGAAGCAGTTGCTGGAACTTTAGCATCTCTCTTACCAACTCCAATTGATTTCAATTGATTTGGATTTACACCTTTAGATTCAAGAGCTTTCACTACTGAAGCTGCTCTTTCTCTAGAAAGTTTCAAGTTGTATGCTTCAGAACCTTTAGCATCTGTGTAACCAGTTACTAAGAATTGTCCATCATTAGATCCTTTAAGGATAGAAGCTGCTTGATCAATTTTTGTTGCAGATTCTGGTCTTAAAGTCGCTTTGTTGAAGTCAAACAAAATATTTGTAAGAGCTCCTGTAGCTTCTTCTCCATAAGCTGAAGCTGGTTTAGGACATCCTTGATATTGTGCAAGACCGAATACTGTAGGACAAGCATCATCTTTGTCTAATACACCGTCTCCGTCTGTATCTGGCCAAGGACAACCTTTGTTTTCTACTGGACCAGGAACGTCTACACAAGCATCATCTTTGTCTAATACACCGTCTCCGTCTGTATCTGGCCAAGGACAACCGTTGTTTTCTTTAGGACCTGCTACATCTGGACATTGATCGTCTTTGTCTGGAATACCATCACCATCTGTGTCAGGACATCCTTGGAATTCTGGTAAACCTGGAGTATCTGGACAAGCATCTTCCTTGTCTGGAATTCCGTCTTTATCTCTGTCAGTATTTCCGAATCTAAATAATATAGATGCAGAAGCTTGCCAGAAGTTTGCAATATTTGATTTATCAACTGGAGTAGTTACATAATCTCCTTGAACACCTAAACCAAAGTTTTTAGTTACCCAGAAATTGATACCAGCACCAGTACTTACAGTAAAATGGTTAGCTTTTCCAGTTAAATCACCATCCTCATTATATGCTCTGTAAACACCTCCACCTCTTGGCTTAGAGTCAGTTACTGGGAATGTAACACCTGAGTAGTCATGTCTAAGGTAGTTAGCACCAACTCTTAAGTAGGGATCAAACCAAGATTCTTCATCCCAAAGCAGACCTGCGGCTTTGAACTGAACACCAAGACCTGTCATCAAGAAAAACTCTTTGTCCATCCCGATTCTCTTGTTATCCACGTTACCAACAGTCGTTTGCCAGTCAAGAACCAATCCTTTTCCAAGGCTTCTTGCAACTGTCAATTTAGAAAGTGGCGGTGTGATAGAATATTTGGATACTCCAAATAAGTTTTCTTTAAAATTGTTGAATGAGAACGTATTGCTGAAATTATTTCTTTGAGCAACGTGATTCACTCCATGAGCACCCACGCCTATAACCCAAGGGTTAGTAGTCGTTTGCGCAAAAACAGTAGAGGCAACAGTAAGTGCCAAAGCTGTAATTCCTAATTTTAGATTTTTCATAGAATTAAATGATTAAATAATTGATAATGCAAAATAAATATAATTTTTCTTTATAAACAAAGTTTTTTTAACTTTTCTTTAATATACGCTGGATATTTACCTTATTCTCGCGATCCTTGATTGCTTCCCGCTTGTCAAACAGTTTTTTACCCTTTGCTGTCGCGATGAGCAGCTTTGCCTTCCCTTTGTCATTTATATAAAGCTTGAGTGGGATTACCGTATTGCCAACGTCTTTTAACTTTTTTTTAAGTTTTTGCAATTCGTAATTATGCAGTAGCAACTTCCGTTCCCTTTTTGTTTTATGGTTGTAAAAGGTTCCTAATTTATACTCATCTATCATCATATTAATGACATACAATTCGTCATCAATAAACTGACAAAAGCTTTCTGTGATTGAAGCCTTGGAAGATCTGAGGGATTTTATTTCCGTCCCGGTCAAGACTATACCAGCTTCATATTCATCCATAATTTCGTACTCAAATCGGGCACGTTTATTAAAAATATTGACTGTTTTTTCTATTTTCATTATGTTAAATTAATATAAGAGAAGGGCTTTTATCATCCCAACTAATTTTCGTAATTTTGCACAAACTTACAAAACAATATGTTAACAGTATCTAATTTATCATTACAGTTCGGGAAAAGAGTTCTTTTTGATGAAGTCAATATAAAATTTACAAAAGGGAATTGCTACGGAATCATCGGTGCAAATGGTGCAGGAAAATCTACATTCCTTAAAATATTAAGCGGAAAACAGGATCCAACTTCAGGGCACGTATCTTTAGAAAACGGAAAAAGAATGTCGGTTTTGGAGCAGGATCACTTTGCGTACGACAACTTTACAGTTCTTGAAACCATCCTTAGAGGTAACAAAATGCTTTTCGAAATCAAAGAAGAGATGGATGCTCTTTACGCAAAAGAAGATTTCTCTGATGATGACGGCATCAAAGCCGGCGAACTTGGAGTGGTGTACGATGAGATGGGTGGCTGGAACTCCGAAGCAGATGCACAGACATTGCTTTCCAACGTTGGCATTTCAGAAGATATGCATTATCAATTGATGGGTGAGCTGGAGAATAAAGATAAAGTAAGGGTTTTGCTTGCACAGGCTTTATTCGGAAATCCGGATGTGTTGATCCTGGATGAGCCTACGAATGACCTGGATATTGCAACGATTGCCTGGCTGGAGGATTTCCTTGCAGATTATGAAAATACAGTAATCGTAGTTTCTCACGACCGTCACTTCCTGGATACCGTTTGTACGCACATTGGCGATCTTGATTATGCTAAATTAAACCTTTATACAGGTAACTACACATTCTGGTATCAGGCTTCACAATTGGCGACCAGACAAAGAAATCAGGCTAACAAAAAGGCTGAAGACAAGAAAAAAGAATTACAGGATTTCATCGCGCGATTCAGTTCCAATGTTGCGAAAGCAAAACAGGCCACTGCCCGTAAAAAGATGATTGACAAGCTGAACATCGATGACATCAAACCTTCATCCAGACGATATCCGGCTATCATCTTCGATACGGAAAGAGAAGTGGGAGATCAGATTCTTGATGTAAAAGGTCTTGAAAAAACTAAGGACGGAGAATTACTATTCTCAAACATTGATCTTAACCTTAAAAAGGGTGATAAAGTTGCGGTAATCTCCAAAAACTCTTTGGCAATTACTGAATTTTTCGAAATTCTTGCTGGAAATCAACCGGCCGACAAAGGAAATATCGCTTGGGGTGTTACAACAAACCAGTCTCATATGCCGCTCGACAACACGACTTTTTTCCAGGAAGACATTAACCTTGTTGATTGGTTGAGACAATTTACGAAGAACGATGAGGAGCGTCACGAGGAGTTTATGAGAGGTTTCCTGGGAAGAATGCTTTTCTCCGGAGACGAGGCTCTTAAATCCTGTAAAGTTCTGTCCGGAGGGGAAAAGATGAGATGTATGTTCAGCCGAATGATGCTTCAGAAAGCGAACGTCCTTCTTTTGGATGAGCCTACGAATCACCTGGATTTGGAAAGTATTACGACTTTGAATAACTCATTAAATAACTTCAAAGGAAATATCCTTCTCTCTTCTCATGACCACGAATTGTTGGGAACTGTTTGTAACAGAATCATCGAGTTGACGCCGAAAGGAATCATCGACAGAGATACGACTTATGACGAATATCTATCTGACAAGAAGATCAAGGAATTGCAGGAGCAGATGTATTCTTAATCCTCAATAAAAAATAAATTTAAAAGCATTTCGATTTTTTCGGGATGCTTTTTTTGTGCTTTGGCTACACTCCGCAACCGAACGGACTGCGTTTGAAAGTCAATTGATTAACTAAGTCATACGCTCTTCACTCTACTCCCTTTTTTGAAGTGAGATCGTGTCTTGTTGATATTAAAACTAGTCTTGTTGAAGTTAAAACTAGCCTTGTTGAAATTGTAACGTGTCTTGTTGAGATTGAAACTACTCTTGTTGAAGTTGTAACTAGTCTTGTTGAAATGTAATTGTGTCTTATTGAATTTAAATTTGATAAAAATCGAAATAATTTAAAAACTTATTAGGGCTTTTTTTAATTTTAGAAAATATATCAACCTTATGAATTCAATTAAATACCTTTTCTTACTTCTGATGATTCCGTTTGTGGGATTCAGTCAAACGAAAGATCCACGTTATCAGCCAAAGCCTTATGTAGAAATCAAACATCCGGAATGGAGTAAGAATGCAACAATTTACGAAGTCAACATCCGGCAGTACACCAAAGAAGGAACGTTTAAAGCTTTTGAAAAACATTTGCCACGACTCAAAAAAATGGGCATCGATATCCTGTGGCTGATGCCCATTCACCCGATTGGTGAGGCGCACAGAAAAGGAAAGC
>Ga0265797_10010704_pt1 | contig 11631 bp, 11 predicted proteins | sample P2T30metagenome_FD_192433 | JGI IMG/M metagenome (GOLD analysis project Ga0265797, IMG submission 192433) | Plant litter microbial communities from East Loma Ridge, Irvine, California - P2 T30 | ecosystem: Environmental > Terrestrial > Plant litter > Unclassified | place: USA: California... | reverse complement strand
GCAGACTCACATCAGGGTTGTCCCACCCATCAAGAGCTCCTTTAGCCATTTTCCTCTCTTCTTTCTGCTTTCTGATATCCTCACTCTTGACTGCATCCTGCCATTCTCTCTGATCTTCGCGCAGAATCAATCCGTTTCCAGATTTCTGTTGACCTTTGGCCTGACCTGCTTTTGAATCGGGAATGGAGAACTTGGAACCTCGGAGAGAGTATTGATAATTCTTCTTCAGGTGGACAGTCTGTTTACCGGTAGTACTAGATGTAGAAACGGTTGTTCGAAGTAGAGTGGCGTTTCCGCAAGAAGGGCAGAACTTTTTATCTAAATCTCGACATGTTCTGATATCAGTACAGCTCGAGGGATGTATGTAGAGCAAGGACTGACTTGAAACAAGCATGACACCTCAATACCCAGGACTTGACTTTATTGATCCTCTTTCCCTCTTCTCCTATTAATCCCAGACCCATGCTTAGCAGGACATTCTGAACAGCATAATCACCCGTCATACAGGCTGCTGCGAGTGGCGACTGATTAGACCCCGAGCCGGATGGTACAAGACCTAGATCTTTTGATCGATGTTTCGCGACGTTTGAGCTGTTGATCCATTCTCCGCCATCTGAATCTTCGTCGTCGAGTGGCGTGCTCTCGTATATTGGGTTGAGCGGTGCAGGTGACGAGTCGAGTTGTACTTGTTCCACAGCTTTGGTGACTTCCTTCATACGTTCTGAAGCTTCGGCCGGTTGAGCTTTCTGCGCTGCGCTCTCGGTCGACTCGGGTGTCTCGGTGACTTCCGCCACTGGAGCAGTGCTCTCCCGAGTCTCCTTCTCCTTTGCCTTGCCCTTTCCTTTTCCTTTCCCTTGGTTCTGGACAGGTGCTGGGCCTTTCTTCTCCCCAGGCTGACTCCTCACATTCTTATCCCCATTCACCTCCAATTCGTATTGACAGGTAAGCGCAATTACGCTCAAATCCGTTTGACTGAGAACAGCGTAATCTCCCGTTCGTTTCGCGAATGCGACCACTGTCTGTCAGCGATGCAAACCAATTCATCAAGGGGCTCACCTCGAGCCATGACCTCCGGCTTTGGCATTTCAACCTTGACATCCACACCCATCAAGCCGAGTTGCTGGAAATGGGCACGTGACTTAGGGTCTCGCAATTCAGCAACCACCATCGGTGTCGTGTGGAAGGCTTGAGCAAGGTGTCGAAGAGGTGTAAGCGAAACAAGAGGTCCGGCATCGAGAATGAGGTGTTGATTGCTCGACCCAGAGGCAGATGAGCTGGATGCGGTGGGTTGAGGTGCTGGAGTGGAGCTCTCGGCTTGACTTGGTGCTTCGGTCGAAGCTTCTGTGGCTGGAGCGATTATTTGCGGTGCTGCTTGAGCAGGCTTTGCTGCTGCACTGTATGAAAGGACCATGTTCGAGTTGATTATTCAAGCAGTATAGAGCAGTCTGTATGGTTAGAGGATCAAAAATCCCATCTCGAGGTGGAGGTGAGGTTGATAAGCGATGACGTGGTATTTATTCAAGTGAGCCGCGCGTTGGTAGCAATGAGCGTTCAATCCATGTCAAGCTCTTTTTACCTCCCACTACTACACTCCTACTCCATAGAGGTTTCTCAGAATAAGGATACCAGAACAGATCTAAGAAGTGTATAGCCAAATCTCCTGCATCACCTGATCTCCTCTCACAGCGCTCTCGACCATGTCGTCTATCGGTACAGGCTATGATCTGTCCGTCTCGACATATTCCCCTGATGGGAGGTTGTTCCAGGTAAGCTAGTTCGGCCTGAACCGACCATCGAAGCTGACGAATCAGGTCGAATATGCCAACAAAGCCGTAGAAGCTGCTGGGTAAGTGTAATACCCAAATTCGAGGATCTCAATCATCTTCATTTCTTTCTGGTGACCACTGCGCAGAGAGACCAGAACTGATTGGCAGTGTCGCAATGGGACTAGTATGTACAGACGGTATTGTCCTCGGTGTCGAACGACTCCTCCACTCCAAGCTCCTCGTCAAAGGTTCAAATCGACGAATACAGTCTGCCGATGAACATATCGGTCTAGCTACCGCTGGTCTACTTGCAGATGGAAAACATATGGGAAGCAGAGCTAGGGAAGAATGTGCGAACTTTAGAGATACCTACAACTCCCCTGTGACCGTTGGTGTACGTCAATGTCTACTGAGGAGATTAATCAGAACTGTGGCTGATGAATAGGTACTAGCAGATCGATTATCGGGATACGTCCAGGCTTATACATGTTATGGATCCGTTCGACCATTTGGTATCTCAACTTTGGTCGCTGGTATCGACAAGACTGGACCCAAATTATATTCCATCGAGCCATCTGGAGTGTACTACGGATACCGAGCGACTGCTAGTGGAAAGGGTAAAGCTCTAGCCAAGACCGAGTTGGAGAAGGTCATCGCAAAGGAAGGAGGAGTCACAGTCAAGGAAGGTGTCATGGAACTGGCAAGAATGTAAGCTGTTCCCCCCTTATCGTGGAATAAAAGCTGACAGACAGTATCCACCTAGTACACGATGACAACAAGGACAAGGATTTCGAATTGGAAATGACATGGGTCTGTACCGAGTCGGGCAACAAGCACAAAGCTGTACCTGCCGAATTACTGGCTGAGGCGGATGCAAAGGGAAAAGCCGCTTTGGAAGAAGGTATGGAAGAGGACTAGACAGAAGATCAAAGGTTTTTGGACGACCATGTACATGCAGACATTATGACGAGAAGTGTGCGGGAGTCTTGATCATGGGAGTATGCCTCACGAGGGTCACCAAGAGTCTATCACGAAGTTTCATACAATGTGTACTAAAGCTGATACAACTGAACAATGCTATACTATCTTATCTACAACCGTGTATATTGATCCAAAATCTACATCCTACACCAACGCCATTCTTCCCTTTGTCAAACCACCCCTGAAATTCCTCATTCCACCAACCCTATTGGCAGCTTGCTGCCTCTGAATTTGCGCATAAGCCTCCAAAACATGAGCCGAAGTCAAAGGTTGTCGAGCACTAGGCGGCGCGGCAAAGAGTGGTACCGGAACATGTCTCCTCGATCCCGAATCATTTCGTTCAGGCGACACTTGATCCTTCTGTTTCTTGGCCGGACTATCGGTCGCAAGAGTAGATTTCCTCTTGATTGGACTACCGCCAGCTACAGGAGCAGTTTTGGTCGGGAGTTGACGGAGTGGAGCTTCGTGTCTCTCTCGAACTTCTAGTGCGGTCACGCAGAGTGATCTGACCATTTCGAAAGCTAAGAAACCTAGGATATCGATTATATCGTCGTTTGGGCGGACATCGAGGTATGCTGAAAAGTTTACGAAATCTCTGAATCGACGAGCTGCTTGTCAGCGTGGGTCAAGTGGTGGCAAGAGTGGGCTTACCCTTTCGATATGTGAAACTGGCTTGACGACAATCCGAGTAATGCACATATTCGTCTTTTGTCATTTTCCTTGTAATCTCATCTGCTTCCTATCCTGTCAGCTAGACCACACCAAGGGGAAAAGAATGGTTTGACACTCACTCGTAAACGCTGCATCGAATCATGATGAGCTTGAACCTCATCTTCATCCCCTTCATCATCATCATCTTTATTCGTTGATGTCGGTAATGATTTCAAGAAATCAGAATAAGGAGTCATTAATTCCCAAGGCAATTTGACCATTGTTTTCCTTGTTTTCAGAGTAGATTGATTCGTATCTTCCAATTCCTCCTCTACATCCCCTGCTCCTGGACCTGCATCGTCCTCTTTTGCCTTTTTACGAACATCTTTCCAGGAAAGATAGGTTCGTAGTCTGTTTACTTTCGATCTGTCTTCGCGGATCAAGAATATCAAGTCTTCCGCTGATAGGTATCGTGATGATCGAAGGTGTGTTAGGAGCCTTGCTCTTGTCACCTGCTTATCAGTATGTTGTGTATGACACAGGATTGTGTGGGAGTCCCGTACAATCTCAATGATTTGTCCTCGAACTACGTCCTCTACGAGCTTGACAGTTTCTGGAAGTGGTTCCTGCACTTCTCCAAAGACAAACATCTACTACATCAGCCTTGCTCCACCCGCAGGAGATGAGAGATGGACATACCATAGCAGCGATCTCATTGGTGTACTTGTATTCACTAGCAGCTCCTCCACTCTTGGTCTTCTTCTTCTTCTTCCTAGGCTGATCATCATCCTCATCCTCATCATCATCTTCCTCTTCTTCGACTGGAGAAGGTGATTTCTCCTTTTGAGTAGGGGCTATTGAAACTCGTTTCTTTTGATTCGAGCTGGCGCCAGCGCTGGCGCTGGTGCCGGTTGTATTCGGTTTTATGGATGTAGATGCTGCTCCTGCTCCTGATCCGGAGCCTGAGCCTGAGGCTGTGGCGGGTGGGGCCGGTTGAAGTGGGATCGGAGTAGCGGTAGGTAATGCGAGTCCAGACATTATGATATTATCCTCGTCGCGTAGATTGCTTGTTCAATTCAAAGTTGCTGGAGCCGATCGACGTGGGCCGGCAAGTCGGTGACTCGAGGTTATAATGGAGAAGAGTTGGGCGAACCTCTCAATCGTCGAGAGTGAGAGGGAGGGGCGGATCGGATGAAAGGATACGATATTGTAGGTGTATAGAAAATATGGTGAATGGATGGACGGTAATCGACGAGATTCGTTGTATCGTATGTGTGTGTCTCGGGTCTACCTACAAGCTACTCGTACTCGTACACAAGTGAATCACAAGTCACTTTGATAATCTATAATATCGATATTGAATAAATGGTAATGACAAGGACGGCGTATGATGAATTATTATGGAATCTCACTCATGTCGTACTCTACTTCAACCATATAATGCAATACCCTCGTGCTCCCTCCGAATCTCGTTAACGTTACCGATTCTCATACAAATATCCTTTAGAGTACTATCCAAGCGACCGGTGAATTTCAAGCGACACCACTCCACATGTAATCAGGGGCAACGTCAGGCTCCCCATTCCAGTCCCAAGCCTTTCATGAATCAAACACCAATCATATTTCAGTATCATCAAAGTTCGCTTAGATTGTAAGCGATCCCTTGGCTGGATGTTGTAAACCGGATGTACGGCTTGTAAAGCCTACGAGTGGGATAATTGGGTCGGAGTGATACCGGTCCATTCCGGCGTTGCGATTTGAAGCTCAAAGCATGCGAGTGCAGTAGCATAAGAGATGCGCCAAGCGAGCATAAGAAGATGTGCCATGAGCGATGAGCGTAGGAATCGGACAAATGCCCCGGACCATTAATATTATCCATTCAAGCGAACACAGACGACTCTCGTGCGTGCCGGAGATGCACCGACTGATAGCTCTGGAATATGGGAACAAGATGGTCAAATGCATGCACTACCACTTCCATTGTACGTCTTATCAAGGCCTATGTCGAAGAATCAATGCTGGTTGGTCGTTTACGTCGTTAAATGCCTGTCGTCAAGAGAGGTCGTTCTAATCCTTCTAATCGTCTCAAATGATTCGTCCCTTCCATTCCCCGCTCTTCATTAGATCATCGGCGTTTCGTTTACTCCTCCATATCCTAGTGGTTGCATCACCCGCACATGCCGCCAACTGCCATCAGTACATACTCCACTCAAGAGGGTAGTTAGGACATACCATATCATAACCCCAGTCAATCGCGCTAACTTCCGTATCTTCCCGCTTCCCAAATGCAAGTCTGGTAGCTTGAACTTCACCTTTCGCATCCACTCGACCATCAACATCCCAAGTCATGATCCCACCATAAGTAGATCCACAAGCTAGATTCCTTCCATCAGGAGAAATAGATGCTCGGAGGTAAAAAGTCGATACGCGAAGATTGGGATCGGTATATGTTCGAGGTAAGATTGCTTGAATATCAACTTTATCGTCTGATGTCTTGGCGTATGCGGGTCGCAGAGCGTGAATTTTGGAATCACCACACATTGCAAACAGGTCACCTGTGGTTGGTGATTCGACAAGGGCATTTACTGATCGAGCTCGACGAGAGGGATTGGCGCAGTTTGTAGTCGGGTCGGGCAATTCACCCCATGCCATTGCGGATGATTTGGGCGTTTTCTTTTCGGAAGTAGGGAATCGCAGATCCCACAGCTTTACAATTCTGCCTGTTAGCTCTGGTCTGCAATGGCGAAAGTGGGGAATATAGCTTACCCATCGTACGAACCGCCAGATGCCAGCATCCCAGGCATTGACTGCAGAGCCACGAGGCTAGTCACAGACCGCAGAGCAGTTCGCTGAACATTAGCTTGGTTGTGTAAAGAACCTCAAAGCTGACTCACATGATGATTCGGGGTAGTTCTCCTCGCCCCCTCGCTATGAGCCCCACGGATAGTCATGATTGGCTCCAAGATCTGAGTATCTTTCTGGGCACAGAAACCTTCGACTCCCATACTATAAGTAGGCCTAGTCAAGGGGATAGGGGAATCAGGTTCAGATCGACGACCTTGACACCGTAAGTCGAAGATGAGGATGTTTCCATCACGACCCGCTGATGCTACTACTGATGACGCGATTGAGGGATCGAGGTGAGACCGAGATGGGTCGAAGAATGTTGTGGTCTTGACTGAAGAAGTGTGGCCTCGCATAGTAGACGTCACCCTCGGGGTACCGTCGCCTAGAGTATGTATCCTGGTGGTTTGATCCCCGGAAGCCGTGAGCTATGGGTGAGTGATGCACAGACAGAGGAACGGGTTACGTACAATCCTGGTATCATCGCCTGACCACTTGAGATCAAACACAGCATTGGGGTGTGCTCTCCACCACTGTCCCTTCTCTTCTCGATGTACTCCAAGTCCCTCATCCACGTTGATAATCCTCACTCCACCTTCCTCGCCTCCAATAGCCAGTAATCGCTGTCGACCCATAATCTTTGCCGAAGACGCGTCATAATGTTTGGCTATCGAATTGAACGCGACCGATAGAGGTGGAGAGTAATCCCTTGAGTGGCCCAGGGGGGAATGATGAGATGGTAAATAGATTATGGAGGGGTGTTCGAGTGGGTCGAAGGATGCTGTTGATGTCACTAGGGTGGAGAGAATGGATTGGGGTAGGTTGTAATCTGTTCATCAGACGATGTTCAGCATTGTAGAGTCCGCACATACTTTTAAGACCTGATGATGCCAGATTGAAACCTCGTGTACTCTGCGCGCCCAACCTGATCCGTCTCCTATTCCATCCAGGACGCGTAGCTTCCGGCGTTGGCACCACAACAGCGACCTCAACATTCTTTCCAGCGCGTGCACGCGATTCAGATGAAGCTGATGATGACCCAGTAGTAGAGAAGAAGCCAGTCATGCTAGACCTTTGCCCATATCTCAGCGGCTCGACGTTGTCACATTCTTCTTCATCGTTGTCGATGCTCAAGTCAAGTTTAACGCGTTTTCGAGCATGAGGCGTAGGCGAGCTATTCTCCTGCGTATATAGTGAGGACGAGGGAGCATGGCGTTGGATCCTGGTGCTGGAGGTGGAGCTGGTCCTGGTGAAGATTGGAGCAAGCTTGAGCGGCTTTCGCGATGATGAAGACAATGATGAGGCTACTGGTAAGGGGGATGAGGAGGAGGGTAAGGGTCGATTCGTGTCAATCAGCCCTAATGGCTCGCGAGAAGGCATCTTGGTGTCGTGGATGAAGGGGCGAGTCGCGACGGGGAGGAGATGGGGGACGGAGTGGAAGTAGTGAAGTCTAGTCTAGTCTATAATGTATTTACCCAAACCATCTCTTTGCACACTCACGTCGCGTTGAAAGAGTGCAGGGTAATCTCATGTACCTTAGGGTGGAGGTATTTCAGTCGCGTAATAAAGGTCACGTGACGCGACTGGTGCTCAGATATCTGTATCAACGTCGCGTAGTGTGATAATATTGCATGTTTCGTATGCTCTCCTAATCGTGGCCCCTTGGTCAAGCCCGTATCTATTGCTGTCGGCTCCTATAATCTCACGTATGCTTGCTTGGACAAGAGCTGCTCTCTTGACGTTCACTATGTCGACCACTGGTTGAGGTGAAACAATTACGTAATAGTCACTCCTACACCATCTTGCGTCATCCCATTTCTGCAAAAAACGTTCTTTCGGCCATTCTACCTTTGTATATACATCCACTGACACTACAACAATGCGAGCCTACATCTACGACAACGTACCGTAAGCTTCGAACAATGGTTCAACGTCATGAAAGCTGATCGAGTAGTGGGGACCAGAGGGAACTACATGACAGCGGCAAGGATGTATCGATAGAAGCACTAAAAGATTTCGGATTGACATATCAACATATCCCCGTTGATGATGGAGGGAAGTGGGAGGGTGAAATTGGTAAAGCTTCCCCATGGTATTGACTGTGTCGGGCTAATGAGATAGATGAATTCGCTAAAGCGAGAGGTTACAAGAACGTGGGTCTGAAATGGAATTTCCCCGGGGGGCTAAGCTGATGAGTTAGAGGGATAGAATAACTGTTACACCCGAAGGACTAGGAGAATCTTATGAGACCAAGATCAAGTCTTTCTTCGATGAGTATGTTCAGTCATCGCGAGAGTGAATCAAAAGCTAACGGGCAGACATTTACATGAAGATGAAGAGATCCGATATATCCTAGGTGGATCCGGCTTCTTCGATGTCAGGGGTACGCTCTCCTCCTTTTCGACAGGTCAGTATCGACATACTGACAGAATAGGAGCAGGCCATTTCGACGATCAATGGATTCGCTTAGCACTAGAGAAAGGAGACTTGATAGTTCTTCCACCGGGGTACGCTATCTCGCTTAATCGTCTAAGAGAAGCAAGCTGATAAGCAGGATCTACCACCGATTCACAGTCGATACTGCCAATACCATCACAGCGATGAGATTGTTCCAGGATGAACCGAAATGGACACCTCATTCGCGTTCACAGGCTGATACGGATACCAGACAAGCTAGGGCAGAGTACCTAGAGCAGGTCAAGAAGGCTGCCGCGTAGGCTATTGTATGGGTGTTAGAGAAGAGGGAAGGAGGAAGTATAATCTATGAAGATCTTGATTTTCTTTATCACTGATCGTACTGGATCGACACACAGTGGCTGCTGATGATCCAAAGGACCGCTTGGGACGTATCACACGATGATGATGATTACGAATCCGGCCAGACTATCCTCCTAAGTCTGGTACGTTCACCCAAGAAGCGTATAATAATCCACCTCTCTCAATCAAACGAATGAGTGAAGACGCTAACAAGGACTCGCTCTACCTGAGATCAATAGGAGAGAAAGAGTAGTATGCAGCGTTAACATCTGGTTTTAGTAGGTACTCATGCATGTTATATGTCTCCAATATTCGGAAAGGACTGATAGCTACTGATGAGTCTCGAGACCCATCTTAGCCAAGGGAGTTTGCTGACCACTCGGGACTGTCCTTGCAAATCCTGGTTGGCGTATGTTCTGGATATTCAGGTCGAAGAGGAACCAGGATCGGGGAACCGAAGGCCGATCTCGCTTTTGCTTGTCGGACCCGTGAACGGAGGGTGACTTTGCGATATGGTGTGAATACCGCTGATGGGGAGGGAGGAGTGAAGATATCTTCCAGCTTCGCTAGATCGGGAACAGGTCTGGGAGGCGAGTAGCGGGACAAGTGGTGGAACGATGTGTGAAGTGAGGGCGCGCTTGAAGATACTACATCGTCTTCGCTCGTCTCGAGAATCTCGTGCAGTACGATAGTCGAGTCGTTTGAAGGTGAACGATTCAACTTGGGCATTTCTGATTGTCAGACTTAGTCCGCTGGTCCAGGAAGGCTCACCATCCTCTTCCGTGATCGGGTCCCAGACTCCCAGACAAACTGCTCCTGCCAGACATTCCCTTTGCTCTCGGGTCAAGTTGAACCCCCTTTCCTCCCACTTGTCTTTCTTGGGCTCAGGCTCCAGCATCGGCTGCTCCCTGAATGCAGGTTGACAGGGTGGGAGTATGGTAGAAGGGGAGTAAGGTGTGGGTGGTGTTCGAGATCGGACGGTCTCGTACGCGAAAGAAGAGAGCAGTGAGGCTTTGGATCTGGAGAAGGTAGAGTTACGTAGCCGAGAGAGGAGGGTCGGGGTTGATACGGATCTAGACTGGTCGGCTGTCAGGAGAGGATCTGGCTGACGCTTGGGTCGTCGAAGGGATAGTGGCATTCCAATTGCTGTATGTGGTGGAACAGTAGACATGCATAGCCATTATACCTCTGCCCATGCTAGTGACCATACATAGCGTTGATTGAGTAGTCGACTGGACGTTGAGAGTGGAGGCGGGGAAGTGTTAGACGGAATCAAATTGGTAAAGTGTCTGTGCGTTGATTGACCGCGATTCAATTCAAAGAGAGAGAGAGAGAGGGATAGGTATCTTCTCTTCCTTCTTCACTTATACTCTCTGTGTTCATCGACTCCACACATCCAAGCAGAAACATCAAGCAAGGAACTCATAGCATCCATTCAACCACATAACATCTCGTCATCAAATACGTCAACATCGCATTACAATGGCAATGAACGCCAATGGACTCATGTCCCCTCCTCAAACTGAAAAATCAATGTCGACTACCGCCACTCCACCCAAGATTGTCATTACAGAGAAGAATGCAAGGATCCTCTGTGTAGCAGATATCAGAGGTGACTGTGAGTGAACGTTCTCATTCATCCTTGTACAATACTTGATCACGCGAGGAGAGGAAAGGAAAGGAAAATAGATATTTGGGGTCGTTGGACTTGATTAAGTCAGTGGCTGACGAACAGATCATGAATTGAATAAATTGATTCGAGAACATGATGCTACTGCCGTCATTCATACTGGTGATTTCGGTTTCCTCACTGCAGACAGTCTGGATCGAATGGGTGACAAGTAAGTCATCTCGTCATTATCCTAGAGGGAGATGTTGACGTGTCCCAGAATCCTTCGACACCTACTCCAATACTCGCCCCTCATCGCAGAGGGTACTCGAAGACAGCTCCTCGCTATCCCTCAGTCGGCAGGTAGACAAGCACTCATCTCGGCACTTGAAATGTCATCAATCCATTTCCCACTATCCCAATTCCCACATCTACTATCAGGAGCAATCACATTCCCAGTTCCTGTATTTACAGTTTGGGGATTGATCGAGGATGTCAGAGTAATGGAGAAGTTTAGGACTGGAGAGTACGAGGTCAAGAACCTAAATGTCATTGATGAAGCCTCGAGTAGGTTACTCGAGGTTGGTGGATTGAAGTTGAGGATATTCGGGTTGGGTGGCGTAGTTTCAATGCATAAGCTATGTAAGTTCAGCTTCAAGTTTCCAGGAAGGGAATAAGCTGACAATACAGTTGACCACGGTTAGTGATATCCTAAAGACCCTCGCTACACACTGATTATTCAGGAGAAGGAAAAGCTACGATCGCAGGTGGTCAAGGTACAATGTGGACAACCGCTCTACAGATTGGAGAACTAGTCGATAACGCAGAGAGGGTGAGCTGACCTTTCCTGAGAAACGGGGTGTGAGCTGACATACAGACATATGACGCATCAGAGACTCGTCTATTCATTGCCTCCGCACCTATTCCACGATGGGGTTTGCTCGAACAAACTGCTCTGGCTATCAAGGCAGATCTCACCATCTCGGCCGGTCTTCACTGTGAGCTTGAACACTCTTGGTACAG
>Ga0265797_10010702_pt1 | contig 11631 bp, 9 predicted proteins | sample P2T30metagenome_FD_192433 | JGI IMG/M metagenome (GOLD analysis project Ga0265797, IMG submission 192433) | Plant litter microbial communities from East Loma Ridge, Irvine, California - P2 T30 | ecosystem: Environmental > Terrestrial > Plant litter > Unclassified | place: USA: California... | reverse complement strand
TTTAATCAATTTCTGGTCTTACTTAAGTACGCCCATATAGACCGCAAAGCATCAATGGATTGTTTGATTTCTTCCCGAAACGATGAGACTTGGTAGCAATGCCGATCTTGACTGCTTTGGTGTTCTTCCTTTAGTGGTTAGGTTGCATTTGGACCAAGGTCGGCATTGGTGTGGTCCATATTAGCCAACTGCCCCGCATCGCTCCAGTGAATTTTCCCTCAACCCCCGTTGTCATGAAATTATTCATAATGTATTTGCTCGATTTTCCATCAATTCCTAGAGAAGGACAGATGGCCGGTTAGTCTAAACACCTCCATCTTCAATACATTCACTCTAACGACCCATACAGAGCTGGTTATGGCGCCAGGTTAAGGTTTCTTAACGTTAAGTCTCGAGATGAAAATCGAGAGGCATCCTGGTCACGAAAGTGGCGTGGGTTCGAGTCCCACTCTGTTCAGCATTCGTCTGGCATTGTCAGATACTCCAGGATATTTTTTTTCGCTGTTTTGGGGCACCTCAGGGGTATTCCTTAGCCAAACCCTTGTTTTTTGCTGTGAAATGCTGCACATAACACAAAACCCTTCAAAACCTCGTGCAAGAGACGTTCATTTGTCTGTACAATGTTTTATTTACGTTTGGACTTAATAGCTTGCTTGAGATCATTTTGCACAACACTCGTCGAAACAGGCAAGATTTGGAGTAAGCAAGCGACCAAATCTTTTACAGATGTTCCGCATTGATGAGATCATAATAGAACCGTAATACGTGTCTCAAATGTAGTACAGCATCTAACGTGCCTTTCTTTGACTTAGGTGCAATGACGGGGCAGCTATTATGTACCTAGGTATGTACGGGAGCGCAATTCAGATCACTGCTTGACTACCAGATATCCCTGTTGTGCTCATAATTCTCGCCATTATCTTCTTGAAAGCAAGTAAGACACAAGGTGCACAACAGCTCAAGAATTTGTAAGTGTGGTGAGAAGCAAAGGTACAGAAATGGTCGACAGAAAGAAGAGGCCGATGCTGTCGGACATGCCGAAACTACGAACCAGCACTTCAATAATAGCCATTGGGGCTTCAATCGAGATACCAATAATTCAATCATTAGTTTGAAGGCCCGGATAATTGCTGTCTACTAATGGCTGGGCTCGAGCTTGTAGAGGCCAGGCGACTGCGATTCTGGCAATCTATCACAAGGATGAGCATAGCACCTTTTCTCGACCGACATCAAGCTTCAAGTCCAGAATTCGGATATCGACGTTCGGAGAGTTGGTGAACCGCGCGTGTGGAGCACATGGCTCGCCGATGTACTAGTCTCAATTGGGTCACGCTAGAAGAGAACCCCGGCCCGCTTGTCAGAAAAAGTTCGGGAAGTCGCGAACTTTTGCGACCTCGAGCTTGAAGACTGCGACACGACAACAACTTTCCCAAAATGGCCGGTATCAAACGCAAATCCACCGGCGCAAGTGCGCCCGACGTCAAGGACAAGAGCAAAAAGGTCAAGGTCGACAAGCCCACCACCAAGAGCGAGAAGAAGCGCGACGTTAAGCCGGTCAAGAAGGCGAAGAAGGCCAAGGAAGAGAGCTCCGACGACTTCGAAGAGTCGGACACGAGCGAGAAGGACAATGGCTTCTACGGATTCTCGGCGGCCGACGGTGCCGATGTCGACATGAGCGACGCCGACAGCAGCGACGAACAACCCGCAAAGTCCAACGGCAAGACACAAAAGCGCAAAGACGACAATGAGTCTTCGGAGAAGCCCGAGGGTGAGGGCGTAGAGTCCAAGTTGGCGGGGTTGAATGGTAAGATAGAGCCATGTACCTTGCCTGTTAGTTTAGCTAACCGTCCCTCTAGTAAACAATTCCAAAGAAGCGCACGCAAAACAAAAGGCTCTTGCCAGAGAACGAAAGGCCGCGAAGCCAAACGCCGACATTATCGAACGCTCCAAGAAGCTATGGGAGAAGCTCAGGCTGAAGTCGCATGTTGACAAGGAAGAGAGGAAAGGGCTCGTCAAGGAGCTGTTCGAGATCATAACAGGCAGAGTCAAGGACTTCGTCTTCAAGCACGACTCTGTGCGTGTCATCCAAACAGCCATCAAATACTCAACAATGGAACAGAGGCGAATGATTGCAAGAGAGCTGAAGGGCGAGTTCAAGGTCCTGGCCGAGGGCAAGTACTCCAAGTTCTTGATCGCCAAGTTGGTAGAGAAGGGGTGAGTACAATGTCTACGCACGGCATAACATGTCTAACCGATCGCAGCGACCCTGAAATTCGCGACCTCGTCATCACCGAGTTCTACAGCCACGTCAAGCGCATGATCAACCACCCCGAAGCCGCATGGATCGTAGACGATATATACCGGGCCGTGGCCACTCCAGAGCAGAAGAACCGTCTTCTCCGGGAATGGTACGGTCCTGAGTTCTCTATCAAGGGTCTGTCTGCCGAGGGCACCGACAGCGCAGAGTTATCGGCCATCTTGAAAGAATCCCCGGAGAAGAGGAAGCCTATCATGGGCTACCTTGAGAACCAGATCAACTCGCTTATCCAAAAGAAGCTCACCGGCTTCACCATGCTTCACGACGCCATGTTGCAGTACTTCCTCGTATGCGAACCCGGTACCGAACAAGCGAACGACTTCCTCGAGCACCTGAAGCCAGACCCAACGACCAAAGAGGGTGAAGAAGCCGATAACGTAGATCTCATGAAGAACCTCGCGTTCACAAAATCAGGGTCGCGACTGGTGTCGCTTTGCCTCGCATACGGCACAGCCAAGGACCGCAAGCTCTTCCTGCGGCCGTACAAGGACACGATGGAGACAATGGCTTTCGACCAACACGCCCATCACGTTCTTCTTGCCGCTATGGCAGTCACGGATGACACCAAGCTTTCCTCCAAGTCCATCTTCAGCGAGCTCCTACCCAGCAACGACGCCCTTCCCGAGAAGGTGTTGAACCTTGTCAATGATGCACGCGCACGCACAGTCCTACTATACCCATTCGCCGCAGATGCGAAATGGTTATTGGATGACAACACGCGCGAGCGGTTGAACGAGCTGTATGTCATTCGCCAGACAACATCAAAGAAAGACCCAAACATCCGTCTCTCGGAAATCGCAAAGAGCATCGAGCCGCAGCTACTGACAGCTGTTACCGCCCGCGCTGCTGACTTTGCCTCCTTTACATTTGGCCTGCAGTTCATGGGCGAAGTTCTGGTTGGAGCACCAGAGGTCGAACCGGCGAAGCGCAAGGAGGCATTGACAGAGGTCGCCCGTCTTTCACAATCGATCCTGGACTCTGCCTTGCCTGCTTCCGCCGGCGACAACAAGGCTACCAGTCACGGCAAGAACATGCTGAAGATGCTGGTCCAAGGTGGCAAGTTTGACCCTACCACCAAGAAGGTCATTCCCGTAGAGCCTGCCCTCGGCTTTGCAGACTTGCTCTGGCCTCAGATCAAGTCCAACCTGGTTAACTGGGCGACTGGTCAGGGCTCCTTCGTGGTGGTATCCATGACCGAAGCTGAAGGTTTTGCCAAGAAAGACGAAGTACTGAAAGCGCTGAAGAAGGAGAAGAAGGCGCTAGAGGCGGTTGCTAACCCTCCAGGCGCGCAAAATGGCGATGCAAAGGGCAAGAAGCAAAAGAAGGGCGACAAGTCGGACGCAGCTCCTAGAGGAAACGCTGGAGCGAAGATTCTGCTTGAAAAGTTGTAGAGTAGCCTATATTTGATTCGAACATGTATGATGATACCCATGTAAGGCTCTTTTCATACCTTCGATGTGCTTGGGATACTTTCTGTGATCCTCCCATCTCCCGAGACTGGCGAAGCAATAAGGCGTTCCATGATGCAAGTGGCACGATCAGGCTGAGAATCAGCCTTGTGAAGACAGTGTCTATAAGATCAGCCGAGGTACACGCTCATCACTCTTTGTTTCGTTTCATCACTCCAAATCCAGTTTGTCCAGTGACCACATCCAGTATGCCTCGCGATTACGAAAGCGACAGTGACGGCTACGATGTCGACGACCCTCGCACTCGAGAGCACGAAGCCTACAAGATCGCCCAAGAAAACGGCGCACGAGCTCGCCGTCGCTACAGGTACGGCGATGACGTGGACGCTGATGGGGAGAATTATTCTCCTGATGAGGAAGACAATCATGACAGCATGGAGGTGCGACTTCAAAATGCCCGTGAAGCGCGAGGTTGGGCTCTAGAGTATGACCTTACATGTTCCAATCAAGACTCGTAGTCTGACCCGGCATCGTATACAGTGAAGCAAACCGTCGCTACGAGTGGAACGGACAGTGGACTGGTGGTGTGCACGAAGGCGTAGAGAATGAAGCCGACAAACGGATGGAAGACGTGGCGAAGTGGAACGAAGATATCACCGAGCTTGAGTATGTTAAACCTTCTGAGAATGATGAACAATGTGCTGATCCATAGCGAAGACGTCAAATCGAGCGCGCAAAGGATGCTGAAGCACACGCTGCGGACTACAACGATGATAGCGACGGTAACTCTGGTGAAGAGTCAAGCGATGCAGAGGATGAGTACGAAAAGAACATCAACGATGGACGAAGCGCTCGTGCTCGACCTAGGTACGCTGCTGATAGCGACGAGGAGGAAGAAGCTGGGTCCGAGGGAGAGGCCGGCGAAGAAGATGAATGTTGGTATTCTGATGACGAGAACTAGGTAGGTAAGATGATGGTCTAGACCCAAGCTCATGCTGTTCCGGTTGGTTCATTAAGTAACATTTATCCAATCTATTCAACACAATTATCAGCTCTATTTCCTATGTTCGTTCGCGATGCAGGCAATGATCTGTTCCTACTAACCGAACGCGATTTCGGCAGCTAGGCAGGCGGTCAACCACACGAACATGCGCCTTTCGCTCCTTCCACAAACCACAACCACGCGCTTGCTACACAGCCGTACCAAAACACGTGGTGTTCATATATCTTTTGTGCTCGAAGCCCCTTCCTGCAATCTTCATAGCTCTTATCAATATCGATGTGTACTCCCCGTTGCCGGTTGTCTTAGCAATCCAAAACAGGAAGCGCTTCCGCCGGACTATGCAAGCACGCCTGCCAACTCGAGCTTACACCGGTACTTGATACCACAACCCAATAACGTAGATGATTAATTCATCTACCTTTCGGACCACTTTAGTTCATTCGTTAATCGTTTCTCCTCGAAATCAACTTGGCCACCGCTCCAGTATCACCATCGCAGCTACGAAGCTTTCGAATTCTCTCACCTCTCATCCGCATACCACATATACCCGCCGTACACATTTCCAAAAACAACCCATAAACAAGATGTCACGCAACTTCACTATCGACGAATCCTCCCTCCCCTCCATCTTCCAACAGCAATGGAAATCCAACCCCGACCCAACCGCCCTGCCCTTTCCCCGCGACAACCCCCCATTCGCCCTCACAGCCATAGATTGGCAGCAGCTCTCCCTCCCAGACGCAGAATTCACACCACACACCTGGTCCAACCTGCACACCCTCATCTCGACCAACCACCTCGAAGAGCTGAAACGCTGGCCCAGCGCCTTGAAAGCATATCTCGCATGGACCGCACACGTGAAGCAGAAGTACGGCAGCGTAATGACATACCTGCTCGACCAGCGCCTTCTCTGGGAACCGATTGAAGACGAGAGCGGGGCGTTGCGGTTCGATGTAGTCAACAGCACGCCATTTACGGATTCAGCTGATTACAAGATTCTGAGGAACGACTGGACGTATGCGTTTGTGCCTGGTGTCAAGCATATTGTTGTGTGGTTGAAGCAGCGGTTGCCGGTTGATGGGAAGGGTGCGTTGAGTGAGGAGGGGAGGGCGTTGGTTGAAGATTTTGTGAAGAAAGAGTTTAGGGATAAGGCGGGCGAGAAGGAAGGGGGGAGTAAGGTTATTTGGTTTAAGAATACGACGGATCTACAGAGTGTGAGGAGTTTGGAACATGTGCATGTTCTGGTTAGGGATGTGGATGAGGAGGTACTGAGGGAGTGGATGGTTTAGAGGGAGAAAAAATGACGAGGAGAGCGAGTGCGGAAAATGTTCTTGATCTGTACATACGTACTAGGCTTACGATACATATACGTATTGATCGCGACTGTGATGAGCATGTACTACTCAACTTACATGCAGTACAGTGTCATAAAGTTAAGAAACATCACTTTAGTAGAATAGCGGCATGCATGTACACGTGTTTAAAGGATGTATAAGCCACGCAGGGCAATCGTTGCTTAGTATATACCGCATCGCCCTCATCATCTCGACGATTAGACAATAAGAGAAAGTGTTGCTCGCCCGAACCGCCCAGGCAAGCATCATGTATAAGGACGATAACGAAAAGTAAAGCCCCATACCCATGATGATACGGAGAAACGCCCTCGCTAATGCAGAAACACCTACAACAGAATGCCCAACCGACAGCGGTCATAGGTAAGGAGACGCGCCTGACAAAAGAGACAAAAGAGGGAGATGAACCCATGGAAACGCCCTATCCATACTTCCCAAGAGACGCTAGCGGGAAGTGGAGGAGTACAGGCAGAAGCGGAAATAACAATGTTTGCAATCTTCGTGTCCCGAAATTTCGGGGTGCAAGATGAAGTGTAGGTAAGCACTCCTTATGGTTCAGAGAAGTTGAATTGTCGGAAAGATGAAGCCCCAGTAAACGAGGAGCCAGGTGGTATAGTGAAGGGACTAACACCGGAACCTGCTGAGATGGCATCTGGAGAGGGTAGAAGGCATTGGCCAGAATCGAGACTAGCCCTGTGTATGGAAAGCCGGCGAGCCACTATGCACCATCAGCCAACATCATCAAGATTCGTGACGAAACATGCTGATGAGGGCGTCAAGGATTAGTTGTAGGTGGAGTTTTGCCTACTACTTTGTGGTGTTCCGCTGCTAGAGTTGCTATCACTGGGCGTCGCTGGTTCTAGGCTGAGCTGGGCGCGGAGCGTCATGATCCATTCATGCTGGAGCAGCTCGACCGCACTGGCTCGCTTGTTCGGGTCACGGTCGAAACACTTCTTGAGGAAGTCGATACCAGTGTCGCTGAGTTGCTCCTTGGATGGTAGTTGCGGTGGGTCACCCTGGGCAATGTGATACATGATGGCCCATTCGTTGTCCATGGAAGCCCAAGGGCGGCGACCCGTAGCCATCTCCAGAATCACGCAGCCCAGTGACCATATATCGACAGCACCGTGGCGACCTGTGCTTCCACCTCGAATGACTTCAGGGGACATGTACATCGGTGTTCCGGTCATAGAGCGTTGGCGGCCCTGGCGTGTGGCGTTGTGTTCTGCGGCGAGGGTTCGACCTTGGCGAGCGATGAGTTTGGCGGCGCCGAAGTCGACAAATTTGATGACTCCGTTGTGGTCGAGTAGAATGTCTGGGTTTGGTTAGCAAGGGTGAATCAAGATAGGATCAGAAGCAAACTTACTCTCGGGCTTGATGTCGCGATGCACAACACCGGCGTCGTGTAGGTAGGCGAGACCCTCCAACATCTGAAGCGCGTAAACCATTATGACAGTCTCGTCTTCGATACGTCCATGTTCAAGCAGTCCGGCAAGCGAACCACCAGAGCAGTATTCCATGAAGATGTACACCTTGTCGCGATGTGGTTCGATACCGTAGTAAGACACAATGTTCGGGTGGTCGAGCACTTGAAGAACACCCATCTCATCTCTGATCTGAGCGACGATCGTAGGAATGAGCTGGGGATCTTGGAGACGAATTTCTTTGACGGCCATGAGGTGGTTGGAGTCAAGGTTCATGGCTGCGTAGACGGATCCAAATGTACCTCCGCCGACAAACTGGCCCTGTTGCCATCGGAGTGTGACGTTTGTGGCAGACGAAGACAGGTAGGTCAGCGCTCGGTCGGCTTCATTAGAGTCCTCCAGCACCCGACCAAGAGCCTGGCGTTCGGCTTCCTTGTCTTTGCGGAACGTGTCAATCTCTTCGAGCCTCTGCATCCACTGTTGTTGGGTCATCTCAATGGACTCATCGTCATCCTTTGCGTTCTTCGGGTCGAGCAGGCTCTTTCCAGCAATAGCGTTGAGGCGCTGTCGCTCGGCCTGAGCTGCGATGGTCGACCTCGCGCCCATGATGTCGAAGTGGGAGATAAGGACGGACATGCAGCCAGCTACTTTGAGTCGTAGCTGTGAATATTCCTCGTCGCTGATGGAAAGAATGTTCTGGCCGCGGGTCATCATCATAGCAAATTCCAAAGCGACGACAGCCCATCGGAACGTCTTTCGATCTGAAGCAATACAGTCGTCGCAGATGAAACTGACCCAGTCAAGTGCCAGCCTGGTTAGCTTGATGTTGTTCATTGCCCTCCGGTTGTAGTCCATGTAGAGGACGGAACGTTGACCGAATTCTGTCGCGAAAGCGAAACAAGTCTGGATGAGATCCTGGCAGTCGAGACCAACTGTTTGCCTGCGAACAATCTCGACACTGTCCATGATGGTGTTGGACAGCTTGTATGCCGTCTTCTTGATCTTCTGCAGTTCTGCGTTGACACGGGGAAGATTGGCGCGCTGATCGATAAGAGTGGTGAGCTCCATGCCTATCGACGAAAGGAATGATAGATTCGCGTTTGCGAGGCGTTGTTGGGAGCCATCCGCGACGAGCCTCAACCGACCAGGCTTGAGGTCGAGATGGGGCTCAATGATGTTGGCTGACATCTTCTTGCCGGGCCAGTACAGGGGCTGTTCTGGTCGGATGATCAAAACGTATGGATTGGAGGGGTCCTCTGGAGCTTCTTCTGCGTGGTAGCAGGTTGTAAGAAGCGACTGGATGTCGTTCGGTCGGTCGAGTGCCGTCGGTGATGCAACGATGTATATGCCAGTGTTGTTTCCGCCGGTGGTCTCGACGAGAAAGTGGCCAGTGGCAACGAGAGCTTCGTACAGTTCCTGGAGCTGCTCCTCGTCTAGGTCGATGTTGTTGATGTTGAACTCGGTGCAGTTCTCGAAGCGCTGTGTGAGAATCCTGGAGAAACGGAACAGCTTACGCTGTCGGACACGGACAGAATCGAGGATCTGCTTGTATCGCTTCTCCATCTCAGAACCAGTGAGCTCGTCTGGCCGACGCTGCAGCTCTCGTTCAAAGTGAGCGCTGAGACGGGTGAGCGACTTGGATGTAAGCACACTGAACTGTTCCGCAGTCTCGACATCACCGCCCTGGAGTTGTCGGCCGAGCTTGTTGCAAAAGTCCCACTCCTGTTCGAGGATTTCGGCCTCCTTGAAGGTGTTTTTGTTGGCGGCCAACTTCCAGTTCAGCATCTTGAAGTAGAACTTAAGCGCGTCTAGCACGACCGTGTCGAAGTTCTCCTCAATGCACGGAGGCAGATCCCAGCCAGGCTCCGGCCGGGAGATGACCATGTAGCTCTCCTTGACCTGGCCAGCCATGGCAAGCAGGATCTGGAACTGCGCAATCATCTGCTCGGCCATCATGACGCCCTGTTGTGACGGGTCCTTGATCTTCTTGGCGTACGAGAGGCGGACGCGGATGATCTCCTGGAGGAGACGCGAGGGGAAGTTGATGAGAGTCAGCAGCTCTTCGATGTAGGGCGGAAGATGTCTCTCGGCAAAGCCTTCGGCGTTGGCGATGAGGGTGGCCTTGGCCTTTTGGATGACCTTCTCGAGCGGAGCCAGCAGGTTGGTGTCGCCCTGCAGGGACTTGAGGCCATCCTCCTTGAGTATCCGGTCAATAAACGAAGAGTCGTCGGTGAGATGGTGGTCCTGGGACGAGCGCGGGCGGGGCTTGGTGAAGTCGAGCTCCTCGTTGCCGACCCATTTCTTAAGGATGGACATTTCGGTGTTGATGAGGGCGATGGTGTTGTGCCAGGCAATGACGGCGTCGCAGGCGTCCTTGTAGGGCTGCGAGGCGGCGCGGGGATAGGCGGCTTCGAGGGCCTGGCGCGTGGGGTAGACGCTCTCGACCTTTTCGATCTTCTTGACAATGTCCTCGACCTGCTGGGCAGCCGTCTGACCAGCCTCAGCCTCGCCGCCGACTTCGAACGAGATGATGCTCTCGAGGTTGGCGCGGATCTTGCTGCGGGTGTCGTCGACGATGCGGCGCTGGGCCTGCAGCGAGCGGCCGCAGACCTTGGCGCGGATGCCCATCCAGATCTCGGCCTTCATGGTGCTGTCGCCCTGCTGCTCGGTGCTACCGATGAGGCGCTTCTTCTCCTGCTTGACGACATCACCCGTGAGGACGCTGGCGAGCATGCTGTGCCACTCGAGGCGCTCGCGGTTGGCGGGGATCTTGAGCTCCTCGATCGAGGGCTGCATGTCGTCGTTGCCATAGTAGAGCAGCGTCTCCTGGTCGTAGGGGTCGTTCTCGACATACTCGGCGGTCGAGGGCGACTCGTCGTCCGTCTCGGAGTCGGTGCTGTAGCCCAGGCTCGGGGTGCGCAGGGCCGGGTCGAAGAAGTCGTCCTGCTGGTCCTCCTGGCGGATGCGCTGGACGTAGGCCTTTTCCTGGGCGCGGTACTCGGCGTTGGGGTTGCGGCGGCTGCGCGTGGCCGAGTTGTTGCGCGGGCGGTGGGCGGATGAGTTCAGCGAGAACTGCTGCGGGCGGCGGGCAGGTGCGTATGCGCTGCTGATGGTGCGGCCAGGCGTTGGGCGGGCGGCTCTGGTGGTCGAGGTGGGCGCGCTGCCCCCGTTGGGCGTCTGCGGCGGCAGGTCCGTCATGATGGCAGGCCCGCGAGAGCGCGAGGAGCTGGCGTTGCTGTTCCACGAGTACTGGGGCTCGCGCAGAGGCGCCACTTGGTCGCGGCTGCTGGTGGTCGTCGTGGGCTCGCCGGGCGACGTCGTCTCGTCCATCGAGTCGCCAGACGACCCCGAGGCGCTGCTCGTCAAGCCCGGGCGTTCGGGCGCATTGACTACGACGGGCTTGGTCGCGTCCGCCATGGCCATGTTGTTCAGCAGGACGTTGTGGGGAGCGGCCTTCGAAAAACGCACGCTGCCATGCCCGCTCATGTTGACGACGACGGCCGCCTTTGCCGTTGTGGGTAAAGATCAGCGCCGAAACAGGTTCGCGGGATGTTGTGGCGGTGCAGCACAGACAGGTGGTGAGATGAGGAAGAACACTCGACAGTTGCTGCCATTCATTGTACTACCTAATACACCTGCTGCCTGGTAGCTCCTTCCGCTGGTTCACAGGTAGCTTCCGCGCCTTCCACCCGGCTCGCAAACTCCCTAGCCTCTCGACTCTTAGCCTCCCAACTCTTTGCCATCCAAGACAGCAGCAATCTTGGAACTGCCATACAGCCTCCAGTCGCCACAAGCTCCGCACTAGCACGCCTAGCGCCATCCTTCCCTCACCAACATCCTCGAGGCTACCCCAGCGACCTCACCACCAATCTCGCTGCATACCCGAATCGGCTGTCGCTCCCGGGAGATCGATGCTTCCAGCTTCGGCCATCAGGGTCCATTCGGCGCTCTCGTCATTTTAAACTCGCGATGTTTCCATGACCGCGTTCCCCTAGCACGTGTCTAGACTCCGCGACATGACTACGGCATTATGTATAGCCGTTGGGATCGGCCACCTGCATCGCGTCGAGTATGACGCAGCATCAACGTCTGCTGTTTCACCAAACTGCTCGACAAAGCAATGCGT
>Ga0265797_10010701_pt1 | contig 11634 bp, 11 predicted proteins | sample P2T30metagenome_FD_192433 | JGI IMG/M metagenome (GOLD analysis project Ga0265797, IMG submission 192433) | Plant litter microbial communities from East Loma Ridge, Irvine, California - P2 T30 | ecosystem: Environmental > Terrestrial > Plant litter > Unclassified | place: USA: California... | reverse complement strand
TTCTGCGAGGTCGGGGGTTTGGAGGTCCGGATTGGGGGTTCGCGTGTTGGCGGAGTGGGAGTAGGAGGAGGTTGGGGTCTTGGTTTTGCTTGTGGAGGGTTGTTGTTGTTGTTGTTGTTGTTGTTGTTGTTGCCTTATGGGTAGGTTTGTGCGGGTTTGCAGGGGTGCGGTGGGTGAGAGGGTGGCTTTCTCTTTATGGTCCTCTTCCTGGGATGGCTCGTTCTCTTTGTGGTCCTTCGCTGGTTGCTCGCGTTGGTCGGGACTGGTGTTGTTTGGGGAGTCGGTACGTGGGGCGTTGTGGGCTGGCGAATCTGTTGGCAGGGCTGGGGTACGCGGAGCCATTGTAGCGATGAGTTGTTTGGACGAGTGATGCTGTATAAGGTATCTTCTGCCAAGTAGATTGAGTGATGAAGTCGGCGTTATAGCTAATACTCGCGTGGTTGTTTGGGATACTGGTCGTAAAAAGTCGATGGTGGATAGACAACCTTCATCTTGAGATGGTTGCGGCGATGTCTTCCATGTGATGAGAGTGGCACGGAAAGTGCGTTGTGGTAGGGCGCTGGAGCAGGCATGATCGTGTCGTTATGGCTATCCGTGGAAGTCGATATCGACCTTCAGCTCCCCCCCTATGGCGGCAATCGCACAGGATCAGATTGTATGAGTGAAGTCCTCCACGAACTCACTATCAGTCTGTCGAACGTAAGTTTTGACATTCATCTCCTCACAGCACCCACCATCCTCGGAAAATACACCGAACAACTCCCCTTCGCAACCTCCGCCTTACACCCCGTCCCCTCCTCCAACTTCTTCAAACTCCCCGCCACCGTCTCCTCCCTCGCAGAAAAATACCCTCCAGGCTGCCAAGCAACTCCCTTCCTCACCGCTCCACACGCCGCCGTCCACCTCCTCTGCCTCAACAAGCCCTTATAAAGCTTCCCTGTCGTCAAACCCCTCCCATCCTCAGCCACAACTCGCAAACACTCAGAGTAACTCCCCTTCCACTCCTCCGACTCAACCCTCCAGAGGATACAAATCCAAGCTTCCGCCACAGGAGGATTCGTCAAGTAAACATTCCCCCAACACTCTTCATCAGCGAGATACTCCTCGATATCCAGCCTCGCAGGTGTCTCAGGGAAACAATCTGGCGGAATCCGCCACAATCGCTTTGGTCCTTTGAACGAGAGCAGCGGGCATAGTTTCCTCTCCGTGATCTCTGGGCCGAGGGAGTAGCCGAAGGCGTTACCGCCGGGGGTGGGCAGGTAGCGGAGGGTTTCGGTTTGGACGGTTTCGCGGGATAGTTTTGGACGGAGGAGGGAGGAGTTGCGGATGGAGGCTGAGAAGTGCTGGGAGACGTTTTGGCAGGCTGCGAGGGATGGGAAGGGGAGGTTGGAGAGGATTAGTTCGAGGAGTTCGAGGGTTTGGAAGACGGCGGTTTGGGCGGCGTTGGAAGTAGAGGGAATGGAGAGGGCGGGTAGTTGTGGAGTTTGATTGCTCGACATATTTAGAGGCCTTGTGTTTCGGTATGACCGGTGAAGTGGTGTGCAATGTCCTCGATGAGGTGGAAAGTTCTCAGGATGGCAACAGAGAGTCTCTCTTTTCTGTCAACCGGGTACAGAGTACCGGGTGAAAAGACGCAAAATTGAGCTGGCTGTTCATAATGTCAGTCTTCACAGAGCACAGCCTGGCGAGGTGGACCAGAGAGCGTTGCAAGTGCATCCTTCGAATGCACAGCCACGCCCTGCGTAACTTTTGATCCTGCGCCTGGTCAGCAACGTCTCTTTTGACACCGAAGTGGGGCTGAAGATGTATCCTTTCAGCCACCGCACTGTTTCTCGTACGAATTCGACGAGCGGTTCTATGGCGTTCGTTCCTAGAGACCTCTGAGGTTGAGTTTGAGGTAAAAATTTGGAGGGCTACATGTACTCCGATCGTGATTAGTAATCTAGGGTTGGGGTTAAAACTGGTGGACAGGTCGAATCACGTACATGTACATGTGTGTATGTGCAGCACGACTGTTGCACGAATGGACTTGTAAATGTTCGACACAAAGGAGGACTAGATCACGAGAACAGTCATATTTTACTATACAAAGCTCACAATTCTTGCTCCCCAAATCGACGACATCAAACTAACATCTGTCCGTTGTGCTCTTGCGGCGATTGACCTGAGATGTTCAGTTCGCATCGTTGGCCGTACTCACACCACAATTGGAACCAAGGTCAACCAGAGTATTGGATCATGTTTGACCATCGGAGACCGAGAGTAGTTTCACAACCGCTCTACACGCCGGCTCGGCTTGTCCTCCATTCAGGTCAGGCGCTGAAACCTCGAGACCGGGAAACAGGGTGAAGGCGACAGCGCGCGCCGCCGCGAGATCAGAACTCCCACCGACTTTGTTCTGCATGGTCTTCGGATCGAATTCCTGTCGAGCGTGCGGCCACGTGAAAGAGTATTCGCAGTCGGTTCCCATGAGCATCAGACGGAAGCGAAGTGCATGATGGATAGCACCTGTGATCGCAGGCTCGAACGATTGCCGCCAAGTGCTCTCGTTGGTGCCTTCACGCAGGAGATCGTGGCTCTCTGCTTCAAGAGCCAGGCGCTTGATGTGTGGTACGATCGCAACCCAGAGCTCTTCGGCGAGCGTGACAGCATGTTTCTTGAGGCAGGCTTGGTAATCGGAGTCTTGCGCGATGAGAGCGTGTATCTTCTTCATGGTATCTTCTGGGAATCGTCAGCTTCAGAACCGAACATTAATCATGCTGTGAGCTTACTGTCTCCAACGGATCCTGACGCCAACTTTCCATCGAACTTCAAGCCCACTTGAGTATCTGAAATCTTGCAGTCCAAAACCTTGTCGAAAAGGTAAGCAGAGCAGAGTGATAGTACGACATCTGGCACAGAAAGAAGGTGTGATTTTTTGAGACTGTGGCGTACTTGCCTCCATTCAGTGCCCCAGCACCTGACGTGAAGCTCCAAAGTGGAGGGAGGCGCATTTTGTTCGAGGGGCATTGCTTCCTGGTCGACTTCGCCGACGCTCTCCATGAGCTGGCAGGAAGCAGTCAACAGCTTGAAATAGATGTGCTCGAGGCCGGCTTCAAGTTGGCTGAGGTTCAACGCCATCAGACCTTGTCGTTCAGGGAGCCTATGACGTTGAGGTGGCTGATCTGGATCCTGACGCAACGCAGAAGTTGACTTGTGGGCATTGTCGTCGATGCTTTTTCGAGAGTTGTCCTCGAGACGGCGGGAAACCCAGTCTGCAACAACGTCCTGGGCTTCCTCGCCACTCCGTAAGGCGCTGACGGACGCCTTACCTTGTGGATTCTCTGCTCGTTGACGTTTTGGGCTGGTCGGAGTGTCGAGCGAGATGCGTCTGCGCTTGCGCTCGACAGGTGGAGAGTCAGACGTCTCGGGGTGAGAGTCGCTAAGGTGTCTTGCATCCTCGTCAGGAGACACGGAGATAGTTTGTTCTGTGGAGAGTGTGGAAATTGTCGAAGTTGTCGTCGCCCGGCGTGCGTCTGCCTGTGCTTCCCTGAGTTCTGCTTCCTGTGCAGACTCAAGAGGCTTGGGCATCGGGAGAACGACAACAGCGCTTGTGGCAGAAATATCGGCCGGCTTGGAGGCACGTACATCGTGTACACTCTCATCATCGTCATCTGAAGAGCTGGATTCGTCGTTGATCTCAGCACCAGGCACTGTCATGGTTTCATCGACATCCTTGCTGCCACCGCTCTCCTCAACAGCTTCACCGTCCTGGCTTGCCTCCACCGAATCATCGTCTTGCACCACAAAGTCAGCGCTAAGCGAGGTTGCGGCGGCTCGATCGTAAATGGGTAAGGACTCGTGGGCGCTGAGTTCATCGCAGTTTCGTCTGATGAGATCGATGTAGACAGGATCCCAGTCCGAAATGCCTGACACCCATAGCGAAGCATTTGTGGCAGTGGCCTTGACCTTCCTCGTTGTCCATGCGCGAGAGAAAGTTTTGTGCAATTTTTCGCTGGTGCAGGGTTTACGGTCGCCATATCCAGAGCCCTGCGTTGCATACTCGAGTTGAAAATCGCGTATCAAAACTTCGAGGGCTTCGTGCTGAGATTGTTTGTTGCGATACTTGTATTTGGCGTGATCACGGGACCCTCTGGTGGCATCGATGTCTTGGATGACTGTCCAGAACGAGCGTTGGATCGGACTCCACTGGGAAGCTGCACCCCGTTTCGTTGGCGCAGACGGCAGCGTATAGTCAGGAAGCTCGTTCTCCGAGAAGGTTGACTTTTTGTAGCCATATGAATCCAGAAATTTTGGAGGGAGTTTGTCACTGCCAATCCGGAAGAACGTATCTGCATGATCTTCACCAGTCTGGCAGGCGTAGAAGGCTCTTGTAACGGCGTCGGAACATCCCTCGTGGAAGTACAAGTTTTTGAAGACACCAAGCATCGTCTCTGCATCAGCGCGAACTCGGCCCCGGGAGGATTCGTGGTAGTAGGTATGGTTCTGCAGATGCGCTTCGATCGTGGAGTTCTGAAATTCGCGCTTCGTCGTACCAGATGGACGCTCCCCAGCATGATCAATGATGTGAAGAGCACCACGAACGATATCTTTGTTGTGGTCCAACATGACAGGCAATGTACTGCACATCTCGTAGCAGAGAATTCTTCGGAAAGGGTGTGGATTCCTGTCGCTAAAGACAATTGTCACGATTGACGGAATTTTACTTCGTTGGACGGACAGGGATGCCCGGGAGGCATGGAGGGTTTCGCTGCTCAAGAGTGGGAGCGTCGCCAGTGTGTTTTGAAGTTCTGGATGTGACTGTCAACCAGGTTGAAGATCTTTATGAGAGTCGGAACGCAGCAAACCGTAAGTATACTAACAGCGGAGACAGGGGCTGGGTGGTGAGCAACAAATCTGCGTCTGGTGACTTTTGGCAGGGCTATGCCCAAACATGCAGGCAGGCACCCGTTGAAGACATGTCTAGCGAACCGTCAACATCTCTAGAAGGAGCTGCGTCGGTTCCGTGCAGGTGACAGTGGATTGAAAGACGGATCATTCCAGCAGATGGAAAATTCACGCTGCGGGCGTCCAATTGCTGTATGCCGCTATCAAGCACGACGCTGCTGCCTGGAAGACACAAATGCATGTTTGAGTGAGCAAGACTGTCGTCTGGAGACGCAGCATCCGGATTCTGGCGCGGTACAGTATGAGTGGTTGCACAGATCTCACGCTCAGGTCGTTGCATCGCCTCCTAAGATTGTGATGACAAGCGCTGAGATATCAGTACGACAAGACTCTTGACCGTGCTGTAAGGCATGCTAGGCGATAGCATCATTCCCTCAAATAGTGGTGGTACATGGCTTGGTTTAGAGGTTGCGAAGAGAACGAAACAAGAAACAAACACGTGCGCGGAGAAGTGCAGCATGCTCTCCGCAAAGCGCCCACGCGACCTTGGCACACGTGCATGACCACACTTGTGACGGCACGCGACAACTCCCGTCACCTACAAACGCGAAAGCCATTTGTGTTCTTTGTGGCTACCCATCACTGCATGGGCGATATCGCCAAGTATGACTATCGTTGTCCCGGTAGAGACAAGAGGGAGCTGCATACCAGAAAGAGTCACGACACATCTGCAGCACGTTTTCATGACGAAAGAGCCAGTCTGCACTTAACCAGATGCATTTGATGCATTGAGCAGCAATGATCTAGAACGTCCGAAGAACCAGCATGTCGGTATGAGTGTTCGGCGGGTCAAGCACCGGAAGCTGTAGCTGCACGCTTCCGCGGCGGCATCCTTTGCAATTTACAGAATGGCTACGAGCGTTGTTCTCATGCGACCACTACTGTTGCATTTGCGGACATTATGATCTGATTCTCATGGCGAGAACGGTCGAAATTCTCTGTAAGAGCTTGGAGAGCATCGAGGACGAAGTTTGTTTACGAAAGGGTTTCCGCAGTGCCATTGCGTTGCAAACGGCATCGCTCACAGACTACTTAGTTGCGTCGCGTGGTTTGAGGTCCAATGTGCGGCACCAATGCCATACTGGATGTCTAAACCGCTAACACAACCCCATCCTACGGATATTCTGCACGGTGCCGCTCTCGTTCAAGCTAGACCTGCGTCGGGCTTTGCCTGACAAACCTTCTCACGGCGCATAAATGCGCCACCTGTTAAACCGCTGCACCTCAGCTGCACTTATTCACTACAACCAGCAGCAGTAGTGCGGGTGGGTGCATGTCTCATATTTCCCAACTCCCTAGGGCCATGTCGCCGCAGTCCTCCGGTGCCTCCTCAAAAAGAACACGCGACATCATCCTGTCACCAGCTTTCTCTTTTCTTGACAACCCCCCTCTCCTCTGGCTTCCTGGCTGTGCTAGATGTCATCTCCTCCAACGCTTCCTCAAAGAACACTTTCGTTGCTCTCTGCCGAATGTACTCCCAGTCACCATGCCTCCAAAATGCTATCGGACCTTCCGGAGATCACGACCGACAACACCACCATTTCAGGCCTCATTCACAATCGATCGCACCAAGGCATACCTTCGCATCTGCATTGACTATGGAACCAGCACCGCGACTGTCCACTACCAACTCGTGCATGATGGTCAGACCGCCGAGACTGCCCAAATCGAAATCGTATGGCTTAAGGTCAGCCAGGGACCTGAGCATGTACAGATCACTGTCTACGACACCAATGGAAATCTTATCTACGGCCAAAGAGACGTCGCTGCGCACTTACGCGAACGCAAGGATCCTTACGCTGCGCTCAAGACTCTACGATCCGCCAAAATGGTTTTAATCCCTGAGTTCCGCGACTCGAAACAAGTCCAACACACCCGCAAGATTTTGAACGCCGAAGACGATGATTTATTCATGCAACATTACCTCACGGACCATATGAGATGCATTCTGAAAGATGTCAGGAGATTCCTCGTCCAGCAGCACGGGTGGAAAGATGAGCACGAGCGGGCGACTTACGAGACATATATCAATTCATTGCCAATCGAACTCCAACTTCCGGTCCCTGTGATGATGGATGATGATGGATGGGCCGATCTCAGGAACGCTGCTCTTTTGGCTGGCGCGACTGAAGTGGAGCTCCGCGAGGAACCAATTTGTGTCCTTGCATGTTTTGGGCCAGAATTTGAGCGTGGAGGTCATGTGAAGAAAGGACAAGGCATGTTGGTCGTCGACGTTGGCGGATTGACTTGCGACATAGCGACCTGCAAGTTGCTCAAGACGCCTTCAGCTGGCGACTCCGACATTCAGATGCAAAGGGTCGGGCAATGCCACGGCAATGGAGCGGGATCCAACTTTCTCAACGACCTGATCATCGATTTGGTCCTTCGACGCCGCGCTTACTACCGGCTCGACGATTGCCTCAAGCGTCTACAGATCGAAGAGCACGACGTTTTTCAACAGCTCTCGGACTGGTTCGACCGGAGTGTGAAACCAGAGATCGACAATGCCGGAGACCACAGAGTTTTCGTTTTCACTGCGCAGAGTAGCCATGGCCAGACTGGCATTGAGGGACTCAGTCACAGCTGGCATTTCGAGTTTCCCAGAGCTACCATCCTTACATTTTACGACATCTGGACCAATAGGATCAAGCTGAAACTGGACGAGCATCTCAGTACCAAGAAAGACGAAGATTACGCATGCGCGATACTTGCCGGTAAACCGTTCCAAAGCGCCATCCTTGAAGAGACAATCACAAGAATCCTCGCCACATACAACATTCGTGTACGGAAGTCTGGATACTGCCAATTCCCTTGCTCTCAAGGCGGCCTGACTCAGCACATTTTCGAGAAAGACACTCTTCCCAGTCCGTGCTTCTGGTACATCTCGCAGGCAGAAGAGCACCACCAAGACACAGCCCTGGAACACCCTGACGTGGAGTTACATGACAGCATTCAGCGTCCATCCCAATATGAGCCGGAAGTTCAAGTGGTCCACGATCGCTTCACGAAGGTGATGCTGCAGTATTCCACGTCGGAAGGGTTCTCGCCCAAGACAGCTAGGCGCTTGTTGCAGGAAGTTCGTGTCAAGGTACCTCAAGACTCCAGCTCACGTCGACGGGAGCGCTTGCACATACCGCTATACTGGAGTACTATCCCCCGTGAAGAACACTCTCCGGTCTTCGATTTCCAAGGCAAGCGACAAGAAGGACTGCGGAGCTATCCCGTCATGTTTGAGCTCCCGGAGCCTGAAGAACTCGAAGCCATGGGATTCGCGAAACAAGAGCCTCAAGGAACAGACCCGTACTACCTCATCCACGTTCTCGTGGAGCTGCACGGCAATGTTTCCAGTCTCGTTATGATCGTGAACTTCATGCTGCCCAGTTTTGCTCAGAAGCCGCGTGACCGCCGACAGTTCAAAAACGATCAGTTGTGGTTCAAGTCAGAGCCCCAGACAACATGGACTCCGACTTCGAGCCATTTCCCAAATCAATTCATCACATCGACCAATGGACAGACTCGGTTCGATCCGCATAGTGAGCTCCCTCCTGTCGCACCTACAACTACAACTCCTCCTGCTGAAGACGCATCCTCTCCAATGCCTGAACATGTGGCTCCTGAGACTGCCACATTGCGAGAGACCATCAGCGGTCATTATGTTCGTCTTAGGGCTATCTCACGCCTTGTCAACACTACCAGCACCACCCGGAAACCACGGAAGCGTCGGCATGAGACGCCTTTTCGGGAATTGGCAGGTAGAAGTAGACGTAACACTCGGCAGCAGTGAGTGACATTTAATGCGAAAAATTGCAACAGGTCCAGGGTAACGGTCTGCAGCTGTATGCTGGATTTCTGGATTCTCTGATGCAAGAAGCAGGAGACACGTGGAAAGTTGAAAGGGGAAGATGGTGGACATTCCTCGTCCTTGGCTGTTCTTGGATGCGGGACATATTCTTGGCTACATATTCGTATACATGTTCACAGTTATCACACCGTCCAGTCTGGAGGTTTCCTCGTCTGAGTATCTGTATCCGTATACCTCTGTTGCTTTGATCGCAACATCCACCACAGCCGACTACGAGACTTCCACATAGTGCCCGACCAACATGTCACGCAAGCGAAAACAGCCAGCGTCCCGTGGCCCATACCAACAAGACAACATATTTTCCATAATGGCTGGCACGCAAACAAAACTCGCTCGCTTTTGCCTGTGGTTAAACATGCCGGTATTCTGGATCACAGTGGCACTCTTGGTCTCAGAAAGACCCTTTCCATGGCTGTTTGACATTCTTCCGTGGTCGCGCTACACCGATCTCATCGTCATTTGCATTCTGGTTGACATATGGATGATTCTGACACTCACATTGGGGTTTACTGGTGCTTTCGGATACGAGCTCTATTGGAATCCGTACTTTCGCGCGCCTTCTCTGAGAAACAAACTTAGCGAGGAGGAAGCGGCTATGGCAAGAGTGAACCGAGAAGGTGGACAGCAGAAACTCGGAGCCATGATCTTGATCCGTGGCCAAAGATGGTTGGATCAACAAAATTGGAAGTAGAGGAATACCGCTGGTAGAATTCTCAGGCTATCTTAGCAACTTTTAGATATCGTACACAGGAAGTTATCCCGTTGGCAGCCTTCTAAGATAACGACACCGCTATTCCAAATACAATACACCTAGGAATTTCTTTAGTCAAGCTTGCCTGACTTCTTAGAATATGACAGGGATGTTGCGCTCCAAATATCCACTCCAAGTCGGAGGTGTCTTGGATCGCTGAAAGTCCGAATCGGTGCTGATCATCAGATCTTCGATGGCGCTCGCAAGCTTGACAAGAGTAGCTTCGCTAAAAGCAGTGCCCAAGACACCTAAGCTAAACGGCATCTTGCTGAAGGAGTGCACAGAAGCGGGGACAGTGATGATAGGGTAGCCGGCCTGCGCAGCCACTTGCACGCTCTGGGCGACATCCGGAGGAATCAGTAGAGCGTCAAGTTGGTCGCCTCCGTTGTGAAGCGCAGCGTCGATACCGTCTTCGCGTGTGGTGCGCTGACAGAAGGCCAGTGCCTGCCAGTAGGTCTCATTCTGAATGCCCTTTGACTCCAAAGATGCGATGAAACCGTCTTGGCCGGAGCCGAAAGCTGGTTGGATGCCAGGGGTGCCGCCTTCGCTGCCGACGTTGTCGATGTTGTACTGTACAATATCCTCCAGCGACTTAATATTGGTGTTGGAGATTTCGGAAAGATAGGTGGCGATGTTGTTGTAGAAGTCGACTTTGATGTAGCTGTATTCTGATTCGTTGGGATAGCCGCGAGTCGTGCCGTAGTCCCTGCGCGGAGATGTCAGTAATTATTCACTGCAGCAGTAAGTATTCAAGCCACTTACCAGTTCCAGCCATCAGGGCTGACAATATCGTCAGCGTATGGCAGCTCAGTGCCGTTGACTACGGTTGCGCCTGCTCCCTTGATCATCTCCACCATAGCATTGAGGACATCAAGTTGCTCTTGGTCAGCCAGGTGCCAGAACGAGGCGTAGGGAATGCCAAACTTCATGCCCTTCAGCGCCTCTGATTTGCTAAGGTACTGCGCATATCCCTTGGCAGGCGTCTTTCCTTCCTGTGCGAGGGTGTAGTTGTCGCGTTTGTCGACACCGTAAATAGCATCTAGTGCGTACACGGCATCGGCGACAGTCTTGCCAAAAGTGCCGACGGTGTCCTGGTGTTCACTCTCAGGAATGACGCCGGCTCGAGAAGTCAGACCAACAGTAGGCTTGAAACCTATGACAGCGTTGCGCATCGCTGGGTTGATAACGCTGCCATCGGTCTCAGTTCCCAGGCTGAAAGGGACAACGTTATTGGCGACAGAGATGGCACTTCCAGAGCTGCTGCCTCCAGGGTTGACAGTGAAATTGTAAGCGCTTCTGGCCTGGCCACCACGTGCTGAGTAGCCCTCGGAGTAGTTGTTGCTTCGCATATCAGCCCACTCACTGAGCGTGGCTTTTCCTAGGAGGACGGCACCAGCACTGCGCAGCTTTTTGACCACATGCGCGTCGCGTGGAACAATCGAACCCTGGAGAGCCCAGCTGCCAGCAGTCGTCTCCATCTTGTCTTTCGACGCAATGTTGTCCTTGACAAGATAAGGAATTCCATGGAGATTGGAGCGGACCTTCCCCTGGCGTCGTTCCTGGTCGAGCGTTATGGCGATATCCATAACATCAGGATTGATCTCAAGCACAGAGCTAATAAGACTCGTCAGTATCTTTGCTCAACACTTTCTAATGAAGATTCCGCAATCTTACTTGATGTACTGGTTTGTCTGATAGTATCTCTGGATGTAACATGTCACCAGCTGTACAGTGGTGAGATTACCAGCGGTCATAAACTCTTGCAACTCGTCAATCGTGGCATCCTCGATTTTGTGGCCCTTGCAGAGTGGCATTGCATGCCATGCTGTGGCAGAGACATTGTTGTACGAGGTAGCTGGCGACTCTGTGTAATCTCCAGGCGCAGCTGTTGCGCATACCGCCAGCGTGGTAGCGATACCGAGAAGAGATACCATGTTGCGATCACGGCAGTTCACCATGCGGTGCAGAAGGTCCCGAGAGCTGTGCGTCGGGCAGCAAGTCAGGTGTGCGAAAAGAGTGGTCAATGGTGGCCGGGAGGGCCTGACGCCTCTTCACGCGGCAGGGCGAGGGCTTG
>Ga0265797_10010700_pt1 | contig 11635 bp, 9 predicted proteins | sample P2T30metagenome_FD_192433 | JGI IMG/M metagenome (GOLD analysis project Ga0265797, IMG submission 192433) | Plant litter microbial communities from East Loma Ridge, Irvine, California - P2 T30 | ecosystem: Environmental > Terrestrial > Plant litter > Unclassified | place: USA: California... | reverse complement strand
ACTGCAGCAGTTGTCAGCATTATGAGATGGTGTGGAGCCTCGGCATTGCTTACCCAGGCAATGAGGACGTTCTTCGGCAGCGACGTGTTCGGGTCCTTGACCTTGACGAAAGCGAATTGAATGCGTCCGTCTGAGAATTCGTCTACCAGGTCTAGCAGTTCGCCCTCTGCGTGTTGTCAGCTTCTCCTCTTGCCATGTTTGCTGCTGAAGCGGGAGTGGGTCTGCCACCACCAGCTCGGTGACGCATTCCAACAGCTGGCGTGCCTATGAAGAATGCTGCTGGCTTCATCCCCATCTTCTCCGTGTATAGAGACAAACACCACTGGTGAGACCTTTTGTGGAGTGCATGTGTCACCGCCTTGGTCCCAATTTGAACCTCCAATTCAGCGCCCAATGCTTCAGTGCCAATGCCAATGCCAATGCCGATGAACTGAGATTGACTTCACGTACCTCCTGTGCTCTGAACCTTCAAGACGCTCTCCTTCCCCCCTTCGCTCTGGAATGCGCTGACGAGCGGGGCAGCCACGGCGAAGACGGCCCATTGCCCGTACGTGGGCGAGGCTGCCTGTGTGCCGGATGGCGGCGGGGCATTGACGACGTTCTGGTAGCTTCGCGTGATGTTTGGGCCATTGCTGGACGTGTTCAACGAGGCCATGGTGGTGGGTAGTGGGGGAGCTGTTCTGTTGGTGGGTGACAGAAAAAGAGAGAAGGTGGTGAGGAAGAGCGTGGGTCTACAGCTTCCTCAATGCGCGCAGTGTGTGTGATTGTGCGAGAGTGCGCGTCCTATTCGTGTACCGTCAACTACGTGAATAATGCCACAGCACAGCCTCTGGCAGCTACGAACCGATGTCGATGCCCAATCCACCTTCGTCATCCGCCAAGCGCTTGGTTCCCCGGCCTGACTCTCCGCCTCACTTCGAATGATTCGCTGAGCTGTCTCCGCATCCATCGCCAACCTGCAAGACATATCCAACACTCCTCCGTCCCATGTCTGCGACCAGACTGTCCGTATCTTGAGCTTCAATCTTCTCTCCTGCTATCGCGCCATCTTTGCAGACATCGTGTACACCCAACACGCGCACCTCTCCCATAGCTCTACCTCCACAGCCTCATCCTGGTCTTCGATACCGCCCTACCCATGTCTGCAGCCTGCTGTGCGTCGCTGGTGAGGCTCTCGTGAGCTCAAGCCGCCATGGACGAGCGCGAGTCGAGCGTTGCTTCTTCTGCCGACTTCTACGAGTCTGAGAAGCCAACCGTCGACGCGCACGACGCCCAGCGCGACATGGCTGCCACCAAGCGCAAGGCCGAGGATGCGTTCTCTGCGCAAGGCAAGAAGCGCAAGCTCGGCTCTCCTTTCACTCCTACCTCAAGCGACTTGAGACCGTGTGCTGGGCTTCCTCCAGCGGTATGGCAACATGTCTTTCTTTTCTCTTCGCTTGCAGACCTGGGTCGATTGATGCAAGTCAATCGACCCTTCCTTTCCTATCTCACAGACGTGCACAACGTCTCTCTCTCTAAGCCAGATCCTGGTTGTCTGCGTCTCCTAAAGTCAGAGTCCATGTGGGCCTTTGCCCGAAATGCACTCGTCCCAAAACCGCCGAAGCCCCTTCCAGGCTTCACGGAGCTGCAGATGTGGCAGCTAGCTTGGTCGAAGAGCTGCCAGTTTTGTAATACGTCGTTTTCGTATTTACCTGGTGACAAGATTTGGCAGAGAGGCCCAGGCTCGAGCGGCGTGCGCACCATCTGGCCTTTTGGCATCAGAGCGTGCGGACCGTGTCTGATGGAGCAGTGCCAGACAGTGAGTCGCACCTGCCGCCCCTTGGATCAATGACTGACCTCCCAGGAAACGAGTCTTATCTTCTCGTCCGCCTCCGCACTCCGTCCAGCGCTGCCGTTCGCGCTCATCACCAAAGACAGCAACTACATAGCTGCACACGCCCTGCAATCCGCGACACTACCGCCCAATGTTGAAGTAGGAAAATACTACTACAAGAAGCACGTCGAGGACATCACGCAAGAGCTGGACGATGCGCTGAAGCTTGGTTCCGCTGCAGCTGAGGAGTGGTCGAAAGGCCTGGATGCAACGGGAAGAGAGCGCATGAAAGTGGCCGATCACTGGGAGAAGTGGGAAGCCAGGCACGTGCAAGAAAGATCGCGCGCGACGTCCGCTGTGCCCTCAGTCGCAGCGAGATCACAGAAGGAGCCATCTATGTCGCCTGCACGCCAGATGCCCTCGCCCATCATTCACACACCAATTCCCGTGGGTAAGTACACTGCTGCTGTTCCCTTTGTCGCAAAAAACGTTGGCTCTCTTCGACATGTTGATGACACGCGCCTCGTGCCCAGCCTAACGAGTACAGCGCCATCCTCGCAATACGGCCTACCGCGACCACCCACTGTTCCACCGCAGGTCTTCACTCCGCAACCCGGTCAGACTGGGAGCACGCAGCCATCGCACCAGAGAAATCTCCACGATGCAAACGAAGCCAAGGCAAGCCGGAAGACGGACATTGAACGCCGGTGCCAACAGCTTGATCCTCCTATTTCCCCAAATATCCTGCGACACATGGACTCGTTCAAGGCAGCCATTCAGATCTCGCAGCCAATGACCGACTACGCATGGAGTGTGCTTCAGCCCCGCTTAGTTGCCCAACTACCTGCTGCCCAACAAGCTGAGGCCAACCACGTGTCCCACGCGGCTTCGCTTTCCACAAAACCTACGGATCGCCGTCTTCAAGATGTCAACTCGAAAGAAGCCAAGGAAGCCATGGATCGGGAGTGGGAAGATCTGCAGCGACCAATCCGCGACAAGCTCAGTGCAATTGCCGACGACTTCGTCAACCAGGACTGGGACCAGGGCAAAGCGCTCACCTTCGAAAGTTGTCCCAAATTCGCAGCCGACCTCCTTGCACACGTCCGGCGCAAGTACCTCGACGACGCAGCCCTAGAAGACATCGCTGCAACGCCGCTTCCACAAGGCCCATCTGATGACACAGCCAGCAAACCAAAACTTGTACTCGAGAACATGAAATGGGTATACGATAACAAGATTAAGCCACTAACAGAACAGTACCGTAAGGACCTTTTCTACTGCAACGGCCAGGACTGCGAGAGCAGTACCAGGCCTTACGGCTTTGAAGGCGTTGTCCAGCACTATGGCGCCAAACACACTCATGCATTTAGTAGTGGCAACGTCGTCGTAGCCTGGAGAGAAGCCGAATGGCCAGAGGAGTCCCCTTTCCATCCGGATCCTGTTTCCATACAGCATTTCCACAATGGTCATGGATCCAATCCCTCAAGTTACTCTGGATTTGCTGCGTTCTCTCGCGCAGGCACCACTACTCCACATATGCCCATGCATCTGCCCCAGGCAAGTCCCGGACCTTATGGCTATGGTGGTCATTACAACGGCCCTTACCAACCTCCACAGGCGCCTAGTGCCCCCTTGACTGGCTATGAATATGGTCAACAATATGGTACCCCAGTGGACACTTATGCTTATGCAGCAATGGGTCCTCCAGGCTATGGTCCTCCAATGGGCAATGGCTCCTACATGCCATCTCCTGCCATGATGAACCCAGGTGTGGCCCCACCGCCTTCCATGCCACCACCACCAGCGCATGATGCAGTACCCGCCAGTGCCGAAGATGCTGGTCATAGTACGATCCTGTTCGACAAGCAAGTAAGTACTGTCATCGATCTGAGCCAGGAGATCTGGAAGCAAACCTCGGGCATCAAGGACATGCCCAATAGTCTCCGGGTATACATCCTGTTACATCGCGTTATATACAGGTTTCACGTTGAGTTCAATCACGAACCAAACCTGACGCACTTCATTGACGCACTCTCTAATCACGAGATGCCAAAGAATTTGAAGTTCGCCCCTGGTCTCTCTTGCAAAGCTTGTCAGATGGAATCTTCCCATCAACTTACTGGCGCACATTACACTAAGCCGATGGAGAGGAAGACGTACACCGTCTTGAACCTCCTGTCTCACTTTAGAACTCAACACCTTGTACCTCAACCGTACAACGCATATGGACAGCAAAGCCCGCCATTGGACTGGAAGGAAGACATGATTGAGCTACCTAGCGACCGCTTCATCTCAGGATTTCTCCATGCACCTGGAATGGACGACGACAAGCTTCTCATGATTGCGACAACCTTCCCGAGTCTGTTCCCGACACCCTTGCCAAAGATTGGCGTGATGGACAGCAACGGTTTGGCGTCTCCTCCACCATCTGGATCAAATGATGTTCTTCGCTCCAGTGTCACACCCGGAGATTCTCAAGCTAAATCAGGTCCTCCATCAGTCACCTCACCTCAGATTGAATCATCGGGCCCGCCAAAGGCATTGGAAGATGAGTACGACTATTCTGGCGCAGATTTGTCTGCACACACGACTGAACTATCTAGGACTGTGAAAAAGCACCAACCTCATCGAGAGAGCCCTTCGAATGAGAGAAGACAGCGTGTCTACACTGAGCCGCGTTACCACGTGAGTAACTTGCGAAGCTCTGTTGAGGTGATAATCGAAGCTGACGACTCTACGCAACAGATGTCCAGAGATGCTATGGAGGATGGATTCCCTCGTTCACGAGAATACATGGACTATCCACCGAGTCCGAGAATGGTGCATGCTGGTCCAGCATACGGAGAATATACAGGACGTCGGACTGGCTTCCGGGAACACGAAAGGATATATGGACCACCACCGGATGACCTTGTTTATGCGCCACCGCGCGAGGAGAGTCACGGCCGGGAATATGGTGCTTATGCGCGGCCAAGTCGATACTACGATGATGAAGACCAACGACCAGAGTATCGTTATGTGCGAGAGCACCATTCCAGGGAAGCTGGCTCAGGTAGGGGACAGTCTGCAGCAGATCGCTTCCTGGAGGACTTTGACCCTTCACAAGCCACAGCACCCGAGACGGTGCCGCGACCACCAACACAGAGGCCAGAGCCGAAGCCCGTACCAGAGATGGAAGTTCCAGAACCCCCACGGTTTGCTTCACCTATGCCATCAGGCCTTCCTATAGCCAAGGAGCCCGAACTTCCTGTCCGGCAGCTTGCAGCAGCACATCCCAGAGCTCCATCGACTGTCTCTAATAGCTCTAGGTACGAGGACTACCACGCGCGGCACATCCCCACTCCCGATTCCACTGCTACACCTCGAAGAGCCGGCCCCCATCGTCGGCGAGACAGGCCACACGAGCACCGCATGCCCTCCAGATACTACCGCTACATGAGCGTCGCCCGCGACGAGCCATACGGTCGCGGCCCTAACATGAGCCGCTCACAAAGCCGACGCTACGAAGAACAGCGCCGCCAGATCGTCCAGCAAGAAACGCCGCAACCCGGCGCTGAACCAGACATCGGGCCCGCATTCTCCAGAGACCAAAGTGCCGATCAGGAAGATCGATACTATCCCCATCCTCGGGTGCCGCGCGAGTACGTCTCCATACAGGACCGCCTCCATCCGCACCCGTACTCGCCGCCGCCGCGCTACCGCTACGAGGAATCACGACCACACCACCAGCCCGTCTACCTCGACGAGTACGGCTACGAAGTCGTGCGTGTACGTGGCGAGCCGCGGCGGCCGTACATGCCCTACCCGCAGCCCGCGCGCTACGAGCAGGAACGATATGAATACGTGCCTGTGCCTTCCTATGAGCGGCCGCCGCCGCAGAGATATAACAGTCGCGGCGAATTTGTGTTCTATGAGGAGAGAGAGAGGGAACGAGAGCGTGCGTTGCCGAGACGTCCAGTGCCGCCAGCGCCGGAAATGGATATGGAGAGTGAAGTCGGGGCTGCTGAGGCGTATGAGCAGCCGGGTCCGGAGATTAAGATTGAAAGTGCGCCCGTCGTTATGCCCGAGGGGCCTTGATGATTTGATGTGAATACGAATGTAGATTGATGTTGACTGGAGCTTGGATTTGGACTTGGATTTGGAGACATACCCGTAGATAGCGTTTGTTCCTTGTCTTTTCTCTACGGCTCATAGATAGGACTTGGTTATATAAGACTATCCCTTCTCTCATCTATCACAACCTTTATACTGCGTCCTGATACACTTGACTACCCCCATCCATGTCTGTCCTGCCCCTCGTCGTCCTTCGCCTTCATACTAGGATGCATTCCTCGACCGCGCTGATTTCACGCATAGTCCGGGATAGGCTTGATTGGCGGTGATTTAATGCTCGGCATGACTATTTCATTGTGTGGCGGTTGGAGGCGGTGGGGTGGACTGGGTGTGTTGTTTGTAGTATGGATGTTCTGAGTTGGGGGGAAAAGGGGGGTTGTGCTATTTTTGGGGTCGCAGGTCGTGTTTCTGATCTGGAGAGGGATTGTGGAGTTTGTGTTTTTGTTTGTGTTTGGGCTTGGAGGTCCAGTTTTAGGATGAGGGTTTGTAGGTAGTGGTAGTAGGAGAGGGATTGGGCGTAGTGATATTCTAGTATGTGCTGAGGGTTGTAGGTATGATGTGTTAAGTAGGAAGAGGAAGGAGTGTATGTACGTGGATATGACATTTCTCTCCTCCTATCAGGTGCCGTCCGTCCGTCCATCTACTCATCCTCCTCATCATCCACACCCAACCACCTCGCCCGACACCTAACCGCCACGCCCCTAACCTCCCTCCGCCCATCATCCAACGCCCCAACCAACCTCCTAACAACCACCCTCCTGTACAACAACAGCACATCCCGCCCCCACTTCTCCGCCACGAGCGTCAACGCCCTCAAACTCGCCACCTTGACAGCCGCCGTATTACTTCCCGTCGCACAGCTCAGCAGCCGCGTAATCAGCGCATTAGCATGTTCCTCCAACAGCTGCGGTTTTTCCTGCAGCGTGGATGTGAGTGTGCCGAGTGCGGCTTCTTTGACGGCGGGTTGGTGCGCGAGGTCGAGGGATTGTAGGAGGAGGAGGATCAAGGACGCGATTTCAGAGACGACAATGTCGAAGGGCATGAAGCGTAGGGCGCCGGAAAGGGCGATGAGATAGTTTGGCTTCGTGTCTTTGTCTGCTTCTTTGAATGCACTTGTTATACTAGGTACTAGCAGTGCGAACGTCTTGTGCTTGTGTAGGCCCAGGATTTGGCAGTGGTTCGCCTTCGTAAGGAGGTCGTCTGGCTGTAGCAGCGTCGAGAAGCCGTGTGCGACTGTCGCGCCGTACTGCGGGTGCGAAAGTAGCGAAAGAAGAGTTGGGTAAAGTGTGCTGAGAACCGGACTGCTGCGGAGCACGATACCCTTCAGACACGCGAATATGATGCGTATCCGTGGCGGATCGAGCTTAGAAGGGTTGAACAGGTCGAAATCGGCAACGAGTGGGTCCATGCACGTTTTGAGGGCGGCGGAAGTGTAGTATTTGTTGATTATGAGGGACATTTGGCGAAGGGAGGCGGAGCGGGTGGGTGGGGAGAGGGAGGGTTGTTGGGCGTAGTCTGCGAGTGAGGAGACGAGGAGTTGGAGCTCGCATGGGAGAGCGGTGTCTTTGCGGAAGGACGCGAGGAGGTGGGTGGATACGATCATTGTGTTGTGTGTTTCTGGCGCAGCGGTCGTGTTGAAGGGTGGAAGGTCATTTTGTGGTATGCCGCGGAAGAGTGTGTAGACTTCAGCGGCTACTGCGCTCTGCTGCTCGGCTGGCTGCGATCGGATGATTAGATTACAGATCCGTCCGACCAGGTCAAGTGTTTTCTCGTCATCGAAAGCGGTCGGATGCGAAGCATCGGGGCTTGAAGCGCGTTGTATAAGAGGCAGCGCAATGTCTGTGTAGTAGTTCGACTTGGCCGACGTCTGCGATAGCTTTGCTTCACCCTTCGTGAGCGCATAGAGTATTGCTGACAGTAGTGCAATAATGTACTCTGAAGAGGCACCCTGTGCTACCGCGGCGCTGAACTTGTTCTTCAATCGCAAGAGAACAGTGTCGAACACTTGCTCCTCGCTTGCAAGCTTTGCGAACGCCTCCAGTACTGTCAAGTATGCTTTCGAGCCGTCTGCATCCGTATCAGGCAATTGTGCGAGGAAAGCCGGGAACGCTTTGTCCACTACGACTTGCGGCTTGTGATGCGCTATCTCGACGATGCCGTTGATAGCAGCCTCCTTGACTTCGTTCTTGCCATGAGGATCCTCGTGGATGACGATAGCGTGTAAGACCTGAATAATGCGGCCGACATCCTCATCGCCTAGTAATTGTCGCGCTTTCGAGAGTTGTAGTAGTCCATCGAGACATACTAAACGAAACGACACTTCCTTTGCTGGCGCCGTCTCTAGTCCATTGAGCATGACTTCAAGAGCTTGGTCGCGGAATTGGATCAGAGCGTTGTTTCCAGCTTGGTATCCTCCAGGTCCCATCGTACGCCAGTCACCATATACGTCGATGTTGGCTCGGATGAGCTGGGCTAATACTTCGAGCAGTCCTCTTCGCTTGGCCATGATATCTGCAGTCTGAAACAAAAGGAACAGATTCGGCAGTACACCAGCCAGCAGAATGTTAGTCACCTCTGCTGACACATCGGCGATCTTGTGCAGTATGCGTGCGGAAGCTTGAGATTGCTTGGTAGGAGCATCTTCGAGATGCTCGTTGCATTCCTTGATGATGGGTCGCAGGTACGCGTTCAGTGGCCCAGGAGTTCCTTGCGATAATGTCATGGCGATTGCTGCCAGACCTGAAAGCGCTTCTTGAGCAAGGTCCTCCTCTTGCACGTTGAGGACCTCGAACTTCAGTGTGTCCCAGAGGGTGATTGCGTACAACGATACCGTCCTTGTGCCGTATTCGGTAACGCATGCAGTGACGGTCTGCAAGACATCGCGCTTTGTATTCATGGATGTGGAGTCGAGCTTGTCGAACAGTGCAGGGAAGGAGTAAGGCGCGAAGTCCGCAGTAGAAGAGATGCAGTCTCTGAGACGGTCTTTCAGATCTTGAGCGGTGATGCCGTATGGATCGTCTGGAGGCGGTCGGAATGTGATAGGAAAGTAGTTGAAGACGGCGTCAAACAGCTCTTGTGCATCCGCGCCAATTGTCCACTCTATCATTGGTACCTTCAAGATGGAGAAGACGACCATCAGGTTCCGCGGGTCCTTCTCTCCGTCAAAGTATGCGATGAAGCGGGACATGAAGTCTGGTCTGGACTCGTGGTGTTCTCGTAGTGGTGCGCGGTACTTGGCCATGAGAGTGTCGATTAGGCGTAGGACTGGATAACGTTCGCTCTGTTGCTTGAACTGGCGCAGTGGGTGCGTGTTCGTGAGGAGCGTCTCGATTATGCCTACGACTCTTACGTCGTCCCATTTCCCTAGTTCTTCCAAAGCCAGCAGCGCCTTCGCACTCGATCCTAGCCCTTCGTTGTCTTCGGTTCTCGACAGTGTAAAGTCGCAAAGGAGGTTTCCTATAAAATGACGTTAGCCAGGGTCTCTTAACGTCTACTCTGTCCATGACTACACCCAAGGGCGACATCTTGTGCTTTGCAGAACCAATGTGTGTGTGCTCGATTGAGGATGCTTTTCGAGGATGCTCGAGACCCCTGATGGATGGGAATTGCTTGAAGCGTATTGGATGTCAGACGTACGTTGTTGAAGAGACAGGACTTTCTGCGGCGTCGAGGCGAGCACTTCCGCGAGATACGAGATGGCTGTCTCTCTATTAGCAGTGCCTTACTTAGCAGTGCCTTACAGAGCACTCCTACATGTACTCACTCTTTGACCGTGTCGCGCCATCTTCGCTGTTCAGATACTCTCCAAGATCCGTCACGAGGTTGATCAGCTTCAATCGCCCATCTTTCAGTCCTATCAACCATCAGCACAGTTCCATCCCACCAAGCCCCACCAAACATACGCGTTGCGCTCGTCTGCGCCGTCTCGGTCGCCTCCTTCCTGTTCCTGTCATAGTCCAGCAAGTACTGCTGAATATCTGACATTATCACAACGCGTCTTGGCTTGGGTGAATTGAGGAGCGATGACACTGCGCACGCGCTTCGGAAAGTTGCATATGTCGCCCGCGCGATGACGAAATGGGGTTTGCCCTACAGGTGATTGGCCGGTATCGGAAGGTGGGGGCATGGGTCGCGAAAAAAGTTATGGCAGCGCGGCAGTCGCATGAATCGAGTTGGTTGCGCCGTTATGGGCTGAGGTGATTAAATAAAATTCGTGAAGGCGTCAGGACGTGTGCCCTTCTTCTCGTTTTCTGCCTTTCACACCTGCCGCTCCTTCTACTGCAGCCGCTACAAAACTCATCCAAAGCACCCCACCATGGCGGACGAGAAACCCAATTGCAAAGTTATCCTCGCAAACAACATCGCTAAAAGTGTCCTCGAGGAAGTCAGAGATGGTCTGAGCAAGATTGAGCGCAAGCCGCTTCTCGTTGGCTTCCTGTCGAGCGCAGATCCCGCAGCTCGAGTGTACGCCGAGTGGACCGGCAAGACGTGCACTGAAAAGTGAGCATACTTCGCTTTCACGGTTTGTAGGAGCAAGACCTGATACAGATGCAGTGGCTTCGCTTTCGACTTGCGTGAAGTTGACCGCGAGTCCCTCGAAGACGCCCTCATCGACGCGAACAACGACAACACCGTCGACGGCATAATTGTATACTACCCGATCTTCGGCAATCGACAGGACCAGTACCTCCAGCAGATCGTGTCTATTGACAAAGATGTCGAGGGCCTATCACATCGCTACATCTTCAACATGTACCAGAACATCCGCTTCCTCGACCCTGCGAACACAAAGAAGAGCATACTGCCATGCACGCCGCTGGCGGTGATCAAGATCTTGGAGTATCTGAGAATATACAACACCATCCTGCCGTATGGAAATAGGCTACACGGGCGTACAATCACGGTTATCAACAGGAGTGAGGTCGTTGGAAGGCCACTGGCAGCACTGCTAGCGAACGATGGTGCCACTGTCTACAGCGTCGACATCAGCGACGTACAAGAGTTCACACGAGGCGTTGGCCTTCGGAAGCGAAGGCATGAAGTCGTTGAGAAGCCGGGCTGGACTCTCGAGAACTGCTTACCCATCAGCGACGTGGTCATCAGCGGCGTGCCAGGCGACAAATACAAGGTACCCCTTGAAAAAATGCGCGCCGGTGCTGTGTGTATCAATTTCTCAAGCGAGAGGAACTTCACGCCCGAGGTCAAGGAGAAGGCATCGATCTATGTGCCCGCAATAGGCAAGGTGACCATTGCGGTCCTGCTGAGGAACTTGCTGGTAAGCATCCCCTTCGAAGTGAACAAAATCATGCTAACGAAATGCTAGCGTCTCGCGCAGAACCGAATCGATGCTGCGGCTCAGGGCGTTGAGCCAACTTCGACTGAAGAGAAGGTCATCCAGTCGAGCGCTTGAGAAATTTGCATACCAGATCTCATTCATCTTGTTCTTTTTGATACCCACCACAAGGCTAGTTTGCCATAGAAAAGCTCGTCACACCCAGGAGAATCTAAATCTCTTCAGAATCTCGCATTGCGCATGACATGTCCAAACTTTGGCTAGCTCACGGGCGCTCAGGCAATCCTGAACCATGGTTCACAACCACCAAGCGCGAAAAGTGGATGTGTGCTTTCAAGATTCTCCTCAAATTCTTTTACACAGTCAACACACCAAATACACACACTTCACGATTCAACATGGCTGAAATCTTCCGC
>Ga0265797_10010699_pt1 | contig 11636 bp, 12 predicted proteins | sample P2T30metagenome_FD_192433 | JGI IMG/M metagenome (GOLD analysis project Ga0265797, IMG submission 192433) | Plant litter microbial communities from East Loma Ridge, Irvine, California - P2 T30 | ecosystem: Environmental > Terrestrial > Plant litter > Unclassified | place: USA: California... | reverse complement strand
TAATACGTCGTCCAACCAGGCCCAAGCGAGTCTCTGGCTTGATCGGTCCATTGCAGGGTACTGCGAGCCACGATTCCGAGTGACTTCACACTTCTCTACTTTCCTACCAACTACGCACGGCCGTTCCAGGGCTGTCACCAGCGAGTTGAGACTCGCCTTGTTCCGTTTTTCAAGACCCCACTGCCGAATAGGCGGCTGCGGACGACGACACACCCGGCATAGCTGAACCTGTATGGTGGGATCCGCACTACATCCCGAGCCAGGATCTGTCGCTTGTGTTCCGTATGCGCATTGCCGTAAGGCTTCGAAACGACCACTCTTGAATTCCTTCTTGCTGTTGGCATCATGTACGTCTTCCCCCCATATGGATTACCTGCAACCCCGCCCACTGGTGGTTTTGAAAAAGAAAACCTCGTCGACAAGTCTTGCTTCCAAGGAGGACACTACTGACTCAGCCCGCTTCTCCAGGAAGTTCGGCAAGCACATCCAGAAGAGACAGTTGGAAATCCCCGAATATGCCGCCAGCTTTGTCGACTACAAAGCGCTCAAGAAGGTCTTTATACTCTCCGATATACTACTAACCGGCCGCTGATGCTATCATCTGTAGCTTATCAAGAAGCTTAGCGCTACTCCGATAATACCTCCGCAAGCCGATAGCAGTCACCATGATGCACTGGATCCGCAAACCTCGTTACAGGCCAACAAGGCTACCTTCTTCTTTCGAGTGGTATGCTATCCATGGCCATCATAAGTTGGCTGCTCCTTGCTTACTCTTCGCGCAGGAGCGCGAACTCGAGAAAGTCAACACCTTCTACTTGCAGAAAGAAGCAGAGGTAGGGTCTACTCTCCCTATTTAGATAAGCGCTGACAGTCATCGCAGTTGCGTCTGCGTTTAACCACCCTTCTTGACAAGAAGAGGGTCATGCAACAGCACCCGCAATCTGTCTCAAAGACATCTTCGCGCTACGTTGCCCTTGAAGAGGGACTAAAGCAGTTTAGCATGGATCTCAACAAGCTCGAGGTGATTGGCCCGTATGCACTGGGTCCTTTCCACACTAACCAGACTCAGCAATTTGTGGAAGTGAACGAAACTGCATTCTCAAAGATTCTCAAGAAGGTTTGACGCACCCCCCTGACTTCGCCGTTATCGACCGGCTAACATTCACTAGTGGGACAAAACTTCAAAAGTCTGCATCGACACCCTACGCGTTTGTCAACGTTGGCTGACTTGAGTGCCAGTCAAAAGAAAAACAGCTCTACCTATCCCGCGCCGTCGAGGTCCAACCATGCTTCAACCGCGAAGTAATCAGCACGCTGTCCGACCAAGCGACTCAAGCATTACTCGATTTTTCAGGATGGGCCGAAGGCGAGGGAGTACAGGCGCCTCATCCTGCAACTGAACCACGCGTCTCCGAACCTGCGTTTGAAGCGAAGCTCGAGCTCGACAACCAATTCGTACAAGCCATCAACACTGCGAACCAAAGCAAGATCGAAGAGTGCCTTGCGCGTCTATCGACACTACCAGACGCAAGCGACCACATCTCTAGGGCATTCCTTAGCACTGTCGCGGAAGCGCCTGAGTCTGCGTTGAGAACTCTGCTCGATTCAGGTCTTGTGAATCTCCAGCAGGAAGATGAGATCAATGAGCGAAATTGCCTGCACAAGTCTGCCATCAGTGGTCGGATCGAAGTGCTCAAGCTCGGGCTGTCGAGCAATGTGGATGTCCACGCAACCGACGTTTACGGCCGGATTCCCCTCCATTACGCGTGTATGCACGGCCACGTAGAGTTGGTTCAGGAACTTATCAACAGAGCCCCCGACACAGTCAACTTCCGCGACCAGGACAGTTTTACGCCTTTGATACACGCAATCGTGCATTCGAAGCTTGCCTGTGTGGAGATACTCCTGTCCAGAGGCGCCGATCTTACTCGTCTGGGGCCTGGAGAGCACGTCCCGCTCAATCTTGCATGCCAGTATGCGTCACTGGAGATACTGGAACTTTTACTACAAAGGTCCGCTGAGATGCTTTCGGACGCAGAGGGGCTGTTTCCACAACATTTGGTGGCACGTTCAGGCAAGACACCCGAGGCACTGTTGATGCTACAGAAGTATGGTGCAGATCTCAACCAGCCGGATAAGCTATATCAGTGGACACCACTATTTCATGCTGCGAGTGAGGGTCATGTACAGTGCCTTCAGACATTGCTCCAATGCGGAGTAGACGTGGATATTGTGGACGAGAAGGGCCTGTCCGCCATGTACTATGCGACGTGGGAAGGACATCTGGAGTGCATGAGACTGCTTGCCTCCGTTGGGCGTGGCGTTGGATTGGCAACACAGAAACAAGTCTCCCCTCAAATCTCGTCCCAACTCTCGAGCGCGATGCCTGGAGCTATGGATATCGAAGGCGACGCAGACGGTATTCCCGAGTTCATCCTACCACCGCCGATTATCCCCTTCCGAAGATATGGGCACAACTTCCTTGACACGAAGACGTTTGTAGTTATTAGCTTTGAGAAGGTTGGCAAAGACGCGATCCGGTTCTACGACGAGTCAAAATACCCCGCTGCGAGACTCACAATCTCTTCTAAGAGCTCGGACCTCATACCGCGTAATATCCTCTTACCCATACAAGACGAGTTTAAAATCATTTCTTTCCAGATTGAAAACCTCGACACCTTCTCTATCGACTTTGACGTATACCCTACCATTGGATCAAAGGTCATTGCTCGCAGCGTGGCTTCTTCAAAGGTGTTTACAGAACGTTCGAAGAGTACAGGAAGGTGGCATCTCGAGTTATTTGATCCTAGGTTACGGGCAATCGGCAGAGTTACGTTTGACTTCCAGGTTGTCAAGCCTTTCCATGGTATCCCGCTCGAGATAACACATTTCGCAACGTATTGGAAAGCCACAAGTCAGCTCGATTCGCAACCTCATACGCTCATCACCGGCTCGAGTCTATCAGGCGAATATGTCCGCTTGTTCGTCCAGTTGACTGCCGATGGCATCCCAGTGCTGCATCCGAGATGGAAGGTCAACCACCATGGACTAGAAGTTCCAGTCAACATCCTTACGTATGAACAATTCGCCGCCATTGGTGCCCAACAGACAGCCGCAGCTGCAGACAAGCTTGCCGCAGAACTGAGCAATGCTGGTCCCAACGATATACCCAATATCTACCAGATTATGGTATCCTCGTTCATTACGTTGAAGGATGCACTTGCAGCGCTGCCAGCTCATATCCATGTAGAACTACACGTTCTCTTTCCGTCCAGACTCGAAGAGGAAAGCCTCAAGCTTGGTCCGACGCTCGATATGAATGCATTCGCAGACAAGATCTTGTCAGTAGTGTTTGAACATGCGCGTCAGTTGAGGGAGCGAGGCGCAGGTGAGATTGATGGTACGCTCAGGAGTGTGCTGTTTACCTCGTTCAACCAGGACATTTGCACAGTCATCAATTGGAAACAACCTAATTGTAAGTGCCGATCAATTAAGTTTCAAGGTGTTGATGCTGACATGTGGACAGACCCGGTCCTCCTCTGCAACGAGCTCGGCGCCGATAGTCCTCGATCGTCATCCGAGAACACAAACATCGTTCAAAGCAGTGGCCGCACAACTACATCTGTCAAGGAGGCAGTACAGATCGCCAGGGACAATAACTTCATGGGACTGATCTGCAGCTCCCGCCTTCTGGTAAGTACATAGAGAGTTTTTTTGCACGGTTCGCGTCTAACAAGTATCAGTCACTTGCCCCTGCCCTCATCGAATCGATCAAGACGGCTGGCCTCGTTCTCGTCACAGATGTTACAGACTCGTCAGCCGAAGGTGCGACACAGTCGGCGAACCTTGACGTCGCGAATCCTCGCCGGCAAGCCACACCCGATGGAGTTGATGGGTATCTGAAGGGCAATGGCGTGCTTTGCTTCAATGAGACTGTCGACATGTGATGGTGTGACGAGAGTCTGGAGATGGATTGATATGATAGTGGGAAGGTGGACATGGCATTGGTTGATAGAACAAATATATCAGGAAAGAATGGTCTTACGAGTGGAATGAGTGGGTGGTAATTGTGCATTTTAGTCACGAGGGTTATTTCGTAAACTGGGGCGTTTAATGCCACGGCTGTGGCTGAAAAGCCGAGAGTGTGGTGTCGTGAATGCATGTAGTAGTCGGTACATAATGCAATGCTGGAAGCGCGAAAGCCAAAACACAGATCAGGTGACGATGCGTCCAGAGGGGGTGGAAGTCATCAGCTAAGTTGGTTCACATGCTCGTCCCAGTCCCCGTCCCAGCAGTCTCGATGCGCGGTCCCGAAGCGACCAGGGTCTGGCGTCGGTGGCGTTCCGATCTGCGCTACGCCTACATGGAAATTTGTCGAACGACGACAGTGTGCCCAGAGGCGGTCTGTTTGCCGCTTGCCGCTCGCTTTTCTGATTTCAGCCAGCACCATCCACTCTGCCGTGCTGCGAATTCGCCGGCCATGGTCATACCCAGATAATGTCAACGTTAAGCGCCTTCTCTTCTTCGATCCTCCAAAGGACGTGGATATGCCGCGCTTGTATACGGTCGCAACGGCAGACGATAGCGCAACAACCGCAGGGATTATGGCAGCAACGAGGCGCACGCCTGGCGCAAGATGCTTTTACGAGCAGGATAGGTACAACGCGAACGTTTGCCACAAGAGCGAATGAGGCCATACACGAAACAGCGAAGGCTGCGGGGCGGAGCGCAAAGAGCAACAGCAACAGCAGTAGCAGCAACAGCAGCAGCAGCAGCAGTAGAAGAAGAAGACTGTTGATAATTGGAGGTGGAATTGCAATAGGTGCGGCCATCACCACAGTAAACGAAGATGCCAAGCATGTCTATGTGGCTGCGCAGAGGAGTTACAGGGTGGTGGAGACGTTGGTGCTCAACATTCGAGAGTACGTGGGTAGTCCAGTCGGCTGGTAATCCAATGGCTGATATATCTGTTTGTGTAGCTACCGCCATGTTCTCAAGCTCGACCAAGAGCCAGACTACAACGAACAGCTGAAAGCCTGCCACCTACGATGCGCCAAACGAACTCTTCGTACACTCGAGAAGAACGGGTCCATCTTCATCAAGCTGGGCCAGCACTTGAGCAGCATGAACTACCTCCTTCCCATCGAGTGGTGCGATACCTTTATTCCTCTACAAGACAAATGCCCCGTGTCCTCTTTCGAATCCATACAAGACATGTGTCGGCAGGACACTGGCCTTGAAATCTCAGACTTCTTCTCCGAGTTCGAACAGCAGCCTATAGGTGCTGCCTCGCTTGCCCAGGTACACCGTGCTACAGTCCGCGAGACTGGCCAGAAAGTCGCTGTCAAAGTGCAACACCCCGCGTTAGACGAATGGGCAAGGCTCGACTTGGCATTGACGAGCTTCTCCTTTGCAACACTCAAGCGATGGTTCCCCGAGTACGATTTAACCTGGCTCAGCGAAGAAATGGAAGTCTCACTCCCCCAGGAGCTTGATTTCGCCCTCGAGGGCAAGAACGCTATGCGAGCACGCGAGTACTTCTCTCATGTACACGAAGTACCCGTAGTCATACCTCGGGTTCTCTGGGCAAAACGTCGCATGCTGGTCATGGAATATGTGTCCGGGTTTCGAACAGATGACCTCAAGAGCTTGGATGAGCATGGCATTGACAGAGATGAGGTGTCTGCAGCATTGGCGAGGATATTCAACGAGATGATCTTCGGCCGAGACGCTCCTCTTCATTGCGATCCTCACGGCGGCAATATCGCTATCCGACACAACCCCACCCGCAAAGGCAAAGCGAACTTTGACGTTGTCTTGTACGACCACGGTCTCTATCGCGATATCCCCATGCCTCTGCGACGAAGCTACGCAAAACTATGGCTCGCTGTTCTGGATGCCGATGAAGATGGAATGCGCAAGTACGCCTACCAAGTAGCCGGTATCAAAGATGAGCACTTTCCGCTTTTTGCCTCTGCGATTACAGGCAGAGACTATACGGTGCTAGCTAAGAAGGAAGGTGGCGCTGGAGGCGTCACAACATCCAGGACGAGTGAAGAAAAGAAGGTCATTGGGGATGCGCTTGGAGAGGGTTTATTGGAGAACTTGATTGAGTTGCTCGGTCAAGTGCCTAGAGTCATTCTCCTGATTCTCAAGACAAACGACCTTAGTAAGTCTATGTATACCCCATTCATTAGTAAGCACGCCTTCTAACATGTATCCAGCTCGTTCGCTAGACGAAGGTCTGCACACACGCCAAGGCCCCATGCGCACCTTCCTCATCCTCGCCCGCTACGCTTCTCGTACAGTGTACGAGGAGAGCCTCGACAACCTCAATGGATCCGTGTTGTGGCCCAGCAATCTTCTCACTTGGTTGGGCGCGTGGACAAGGCACATGAGGGTGGAAATGCAGTTGAGCGGGTATGAGACGTATCTCAAGCTGAGGGCTCTGCTAGGGCTAAGGAAGATTGAGATTGCGGATAGTTTTAGGGAGTGATGATGTTGCGTGTGTCTGTGTCTGTATGATGAGCATGGAGTAGGGCGTGGACAGCAAGGAGTTTTGCGACTATAGAGTGGCCATTTGGTCTGGGGAGGATAGAGCTAGATGTCAAGACACGTGCATTGTTAATTGAATAATGGTTGTATTCCTAGATATCACGGTTGAGCAACAACTGCTGCCGAGGCTTGGGGTTGACACGTGACGAAAGTGATACTGGGTAAGGGTAAGAACAGGCACGTTGGGCCTGATGAGGATAGATTACTGCTAGCAGCGACGGAAGACACGAAATCACGGGACTGGGCTGGACATGAGGTTGCCCTGTGGCGGTCCCGGTTACCGTAGATGGAGAAGGGGCTTGGGTATAGTGTGTCGTTGCAGGCGAAAAATCGGGTTATGTTTGACGGCTGGTTTACAGTGCGTTTGAGGCGTGGTCGTCTGATCATGTGCAAGTGAGGGGCTATCTTGAGTGCCCAGATGGTCGAAACATGAGCTGAGGTGGCTCAAGCACCGAATGCGGCACTTGACAAGTACTTTAACGCCAGATGGTTGTTCGGTCCATGGACAAGCCACTTGGCGTCGACTGTGAGGTTTGTGTGGGTTTGATGTGGTTGACGGGCATGGTCGTGCGAACGTGGGCGGGCTTGTAGACGCTGTTCGCGACCAGACACGACCAGACACGACCAGACACGCTCGCATTCACAGTCGGCTCGCTCGTGTCTCGGCGGACAGCGTACGGGATAGGTTGTGATGTTTTAGCTAAGGCTGCGGTTAGCAGCAGTTCGCATCGTGTTGTTGGTGCTGCGGGGCAGGCGCCAATGCAACAGAAGGCGGCAGCTTTGCACCGGAATAGCAGCGTGTATTCGTCGACGCCCTAGCCGCTTGGGCTGGTTGAGAGTGCAAGTGTCAGACTGTCTCCCACCATCGTAGAAGATTCAGTGCGCGACGTCTTTGCAGCGCTGGTCGGAAACTTGGTCAGCCAGGACCGTGAACGCCCGCGGCATTTGCCTCTCTGTAACTGCGCACGGCCTGTTCCTCTCGCACAGCCTCCTCCAGACATCCTCGTCACTCGCCGCAGCCAACGCCCGAGAACGACATCATCACCACCACCACCGCCGACAAGAAGAGGTTCCCCCCTAACCACCGCGAGCTCTGAGAGCCGCCCCTTTCCCCCGACCCACTGCTGCACTACCCGCCTGTTGTTGTTGCGCTGCATAATCGCGCATCATGGACGGCGCTGGGCAGCCCAACCTGCGCATCACCAGTACGTCTTAACTCGGACTGCAAGGCTCCATGAGAAGGCGTCCACAAGAAGAGAAGCTGACAACACGCAGTCATTGCCGCCGATGGCCTCTACAAGCGCGATGTGTTCCGTACGTATGCCCATGATGTAAACCCCCCGCCCGTCCTTGTCGCTCACAGATGTTGCTGCAGGATTCCCGGACCCCTTCGCCGTGGCTACGATCAATGGCGAGCAGACGCGCACCACGAGCGTCATCAAGAAGACGCTGAACCCGTACTGGAACGAGAGCTTTGACATGTATGCCACGCCTTGTTGGCCTCTCTTGCGAATCGCCGCATCTACGCTCGAATGACGCTAATACATGAACCAGGAAAGTGAACGAAGAAAGCGTCCTGGCGGTTCAGATCTTTGACCAGAAGAAGTTCAAGAAGAAGGACCAGGGCTTCCTAGGTGTCATCAATGTCCGCATCGGGTCGGTAATAGACCTCGACGCGGGGGGCGACGGTATGGGAAGACGCAGTCGAGTCCACGCACACCTGCTAACAAGCCTGCAGAGATGCTCACGCGCGACCTCAAAAAGTCAAATGACAACATGGTCGTCCACGGCAAGCTCATCCTTAACCTCTCCACTAACCTCTCTGCGCCCATCAGTCAAGGAGGACAGAACGCCACCCGTCCAACCGTATCCCCGCATCCGTCCGTAAATGGTGGCATCCCAGGCGTTGTGCCCACCCCGCAACAATCTACAACGAACCTGCATCCTCCCGACGCATACCCCGGTCAACAACGACCAGCAATCGCCGGCCAACCGCCTGCCCAGCGCCCACCCCCAGCAGGTGCGCCGACTACTGGTCCGCCCGCTGGACCTGGGCCTGCGCCAAATGGTGCCGGTCCAGCTCGCAATGGTGCCAGCGGCGCATACAGTGCATTCGAGGACGCTCAAGGAAGGCTGCCAAACGGCTGGGAGCGTCGTGAGGATCACTTGGGCCGAACATACTACGTCGATCACAACACGCGACAAACAACCTGGATCAGACCAGGCGCAGGCTTCAACGAGGCTGATCAACGCCGAGATGTAGCCGCGCAGACCCAGCAGGAACGTATGAGGCATCAGAACCGTATGTTACCCGAAGATCGGACCGGAGCCAACTCCCCCACCCTGACTGACCGCCAACCATCGCCGCCAACTGGCTCAGCAAGTGCGGTCAGCATGATGGCAACGGGAGCGACTACTGCTGGTACAGGAGAGCTCCCGTCTGGCTGGGAGCAGCGGCATACTCCCGAAGGTCGACCCTACTTTGTTGACCACAACACTCGGACAACAACATGGGTGGATCCTCGCCGACAGCAATACATCCGCATGTATGGTGGACAGGCTGCCAACGGCAGTACCATCCAGCAGCAGCCGGTTTCGCAACTGGGTCCACTGCCATCAGGATGGGAAATGCGCCTCACCAACACAGCACGAGTCTACTTTGTGGACCACAACACCAAGACTACCACTTGGGACGACCCGAGGTTACCGTCTTCATTGGACCAGAACGTGCCTCAGTATAAGCGTGACTTCCGTCGCAAGTTGATCTACTTCCGATCGCAACCAGCACTCCGCATCGTTAGTGGCCAATGCCACGTCAAGGTTCGCCGAACTCATATCTTCGAGGATTCCTACCATGAGATTATGCGTCAAAGTGCTGCCGATCTCAAGAAGCGCTTGATGATCAAGTTTGACGGTGAAGATGGTCTGGATTACGGCGGTCTTTCCCGAGAGTTCTTCTTCCTGCTTTCCCACGAGATGTTCAATCCCTTCTACTGCTTGTTCGAATACTCTGCGCACGACAACTACACGCTCCAGATCAACCCCCATTCCGGTATCAACCCCGAGCACTTGAACTACTTCAAGTTTATTGGACGTGTTGTGGGTCTGGCCATCTTCCATCGTCGTTTCCTAGATGCTTTCTTCATTGGAGCTTTCTACAAGATGATCCTAAGGAAGAAGGTCGCGTTGCAAGATATGGAGGGTGTGGATGCCGACTTCCATCGCAATCTGGAGTGGATGCTGTGAGTTTAACGCGCATGCTCTGACAAGAAAGAGACTGACAAATGCAGGAACAATGACATTACCGACGCCCTTGAGCTGACTTTTGCAACTGACGATGAGCGTTTTGGCGAAACTGTTAGCATCGAACTCAAACCCGGAGGTGACGAGATCGAGGTCACCAATGAGAACAAGCACGAATATGTCGAGTAAGTGACCTTGCCGTGTTATTCCAGAAGATCGTACTGACGCGTTTAGACTCATCACGGAATGGCGTATTCAAAAACGTGTCGAGGAACAATTCCAGGCTTTCATCACCGGTTTCCACGAGCTCATCCCCGCGGATCTTGTAAATGTTTTTGACGAACGCGAGCTCGAGCTGCTTATCGGTGGTATTGCAGACATTGACGTCGAGGACTGGAAGAAACACACCGATTACCGTGGCTACACCGAGAATGACGAAGTCATCCAGAACTTCTGGAAATGCATTCGCAGCTGGGATGCCGAGCAGAAGTCCCGTCTCCTGCAATTCGCTACAGGTACCTCGCGTATTCCAGTCAATGGTTTCAAGGATCTGCAGGGTAGTGATGGGCCGAGACGATTCACAATTGAAAAGGCTGGCGAGCCGAATCAATTACCGAAATCACATACATGGTACGTTGACCAAGCGAAGATGCTAGCGCAACAAGAGCTAACAAGATACACAGTTTCAACCGTCTCGACTTGCCACCGTATAAGACATTCGAGGCGCTCAATCAAAAACTCACCATCGCTGTTGAGGAGACTGTCGGTTTCGGACAGGAGTAATTTCCCATGTCCAGGAGCATCTTTCGCATGGACCGCAATTGCGGCCAAGTGAATGTAGAAATACTACTTGGCTTTTGTGTCAGTGTACAAAATCTGCAAAGGAGGGATGAGCATCACTTCAGGGGATAGGAGGCGCGCTCTAATGGCGTCGTACATGATACTTTGCTTTTCGGGCACTGTGTCTAGCCTGGTTCGTCTATTGTACTACACGGGGATATATCGCATTGTTTGCAGTGTGTTTGCTGCAAGAATCCGGGCGTTTTAGGGGTTGAGAAGAATAAAGTAGGAAAGCGCTTTGCTTCAGGAGCGCTTTGGTTAATCAAGGATGATATGATATGCACAAAGCCTTTGTGATCAACGTGATGACACGTTGCATGCGTCGGGCAGAAAGAGAGAGAGAGAACGACGACTAACCCCAGACTAAAGGAAGTGTGGGGGAACATACGCAATACTTCATGGGTACTGACATGGGAACTACAACTGATGCCGGTCAAACTGTTAGGCTTTGTGGCGGAGAGCGAAGAGTGGGGAAAAAGGAAACGATAAAACGTTGTACACATAGTTCACCGTAGCCCGTTTTCCCCCTGGTGTAATTTGTCCAAAACGTCTTTTCTGCCATGTGGACAGCCAAAGCAGCAGCAGCCACCACACCACTTTGGATGGCTTCTTCTTGACCCCCTTCCCTAAAGTGAGATTTGAGGGAGAAGACCGAGTGTGGCCATGGCCCCCCCCTCTCTCTCTCTATCGCCGTGTGATCAACACATGCTCCTCCTTTATATCGGAAACTGGCAACCGCAAAGCAGATGATTTGTTTCAGAACGCGAGAGCAAAGGCATGTTTCATTTCACGCATGTGCAGCAACAATAACAACAACAAACATTCGCATGAAAAGCTAGCTGTGGATGACAAGTAAAGAGTACATGTATGAGAGTTTTGTTTAATAATCAGGAGATGTGGGGAGAGAGAGAGAAGAGGAGAAGTCAGTGATAATTATCATAAACTAGGATAATGGCCAGGACAGGGTCAAGACAAGGGGGGGGAGGGGGGGGCGCGCC
>Ga0265797_10010696_pt1 | contig 11639 bp, 10 predicted proteins | sample P2T30metagenome_FD_192433 | JGI IMG/M metagenome (GOLD analysis project Ga0265797, IMG submission 192433) | Plant litter microbial communities from East Loma Ridge, Irvine, California - P2 T30 | ecosystem: Environmental > Terrestrial > Plant litter > Unclassified | place: USA: California... | reverse complement strand
TGTCCGTGGCATTGAGCAGGACGGTCTCGTCTGGGGTGGCTCCAAGCTCGTTGCCGTCGGCTTCGGCATCAAGAAGCTCCAGATCAACCTGGTCATCGAGGACGACAAGGTCTCCCTCGACGAGCTCCAGGAGAAGATCGAGGGCTTCGAGGACTACGTCCAGAGCTCCGACGTTGCTGCCATGCAGAAGCTTTAAGCGTGTCATGCCCACAGCCTGGGTTGGCGCGTAGCTTCTCCGCTGCGCAGAATGCATAGTGACGATACACATAACCCCTTACCCCAAAATTCTTGCATGGTTCATTGGTTTCATGGCGAAACGCGTGATGAATACTACTAGATACCTGATACCAATGTGACGCACCTTTTGTGCATAACGACGAAGATTTGAATGTGTTCTTGTCCTTCTTTCATCCGATACTTGATTTCCACTTACATTTCCACTTTTGGCTTCTCAAATACTCCAGTCTGGATTATGATGCGTATCCGTGCCTTACTCCTTGCATCCATGCTGATGGGAAGCTTTAATTGAGCTCTCGAATCCGGTTTGTCTTGGTCAATTTGAATTACCAAGTTGGAGATGCGTGATTCCCATGGAACAATGATTTCACAATGGAGCGGACATCCTATACGGCGTCCTCCACTATGTTTAATAAAGAGACTACCTTACTGTGCGATGTTGTCAACGTCACTCGATGAAGGGTTAGGGTTGGGTCATATTAATAGGTAGCCAAAGAACGATGCTTTGGTATTGAGAGACTGGAGTTGTGTACATGTATAGAGCAACGAGAGCTATTGGAAGTTCCTCCGTGGTGGCTGACATTTCGAAACGTGAAAGACGTGTCGTTTGTATCAAGCATCTATACTGTAAGTACGTTGAAAGCAAAAAAACTGTTCCAGGGTAGGACAGTTTGATAGTCTCATTTGGACGGGATCAACGACTTTCTCACGGAGGTACCATGTCGTTGTGTCTAGCAGGTGATTGATATGCAGCGATTGACCCTGGTTCTAATCAACGTGAATATTAGAGATGTTGTATAGAGGAAAGACGATGATTCTGGTGACAGCTCTCTCATTCTTCAGGGTTCGGTTCGTCGGCCGAGAAATATGCCGGGGTTTAGCGGGTGTCTCAAAAGCTCTTTTGCATCTCGAAATTTTGTAGCTGCGAAAGGTACCTTTTTAATTACTCACCACACCACAATAAACCGAAACTATGGGTCCCGCAAAGAAGAAGCAAAGACTGTCAAACGGCGCAGTAGCCGAAATCGCAGAAAACGTGCCTGAGAAGACGGCGACAGACACGCCTGCCGCCGAGGGAAAACCAGCAGAAAAAGCCGCCGACGAGCAGCACAAGCGCTCGCTCTTCGTCCGCTCTCTACCTCCCAGCGCCACTTCCGAGTCGCTGACTGCGCTCTTCTCCGACTCTTACCCGGTCAAGCATGCCGTCGCTATCAACGATCCTGCGACCAAGCAATGCCGCGGCTACGGTTTCGTCACATTCGCCGACGCCGAGGACGCCCAACGCGCCAAAGCCGAGTTCAACGGACATGTTATCGAGGGCAAGAAGATTCGCGTCGAGGTCGCTGAGCGGAGACACCGTGAGGGCGAGGAAGGCACCGAGCACAAGGCTAAGAAAGAGGTCGAGAAGGTCGAAGCGAGACAGCCGCCCAAGCTAATTGTTCGCAACTTGCCCTGGACGATCAAGAACCCCAAGCAGCTGGAGAAGCTTTTCCTGAGCTATGGCAAGGTCAAGCAGGCTTACATCCCGAGGAAGAGTGGCGGATTGATGGCTGGTTTCGGTTTCGTGCTTATGAGAGGAAGGCCGAACGCTGAGAAAGCTATTGCTGGCGTCAACGGCAAGGAAGTTGATGGCAGGACCATTGCCGTTGATTGGGCGGTCAAGAAGGAGGATTACGAGAAGGGCGAGGAAGGCGAAGAGGAGGACGAAGAAGCTGGTGCCGCACAGGAAGATGACGAGGAGAGTGATGGCGGCGTTCACATGGACGCTGACGACGATGAGTCGGTCGGCGACGACAAAGACTCCCAGGATGAGGATGACATGGACGAGGACGAGGACGAGGATGAGGATGAAGACGGCGACATGGACGAAGACATGGAAGACGAGGAGCCAAAGCAGCACCGCGAGGAAGACAAGTCTGCGACTCTGTTCATCCGCAACCTGCCCTTCGACTGCACAGACGAAGACCTGGAAGACCACTTCACCCAATTTGGCAGCGTTCGATACGCCAGAGTTGTCATGGATCACGCGACCGGTCGATCGAGAGGCACAGGTTTCGTCTGCTTCTACGACCCCAAAGATGCATATGGCTGCCTTCGCGAAATCCCCATGCGCACTGGAGCGAACGCACAGGAACCTACGAACAAGCTCTCTAGCGGTCCCTCCGTCCTCCAAAACACAGAAACCGATCCCACAGGCCGATACACACTTGACGGCCGCGTCCTGCAAATCACACAAGCAGTCGAGAAGAACCAAGCCAACAAGTTCACCGAGGAGGGTAATGCGCACCGTGACCGCAGAGACAAAGACAAGCGTAGGCTATACCTGCTTTCCGAGGGCACGATCGCGTCGAACACAAAGCTGTGGGAGAGCCTGCCGCCTTCCGAGCAGACTATGCGTGAAGCAAGTTTGAGGCAGCGTAAAGCTCTCATTGAGGGCAACCCGTCTCTTTCTCTCAGTCTAACGCGTCTGTCCGTGCGCAACATCCCACGCAGTATCGATTCCAAGCAGCTCAAGGCTCTGGCACGTGAAGCTGTCGTCGGTTTCGCCACAGAGCTGAAGCAGGGCAAGCGCCAGCGTCTCTCGCACGAGGAGCTCGAGCGTGGTGGAGAAGAGATGGTCCAAGCCGATCTCGCCCGCAAAGATGCAGGCAAGGGTATCGTCAAGCAAGCCAAGGTCGTCTTCGAGAGTGAAGCCGGCAGCAAAATCTCGGAAAAGGGCGGCGCCGGCCGCAGCAGAGGGTACGGCTTCATCGAGTACTACACGCACCGCAGCGCGCTTATGGGTCTGCGATGGCTCAACGGCCACTCGATCGGCTACACGGTCACGCAGCAGAAGGGTGTTCCCCACGGCAGCAAGGCCGCCCAGCAGGAAGCTCTGCAGGACAAGAAGAAGCGGCTGATTGTGGAGTTTGCGATCGAGAACGCGCAGGTGGTGCACAGGCGGCAGGACCGCGAGCAGAAGGCCCGTGAGCGCAGCAAGGCTGTGCAACAGCGACGTGAGGCTGGCGAGATCGTGCCCAGCGAGCGCGTCCAGGACAACAAGGGCAAGGCGCTCATGAAGGTCAGGAAGAGGAAGCGCGCGAAGGACGAGGCGAAGAGCGCCAAGAAGACCAAGCTAGAGGCCAGAGAAGAGGAGGCCAAGATGACGGAGAACGAGAAGACGGCGAAGCGCAACCAGATCATCGGTCGTAAGCGCCAGATGAGGAGGAATAGAGCTGGTGGCAAATAGGCCAGCCTGTACTTTTCTCTTGTTTGTCTCTCTTTTCCCCATTTGTTGTAACATACCTAGCGTAACTTTATTTTCCTGCTTCGAGACTGCTTTCACATGCTGTCCTATCGGAGAGTTTCTACCTCCTGTGTAATGTTGCGTGATGCAAGAATTGTGGTTGAGTTGTTGACAAGGTTGAGAGACCGGGGAACCGGATTTTGTAAGCCTGGATTTCTTTTGTTGCTGGTCGTCGGGCTGCAATGCTGTACTGCACGAGTCCGACCAGCGAGGACAGGACCACCATCGAGATATACGTAGGCATGTGTAACGACAGAGCGAGACTAGACCTGAAGATTTTGAGGATAGACGACAATGGACAGATTGGAACCGCGTTACATCAAGGTACATCACTTACTCTCGAGCACGTGACGAAACTTTCATGACGGGACTTACCAGTTGCAGTGCGATTGCAAGGTCATAAGAATGACTCGACCTTTGCTTTGAAGTCGTGCCTGGCCGCTACATGTACGGTTGGACATCAATCGCCTACAGCACGAAGTCGGTGCTCTGTTGTGACACGCCCACGTCGACCACCCAAACTTGCATCTGGCGTTAGCACGACGTGAGGTGCAACAACACGCCTGCCGTGTTCTGCTCTCCGGTGGCTTGCTGTCACAATGCCGTTGTCAACGTCCAGTGTCCCCGGGCCACGTGTGAGAGCTGTCAGTCTGCAGAGCTGACGAGAGCCGTCTCAAATCGACTCCGCATGTCAGTCGACACAGTCACCTCGCATGGAAAACGACATGTTTGGTGAACGTGTCCATTGAACTCTGCACGAGCCTTCGACGACGTGCATCCTCTGCGGCGCAGAACGATCGATCGCAGCAGATCGCGAGCTTCAGCTGGGTTTTCCCAACTCCGTGGGACGCCCCATGTTAATTCTCCTACTCATGGCACAACTCGACCGGCTGGATGCATGCTGTCGACTACGGTGCCTGCCAGCCCGGGCCATCCTGGGCCGTAGCTGTTCTCCATGCCGTGTCACCATCATGCATGCAATGGGCACGCCACACCCGCGGCTTCATCCGCCGACCAGACTTCCAGCGTGAGTTGCTGCACGAGCACAGAACTTTCCAAGAGGAAAAGTTCGCTGAGATCGCTCGTGCGTAGGCGACTGTACAAGATGTGGTTCGTCTACGACGTCCCTGCATACTTGTCACTTTCGCTCGAGGAAGCGGTTTCGCCAAGCGTCGGCAAGATCTCCTACCGGTCCTGCGAGACACCGGGAAAGATAGAAGGGCGGCCGAAGGAGAAAAGTGATCGGTATCGCGCATATGACACACGTCATTCTCCAGAGGGTCTTCCTTTTCCTCTTGTGGGCTTCTGCCTGGGAGGCTTGTGTGAGTCGACCTCCCATATCTCTGGGAGCCGATGATGAAGCGCGAGCGAGCTACGAGGCAATGGGCGTACAGCTCCGCACGGTGCAGCAGGGCAGAGAGACAGGTGTATGGCTCGCGATCAAGTTCTTGATGCCCGCTATGACCTGGCGGGACGCAGCTGTCGCAAGAAGGACAGGCGGGTGCCTTCCTGCCGCAGCAGTGCGGCATTGGTCGAGGCCCTGCTCTCGAAAATCTTTGGCTCGCCGGCTCATCGACTCCTGGTTGCGATGAGGTGATGGACATGGGGCATGCTGGCAGCACGCGCGCGAACAATGGAAGACGGTGGACACCGTAGACCCTGCTCCAAGAAAACGACGAGCGAGCTATCACTCAGATGCAAATGGAGAAAGAGAAAAAGGGCAGAGCCCCAAGAGCCCGGTTGTTACCCAGGCCCCATAAATGGAGACAATGCAGCCTACTCTTTCCACCCTTTCCATCGCTCACCGACTTTTCAAATTCCATCCTCCATTCTTGCGAACAATCCGGGCTCCGCGTCGTCGCCTTTGTTGTTGCATCATCCTGCCGTCTTCCACAGGTGGATCTCGGTATTTCCAGATCTCCATCTTCGGCCAGGGCTCATCGGACCAGTGAGAAAGCCGGCACGCGCAACACGCAACACGCACAAGCAAAGCACGCAGCCAACCCTTCCCTCGTAAGTCGTCTGCCTTGCCCGGTCTCTCGCTCCGCAGTACGACGTTCGGAGCGGAAACTGACACCTGACCTAGCACACCGCGCACCAGAGACGTGTGAGAGAAAAGAATTCTCCGAGCGAAGGAGAAGCCGACAGAGAGAGAGAGAGAGAAGAGAACCCCTTTTGCCGATCGCCGATCGAGTTAAACATCAGCAAGCCCGCAAAGCCGCAGCCATGTGCCAGGTACGCGCCATTTTTGCCTTCTTCTTCTTCCCTTCCCTGCCCTCGCATCTCCCTTCCTGCTCGCCTACTACATACCAGGAAGTGTATGAAAAGACTGAAGCAATTTCAACAATCACTGACACTCACGCTCGCGGCACCAGTTCGAAGTCATCCACTTCTCCTGCCGACACTCCGGCCGCCGTCTGATCAAGCACTGCCACTTCGCCCGCAACGATCCGAACCACCAGTGCTTCGGCGCCTGGTCCGTCAAACGCGAATGGATCAGCGCCAACCAGGTCTGCCACGCTTGTGGTCAGCAGGGCCTTGTCCGCAGGAGTACTGAGCAGCAGCAGCCTGATCAGATCCGGTTGTAAGTTGTGAGAATTCCGAAGACGTCGCTTTCTACTCTCCTTGGAGAAGAACCCTTGTCTTTCTAATACTTTTCCGTTCTCTCTTGTATCTCCTGGGTGGGAGTTTTGGAGCGAAGGCGTTGGACGGACATACCCAATTGTGTGATCTATTGCGTTTAGCACTTGATTTTTTTTCTTTGCGGCTTGTATGATTATGAGCTGGCTGGAATTTCGGCAATGAGTTAACGAATGTAAGACGAAAATGGGCGGTGGCGGCGAAAATCGGCGTTTTTGCTTTTGCGAGACTAGATTTTGAAGCGACACCAATGCCAAATTGAAGAAGACGAAGAAGAAGGATTCTCGATTGCAGAGTCGCAACCAACCATGAAACTTGACGCAAAGAGCCATGTACTCGAACTCTTTGCCTTCGGTTGTCAGCCCAGAAGAATCTTTCATGCGTTCCAGCTTTCATTACATCTTTACCGCTCTACCTACTCTCATGAGATCCATCCAAGTGTACATACAATCGTGTAAGCAAACTCAATCAGTGTTGGTCGCGCCCTCGACCTTGCCTTTGACGTTGTAGCGTTTGCTGAAGAAGGTGAACCAGTCGTTCAGGACTTTCTTGTGCTCGTCCGACAGGTCTGACCAGTCTGGTCGGCATTCTTCGGGTTTAAGGGAAGACTGGGCCAGGGCGCGGGAGGCGTCTTTGCCCGCGAAGACTGTGAGAGGTTAATTTTGGTTAGTTATTGCTCTTTGCCAATATGCGAAGGGGATGTGAGTAAGGCGATGTGAAATGTTTTCCGGTATTGGATCAGACTCGACAGACAGACAAGACTTACCCTTGTAGGAACCTTCTGGGCCGTAAGCTTTGTTGCCGGATACGTCGAAGACGGTGCCTTTGATAGCGACGTATGTAGGGTAGTCTGGGTTGGTGCCTGCGATTTGCTTGTCAGATCGGCTGGTATACAATGATTAGAACAGTTGTCGGCGGTAAGACGTGACTAGGACCAGACTACCTCTTGCAATGTGGACAACTTACCGTCACATTTCGACAGATAGTCGAGGCTGATGATGTCGTCTTTGGGCGGGTCGAGCTCGACCTTGGTCTTGGGTTCGAAAGACATTTTAATGGAGTCTTTTGTGGTTATTTTGCGGTGCTTTTTGTTGGGTTATGTCCCTATTGTGTTCGATGCGTTGGAGACTCGAGCGAGCGATGTCATGAGAGATGCCGCGGCTGTGGCAAGATTTGTCCAAATGGGGAAGGAGGTGTGAGGGTTAGGGTTCGCATGCTGTAGATAAACATCTTGTTCAATCGGTATCGATGGGTATCTGCTCCTGAAACATAGGTCTTGACAATCAGCGTAAGCTTTTCGGCGAGCTAATTCCTGCTCTCACAATGTAGCAGAAAATACAGAAATCAGGTCAGATCTAATCGATCTGGTATCATCTGCTACTGTTTGATCGGACTCTGAACTACATTGTATACGCCCCGTATCTGCAGGTACTCCATGAACTCGAGAAATCAAGAGTATCTCATTCGTATGCCTTCGCATAAAATCGGCGACTCACACTTTCTCAAATTGTCCCAGGAATCATGCCGCCTTAAGGTTTCACTGGAGTGTCAGCCATGAGCTGGATCAGCGAGTGTGCCACTTCTGCGGCGGCAAGCAAAGTGACTTCTCCAGGGTTGTCGTAGATTGGCGCAACTTCCACTAATCGAGACTGTCAGCAAAGAGTTATCTGTGAGTTAAGCTAGGCGAGATTTCAAAACTTACCCACGTCACCTCCAATGACCTCCATACCGGTGAGACCGTCCAAGATAGTCAGAAGTTCTCGAGTGGTCCACCCACCAACCTCAGACGTCCCGGTTGCAGGTGCGTAGGCAGGATCTAGCACGTCAATGTCAACGCTGATGTATACTCTGGTTCCTTGCACTCGCTGCTTGAGCTTGTCGATGAGTCCCTGTGTACCAAGACGATCAAGATCTCTGGCTTTGACAATCTCGAAGCCACATGCTTTGTCATTCCTCAAGTCATGGTGCTTGTTGGCTGTTGGCGCACGAATACCAGCATGGATAGAGGAGTTCAACAAGAGGCCCTCTTCGTGGGCAATGTGTAGGAACGTGCCGTGGTTAACGCCAGCATAGTGCGATACACCACCTCCTAGTACCTCAGGGTCCCAAGTATCGATATGACTGTCGAAGTGGATGACGCTGACAGCTCCCCAGTGGTCGTGTGTAGACCGCAGCGCACTAAGCGTCGTGGTATGGTCGCCACCAAGCGTAACGATTCGCGGCACCGAGTAGTCTGTGTTGTTGGCTGTTCGTGCGGAAATAACGCGATGGGCTTTGTCGAGCTGCTTCAAGGCAACAGTGTTGTCGAGCACAGTCAACGGCACATCGCCGCAGTCCACCACTTTGAGTCCTTGAGCGAAGGCGTTATTCCCCGTATAGATGTTGTAGGCAAATTCTGGCGAGATCCTACGGGAGCCTTGCCGAATACCACCTGGTCCGAAGCGTGCTCCAGGACGCGCGGTGACACCGGTGTCGAAAGGTGCGCCGAGCACAGCGATGTCGTATTTCTCAACATCCTCGCCAGAGAGAGTGTCATTCGCCAAGCAGTGGACGTAGGGCAGATTGGCGTAGGTGCTCAAGCCATTGTACTTGGAAGAGGCTATGTCATCTGTTTCGTACTCGAGAGCACCGAGGTTGTTGCCCAATGGGTATTGGAAGCCTGACGTTGGGGGGAAAACAATCTCGCGGGCTTCAAGAAGAGCTGCAAGTGCGAGAAAGGCTCCGATGTGGCGTGCCATGGTGAATATCTGATGAGAAAGAAGAAGAGGACGAAAGACAAGAGAATAGTCATATATACTACTTGGACCCATGGTTCTTCTACGTGTAGATAGGCGATTGCAACCGGTTCCACCTTCCTAAGCGAGTGGAATCGGTGTCCGCGGGATGCGCGGTCTTGAACATCGACCTTGTACTAGTCGTACACGCAGTTGATGGCGATGCTTAACGCGCGATACGCACAAGCTGTGTCAGTAAGACTTGATTGCGTCAAATAAAGCAAGGTTCATACCAAATCCGCCGCTCGCTTTTGTTACAGACATAATCTACACGCTTGCTCTAATGCTGTCTATTGCACGCCTGGCGCGAACTTGGGTGCAAAAAACATCTCCTTTCGATCCTCTTACTCCTTCTGCTTCTTCTCGTCCTCCACAGTCCTCTTGACGCCATTGACAAATGCCTCGACGGCCTCGCCACCGCCAAGAGGCATGGTGCCACCTCTGATGGAACCGCCATTCTCGACCTTGAGGCCCAAAGCATCTGCAATCATAGGGAGACCACCATCTCTCAAAGCGACTGTAAGACTGCCCAGGCTTTGCTGTAGCTGGGGCGAGTGAAGAACACGCTTGATGATGGACTTCTTCTGCTCTGGGCTTAGCGCTTCTATGGCGCCCTGAGCTGCAACAGAAGAAGCACCTGAAGGGTCTGCTGGTGTATCGATAGTCGATGTTGATGCTGATTCCTGAGCAAGCAAGAAGATCTCGGGCGGCAAGAAAGTGCAGAGGTTGTCGATTTGCTCGGGTGTTGCATTGTTGACGAAAGGAACGGTGGTGGCGGAAGGTAGAAGATCGGGCAGGGTGGTGAACGGCTTATCGGCTGCTTGCTGTTGCTGTTGATGTTGACCGCTGGTTGGCTGGCTTCCACCTTGTAGGGAACGCAGGAAGTTTTGCACAACAGCTGAAGGATCTTGTGACAGGGCATCGGTGGCACTATCTGAGTAGTGAATCGTTAGCGCTAATCTATGATTTAAACGTACACATGATGGGAGCCTCTGTTCTATCGACGCGAAGCACAAGGAAGTCATTCTCAAGCGCCACGACTGTTGCGAAGCCACTCTTTCCGATACGCGCTGGCGAAGTTTCGAGCATCCCTTCCCATCCGTCATGAAAGGGACCATAGCAAACAACAACTTACGCTCTTCCACCATCGGCGCCGCCTTCCCTGCTAGCCGAGCCTTCGTCCCTCGGGTCGGCGCCCGTCGCATCAGCTCCAGCACCACCGGTACTGCCATGCCTGTCACGCGACTCGGGCTCCTCATCGAGATCCATGAGATCGTCGTCTCCATCGCCTCCGCCGCGCCTCAGCTCCTGCACTGCCTGCTCGACATCCACGTCTTCCTCGCCCTGCAGGATGTCGTTCACGATTTGTCCCACCCGCTGGTCACGCTGGCTGAACCAACTGAGAGATCCATCCTTGTGTTGTGTCTTGCTCTGCATCCAGAAGAAATGTCTTTGGCTGCTAGAAGAGAATTTGAGAACGTAAATGCGGCCATTAGTGGGAGAGTGCAAGTCTTCGGCACCCTCTTCCTTGAGCAATGGCTGGAATGTGCCGTCGCCGGGGACCATGAAGAGGTCAATCTCGGGCTCTGTGGGTGGTGCAGATCGAGGGCGCCAGCAGAAGTGTGGGATGTCGTCTTCGACGTAGAGGAACAGGTAGCCCGGTGTTGCGTCCGGCGTGACCTTCTTGCCGCGCAGATCACATTTACCGGCCTTGAAAGTGATGAGGGCGTTGGTCGCCATTGTGAGGATGTGATTGTGTATTGGTGTATATTGGTGTGTCGTGGTGTGGCTTGGTGGTGGATGTTGCCAGTGATGGATCTCGATGGCGGCGATGCTTGTGTTTGATACCTACCTTAGGTACGGGAAGTCTGGTAGCTCACTGCCCTGGAGGCAACGATGATGCAGTTCTGCCTTACAGATTATGGCTGCCTTAGAGCGGCGTCGGGAGGAACGTCCCGTGCACCTTCTTGTTGGACTTGAGCTTGGCGCGAATTCGTGCGTTTGTGCGATCGTTTGAATTAGCGACCACCGACACAGCGACCGCACCGCCCACTACTAACCACCACAGTCATCCGAAATACGTCAGTACACCCGCGCCGAACGAACACACACCACGCCGCAAATACTAACAATCCGCACAGTTGGTCGCCCAGCTCCGCCAAAATGTCGACCGAGGCGCAGACCAAGAAGTTCCAGAAGGGCGAGAGGGTCATTCCCTCTGCGACCGACAAGGCCCTGAAGTACTACCCGGCTGAGGACGAGCAGGTCAACAAGAAGGTACGGCAACACCAGCGAGGGAGCGATGGACTGGAATGAATACGATCATTGGACACGGGACGGGAGAATTGAAGATGCGCAAATGCTGAACGTATAACCACAGGCCCGCAAGACCCAGCACCCGTACAAGCCCCGTGCTTCCCTTCAACCCGGTGCCGTCCTCATCCTTCTCGCTGGCCGCTTCCGCGGCAAGCGCGTTGTGCTCCTCAAGACCCTTGACCAGGGTGTCCTCCTGGTCACCGGTCCCTTCAAGGTCAACGGTGTCCCTCTCCGCCGCGTCAACGCCCGCTACGTGATCGCCACCCGCACCACCGTCCCCATCAACGGCCTCGACAGCAAGACCCTCGAGAAGGTCTCCGACTCGAACTACTTCGCCCGCGACAAGAAGGCCGACAAGAAGGGCTCCGAGGAGGCTTTCTTCCAGC
>Ga0265797_10010695_pt1 | contig 11639 bp, 10 predicted proteins | sample P2T30metagenome_FD_192433 | JGI IMG/M metagenome (GOLD analysis project Ga0265797, IMG submission 192433) | Plant litter microbial communities from East Loma Ridge, Irvine, California - P2 T30 | ecosystem: Environmental > Terrestrial > Plant litter > Unclassified | place: USA: California... | reverse complement strand
CCGTCGTGCCGCCGTCCGGTCCCTCCGCCGCGTCGGCAACTCCTCACCCCTGCCGGGCGCGGCCGCGCAGGCGCCACGGCCTCTTGCCCCGGGGACCGAGCACGCGCCACCGTGAGGAGTTGCCGACCGGGCGGGCGGGCCTCCGGCGCGAGCACGTGCCGTGGTCGCGGAGGACGACGTCGAGAGTGGCCGCGATGCGACCCCACTCGTCTCGCACGAGGGAGTACGAGACGCGCACCGGCACCAGTGACTCCCCCAGCATCGTGAGGTCCTTCGAGCGGTCGGCCTCGAAGCTCGACTCGTGGGTCGCGCGACCGTCGAGCTCGAGCCCTATGACCCCGTCCACGACGACGTCGACGCGCTGGCGCTCACCGACCCGTCCCTGCACCTCGACCTCATGACCTCGGCGCCGCAGCCGGACGAGCGCGACCACCTCCAGGAAGCTCTCGCACCTCTCCTCCACCCACTCGGCGAGCTCGGCCGCGTCGGCACGGCGCGCGCCGAGGGCATCGCGGAGATCCTCACGGGCGACGACCCCTTCCCTCACGGCCCACGTGGCGACGGCGACGGCGTCCTCGAAGGCCAGCTCGTCGACCATCCGGGCCAGGGCGTCGAGGGGGTCGACGGACCAGGGCGTGCCCCGCGCCACCACGTCGGGCCCGTCCCAGACGACCGTCGCACCTCGCCGCCTCCGGAGGCGCGACGCTCCCTGCGGCACCGACACCGTGACCGGGGGTCGCCTCCACATCCACGCCCCGAGCTGGTGCAGCGCCGCGGCGCCCGAGAGCCTGCCTCCGACCGACACCGCCACGAACCGCGGGTCGGACGCGTGCCACGTGGAGTACCACCCGCGCCGAGGCCTCCGGACCCCGCCCCACCGCACGGCGGCCGTGAGGTGCCTGTCCGTGGCCCCTGCTGCCACCAGGTCTCGCTTGTGCAGGAGCCCGCCCGCCTCGTCCACCCACTGCCTGATCGTCGTCATGGCGGCGAGCCTGACCGCGCCGGGCGGGCTGAGGGCCGCCCGGCCGGCGGCCGGTGCAGAGCTGCCCGTCGTGCCGGCCTGTGGAGGTCGCCCGTCCACCACCCCTCTGTCGGCAACTCCTCACGGGTGCGCCGAGGCCGCACGACGCGCCGGCGCCGAGCCGCCGCCGGTGCACCGGTGAGGAGTTGCCGACGGCGAGGGCGAGAGCCGTGGGGACGCCGTCGAGCGGCGGCGAGGGCGACACCCCGATAGCCGGGCCGGGCCGGCGGGGTCGGCGGGGCCGGCGGGCCGGCCCGGCTGGCGGGCCTGCGGGCCGGCGGGCCTGGCCTGGCCTGGCCTGGCCTGGCCGGGCCGGGCCCGGCGGGCCGGGGTCAGGCCCCCAGCAGCTGCTCGGCCAGGTAGGCGCGCAGCTCGGCGAGCGGCATGCGCGTCTGCTCCATGGTGTCGCGCTCGCGCACGGTCACGGCGTCGTCCTCGAGGGAGTCGAAGTCGACGGTGACGCAGAAGGGCGTGCCGATCTCGTCCTGGCGACGGTACCTGCGGCCGATGGCACCGGCGTCGTCGAAGTCGATGTTCCAGTACTTGCGGAGGTCGGCGGCGAGACCACGGGCCATCGGCGACAGCTGCTCGTTGCGGCTGAGCGGCAGCACGGCCACCTTGACCGGCGCGAGCCGACGGTCGAGCTTGAGCACGGTGCGCTTGTCGACGCCGCCCTTGGCGTTGGGTGCCTCGTCCTCGGTGTAGGCGTCGACGAGGAACGCCATGAGCGACCGGGTCAGGCCGGCCGCGGGCTCGATGACGTAGGGGGTCCAGCGCTCGTTGGCGGCCTGGTCGAAGTACGAGAGGTCCTTGCCGGAGGCCTCGGCGTGGGTGCGCAGGTCGTAGTCGGTGCGGTTCGCGATGCCCTCGAGCTCGCCGAACTCGCCGCCCGCGAAGCGGAACCGGTACTCGATGTCGACGGTCCGCTTCGAGTAGTGCGACAGCTTCTCGGCGGCGTGCTCGTAGAGGCGCAGGTTGTCGGGGTCGATGCCGAGGTCGACGTACCACTGGTACCGCTGGTCGATCCAGTACTGGTGCCACTCCTCGTCGGTGCCGGGGCGGACGAAGAACTCCATCTCCATCTGCTCGAACTCGCGCGTGCGGAAGATGAAGTTGCCCGGCGTGATCTCGTTGCGGAAGCTCTTGCCGATCTGGCCGATGCCGAACGGTGGCTTGATGCGCGACGACTGCAGGATGTTGTCGAAGTTGGTGAAGATGCCCTGCGCGGTCTCGGGGCGCAGGTACGCCATGCCCTGCTCGTTGTCGACGGGCCCGAGGAAGGTCTTGAGCAGGCCGGAGAAGTTCTGCGGCTCGGTCCACGAGCCGGGCTGCCCGGTGTCGGGGTCGCGCACGTCGGCGAGGCCGTTCTCGGGCGGGTGGCCGTGCTTGGCCTCGTAGGCCTCGAGCAGGTGGTCGGCGCGGTAGCGCTTGTGGGTGTGCAGCGACTCGACGAGCGGGTCGCTGAAGACCTCGACGTGGCCGGAGGCCTCCCACACCTGGCGCGGCAGGATGACGGCCGAGTCGAGCCCGACGACGTCGTCGCGGCCCTGCACCATCGTCTGCCACCACTGGCGCTTGATGTTCTCCTTGAGCGCGACGCCCAGGGGGCCGTAGTCCCAGGCCGAGCGGGAGCCGCCGTAGATCTCGCCCGACTGGAAGACGAACCCGCGGCGCTTGGCCAGGGCGATGACGGAATCGAGACGGTTGGGTGCTGCCACTGGTGCTCCGATGGGTCGATGCCCGAGCTGGGTGCCCGGTCGGTCACGTACGCCGCGAGTCTATCGGCCGGGCTCGGCACCCCCCGTGCCCCGGGCGCAGGAGCCGCGCCTCGGCCCCGCCCCGCCGGTCACGCCCGGCCCCGCCCAGGGAGGGCCGCGACCGCACGTTCGACGTCGTCCTCGTCGTTCCACAGGTGGAACGCGACGCGTGCCCGCCCCGCCCGGCCGGAGGCCGTGAGCCCGGCCGCCGTGAGCGCCGCGAGGTCGGCGCCCTCCGGGTCGGGCCAGGTCACGATGGACCGCCGCTGCGGCTCGAGGCCGAGGCCGTCGCAGAGCGCGGCCGCGAGGTCCCCGAGCCGGCTCCAGGCGTCGCCCACGTCGAGGGACGCGAAGGCCTCGAGGGCGGGCAGGGCGCCGGCCCACGCCTGCCAGGCGGGCGAGACGTCGTGGGCCCGCGCGTCGGGGGCGAGGTGCATCTCCGGCCCGTAGCAGCTCGACCACACGTCGTCGCCGGCGTACCAGCCGGCCTGCACGGGGCGCACGAGCGCCAGGGCGCGGTCCGAGAAGGTGGTGAAGCCGACGCCGCGGGGGCAGCAGAGCCACTTGTAGGCGTGGCAGACGGAGACGTCCCAGCGCGAGGCGTCGAGCGGGAGCACGCCGGCCGCCTGCGTGACGTCGCAGAGGGTGAGCGCGCCGTGCCGGGCGGCGGCGGCCTCGATCGCCGCGGAGTCGGCGACGTCGCCGGTGGCGGACTGGACCGCGGACCAGGCGACCAGCCAGGTCGAGGGGCCGACGGCCTCCGGCAGCTCGGCGAGGGGGACGTGGCGGACCGTGACGCCCCGGTGCGCCTGCACGAGGAACGGCCAGACGAGCGAGCTGAAGTCGCCCAGCGGCAGGACGACCTCGGCGCCGTCGGGGACGGAGGCGGCGACGGTGGCGACCGCCGCCGAGGTCTGCCCGGCGAGGGCGACCCGGTCGACGGGCACGCCGACGAGTCGGGCGTACGCCTCGCGTCCGCGCTCGACGACGGCGCCGTAGGCGGTCGGCGAGGCCGCGCCCGCGGACCACTCGTCGAGGTCCCGGCGCTGGGCCTCGACGCTCGCGCGCAGTGGCAGGCCGAGCGTGCACGCCGCGAGGTAGCCGGGGGTCGGCGCCCACAGGCCGTGCGCCTCGGCGGCGGTGAGCAGGGGTGCGGTGGTCATGCTCCCCAGGCTGCGCCGAGCCGCTCCATCACACAACCACCAGCACGGCATGGATCCCATAAGCTGCCGTGATGGACGACGAGCTCGACCTGCAGACCCTGCGCCTCGTGCGCGCCCTGGCCGACACGGGGACCCTCACCGCCGCGGCCGCCCGGCTCGGCTACAGCCAGCCGGCGGCGAGCCAGCAGCTGCGGCGCGCGGAGCAGCGCGCCGGGCACCCGCTCGTGGCGCGGTCGGGCCGGTCCCTCGCGCTCACCGAGGCAGGTCGGCGGCTGGCGGACCACGCCGTCCACGTCCAGGCCGCCCTCGACGCCGCGCGGCAGGACCTCGACGACCTCGCCGGGCTCACGAGCGGACGGGTCCGGGTGGCAGGGTTCCCCAGCGCGTCGTCGACCCTGGTGCCGGCGGTCTTCTCCCGGCTCGGCGCGGACCACCCCGGACTCCGGCTCGAGTACCTCGAGGCCGAGCCCCCCGAGGCGCTGGCCGCCCTGCGCGCGGGCACGGTCGACGTGGCGCTCACCTTCAGCCACGCGGGCGCGTCGTCGCCCCAGGAGAGCGACGACCTGCTGGCGCGCACCCCGTTCGTCGACAGCACGGTGCTCGTCCTGCCCGGCGGGCACCCCTTCGAGCAGGGCGACGACCTCGCCGGGCTCGCCGACGAGCGCTGGATCGCCGGCTGCCCGCGGTGTCGAGGGCACCTCCTCGACGTGGCCGCCGGGGCGGGCTTCGTGCCCGAGATCGTCCTCGAGACCGACAACGCCCTCGCGGTGCTGGGCATGGTGGCGGCGGGGCTCGGCACCGCCCTGCTGCCCGGGCTCGCGCTCGTGAGCGCGGCGGTCCCGGCGGGCGTGCGGCTCGTCCCGCTCGGCGACGAGCACGCCCGACGCGTCCACGTGGTCCACGCCCGCGGGGCACGCCGCGTCCCGAGCGTGCGCGCGGTCGTGGCGGCGGCGAGCTCCCTCGATCCCCGGGACCACGGACTCCGGCCCGCTCCCTCCACGCCTCCGCCGGAGCAGCCGGCAGACAGCGGCGGGGACGTCGGCTCCGTGGTCGGGGCCCCGGGCTAGGCTGTCCCGACCGGACCCGGAAGGCCCCTCCCCGTGCGCTCTCGCCTGCTCGCCACGCTCGCCCTCACCGCGACCACGCTCGTCGCCCTGACGGCGTGCTACCCCGACGTCAGCGAGCTCACGCCCGTGGCGGGACAGGGCTCAGGAGGCGCGGCCACGTCCGCCCCGCAGCCCCAGGTCACGCCCGACCCGGGCACCGGCGGGGCGGCCCCGACCGACCTCGTGCCCGACGGCGAGCTGCTCAACCAGGTGAACTACCAGGACCTCACGATCTTCGTGTACCGCGTGGGCCAGCTCACCACCACGGAGCCCTCGATCTACGCCCGACCGGACGGCACCGACCCCTACCCTCCCGGCACGACGGTCGAGGCGACGGCCTACGTGCTCGTGAACAACTCGGACCAGCGGCTCGACCTCACCGACCTCAGCGCCGACTACTCGTCGTACGGCAACGATCTCGCGCAGCAGGACGTCTTCGCCGGGCAGGACCTCCTCACGCAGCTGGGGTACACCACCGAGCTCGGCACGCAGTTCCCCGCCGACGCGTCGACCTGGGCGCTGCTGCCGGGCGAGTCCGTCGTCTTCGGCAACGCCTGGTTCCACCGCGCGAGCGACGGCCCGCTCACGCTGCAGTTCCTCTGGCCGGCGGAGCGGATCTTCCTGGGCGCGAACGTCCAGTTCTGACCCGGGCCGCCGAGCCGCGAGGCGCCGGCGCCGGCCACAGCCGTCGCGCTCGACCTCAGGCCGAGGGCGCTGAGTGCGCCCCGGGCGCGTCGACCGCTCCCCCGAACCTCCTGGTGCGTCGGGCGTAGAGCTCGATCGCCTCCCACAGGTCGGTGCGCGTGAAGTCGGGCCAGAGCCGGTCGAGGAACACCATCTCGGCGTAGGCGGACTGCCAGAGCAGGAAGTTGCTCGTCCGCTGCTCCCCCGAGCTGCGGACGAAGAGGTCGACGTCGGGCAGGTCGGCGGTGTACAGCCGCCGCTGGATCAGCTTCTCGCTCACGCCCGAGGGCTTGAGGCGGCCCGCCGCCACGTCGTCGGCGATGCTGCGGACCGCGTCGGCGATCTCGGTGCGACCGCCGTAGTTCACGCACATGGTGAGCGTGAGCACGTCGTTGCCGGCCGTCAGGCGCTCGGCGGACTGCAGCTCCTTGATCACGGACGACCACAGCCGGGGCCTGCGGCCCGCCCAGCGGACGCGCACGCCCCATTCGTCCAGCTGGTCGCGCCTCCGGTGCAGGACGTCGCGGTTGAAGCCCATGAGGAAGGCGACCTCCTCGGGCGAGCGCTTCCAGTTCTCGGTCGAGAAGGCGTAGACGCTGAGGTGCTTGACGCCGATCTGGATGGCCCCCGCGACGACGTCGAGCAGGCTCATCTCGCCCGCCTTGTGCCCCTCGATGCGGGTGAGGCCGCGGGCGTTCGCCCAGCGGCCGTTGCCGTCCATCACGATGGCGACGTGCTCGGGCACCGCCCCGGCGGGCATGGCCGGCGGGGTCAGGCCCGTCCAGTCGAGCGGCCGGTGCTCGGCGGCGTCGCGGTGGGTCTTCGGCGTCATGCTCCTCCTCGGACGGTGCGGTCGACGTGCTGCAGGGATCGCAGCCCCCGCTCCAGGTGCCACTGGGTGTAGGCGGCGACGACGCCGCTGGCCTTGTCCCGCGTGCCGTCGGCCGCCGCCTCCGCGACGTCCCACTCCCCGCTGAGCAGGGCGCCGAGCAGCTCGAGGGTCACCGGGTCGAGCCGGGGCACGCCCGGGGGCGCGTGCTCGTCGGCGACGACGCCGCCGAGCTGCACGACGAACGCGGAGTGCGGTCCCGGTGCCCCGGAGACCGCGCAGTCGCCGAAGCTCGGCGACCACCCGGCGATGCTGAGGGCCCTGAGCAGGTACGAGTCGAGGGTGAGCTGCGGGTCGTGCTCGTGCCGCGAGAGGCTGCGCAGGGCACCCACGAGCAGCAGGTACTGCTGCAGGCCGGCCTCCGCCTCCGTGAGCTTGTCGGCCGTCTCGACCATGACGCTCGCTGCCGTCCAGGCGCCGTAGTCGGCGGCGATGAGCGCCCCGTACGACCCGAGCGACTCGGCCTGCGTGACGACGTCGAGGCTCCTGCCCTCGTACAGCTGGACGTCGGCGACCATCATCGGCTCCAGCCGCGCCCCGAACTTCGACGCGGTGCGGCGGACCCCCTTGGCGACGGCGCGGATCTTGCCGTGCTGCCGGCTCAGCATCGTGAGGATGCGGTCCGCCTCGCCCAGCTTGTGGGTGCGCAGGACGACGCATTCATCACGGTAGACGGGCACGGTCCCAGCATCCCACGCGTGGTAGAACCTGAGGGTGTCCGCCACGGTCTTCGCCATCCCCCTCTGGGCCGATCTCCTCGCGGTGGGCGTCGGCAGCCTCCAGGGCGCCATGTTCGCGGCGGAGTTCAAGGACCGTCGCCTCGACCTCCTCGGCGTCGCCATCATCGGCACCGCCACGGGGCTCGGCGGCGGCGTCCTCCGCGACGTGCTGCTCGGCGTCGTCCCCCGAGCCATGTCGAGCAACTGGTACCTGCTCGTCGCCCTCGCCGCGGCCCTCCTGGGCATGGTCCTGCAGCGCGTGTTCACCCGCCTGGCGGGCGTCATCACCCTGCTCGACGCCCTGACCATCGGGCTGCTCGGAGCGATCGGGTCGACGAAGGCCCTCTCGCTGGGCCTGCCGGAGATCCCCGCCGTCTTCGTGGGGGTGGTGGCGGCCGTCGGGGGGTCGGTCCTCCGGGACCTCCTCATGAACCTCACCATCGCGATGATGCACGTCGGCTCGCTCTACGCCGTGGCGGCGGCCGCCGGCACGGCCCTGCTCGTGGCGCTCACCGCCGTCGGCGTCGCCGTGGTGCCGGCCGCCGTCGCGGGCGTCTCCCTGACCTTCGTCATCAGGATGCTCGCCGTCCGGTTCGGGTGGAGCCTGCCCGAGCAGCGCGCGCTCAGCCGCCTGCCCCGCTGGCGTCGTCCGCGCTGACCGGACGGCCCGGCCGCTCCTGCCCCCTGCGGAAGGACCGGCCGGGCTCCGGAGCCCCGGTCAGGCGCGGACGAGCTCCCGGTCGGCCACGCGGCGCACCGCACGGTTCACCGCGGAGACGATGGCCTTGAGCGAGGCGGTCGAGATGTCGGCGTCGATGCCGACGCCCCAGAGGCGCGTGCCGTCGACGTCGAGCTCGACGTAGGCGGCCGCCTTGGCGTCGCCGCTGGCGCTGAGGGTGTGCTCGACGTAGTCGTAGAGCTCCACCTTGACCCCGCGCTCGGCCAGCACGGCCAGGAACGCCGCGATCGGCCCGGTGCCGTGGCCCGAGGTGCGGTCGACGCCCTCGCCGTCGCGCAGGGTCACGTCGAGGCGGGTCTCGCCGTCGAGGTCGCTCGACGTGGAGGTGCGGGTCAGCTCGAAGCGGCCCCACTTCTCGGCGGCGTCGTCGGCGGGGAGGTACTCGTCCCGGAAGACGGTCCAGATGGCCTCGCTGGTGAGCTCGCCGCCCTGGGCGTCCGTGCGCGACTGGACGACGCCGCTGAACTCCACCTGCAGCTTGCGGGGCAGGTCGAGGGCGTGGTCGGCCTTGAGGAGGTACGCGACCCCGCCCTTGCCCGACTGCGAGTTGACGCGGATGACGGCCTCGTAGCTGCGGCCGAGGTCCTTGGGGTCGACCGGCAGGTAGGGCACCGCCCAGACGAGGTCGTCGACGCTCGTGCCCGTCGCCTCGGCCTCGGCGGCCATGGCCTCGAAGCCCTTCTTGATGGCGTCCTGGTGCGAGCCGCTGAAGGCCGTGTAGACGAGGTCGCCGGACCACGGGCTGCGCTCGTGGACGGGCAGCTGGTTGCAGTGCTCGGCGGTGCGCTTGACGGCGTCGAGGTCGCTGAAGTCGATCTGCGGGTCGATGCCCTGCGTGAAGAGGTTGATGCCCAGCGCGACGAGGTCGACGTTGCCGGTGCGCTCCCCGTTGCCGAAGAGGCAGCCCTCGATGCGGTCGGCGCCGGCGAGGTAGCCGAGCTCGGCGGCGGCGATGCCGGTGCCGCGGTCGTTGTGCGGGTGCAGCGAGAGCACGACGCTGTCGCGGCGGACCAGGTGGCGGTGCATCCACTCGATGCTGTCGGCGTAGACGTTGGGCGTCGCCATCTCGACGGTGGCAGGGAGGTTCACGATGACGGGGCGCTCAGGAGTCGCGTCGAACGCCTCGATCACGGCGTTGCAGATCTCGAGGGCGAACTCGAGCTCGGTCCCGGTGTAGCTCTCGGGCGAGTACTCGTAGAGCACGGTCGTCCCGGGGATCGTCGCCTCTGCTGCGCGGCAGAGGCGCACGCCCTCGAGGGCGATGTCGAGGATGCCCTGGCGGTCGGTGCGGAAGACGACCTCCCGCTGCAGCACGCTCGTCGAGTTGTAGAGGTGGACGATGGCCTGCCGCGCCCCCGCGATGGCCTCGTAGGTGCGCGCGATGAGGTGCTCCCGTGCCTGCGTCAGCACCTGGATGGTGACGTCGTCGGGGATCGCGCCCTCGTCGATGAGGCTGCGCACGAAGTCGAAGTCGGTCTGCGAGGCGCTCGGGAACCCGACCTCGATCTCCTTGTAGCCCATGCGCACGAGCAGGTCGAACATGATCCGCTTGCGCTCGGGGCTCATGGGGTCGATGAGCGCCTGGTTGCCGTCCCGGAGGTCGACCGCGCACCAGCGGGGTGCCTCGGTGATGCGCTTCGAGGGCCAGGTGCGGTCGGGCAGGTCGACGGCGATCTGCTCGTGGAAGGGGCGGTACTTGTGGATCGGCATGCCCGAGGGCTGCTGTGCGTTCTTCACGGGGCGTGTCTCCTGGTCGGGGGTCTGGTCCGGGCCGACGACGAACTCCGCGACGAGGGAGGCCTGGGTCTAGGACTCGTCGCGGCGGCTAAGGAGGAGCAGGCCGAACAGCACGTGCCGAGGCTAGCACCGCCCCGGCAGGAGGCGCACGCGACCCCTACTGCGCCGCCAGCCCGTGCTCGTACGCGTAGACGACGAGCTGCACGCGGTCGCGGAGCGACAGCTTGCCGAGCACGCGGCTGATGTGCGTCTTGACCGTCGCCTCGCTGAGGAACTCGCGCGCGGCGATCTCGGCGTTGCTGAGGCCCCGCGCGGCGAGGTCGAAGATGTCGCGCTCGCGCGTGGTGAGGGTGCCGAAGGCGGCGGGCACCGCGGCCGCCCGGGCGGCCCGGCCGTCGAAGTGCTCGAAGAGCTCGCGGGTCGCCGAGGCGGCGATGACCGCGTTGCCCGCGTGGACCGTCCTGATCGCGGCGAGGAGGAACTCCGGGTCGGCGTCCTTGAGGACGAAGCCGCTGGCCCCGCCGCGGATCGCGCGGGTGGCGGCCTCGTCGAGGTCGAACGTGGTGAGCACGACGATGCGCGGCGGCAGGCGCCGGGCCTGCTCGGCCTCGGCGAGCACGGCGGTGGTCGCGGCGATGCCGTCCATGACGGGCATCCGGATGTCCATGAGCACGACGTCGGGACGGGTCTCGGCGATCATGCGCACGCCCTCCTCGCCGTTGCTGGCCTCGCCGACGAAGGCGAGGTCGGGCTGCGACGCGACGAGCATCTTGATGCCGGCGCGGAACAGCGCCTGGTCGTCGACGAGCGCGACGCGCACGCGCGGGGCGGCGGTCGGCCGCGGGTCGGTGCCGGTCGGGTCGCCGTGGGTGGAGCCGGTGCCGGTCGGGCTGGTGCTGGTCGGGTCCGTCATCGGATGCCCACCTCCTGGGTCAGGGCCGTCGTGGGGACGACGGCGTGGACGGCGAACGTGCCGTCGGCGTGCTGCGTGGTGAGCGATCCCCCGGTGAGCACGGCGCGTTCGCGCATGCCGTCCAGGCCGTGGCCCCCGCGGCGCTCCTCGGTGCCCGGCCCGGTGATCGTCGCGCCGACCCCGTGGGTCCCGTGGGTGCCCGTGTCGGTGGGCACCGGTGCCGTGGGCGGGCGGACGACGTTCGTGACGAACAGGTGCAGCGTGTCGTACCGCCACTCGAAGACCAGGTCGACGGGCTTCTCGCGGTCGCCGTGGCGCAGGGCGTTGGTGAGGGACTCCTGCACGATGCGGTAGACGGCGAGCTGACGGTTCGTGCCGAGCTGCTGGGGCTGGCCGAACTCGTGCCGTTCGATGCGCAGGCCGGAGGCGCGCATCTGCTCCACGAGCTTGTCCAGGTCGCCGAGGGCCGGCTGCGGCGCCTCGCCCTGGCTGTGGCGGAGCTGGCCGAGCAGCACGCGGACGTCTCCGAGGGCCTCGCGGGCGGTGCTGCCGATGGTCTGGAGGGCCTCGTCGACGCTCGTGGGGTCGGCCCGGGCCGCGTAGCGCGCCCCGTCGGCCTGCGCGATGACGACGGCCAGCGAGTGGGCGACGACGTCGTGCATGTCGCGGGCGATGCGGTTGCGCTCCTGCTCGACGGCGATGTCGCGCTCGGCACGCGCGGCCTCGCGCTCGGCACGCGCGGCCTCGCGCTCGGCCCGGGCGGCGTCCGACTCGGCGCGGGCCTGCTCCTGCTCGGCGAGGCCGAGCGCCTCCCGGCTCAGCCGGGCCGACGAGCGGGTCCGCACGAGGAGGCCCCCGACCCAGGGCAGGCCGAGCAGGCCGAGGAACCCGAGGAACGTGATGCCGAACTG
>Ga0265797_10010694_pt1 | contig 11642 bp, 10 predicted proteins | sample P2T30metagenome_FD_192433 | JGI IMG/M metagenome (GOLD analysis project Ga0265797, IMG submission 192433) | Plant litter microbial communities from East Loma Ridge, Irvine, California - P2 T30 | ecosystem: Environmental > Terrestrial > Plant litter > Unclassified | place: USA: California... | reverse complement strand
GCCCGAGGCTGAACTTGACCAAGCGTACCGTCTCTGACCAGAAGTCCGATGACGTCCCAGCTGCTGCAGCTCAGTCCAAGGCATCACCATTCGGTGCTGCTCGTCCCACTGACACCGCCAACCGTGATCGTGAGATCGCCGAGAAGCGCGAGATTGCCATTCGCGAGAAGCGTGAGGCCGACGAGAAGGTCAAGGAGGAGAAGGCTGCCAAGGAGGCAGCCGCCAGGCAAGCACGCAGCGAGCGCGCCGACAAGGGTCAGACCGACCAGGACGACAAGACCCCTGAGTCTGGTGCCAGACGCTCTTCGCGTCAGCAGAACGGCCCTCCTAAGAACAACCCCTGGAGGCAAAACGGAGAACAGAGCGACAAGAACGTCAGCATCTTGAAGCGTGACACCGATGCTGCTGAGCAGGAGGCTCAGCGTGACATGCCCGATGGTGACGCCAACGGCGACATTGTCGCTGACAAGGAGACCAAGCCCCAGGAGATCGTGAGGGAGGTCACTCGTGACGCTGGCGAGGGCGCCAAGCAGACCGAGACAACTGCTGAGACTCTTGAGGATGAGGGATGGTCCACAGTCTCTGCCAAGCCTAAGAACTCTCGCCGTGGCGGCACTCGCGCTATGGCATCTTAGGTGGATGCAAGTCTTACGTGCCCCTAGAAGGCCGGCTGGATACGTTCCTCAGCCGACCGACAAAAATTTCCTCTTCTCAAGCTTCGACGACCTACTTATGGATGCATGGTAACCATCTGGAACAATACCAGGACGCAACACCGCTAGTCACGCTACACGTCTCTCCTCGCAGCAACATCTCACACCGTAACGTATTCCTGGAACCGAACGACAACCCCGCACACACACTTTCTAGTGTATAGATAAAAACGACTCTTCTTTTTCCGACTCGACTCTTTGCTGGTGCGTGCAGCGGCGTTAGCGGCGCTGGCGCAGAGCGAAAAGGCCTTGCTTCTCTTTTGGCATTGCGGTACGCGGGCGAGTGCTTTCTTCCTTGTTGTGGGCGAGGATGGATTTATGCATTTTCTAGTGAGTCTGCGAGTCTTGTTATTGTTTGCAGAATGACCAAAAGAATGTGTGTTTTCACTTTTATGTTGTGTTTCCTACGACTCTTGACATATGATTTCTTTTGTCTTTGAATGTTGAGCTGACGTGTAATGGCTTCTTCACATTTCGATCATCCACGAGTAGTAAACATTGATTTGATTCAGTCAGCTGCGATCCAATCACGTAAGCTACATTTTGATGGACTAATTCTTCATAGTCTCAGCGCGAAGTGAAAATCCTCCCAAGCGAGCAGGTCACGCTGAGTTTCCCACAAGGACGATGACGGAGGGCAGTTCTCGGTTACACCGACCCGACATCAGCATCAGCGGCACGTCCAACAAGAAATCTCATCAACACAGCGAACTTCGACCCGCATGCTTCTTTCTCTTTCGCAATTGGCTCTGGACCTCTGGACCCTGGCAACGCCGACCTCACTTTAATTGCCAATGCGCTCGACCTTCAAGCCCAAGAGACTCTCCATTCATACAGACCCGTCAGGGTCGTCGCTCTCGACTTCCTTCTCTTCTACAATGTGATCGACCAGCAAGTCCGCCACAGCACGGCAGCTGGCAATGTCGTTGAATACGACGCTGTAGCCGTGGCGTGTGAAGAGACCTTGCTGGTAGAGGGCGTGATAGTCTTTCTGACGGCTTTTGCACAGCTTCTCAACCACGGCCAAAGCTTGCTTGCGATCGTTCGGAACGTAGATCGGGCCAAGAGCCGTGGACGGTGCGACAGAGACTCGGAAGATGAGCGTGCACTCCGCTGCACTATTCAGGCTGTAACACATGATGCTTTCCAGCGGAGCTGTGAGCGCCATGGTGCTTGTTGCGATCAGGCGCAACATGAGCGGCTGTTGCGTATGGGTGTAGATGCTCGGATCCCATACGCCGAGATCGAGTTCGATAGGACGCAACAGATGCTTGACGTCGAGGATGCCGCTGCGTCTCAGCCATCTTCTCAGGTTCGCGACGCGGCCTTCGTTAACGCTGTCCGCGCGGTCCTTGGGCTTGACTCTCAGGATTGTATCTCTTGGATAGGAAAAGGCCGTGAGTGTATCGGCTATGATACGGAAGGAGGCTTTCGACCAGAATATGGCCAGTGTCTCGTTGTGAAGCAGGCGACTGGTGGCGGTGAGGGCCAGGGCACTGCGGACCTCTTTCTTGTTACGCCTAACGCGTGCGCGATCCCCGCGGATGTCGACGTGGATCTGGCCAGCGAGCTGAGATTGGAAGCAAAAGTGGTAGATGCGGTTGCGGAGCTCTCCGCTGAGCGTGCCGAACGGAGAGGCATCCATCGCCTTTGGTGCCGTGAATGACGTTTCGGACACCGGAATGGTTCTGACTCTGGTATTGTCTCCGAAAAGGAAGAATTCGTATTGTGTCTTGCGGGCATTAGATTGGTTTTCCATGTGACGGCACCCTTTCCGGGACGTAGAGCAGCGATGAAACATTCACGTGAATGCCGTGGCAAAGCGTGCTGCTGACAGGAGCAGACATGTGAATATCTCCATCATCCCTGGAGGTGTGTGTAAACTCCAGAGCAATTCTCACCATATATTCCTTGCCGTCCTTGAGGCATCTAGATCACTGTAAAAGCAACTAGTGGTAGATCTTGCCATTGCTGCTGAGTGTTGTACACCCCTATGTGGTAGGAATGCTCGTGATCAAGGCGGCGTAACAAGATATCGCGCGCATGTTATCTCCATTTCATCTCCTTGTGAGCACTCACTAATTCAGCCCGGTGTGGTATGATTGCATCTGACGTCGACCATCCCTATTCGGCTCATCTTGCCTGGCGATTTGACCGAGACCTAGAAGCTGTGGATAGTTATACTGTGGTCGTTCAACAATGAGAAGATTTCCAACACTGGGGGGTTGAATGCATCGGCAGGAGTTTAATCTTGCTGTTGGTTAGTATGAAAGGGGTAGAAATCCTCGCTAAGAGTGCATCGCTCCGGGCGTGACAGATCTCTTCAAGCAAGTCAGCATCCGAACGCCTAACATCAGCAATGACTAGCAAGACTGCGATGGCTCCGAGAAGGGTCGCCATGCCTCCTGTTGACCTTAAGTCGCTCACAAGCTCCATCTCGGTCACAGAGACTGTATCACACTCAATGTCGGCCGCCAGCGACCTCCAGTGAGCATTTGGGATCCTTCACTTCACTGGGCTCAACTCGCACTCACGCTATCATGTGATACCGAAGTACTGCATGAGAGCACTCACATCAGCTCGAGGGGAGACGAGAAAGTTGTTCGACTAGCTACATCATGATTCACGGTCAACTCGGAAGCGGTCTCCTCGGTGGTTAGGAACATGAAGGTTTGGTGTCGTGTGACGCAGCCTCCTTTGCCGTATCGATATTTCCCCGCACACCCCACAAATGTTTAAACACTTCCTTGGACAAGTTGTCGGACGCCTCCGCATCCGCCTTCTCTCCTCACTTCTGCATTAAAGATGTCTCCAGCGGGCAACGGCACCTCCGTCTCTCTAGCATGCCCGCAATGTGGACAATCCTTCCGTCGCCGCGAACACTTGAACCGGCACCTGGATCGACATTCCGGCGCCCGGACCTACGCGTGTAGCATTTGCAAGAAGAGTTTCCCACGAAGGTGTGCCTGAACGTCGTGCAAACATCCCGCCAGGCAATACTCTTGCTGACGACTTTGCGTGACAAGAGATACTCTTAAACGGCATGTAAGCACTCACGGCGCTGCAGCAATCGCCGCATGGACCGACCAAGAACCACGTGATCATCGCCGTGCCTGCGAAGCATGTGCTAAAGCAAAGCAACGCTGTGATGGTGGCGGAGTTAGCTCGGCCCCGTGCAGTAAGTGTATGAACAAAGGCCGACAATGTGTCTATCCAGCCTCTTCTGCACATGAAGGAAATATGGATGGTGAGAGCGTGATGATTGACACTCAACCGCCTGGTGATCTCACACAGGACGATGGACCTTTTCATACTCAGGCCTCGGAACCATTTATCACACAAAGCGGTCCCATGACGATGCATGCGGACGGAGGGGAGAATTCGATGCAGCACGACTCGTCCGAGCAGACAGCAGCAGTTCCACCAGCTGCCGATGTGTTCTCGACCCAGCTCGATTACGGGCTTCCGTGGGATGATTTCCTTGTATCGCCTCAGTTTCTGTTTCCTTTTTCGCCACCACAATCCCTCGGTACCGGAGACCTCGAGAACCACTGTTCTGGCTTGCAGCAAGAATATGCAAATCACGCTCACAACTTAGACACGACGATCTCTAACGAGATCAGGCCCGTAGAGGCCTTTCAAGAGTTTGGGACCCTGACACCCGAAGAAGAGGATCTTCTGGTGGCTGAATACGTTCCACATGTGCCCCCTCTAGGCACAGAGATGCGCGCTCACATCATTCACATGCTGAAGGCTGAGCTACAGCCTGCACAAACTGAAGATCTGGGTGCGAGTTTTCCAACTTCCCGACATCTCGATTCATACATGCAATTGTATTTCGAGCACTTCCATCCCCGGATGCCAGTTCTCCATGTCCCGACATTCCGCACATCTCCAAAAGCGTGGTTGCTCGTGCTTGCTATTGTGTGTGTCGGCTGCGATTACTCCAAAGCTAGTCTAAAGTCAGAGCATAGAAGGCTTCTTCAATCTCTTGCTCAGCAACTCTTGAAAACTGATGTAAGTTTAGGCAATATATATCATTCCACCGGGCATTTACTTACAGGCTGCGTGATGGCCGCAGATAACGCAGTTTCGAGACATCGACGTATTGACTCGCGCTCAAGCATTGTTGCTATATCAGCAAGTGTGCTTATCGATCGGTCATCGAGATGCCCTTGTGAATGTGCAGCTCTACCGTAACGTACTAGTCACTCTGTGCCGACAATTTATCTCACAAGACGGAAACTCCTTGCACAATCACCTTGTTTCTGAGACCACAAACCACAATTGGCTCCAGTGGGTGAGAAGCGAAGCGAGGCACCGATTAGTCTACTTCACCTGGCGTAAGTGGAACAATGCCTGTCGCGCAGAATTCGCTAACAACGTAAGTGAGTGAGTGTTACCAGGCAGTGTTTTTCTTGCTCCCGCCGCTGCTTTCGATACATGAGTTGCAGATCGCGCTGCCTAGCAATGAATCGCGCTGGGGCTCCAGCTACGAACAATGGCGCTACCAGCCACCACCATCATTGACGACTTCCATTTGTGCTACCATTGCTCGTGTCAGTTCTGGAGCCGCGATACAAGAAGACCTCGAGCAGCCAGCTCGATTGATCACACTGTGCACGGCTTTTGGGCAGCACGTCGCTTCGCAAAATTTGATGAGAGCCATGATGCCACAATCAGAGAACACCAACGATATCAGTGCCTCCAGTTTGGTTCCGACAAACAGTCTGTGGCGAACAGCTTTTGATGCTCTGTCAACAGAGGGTTGCTCTCAGTCTCTCGATGAAGTTGACCGAGATGCCACGCTCAATGGATACGCCGTAGAAGCACGCCTGCTTACGATCCTCACATTCACTCCTTCCAGGGTCTTGCTTCCCTCCAGCAAATGGCAAACGTCGGCCCACGGCTACGGGAAGGCTCGAAACGAACTGCTGGGGATCTTGAGCAATGATGCGCCTCGTGCGAGATACTGTTTGTATCTATCAGCTCAGCTATTCCGCCATTTCCGGAATACGCAGGCTTCGACATATCTTGATACACTGGCACTGCTGATGTGTGTGCTCTACTTCGTTTCCTACATCGAGCTGGTTGAGCTGCAACGTCCGGATGCTGCGCTGAAAAGAGATACCACGAGTGTCGCGAAGATCATCAGATTGGATCAGAGCATTAGCGAAGACGGACGCGATAGCTGGCTAAACCACAGATGCCAATCACGACCTCATGTCACCGGACTTGGTCTTTTGGATACTGATCGGAGTGTGGCTCGAGTGTTCAAGGAAGCCTCGCGGATCATGGCAAATAACGGCGGAACGTCGACGCTGGCTGGAGCAATGTCAGCCATTATGGCTTCTTCGGCTACCGGCCGACCGCCGGATTTTCCTCATGACCAACCGGAACCTCATGCAAGCTCGAGCAATCATACATAAGCTCAGGAATCTAACACGATCATATCGCAATCCAGAGCCTTCAATCGTTTGCCGGTTGCGGAATCGGGCAATAGTGTCAGAAGTGCGTACCTCCGGCGGATGATGCGGGGGTGGAGGTGCCGTTCATCGAGTTTGGGAGCGATCGACGCAATACGATCAGACCATATCATCACGCCGGTACTGGCATGAGAAGTGGTTCATATACTTAACCACCTTCATTCTTTCAATGCCCATCAGAGAATCATACATCCCAGCCAACAATGTCATCGCAAAGCAGCACGTTTTCTGTACCCGTCTCATTCACAGAAATAGACCACGAGGCCAAGAACACTTGGATAGAATACGGCACACCAGAGAGACGAATCATCAAGAAAGGCTGGACGAAAGATGCCGGCCGCAAACCGTTCTCCGTAGACACAATCTGGGACAAGGACGTTCGTGTGCTCCTTCGCGATGGCGTTGAGCTTCTGGCAGACGTCTTCCGACCCATGACCTCGGACGACAACCCAGTACCTGCTATCATGCCTTGGAGCCCGTATGGAAAGACTGGCTCCGGCATGCAGCAGCTGGATATTTTTCCTTGGAGAGTTGGCGTCTCACGGGCTGCAACAAGCGGACTGGAGAAGTGGGAGGCTCCGGATCCGGCGGAATGGGTCGCTCGAGGGTACGCTGTTGTCAATATCGATGCTAGAGGGTCCTTTAAGTCTGGAGGTGACCTTCATGTGTATGGGACCCAAGAGGGTCGTGATGGTTACGACAGCATCGAATGGATTGCGGAACAGAAATGGTGCAATGCGAAGGTCGCCATGGCTGGGAATTCGTGGCTTGCGACCGCGCAGTGGTATATCGCTGCCGAACAGCCTCCGCACCTGACTTGCATGGCTCCATGGGAAGGCCTGGGAGATTTCTACAGGGAATCTATTTGTCGTGGTGGGATTCCCGATCATGCGTTCTGGGACGTCTTGATGGCTTGGTTCTGTGGTTCGTGGATCTAGCTTGCTTGTAATGGCCATTCGACTGCGTGAAGCTGACATGCAGGTTTCTAGGACCGAACAGTCGAGAAGATGTTGGAAAGATGGTCGAGCAGCACCGACTCTGTATCGATTACTGGGAGGACAAGAAGGCAAACATACGCAACATCACGGTTCCAATGTACGCCACTGCGAGTTACTCAACAGGCCTTCATACTGAAGGATCAATAAGAGGATTTCAGTTGTCTCGATCTACCGAGAAATGGTATGTGAAAGTCGCACACGACTACAGCAACGTGTATTGATGCCTTTGATCTAGGTTACGTTGGACCTCAACGCAAGAGTGGCACGATATCTACCAGCCAGAGAACATCGACGACCTGCAGAAGTTCTTCGATAAGTACATGCTAGGGGTCGACAACGGCTGGGAGAGGACTCCAAAAATCCGCTGTTCAATGCTGGGCTACAATCGATCTTCTGTTGTGAATCGTCCAGCCTTGGAATACCCGCCTGCAGAGTTCAGCTACGAGACTCTGTTCCTGAATGCCAGCACGGGAGCACTGAGTGACCAACAACCTCCTGACGCAGGCATCGTCGAATACCGAGCTGATTCTCCAGCCGACGATGGATGCAAGTTCGTTTACACTTTCGCAGAGTACACCGAACTTTGCGGGATTTCCAAGCTAAAGGTGTGGATGTCCACGGAAGACCGCGACGACATGGTAAGTTACGAGAATATGAACGACCTCTTCCGCATCAAGATGCTGACCACTCTACAAGGATGTCTACGTCGTCATCCGAAAACTTGACAAAGACGGCAAAGCCCTATGGCATCAAAACATACCCATGAAAGATCTTCCACAAGGGACGACTTTAGCCGACATACCCAACGAGAACATCTGGTAAGCGTACCCCAAAAATAATTGCCATCACATCGCGTCCAAACCAGTTAATCCCACTTCTTTACAGGCGCTATATCGGCCCCAACGGCCGCCTCCGAGCCTCCCACCGCGAGGTAACAGCAGAAAAGCTCGACGGTCTCAGCGAGGAAGACTATCGCTCGCTCATGGGTCCAGCGTACGTCTACCACCCACACACTTCCACACAGCCATTATCAAAAGGCGAAATCGTGGAACTCCAGATCAGTCTGTGGCCTGGAGGTATGGTCTTCGATGCTGGTGAAGGATTGAGTCTCGAGATCAAGGGTCATCATCCGATCGTGCCAGAGTTTGAAGGTCTGGATGAGAAGTTTGTGAATTACAATGTTGGACGACATAGAGTGCACACTGGCGGGGATTGTCCGTCGCAGGTTATGATCAGTCTGAAAAGAGGTGCTGTCTAGGAGGAATTGTGATGATGGCAACATCTGGCTACAGGCGAATTGTGCCATTAGCAATAAGGACGCGACGATCAGAATCTTGACACGTCTCGCCAACATCTGTGGGAAAAAAATTCTGTTGACCTTGTGAGAACTTTGCGAGCAACTGCGCTGAAACGTATTCATTAAAAGACTGGACGAATTTCCCAAGTCGGCCCTCTCTTCAAATATCCATCATGGTATCATCGCCGCCGACCGCGCCACCGACCTCGGGCTCAATCATCGTTCCTCTGCCCCTGCCCTCGAGCAACTCTCTCCTGACTTCAGGACCGATCTGCTTGTGACCTCTCGCCAGTAGCAAGTCGAGCAACGCCTCTCTTTGATCCTCAGTGATCTCGTTCTTGTACCTCTGCGCGAAGGCCAGCAGAGACTGGTGCCACAGCACAGGCAGACCCTGCACCGCTGCGCCCTTCCTGCTGTAGTTCGCACCAGACACGCCGCCCATTGCTGCGTCTTCTTGCACGGCGCGGAAGCGCAGGAAGTGGAAGACCAGTGCGTCGATGACACGGTAAGGCAGTGCGTACTTCTTCTCCAATAATGTGCGGATGAAGATATTGCAGGCGCCTGCACTTTCGACATCGGACAACATCTGCTCTGCGCCCATCTCGCACAGCCTGTACAACGCGGTGGCTGAGTGCAGTACGGGAATGCTGACCTTCGCTAGCACTGAGCCGACAATCTGTGCTTCGCGGAGTGTGCAGAGTCCGCCGCCGACAAGAGGGAACAAGAGACCGCGGAAGAAAGCGGCAGGCTTGTAGAGTGCTTTCTTCAAAGCTTTGTAAAGATGTACATTCAGCTTCTTGCTCTCGCGGATATCCTCGCGGACCTTAGGAAGGAGTACGTCGCAGCAGAAAGCTTGTGCGAGCGCAGGGCGAGAGGAGATGAAGAGCTTAGTGGCTTCGTATGTGGCGTTAGCGGTCCAGCTGTCCGGACGTGTGATACTGAGAAGGATGTCCCATTGAGGCAATGTAGGCAGAATCTTGAAGGGCTTGGGCAGCTTTCCAGACTTGTAGCGTGAGAGCAGCATGCCGATCTGAGTGTAGACCTCCACTACCTTGGCTGGTAGCTCCACTGCATCGTCCGGGTCGCCGCCACCTTGAATGTCGCGAGGATCGGTAGGCGGAGCGCCTGCTTCATGTGCTGCAATTTTCTCAAGAATAAGATCGGCCAGGTTGGTTCCAGGTCCAGCTGCCTGCGAGTCGTTCTTCGGGTCTAGGAGTGTTGAAGGATCGAATGAAGGGTTGAACTTTTCCCATGCCGCAAGGTCCTCCGGGTCGATCTCAATCTCCTCGACGATCTCGTCGTCTGATCCCCATGCCTCCTCATCATCGTATTCTCCCACTTCCGCGCCACCTTCCTCCTCGTCGTCCTCGCCTTCCAGAGGGAATCTGCTCTCGAAAGCGAATGCCGGGTTGGGCTGTGCTGGTCGGTTGGCCTCCTGTTCGGCCTCGTCTTCTGCGGCAAGATCCTGGCCTAGCTGGAGAATGTTGCGCGAGGCCTTGGAGTTGACGAATCCTTCCTCTTTGTTGGGGACATCCTCGGACTTTCTCTTCTTGTTGGTCTTCTGCTTCAGCTCGATGGGCGCATACTCCTCGCTGAGTGGGTTGTGTCGGCGCTGCTGGGCAGCTGATGGGGTTCGCGACGCTTTAGGCATTTTGTGTGTATGTGTGTGGTGTCCAGGCGAGGTGCGTCGTCAGGTACTTCGCATCAAGGTGTCGCGGACCCTCGGCCAGTCGCAACTAAATTTTGCCCACACTTTCTTTGGCTTCCTTATCGCTCATCAGACCGGGCGGTTATCAGGGTTCGCCCCGGGCCAGCGGCCAGCCGGCAAGGCTCCACGGACTCGGTGCTCGTTTGGTTGCGCGCGTCGCCAAACGTCGCGTTTGCTGGTGAATTGGCGAAATAGTTGAGGCGGTTGCAACAGCTTGAAGAGTGACAAGTTCACTACACTGCGACAATGGAGGACGATGCACCGCAAATAGACGCTCAGCCCTCAGCTGCTGGCAAGCTTGAAACGCAGGCCGCGCCAGAGACCACCACAACAACCACCGCCACCAACGATGCCCCAGTAGCGCACGCAGTCGCATCGCCAGCACCAACTCCTGCGCCAGCGCCTGCGCCTTCACGGCCGGCGTCAAGAACGCCCGTGCCGCCTCCCATCCAGCGTGAACAGCGCGAGAAGAAAGAGACTCTCAAGAAACGCGAGTCTGCTGCTCCCTCCACTGCACAAGCACCCACAAGCAATTCCTCGTCATTGGGCAAGCGCAAGGCACACCAGGTTCATGCCTACCCTTCACCACAACGCTTCAATATCCCGCCGCCTAGGGCCCAGGACTTCGAAGCGCCCAAAGACGATATGATGGCAGAGCACGAGCCCAATCAGTTCTGGGTACCAGGCGAGGAGAGGCAGTTGTACAAGCCCATTGACCTGGCCGAGAACAAACGAGGATACCGATATCAGCGCGCGATCGCCGACCCAGTCTTCACTCACAAGCAATACTACCGCAGCACGAGCCCTGCACCACATGGCTCGCGCTTAAGCTTTGAGGACGCCGATCGCTGGATGCATTTCACTACAAATGCGCTTACGACTAGTAACGAGAAGGGTTGGCGCATGGTGCGAGCGAACGTGTGTGCGCGAGAGGGAACTCTCTACTACGAGGTTAGGGTCCGAAGAGGTGTACCACCTGGAGGTCCCGATCCGGCGGCTGAAGGACCGCAACCATTCGTACGTTTTGGCTGGGCCAGACGTGAAGCTCCACTCGATGCGCCAGTAGGATTCGACGGCTACAGCTATGGCATCACCGACATGCGCTTTGAAACGATGCATCGCTCACGCCCGGGCAAGTTCTTCCAGCCGAAGAAGGGTAAGAACAAGGCCAAAACGATGGGTGCTGGACCGACGCCTATCACACTCGCTCCCGAGGATCAACACGTGAAAGAAGGCGACGTCATTGGTATGGAGATTCAGCTGCCATCTCTCTCTCTGCAACAAAAGATTGTGACCGGTGTCTACAACCCTGCAGTCGATATTGCCGACGGCTTCACAGATTCCAACGACCCACCAGTACCAGGGCCTGATGAGCAAGTACCCGATGTCATTCGCGATCGTATTCCAGTGGCCTACAAGGGCAACTCATACTTCGAAATT
>Ga0265797_10010692_pt1 | contig 11642 bp, 6 predicted proteins | sample P2T30metagenome_FD_192433 | JGI IMG/M metagenome (GOLD analysis project Ga0265797, IMG submission 192433) | Plant litter microbial communities from East Loma Ridge, Irvine, California - P2 T30 | ecosystem: Environmental > Terrestrial > Plant litter > Unclassified | place: USA: California... | reverse complement strand
TCGTCACTTCTTACATCAGCATCATTGGATTCTCGTACACCGGAGAGCGCATCACACGAACCATTCGGGAACTTTACCTACGTGCCATCTTCAGACAGAACATTGCCTTCTTCGATTTCCTCGGATCTGGTGAGATCACCACTCGCATCAGCTCCGATATGAACTTGGTGCAAGATGGCATTGGCCAGAAAATCGGTCTCTTCGTTACCGGAGTGTCCATGTTTGTTTCTGCCATCATCATCGGTTTTATACGATCCTGGAAGCTCTCTCTCATCATGCTTGCGGCAACATTAGCTCTCATTATGATGATGGGTGTCAACGGTACTATGATGAAGAAAGCTCAGACACTCTCCATCGACGAGTACGCCACTGCTGCTTCCCTGGCCGAGGAAGTGCTTTCTTCAGCTCGCAACGTCGCTGCATACGGCACCCAGAAACGACTCGAGGAGAAGTACAAGGCTTTCGTAGACCGCGCTACGAAACTGGACTTCAAGGCCAAGTTCTGGCTTTCTATGATGATTGCTGGCATGATGGGTGTGCTGAACCTCCAGTACGGCCTTGCATTCTGGCAAGGTAAACGATTCCTCGATGATGGGGACCTTGGCGTTTCCAACATCTTGACTGTAGTCATGGCACTTATGATTGCTGGCTTTTCCATTGGACAGAATCTGCCGCACATTCAGGCTTTCGGCGGAGCTACGGCGGCAGCTACGAAGGTTTTCAACACGATCGAACGAAACTCCCCCATCGACCCGGAAACGGATGCAGGCATTGTACCCGATGACTTTGTTGGCAACCTCGAGTTCAGGAACCTCAAGCACGTATACCCATCCCGACCGGACACTGTCGTGTTATCGGACTTCAACCTGGACGTGCCATCAGGCAAGATGATTGCGCTCGTTGGTGCATCTGGATCTGGAAAATCGACCATCGTTGGACTACTGGAACGCTTCTACCTTCCGATGGAAGGCCAAATATTCTTGGACGGAAGAGACATCACTACACTCAATCTACGCTGGTTGAGGCAACACATGGCTATTGTGAGCCAAGAACCCGTTCTGTTCAGCACAACCATCTACGAGAGCATTCTCCACGGCTTGGTCAACACGGAATACGCAGACGTATCGGACGAGAAGAAGATGGAGCTTATCGAGAAGGCTGCCAAGATTGCCAACGCTCACGACTTCATTATGGATCTTCCGGAGAAATACCAAACCAAGGTTGGAGAGCGAGGTGGCTTGTTGTCTGGTGGCCAGAAGCAACGTGTCGCGATTGCTCGTGCTATTGTATCAGACCCGAAGATCCTCCTCTTAGATGAAGCTACTGCAGCTCTCGATACCCGCTCCGAGAGCGCAGTCCAGGAAGCTCTCGACCGCGCGTCACAAGGACGTACGACCATCGTGATCGCCCACCGACTCTCCACGATCAAGAAGGCCGATAACATTGTGGTCATGGCATTGGGCAGAATTGTCGAGCAAGGCACTCATCAAGAGCTCATCAACCGCGGAGCTGTGTACGCAAGTCTAGTACAGGCTCAGGAGCTTACCGCAAAGATCAGCCCCGCCAACAGGATGACGCTTCTCGACGACCCTGAGAGTAAAACGGAAGGCATTGTCGATGAAGAGAAGCTTGCTTTGATGCGCACTGTCACATCTGCTCCTTCAGAATTCATGGCCAAGAAGGATGATAAAGACAAGGAATACGGCACCTGGGAGTTGGTCAAGTTCGCTTGGGAGATGAACAAGGGCGAGCACTCTACCATGACCATCGGATTGGTATTCAGTTTCCTTGCTGGTTGCAACCCTGCCATCCAAGCCATCTTCCTGGGTAACTCCATCAACTCGCTTCTATCTCCTGGAACATCTCTCGGCGGACTCAACGTCAACTTCTGGTGTGGCATGTTCCTCATGCTCGGAATCGTCATCGGCTTCTTCTACTACGTACAGGGTATGACACTGTCGAAAGGATCTGCCAGGCTTGTTGGCAGCGTGCGAACGCGCGCTTTCGGCGCCATGCTTCGTCAAGACATGGAGTTCTTCGATGGTGACACGGTCACTTCCGGTGCGCTGAGCAACTTCCTCTCTTCAGAGGCGAATCGTCTCGCCGGTCTCAGTGGCTCTACTCTTGGAACGATTGTCAGCGCCGCCGCTTCCATCCTTGTTGCCTTCATCGTGGGTTGCTCCTTCGGGTGGAAGCTGGCGCTTGTGTGCTCTGCAACCATTCCCCTTGTCATCGCCTGTGGTTACTTCCGATTCTATGCTCTCACTCGCATGGAGAAACGAACCAAGGAGACATCCGATGCCGCCAGCTTCGCTTGTGAGGCTGCCTCTTCTATTCGTACCGTTGCCTCTCTCTCGCTGGAGAAGCATCTCTTGTCCACCTACCACACCAAGCTTGCAGACCAGGGCAAGGGTTACTTCAAGTTCACGAACGTTTCCGCAGTGCTCTTTGCGACATCCCAGGGTCTCAGCATGTTCATTTTCGCCCTTGTGTTCTGGTACGGAGGACGTCTGTTGTTCAACCAGGAGTACACTGTTTTGCAATTCTTCGTCGTCTACTCCTCCATCATCAACGGTGCTCAGTCGGCCGGTGCCATCTTCTCCTTCGCTCCCGACATGGGCGAGGCCAGGGATGCAGCGAAGCTTCTCAAGTCATTTCTGAACCGCGTTCCTAAGATCGACAACTGGTCGACTGAGGGCAAGAAGATCGACAGGTTGAGCGGCAAGATCGAGCTGCAGGATATCCGTTTCACCTATCCTGGAAGACCGGACCACCGTGTCCTGCGTGGCATTAGTCTTTCAGCTGAACCTGGTCAATTCATCGCCCTTGTCGGCGCATCCGGTTCTGGCAAGTCGACGGTGATGCAACTGCTCGAGAGGTTTTACGACCCGACAAGCGGTGCCGTGCTCGTCGATGACGTGGAGGTCAAGGACTACAACCTTCAAGACTACCGATCGCAATTAGCCATCGTCAGTCAAGAAACAACGCTCTACACTGGCACGATCCGAGAGAACATCCTTGCCGACAAGGAGGAACTGGGCGATGACGCGGTGATACAAGCGTGCAAAGACGCCAACATCTACGACTTCATCACATCGTTACCTGACGGTTTCAACACGCTGGTCGGCGCAAAGGGTGCTCTACTGTCTGGTGGCCAGGTACGTTCTCTAACTCATTCACTTCTCTCAACCCCACTAACATGTCTTCCAGCGCCAACGCATAGCCATCGCCCGCGCCCTCCTCCGCGACCCCAAAGTCCTCCTCCTCGACGAAGCCACATCCGCCCTCGACTCCACCTCCGAACGCGTCGTACAAGCCGCCCTCGACTCCGCCGCACAAGGCCGCACCACAATCGCGATCGCGCATCGCTTGAGCACAATTCAGCACGCCGACGTCATCTATGTCTTTGACCAAGGCAAGATTGTAGAGAAGGGCAGACACGAGGACTTGGTGGCCAAGAAGGGAGTCTACTTTGAGCTGGCGAAGCTGCAGGCTATCGGCGCACCGCAGTAGTTCCAATGAGCGGGAGCTATTTTGCATACACGGCGTTTGGAATTCATGGGACGCTAGAGCATATACTTGTAATCGTTTTCTTAGATCGCTAGGCTGGAACTCTTGTAGATCTTTGGCATATAGAATGCCTGTTTCTTTGCCTTGGGCGGAGTACACTCAATAGATAATATCTCTCCATTACCGCTTTCGTATGTCGTTGTGTTGAATCACCCGGTGGACGGCCCGACGGGATGCTGCCCCACAACCACGTGAACGCGCGTTGCAATGCCACAGGGAACACGCGACTTCCGACGACATTCCATAGCTCCATCTTCTGCTCCTGTGGTTCCGATCGTTATTCCACCAAACATAGGATGCGAGCTGTTTTCAGAGGTTTAGGTTTGCCAAGCAAGGCTCGCCCCCAACGCTGCTTTCAGGCGTCCATGCCTCGACCCAGACCGCCACCAGCGAGTCACGATGGCTCGACTGCCACCTTGCGAGCCTTTGTTTGAGAGCAAGGGACATCCCCACTCACTGACGACCCGTACCGGCACATCGCGACTTCCTGGACGCCAATATGCGCAACCCCAACGGCATTCGCATCCTACTCCTCCTCCTACCGCCCCTTCTCTTCCTCTTCGGCCTCGCCGCCCTGACCAACATCCTCGAGCGCATATCCAAAAACTACTTTAACGACGGTCTCGGTCGCGACATACGCAGCGGCGCGTCCCAGATAACTTTGTCTCGCCCCGGCTCGAACGATACCACCGTGACGGTTGATACCAACAACGCGCCCACGATCACCATACTAGCGTTATGCCTACTAGGATATCTAGTCAGTCTACTCAGCGCGGCGGGAATATGGCAATTGAGAAGGACAGAGGGCACAGCGGGACATGAGAGGATGTGGACGTGGATCATATTCGTTAGCAACATCGTGATGGTTGGTGCTAGTCTGGGTGTCTTTGGATACGTCACGTCTGTTCAGAGTAGCGATAAGAGCTGGCAGGGCTACGAAGACGTTGGCCAAGATGACCAGGAGCACACGAGAGAGACATGGGCATGTCAGATCGACAAATTCTTCCCTGAGGAAGATTGGGCAGGAACGGCATGTGGAACTGCGAAGGCGATGAGGTTCATGGTTATTGCCATGGCTGTCGCTGCGTTGTCGGTCTTTGTCAGTTTGTGGGTTCTTGTACGGGCGAGAGGAGGGGTTAAGTGGGCATTTGGGGGCAAGGGGAGATATGCGGCGTTTGCGAGTGTGTATGAGATGCAGTCGCCTGGTCCGCCGTCGCCTTATACTGGACCGCAGGGACAGCAGTGGGTTCAGCAGCCGGGACAGCAATGGATGGGTCAGCCGACACAACAGCAGTGGGCGCCGCAACCTTACCAGCAGTGGGGTCCGCAACCTGTGCAGCAATGGGGTCCTCAGCTTGTGTCTCAACAGCCTGTTTCTCAGGTGAACAAGTCAGATGCTACTACTGTAGGGCAACGTCCGGTTTTCGGATGAGCTCGCGACGAATTCACGAGGTATCATTCAAAGTCTGCCGATATCTGGAATGCCATTCGCTTCGTTCTCGTTTCCCCGAACACTTGATACTAACAATCCAGGGAGATTCTATGCTTGGTATCTCGGTATCACGGTCAGATGAGGGTTTCGTTCGCCAAAGATGGCTTCACATGTGTCTTTAGGGTCGATTCACTTTCATCAGGAGCCACGAAAAGCGCTTTCACCGCTCACCCTCGTTTGCGAAAATGGCGTATGGCCGATTGCTCTAGTGTGGTTTACGGATACTTCTACACTCTCAGGCCAAACGCCCCAGATACCAGTCGCCAGCCGCCATGACGACGAGCTCTTCCTGCCGTATGACGTTCTCAGCCCTCAGTTCTAGGTCGCTTGACATCGCTCCTGATAAATCGGAAAGTCGTATGGGGAGCCAGAAGAGCAACGATCTCGAGAACTTGAACCACCCGTACAACAAGACCGACAGTAGACCTGCTATGCCCTACACGATAGGCGCCACGTTCACTGCCCACCGTCACGTACCATCTGCGCCTTTCGGTAACGGTTACAACACTCCATGGCCGCCTTTCAAGACAGGCCACTTCAGACTACCGCAGCTCAACTACTGCCTTATCCGACCGCCAATCGAAGGGTGTACACTCCAAGAGTCCTACACGCTTACCATCACCGATATAATACGTACTGGCTCTATATACGCTGCGCAAGTCGTCTTGGTCAACGGAGATGTAGTAGCAAAGATATACGACCCGCTTTACGATGACGAATTCGACATCTTCGATGACAAGCGCGATGTTGTCGTACTATCTGATGGAGATTACTCCCGCGAAGCCGCTGCGTACGATGAATTACGACGAGATCACAAGGCGCAGCGCGTTGTCCCGGAGTACTATGGTAGCTGGACTATTGACGTAGACACGTTGGTGGACGGCCGGATGTACACACGACACGTTCGGCTCATACTCATGGAATATATACCCGGTACTGTTCTGACCGCCATAAAGCCGCTACTGCTCTCTGCACAAACACGCTCAACAATCATGAGAAAAGTCCTAGAAGCTGAATCCCTCATCTTCGCCGCCGGTGTCCTGCACCGCGACATCGCCCCTCGCAACGTCATGCTCGTCTCCCCATCACCCACATCTTCCCTCGACGACCCAGACCTCCGTATCGTCATCATCGACTTCAACGTCTCCAATGTCATTCGGCTCAGCGAACCCCGTCCTGGCGACTCCGACTCCGCATACATACAACAGCGATGGCCGGGCAGGATAATGGGGCCAGTAATGAGGTTCTGGAATGCGATGGGTGATTTTGCGTTCAAGGGGTGGGTTGGTAGTAAGGCGGAGACGACGAATGAGTGGCTGTGGGAGTGTTTTGGGGAGAGGGAGGAGTATGTGCCGCTTGTTAGGGATGCGGGGGATAGGAAGGCTTGTCCTGGGATTGATTGGGGATGCAGATCTGGAGAACGGGGGTAATGCGGACGGAAGTAGAGCTGCTGAGTAGATGGTGAACAGTCCGGACACAGGCGGTGAGGTTTCATGAAATCTTCGTCATATGAGAGTATGTTCAGTATTCCATTATATTCCAATCGTTCGCTCTATAGATATCCCGGGTACCTACATCGCCTCTCATGCACAACTACCAGAAGCCCAGGTGTACCCATAGACACTACATTGTAATTACCGACTATTCCCTGGACTCAATTTCGATTCCGGCGTCTTCAAATGCCTTCAGAAGCCAGCCTAGGAGAACTTTGCGAATGAGACCTGACTCCATGGAGCCAGTTCCTTCGTCGCTCTCCTGTACCCAAGACACTTTTGGTCTAGCGCTGGCTGATGCGGGTTTGCCATTCATCTTAGGCTTGATTGGGTCAAAATCGAACAGTAGTAGATGGTCCCAGTTGAAGAGTGCGACGTGCTTGCATTCTGTGCGGATGGCATAGGCCCGAACTTGCCTGCCGTAGGGTTCTGCGTTATTTTGGAGTAAGGTGCCTGTGCCCTTCTCAGTAAGATGGGCTTCCTTATTCTTGCGGTCTTCTAATGTTGGATTCTCCACAACGATAGCGTCCTCAAAGTCTTTGTAGCGAATGTATTGTCGTCGCTTGAACTCGACGACTGCAATTGTTTCCTTGGAACCGGAGGTTTTGAAGATCAAGTCAGTACGGAGAGCAGATTCCCCAACGTTTTCTTTCTGTTCGTCTTTCTGTGCGTTTTTCTGTGCGTTTTTCTCGACCTGGGTCTGCTCTGAGTGAAGAGTCCATTTGCCAGGAAACATTGCATGAAGCACCTCGGTGATAGGATCAAGCACATATGTCATAGTTGCTAGTACAACTCCAGCCTCATTGTCTTGTTTAATCTCAGGGCGCTTGGCGGAGATGGTCCTTGAACCAAGGATCTGATTCAGCATTGGACGATTTAGAAACTCATCAGCAGTCGTCTCATGCTCCACGATAGGTGTGTAGAACAACATCTCAGGGGGCGGCGTGTTCTTTGTAGTGGCACCAGAAGCTTTCACAGTCTTGACCGTAACCTTAACGTCAAGTTCTAGGACGTATATCTTGCTCTGGAAAGACTCAAGAATTGTCGGCGGTAAGGAGGAATCAGGTGTCATTTTGGCGATTGAGAAAGGCCTGCCGGTGCTGCTTATCGTGATGAAAGAGTTTGGGAGCAAACGATCGGAGTGAAGTGCTTCAGTTCAACGGGGTTGAGGTTTCTATTGGGTTGAGTAGATAACAGTGGGAAGAGCTCAAGGAAATCTGGGCGTGATATGTGAGAATTGCAAATTCATGGGTCCTACGTCCCACCCGCGTGACATCACTTGCCTAGTTAGAGCAGAAGCTGGAAGTGAAATGATGGTAGGTGTGACTGTTTTACTCCGCCAGCGATATAGTGACTGTACAATGGAGTCGCACCAGGCTAAGACTCTCGAAGGAAGTTTCTGTCCCTGATTATGTTCACATTTCCCTACCTAGGTAATCTAGTGAACTCAAAGCCGCGTTCATTGCCCATACACAAAGTCGACGTGAATCAGCCCGCAGACAATTCCGTTCAGATGAGTGATCGCACAACGAAGGCTTAGTCATTGTAGGTACCCAATGTTCTTACTACAAAGAGCACGAAGGCCAGTGAGCACGAGCACGAGTGAATTCCGAGCCACGTGATGGCGCGGTGCGAGAGCTAGCGTGACTTGGCACACTTTGTCCCTACTTCTACCAGTAACCTTGTCCCGCGCACAACTTCACTACACGACACCAGATCTCCGATGGAAGCGCAACTACTCCAGCCGATCAGCGAGGCGCAAGCAAGCGATCGCGCGTGCAGTAATGACCACTGCCCATCGGCTGCTCCCGATGACACCGGATCACCATCACAAAGCGCCGGAGCTGAGCAAAGCGATACCGAGACTAGCGACATCAACTTCGAGGAGACGCCAGTGGTGCCCTACGTTGTAGGTCTGACTCTTACGGGCACAAGACATGCGCCACCTGAGCCTTTCGGCTGGAGATACACCACGGAAAATCCCCCCATGGTGGAGAACTGTGATTCGCTTTCGCAAGCCGAGCTTTGCTGTATGCGACTTCCTCTGGGTGGTCAGACAATTCAAGATGACCAAATCACTCTCACTATAACCGATATCATCAGGGCCGGATTCAACACAGGTGCGCAACTTGTGGTAGTCAACGAAACTATGGTTGCCAAAATCTTCGATCCGCTCTGCTACAGGGATTACGACTACGATATCGGCAGCATCAACGTTGTGTATGATGCAGATGGCGATTATAGTCGCGAAGCTGCCGCCTATGAACAGCTACAGAAGTCATCGGCGGCTAGAGAAGTCACACCTGCTTTCTACGGCACCTGGACTATTCCTGTTGATACCCAGCTCCGCGACGGGGATCAGCTCCAGAAGCACACTCGCCAAGTGCCTCTGGTTCTGATGGAATACGTACGAGGGGATACGATGCGCAATGTCGATGCCCGAGCATTGACGGAGCAGATACGGTCCTGCATTCTCGAGAAGGTCATAGACAACGACATTGTCATATTTCACGCAGGCATCGACAATCCTGATACCAGCCCTCGAAACATCATAATAGCTGGTCTCCAAGCCAATCCAGAAGACAACGTACCAGATGGTATCACCGTCAAAGAGATCGATTTCAACATTGCTACTGTCCGTCGTCACCCGGGATGTCACAACTACCAAATGGTACGTGAGGTCGACGAGGAACGTGCGGTGTGGCTCCCCAAGCTTCAATCGCCAATGATTCGATGGTTCAGCGGCATGGAAGATTTTGCGGGAGATGGCTGGTGCCCTGGTGAAGAAGGAGAACCCGAACTGTGGCTATGGGAACAGTATCATAACGATGAGCGCTATATTCCCGTCATTTGGGACCCGTCCCAACCCGACGCTAGGCCACAGCGCGTAGAGTTCGAAAGCGGTTCCGAGACAAGCGTGGATTCAGGTCTGGGTTTGGACATGGTCATTGTGAAAGGCGACGAAGACGACGGGAAGAGCGTTGTTGAGCTCGATGACCAAAACGCGTCTGCTGTACAGTCGTCATAAGCTTTGCTGGGCGTTAACGGAGTTGTTGTCCTTTTGAGACGTAATTAGATACCTATTGATGGGCATCAGGCCTGGAAAATGTATACTCTCTCTATTGTAGATATATCTCTGGAGTCTTAAGTGCTCAAATGGTCGGTTTGCCCTTCTCTTGGATGCTTACGTGATGAAGTTTTCGCGGCTCTGCATAAATCGATAGTTCACATCAACGTCCCGCAATGACACCCTCCTCATCTCCTCCCTGCCAACTTACACCTACTCGCAGCCTGTCTGGTTGAACTTCATAATCGAGGATGCGTTCGATCCGAAAGCCACAGCGCGATCAATCCATGCATCGATGCTTTCAGCGGCTGGCTGTCGCACCCTGCTCAAGATGTACAGCGTATTCCACTTCTGAGTTTGCACAATTGCCCAATCGACGGCGTAATCTGCGCGTCAACGTTAGCGGTCGTGCACTTCGATTAATGCTCACAACACGACTCACCTTGCACAATGTAGTTCGGTCCTGGGCACTCTGCTGTTGATGGCGTGCCAGGGAAGCTGACAACGAAAGCACCGGCGGTGCCATAGGCAGAGTCTACGGGCGTGGCTGTGCCGACAATGTCGACAGTTCGTGGGCCGACAGTCGCGGTGTTGGTGACGCGCACCGTACCGTTATCCTGCATCAGCTGTCAATCACCGTCCAAAGATTCGCATACACGAAAAAAACGTACGTTAAGTTCGTAATTTGCGCTGACGCAGCGCGCCCCGGCCGTAGGACCGAATGGCGTACCAGCTACCTGATACCAGGTACCGAGATACGCGTTCAGGTTGAACTTGGAATCAGGGACGGGGTAGAAACAGGTTCCGTCATATTGTGCGGCCGCGACATTAGGCGTAGAGCTCGTCTCGTTATAGGAGGCTTGACGAGGGTGAATAAAGCCTGATGCGGCGGAGGAAAGGGCGAGGACAGTACTGGCGACGCGCATTTTGATCAAGCTTACACCTTGTGTCGGAATTAGAGATTATGGTGTATGGTGTAGATGAGGCAGGGATGGTAATAATTTTGCAATGAGGACGTGCCTCCCTCTACTTGACATAAACTGTGGCTGGTGGCACGTCACTCCCAAGCCACTATGAAGTACCACGCTTTCATAAACAGTCCAGACTCGGACACATGTGCACATCGCCGGTATCTCTCCCGGGCCGACAGGAACCATCGTGAATGCGCATCGGTACACACGTGTTGCCAAGCATGCGGACTCTTTTCCTCGGTCGAAATGTGGTAGCGGAGGTGTCCGGCTCTACTTCTCATTACGAGATGTTGCGGCTGTCGGCAACCGCAGCTGTTGTTTAGTAACGAGGTTGGTGTTTTGGGGACAGGGGTGAGCGACCGAGGGCGGGTGATGACGTATGCGCCGACTTGGCATGGAGCCGCATCACCGCCTTCGTCGCCTGTGCTCTTCACTACAATATTTGCTTGGTTTCGCCTATGGAGGGTGCTATAGAAGCCTCCGAAGCTAGGTCCTGTCATCAGATCATGTAAAGGCTTTGCGAGCTCCGTGACATTCCCAGGGCTTGTACAGAAAAGGTCTGTTATTGACCTCCAAACAGCTATCATTGATCTGCCTAGCAACCTATCTATTACAGAAGTCCTTTAGTAGACTGTTAAGCTACGAGAAGAGACCCGAATCAAGACAGCCCACTCCCTGGCTCACCCAAAACGGCATCGCAGGCTTCAAGTAGAAATCCCAAGAACGCCAGGCGCATACCATCTCTTGAAACAGCGGTAACCCGTACTCCTTCAATCCCCAAGACGTTTCCGAACCTCAAAAGAACGAGGTTGTCGTAATCGCAAAGAGCAACGTATGAGCATTTGTAGGCCTTTGGCTCGTCCACCCACTGCCGATCGATCGTGTCACCTTCAGCTATGCCATCCAGTGTGTTTGGACATACCCACTTGATAGTCATGAGCAATCTCGGTTGGTGTGTCCCCATGAACTTCTCATAATAGAGTGTTACCCGACTGTAGCCCACCCACCCATTGAGTTGCACGAGTTGAGTAGGATATTTCATCACGATG
>Ga0265797_10010691_pt1 | contig 11643 bp, 10 predicted proteins | sample P2T30metagenome_FD_192433 | JGI IMG/M metagenome (GOLD analysis project Ga0265797, IMG submission 192433) | Plant litter microbial communities from East Loma Ridge, Irvine, California - P2 T30 | ecosystem: Environmental > Terrestrial > Plant litter > Unclassified | place: USA: California... | reverse complement strand
CCGGCGCCCGAGCGCCCCGGTTTGCAGGTCCTGCACTGGTGGACCTCGCCTAGCGAGCGCAAGGCCGCCGACCTGCTGGCAAGCACCCTGGCCGGCGAGGGCATCACCTGGCAGGATGCCGCCATTACCGGCGGCGCCGGCCTTGGCGCCGGCAAGGTCCTCAAGGGCAGGGTGCTGGCCGGCGACGCCCCCGAAGTCACCCAGCTGATCGGCCCCTCGATCGCCGAGTGGGCCGACCTGGGCCTGCTGCTCGAACTCGACAACGTGGCCGACGCCGGCGACTGGCGCGGCTTCCTGTTCCCGACCATCGGGCAACTGGTGGTCCACCGGCGCCATGTGGTAGCGGCGCCGCTCGGCATCCATCGCGTCAATACGCTGTACTACAACCGGCCACTGTTCGCGCGCCTGGGTCTTGCGCCTCCGGTTACCTGGCGCCAGTTCGAGGAGGCCGCGCGCCGCCTGCGCGCGGCCGGCGTGGCGCCGCTGGCCCAGAGCAGCGAGGCCTGGCAGGTGGCGGCGCTGTTCGAGAACCTGGTGCTGGCCGCGAGCGGGCCAGCCTTCTACCGCGAACTTTTCGTGCAGCGCAGCCCCGCTGCCGCTGCCGACCGCCGCACCCACGAAGCCTTGCTGCGCCTGCGCACCATCAAGGGCTGGCTGGGCAATGAACTCGACGAGCGGCCCTGGCCCGAGGAAGTGCGCCGCTTCGCGCGCGGCCAGGCCGGCATGATGATCATGGGCGACTGGGCCAAGGCCGAACTGGCCACCCACCGCGCGCTACCCGACCGCGACTTCGGCTGCGCGGCAGCGCCCGACACTGCCGGCTACCACCTGTACAGTGTCGACACCCTGGCCATGTTCGCCGGCGACTACCGCCAGATGGCGGACCAGGAAAGGATGGCGCGGCTCCTGGTGACCCCAGGCGTGCAGGCCGGCTTCAATGCGCTCAAGGGCGGCGTGCCGGTGCGGCGCGACGCCGATCCGGCCGCGATGGACAGCTGCGCGCGCCAGTCATGGACCGTGTTCGCCAAAGGCGCCGCGGTGCAGGCGCCCAGCCTGGTGCACCGCATGGCGCTCGATGAAGCCAGCCGCGACGCCATCATCGCCGAAGTACACCGTTTTTTCCTGGACGAGCGTGTCACCCCAGGCCAGGCCCAGCGCCGCCTCGGCGCGCTGTTCAGGCTATTCAACTTGAAACCTCTTGGAGTAGCAGGTGCGCAAGATACTGATCGTGGACGATGACCAGAAGACCCGGGAACTGCTCAAGACCTACCTGGAGAAGAACCAGTACGAGGTGATCCTGTCGCACGACGGCGACAGCTTCCTGGCCGCGCTGCAGGCCCAGGCCGATACCTTGTCGCTGGTGATCCTGGATGTGATGCTGCCCGATACCGACGGCTTCGTGCTGTGCCGCCAGGTGCGCCAGCGCTCGAACGTGCCGATCATCATGCTCACCGCCAGTTCGGACGAGACCGACCGCATCGTCGGCCTCGAGCTGGGCGCCGACGACTACATCGCCAAGCCGTACAGTCCGCGCGAACTGCTGGCGCGCATCAAGGCGATCCTGCGCCGCTCGGCACAAGACACGCCCACCGCGCGCTACTACCGCTTTGTCGGCTTCACTTTGGACCTGACCGAGCGCAAGGTGCTCGATCCCGACGGCGAACAGGTGGCGCTGACCGGCATGGACTTCCAGCTGCTGAAGTATTTCGTCGAGCACCCCGGCATCGTCCTCGACCGCAGCCTGCTGTGCGAAGAGACGCGCGGGCGCGATGCCGGCCCGATGGACCGTTCGCTCGACGTCCAGATCAGCCGCCTGCGCCTGCGCTTGCACGACGACGGCAAGCAGCCGGCCCTGATCAAGACCGTGCGCGGCGCGGGCTATGTGTTCTCGGCCGATGTCAGCGCCTCGGGTGGCTAGCCGTATGCAGGGCCGCTGGCGGCGCCTGATGCCGGCATCGCTCCTGGGGCGCCTGATGCTGGTGATGGCGGCCGGCCTGCTGGTGACGCAAGTGGCGGCCAGCGCGATCTGGGCCAGCCAGCTGCGCTATAAATCGCAGGTGGAGGCGCAGTCATCGGCCCGCTATGTGGCGCACAGCGCGGCCGGCGCGATCCGGTTTTTTCGCAGCCTTCCACCGGCCTACCGCGCGCTCATCATCCAGCAACTGCGCGAAATGGGCGGCACCCGCTTCTTCGTCAACCTGAACCACGCCTATGTTCCAGTCACGCAGATCGCAGCGCACCCGCTGGCCGACCAGGTGATCGCCACCGTCGCCGCCACGCTCAAGGCCGACCTGCCGAATTCGCCCGGCTTCCAGCAGGCCTTCGCCTGGCCCGACCGGCTGGTGGTGGCCGAACACGATGTGCGGCTGGAAGACCTGCCCAACGCCTGGGTCCAGCACGTGCTGCTGCTGCAGCCCGACCCGGCGCCGATCCTGGTGATCCAGACCGAGATCGAGCCGGGCAACTGGCTGTATATGGCGGCCCTGATGCCCAATCCTTACTTCTTGAGCGGTAACGATCCGTTCAGCTGGGATCGATTGATGCCACAGGCGCTGTCGCTGGCCATGGTGCTGATCCTGTGCCTGCTGGTGGTGCGCACGATCACGCGGCCGCTGGCGGCGCTATCCGATGCCGCGGCCGCGGTCGGCCAGGGCCACGACGACGCCCATCCGCCGCTCCCCGAGACCGGCAGCCGCGAGTTCGTCAATACCGCACGGGCGTTTGGCGCCATGCGCGAACGCATCGGCCGCTATATCGAAGACCGCGAACGCCTGTTCATCTCGATCTCGCACGACCTGCGCACCCCAATCACGCGCCTGAAACTGCGTGCCGAGCTGCTCGACGACGAGGCGCTGCGCGGGGAGTTCGAGGAAGACCTGGATGAACTGGACATGATGGTCAAGGGCGCCCTGCAATGCGTGAAGGACAGCGATATCCACGAGAACCCGGCCGAGATCCGGCTTGATGCGCTGCTCGGGCGCATGGTCAAGAGCGCCCAACTGGCCGGCCAGGAAGTGGCCTGCCAGGCGTCCGGCATTTCGGTGCGCGGCAAGCCGCTGGCGCTCAAGCGCGCGCTCGGCAACCTGCTCGACAATGCCCTGTACTACGGCGGGCGCGCCGAGATCGCGGTACGCAAGGAAGCGGGCAGCGTCACGATCGCCGTGCGTGACCATGGTCCGGGCGTGCCCGAGGATGCGCTGGCCAGCCTGTTCGATCCCTATGTGCGGCTGGCCCACGGCCGCGACAGCAACGACGGCGGCATGGGCCTGGGGCTGGGGATCGCGCGCGGGATCGTCGAGGCGCATGGCGGCCAGCTGGAACTGTCAAACCATCCGGACGGCGGACTGGTCGCACTGGTGCGCTTGCCCGCACCAATCCTGGCCAACGCCGACTGACCGCGCGGGCTAGAAGATCTCCGGCACGATGATCTCGGGCGGTACCGGCCGCCTTACGTAATCGTCGTGATATTCGCGCTCTGGCAGTTCGATGGTCGGCCGGTCGACTTCGACATACGGCATCTGCTGCAGCAGGTGGTGGATGCAATTGAGGCGCGCGCGTTTCTTGTCCACCCCTTGCACCACCCACCAGCGCGCTTCGGGAATATGGGTCCGCTCGAGCATGACCTCTTTGGCGCGCGTGTATTCTTCCCAGCGGCGGCGCGATTCCAGGTCCATCGGGCTCAGTTTCCACTGCTTGAGCGGATCGTGGATGCGGCTCAGGAAGCGTGCATTCTGTTCTTCGTCCGAGATCGAGAACCAGTACTTGATCAGCTGGATGCCCGAGCGCACCAGCATGCGTTCGAACTCGGGCACGGTCTGGAAGAATTCGTCGTACTGGTCGTCGGTGCAAAAGCCCATCACCCGTTCGACGCCGGCGCGGTTGTACCAGCTGCGGTCGAACAGCACGATCTCGCCCGCCGCCGGCAGGTGCGACACATAGCGCTGGAAATACCATTGGGTGCGCTCGCGGTCGTTCGGCGCCGGCAGCGCGGCCACCCGGCAAACGCGCGGATTGAGGCGCTGGGCGATGCGCTTGATGACGCCGCCCTTGCCGGCGGCGTCGCGGCCTTCGAACAGGATCACGACCTTGTGGCCGGTATGCACGACCCAGTCCTGCAGCTTGACCAGCTCGGCCTGCAGGCGGAACAGTTCATGGAAATACTGGCGCCGCGCTTCCTTCTCGTCCTCGCTGCGGGTGGGCGAGGGCAACAGGGTCTCGGGATCGAGGTCGCGGTCGTCGAGTTCGAGCTCGAGTTCCTCGTCATAGCTGTCGGTGAGGTCGCGTTGCACGCGCTGGGTCAGGTCGGTGGTGTGGACGGCAGGCATGGCGGCCTCCTTTGCTAACAGGTGAAAGACGGCGAACAGTCTCGTCAGTCTAGCGCCGTTGCATGTCATCGGCGTGACAGCACTCAGGATACGGGGGGCCAGATTTGGTGTGACATTGCGTCGCGCGCCAGGACTGAGCCGGGCGGAGAATCCGGCACATGCTATACTGGCAGCGTTCCGACTCCTGCTCTGTATATGCGACGATTGTTCGTCATCTGCCTGACCCTGCTGCTCCCCCTGAACATGTTTGCCCTGGCCATGGCCGCATCCGCGATGCAGCCGGTCGCAGCGACGGAACACGTCACACCTTCCCCAGTCCTGATCCACACCGCGGCGCTCGAGACCGATGCCGCCGTACCGCTGTTTGCCGACGCCTACCTTGGCGGCGGCTACGATTGCCAGTCCGGCTGCGAGATCGATCCCGATGAACCGCCGGCCGGCGCCGATGTCCACGATTCCGTGTACCAAGACCTCGGCCTGGCGATCGGCGGCGCGCCGGGAGGCGCGGTCGCGCCCCCGGCCCCGCCACGTCCCTCCCATTCCTCGTTACCACCGCTAAAGCCGCCGCGCCTGGCCTGAGGGCCTGCTCTTGCCGCTTCCGCGGCTTTTCTGGTCGATCACGCTTGTTCGCATTGCTGCCACCGTGCGCAGCCATGCCGGCGATCGGCCGCGACAAACTTTTAGCAAAATAACGAGGTAACACCATGGAATGGCTATTCGACCCGGCAATCTGGGCGGGTCTGCTCACACTCGTTGTCCTGGAAATCGTCCTGGGCATCGACAACCTGATTTTTATTGCGATCCTGGCCGATAAACTGCCGCCGCACCAGCGCGACAAGGCGCGCCTGATCGGCCTGACCCTGGCGATGCTGATGCGCCTGGGCCTGTTGACCATCGTCTCCTGGCTGGTCACGCTCACCACGCCGCTGTTCGCGCTGGGGCCGTGGTCGCCCTCGGGGCGCGACCTGATCCTGCTGCTGGGCGGCGTATTCCTGCTGTTCAAGGCGACCGTCGAGCTGCACGAACGGCTCGAAGGCATCACCCATGTACAGACCCAGTCGAAGGTGTATGCCAGCTTTGGCGCCGTGATCGTGCAGATCGTGGTGCTCGATGCCGTGTTCTCGCTCGACGCCGTGATCACCGCGGTCGGCATGGTCGACCAGCTGGGCGTGATGATGGCGGCCGTGATCATCTCGATCGGCGTCATGATCGTCGCTTCCAAGCCGCTGACCCGCTTCGTGAACGCGCATCCGACCGTGGTCGTGCTGTGCCTCTCGTTCCTGTTGATGATCGGCCTGTCGCTGGTGGCCGAGGGCCTGGGCTTCCATATCCCGAAAGGCTATCTGTATGCCGCCATCGGCTTCTCGATCCTGATCGAGGCGCTGAACCAGTTCGCGCGCCGTAACTTCCTCAAGAACGAGGCGCGCGTGCCTCTGCGCGACCGCACCGCCGACACCGTGCTGCGCCTGATGGGCGGCAAACGCCGCCAGGATGCCGAGCTTGATGCCGCGGATGCCGAGCAAGAAGAAGCGCAAGCCTTCGGCGTCGAGGAGCGCAATATGGTCAGCGGCGTGCTGACCCTGGCCGACCGTTCGATCCGCTCGATCATGACGCCGCGCTCGGAGATGTCCTGGGTCAACCTGGAAGACGACAGCGCCGACATCCTGCGCCAGTTGCAGGAGTCGCCGCACAGCCTGATGCCGGTGGGCCGCGGCCAGCTCGACAACCTGGTCGGCATCGCCCGTACCAAGGACCTGATCAGCCAACTGGTGCTGCAGGCGCGTATCGACGACGCGGTGGTCGACGCCAATGGCGCGATCCGTACGCCGATCCTGCTGCCCGACACGGTCGGCGTGCTCAAGGCGATGGACACGCTCAAGCGTGCGCATGGCCAGCTGGTGCTGGTGACCGACGAATTCGGCATCGTCCAGGGCCTGTTGACACCGGTCGACATCCTGGAAGCGATCGCCGGCGAGTTTCCTGACGAGGACGAGCAACTGGCGATCCAGCCCAAGGGCCCGGACGAATGGGAAGTCGACGGCGCAGCCGACCTGCACCAGCTCGAGCAGGTGCTCGAGACCGAGGGCCTGGTGAGCATCGACGACGAGTACACCTCGCTGGCCGGCTTCCTGCTGGCGCGCTTCGAGAGCATGCCCGAGCCGGGCCAGGAGATTGCCATCGACGGCCTGCGCTACCGCATCCTGGCGGTCGAGGAGCGCCGTATCGCCAAAGTACTGGTGCAGCGCATCGCGCCGGATACGGACGAACAGGTGGCCTGACCCCCAACTTTTACTGACATTGAACGGATTAGGACATCATGAAACGTACCTTACTCTTTATCGCGACCAACCTGGGCATCATGCTGGTGCTGGGCATCACGGCTAGCCTGCTGGGCGTGAACCGCTTCCTGACCTCGAACGGCCTGGACCTGCCCAAGCTGCTGATGTTCGCCGGCCTGATGGGCTTTGGCGGCGCGTTTATTTCGCTGCTGCTGTCCAAGCCGATTGCCAAATGGTCGACCAAGGCCCGTGTCATCACCCAGCCGTCCAATTCGACCGAGCAGTGGTTGCTCGATACGGTGGCCGGCCAGGCCCAGCGCGCCGGCATCGGCATGCCCGAAGTCGCCATCTACGACGGCGAGCCGAATGCCTTCGCCACCGGCGCGACCAAGAACTCGTCGCTGGTCGCGGTGTCGACCGGCCTGCTGCAATCGATGACCGAGCAGGAAGTCGAAGCCGTACTGGCTCACGAGGTGGCCCACATCGCCAACGGCGACATGGTGACGCTGACCCTGATCCAGGGCGTGGTCAATACCTTCGTGATCTTCCTGGCGCGCATCGTCGGTTATTTCGTGGACGGCATGCTGCGCAAGAATGACCAGGAAAACTCCGGGCCCGGCATCGGCTATATGGTCACCGTGATCGTGTGCGAGATCGTGTTCGGCCTGCTCGCCAGCATCATCGTGGCCTGGTTCTCGCGCCAGCGCGAGTTCCGCGCCGACCGCGGCGCCGCCACTATCATGGGCCAGCCGCAGCCGATGATCGCCGCGCTGCGCCGCCTGGGCGGCATGGCCGAAGGCGAGCTGCCGAAGAATATGAGCGCGTTCGGCATCTCGGGCAAGGGCGGCGCGATGGCGCTGTTCTCGAGCCATCCGCCGATCGAGGAACGCATTGCCGCCCTGCAGGGCCGCTGATCAGCAGGGGCAGGGCGAGTCGCCCGGGCGGTAGCCGAAGGATTCGACCGGCACGATGGTGGTGGCGTGGTGCAGCGGCACCCGCATGTCGATGATCGGCATCAGCATGCGTGAGTGCACCCGCGGGCACTCGCTGGCGCCCTCGGTGCCGCAGATGCGGACCTGGACCAGTCGGATGCAGTTGGCGGCGTTGGGGTTGGCCATACAGATCTGGCGGTTACGCGCGGCGGAGTCGGGCAGGGCGGCAGTGGCGATCGGCGTCATCGTGAGCGCTTTGCTGACGGGGTCGCGGGTCAAGGCCAGGTAGGATAGCTGCAGGTGGGCGTCGGTGACGGGGGGGGCCAGCGCCAGTTGCCCCGGGCCGGTGCGGAAGATCGCCGCCTGCCGCAGGCGATCGATTGCGGCGCCGTCGGTGGGGTAGACATGGGCAGCGCTTGACGCCGCGCGGCGCGTCACTTCCTGTAGCGTGTTGTACACGTACAGCATGCGCAGTACTTCAATGGTGCCGAACACGATCGTGAAGAAGATGATCGCCACCAGCGCGAATTCGATGGCGGCGACGCCGCGCTGGCGGCGCGGCGAGCGCTTACCGGCCCACATATGGCACCTCGACAGTGATCTCGAACCGCTTTCCCCAGGGGCCGAGGTAGGTATTAAAGATCGGATCGTGCATATTAAACGTGATAAATACCCTGATGGTCGAGGGCACTGCGCCACTCCTGAGTCCACACGTCGCCGTGTCGCATAGCACTTCGGCATCAGGGTAGTCCTCGCCCGGCGCCAGCTCAAGCAGCTCGCGGCGTGCGATCTCGACCGCGACCTCCCTGGCGCTGGTGGCGAGGGAACGCGATTGCATCTCGCTGACCGATACCGTGGACATGTAGCGCGCCGCGTCCTGGGCTGCCTTGTGGGCTATGGTGTAGTGCCACATATAGCGCGCATGCAGGATGAACGGGGCCAGAGCGAGGATCAGGAACGGCGTGATGATCGCGAATTCGACCGCGGCGGCGCCGCGCTGCCAGCGATGGGTGGGCGCCTTGCGCCGGAGGATACGCAGGATCATGGATAGAGCTCCACCGGGCCAGGGATAGACTGTTCGCCCGCCACGCCGGCGAATTCGGCGACCAGCGTGTCGCCGGTTGCGGGCACTGTCATGAAGAACTTGCCGACACCGACCACCGTGGCCGGCACATTCGATCCGGCCGGTACGTTGCCGGCGCAGGACAGTAGCGGCAGGTACAGGACGCGGCGGTGCAGGGTGGCGAAGTCCCTGCGGTCGGTTTGCGGCGAAGCGATCGTGTTGGGATTGGTAATATTTTGCGGAAGGTAGGGGCTACCCTGGCCCGACCACGGATACCTGGCGGCGCTGACGCCGGCCCGGTACAGCGTGGGCCAGTTGGCGGCCTCGAAGGTCCCGTAGCCGGTGGCTGGTTCCGGCGATCCCGGAATATAGTCCGAGAACTTGGCGGCCCTGGCATACGACCATAGCGGACCATACGAGCCGCCATTCAGGCCGGCCAGGCCGCTGCCGGGTGGCGGGACGTCGGCCACGGTTTCGAGCCAGCCGCGCTCGGTCGTGCTCCTGGCGGCCGGATTGCCGGTGGCCTGCGACATCCAGGGCACGCCGCCCGCTACATCATAGGCAAAGGGACGGATATTCGTGTCCGGCGGCGCGCCGGCGGGAAAGCAGCGGTTGCCGGCGTAATCGTCGAAGCGTGAATTGAGTTGGGTGGCCAGCGCCGCCAGCGGCTGCGCGGCCGGCAGCGACGACACCCGGATTGGTCCACCCGTCACGCGCGGCATCCACATGGCGCCGACGCACACGAAGGGCCCCATGATCCCGGTGTTGAACGAGGTACTGGCCATGCCCGGCGGGATGACGGGATTGACCATGTAGCGCGCCGGCGCCGTGCCCCGGGGGTTGAGCTGCATCAGGTCGTAGCTGACGCCGCGCCGGAATCCATACTCCACCAGTTCGCCACTGGCCAGGCCGCTAGGGCGCTCGCTGGCGCGCGTCTCGGACATGGCGCATACCGCCAGCGGCGCCACCTTGATGCCCGCGCGGCCGGCGATGGCGCTGTCGCTCACCGGGATGTTGCGCAGGCCCTCGGACAGGATCGGCATGAAGAGCGTGGTGACGCTGGCGCGGTCGAGGCCGAGCTGGGCGGTATCGACCTTGGCATAGTAATAGCCGGAAGCATCCCCGATGCCCTGACCGACCCAGCTGCCGCCCCGATCCGGCGTGGTGCCGAAGGTGAGGGCGGCGTCGTTCCATACGACCGATTCGCCGTAGCCCACCACAAAGCGCTGCGCCGCTTCGCGCGCCTTGGCGCGCGCGGCCACAAGCCCATCGCTTTTGCCATTGAGTTCGCGGGCGGCGGCCAGCGCGGCCGTCTTGGCCATGCCGCTCAGCTCGATCTTGCGGTTGTAGACCTGGCCCATGTCCACGGCCAGGCCGCCGAAGACGATCACCAGGATCAGCAGAGGTATGGACATGATGGCGAACGCCCCCTGCTGGGCGCTCATGCGGGAATGGCGTTGCCGTGGAAAATCTCGACCCGATCCCATTTCGTTTCCTCATCGATCCTTGGTCACTGTGACAAGAACAAACCGGTCCAGGGTCGATTCTATCCAGTGGGGATCAACGGCCATTGATCTTAGGCAGTTGCCCGGAAATGAGTGAGCGAAAGGCTCAGGTCATGGCGCGCCAGGGACGCCAGGAATCCCGGCGCGAATGGCGCGCGAGTAATCCTGCCCATCGGCGTCGGACTTGCGGGCGCGCGCATTGATGTGACCGCGTTCGCGCAGCACCGGATAGGGCAGGCCCGGGGCGAGCGCCCCGTGATCATACGCATATTCGGCGAAATGGCCGGACGCCAGCAGCCGGTAATCGAGCGGCAGGTCGGGATCGATGTGGCGCGCCAGCTCGAACAGGATGGTGGTGCAGTTGCTGCTCAAGGTGTTGTAGAACTCGGGCTCGGTGCGCAGCTGCTCGGCCCGGCGCAAGTATTCGAGCAGCACGGCGCGCAGCTGTTCTGGCGTCGCCTGCAGCCGGTACAGGTAGACCTGTTCGCCGCGCGCATTGCTGCGGGTGCGGATCAGGTCGCGCTCGTCGGCCGCGACGATCACCTGCTCGAACTTGCGAAAGAAGCCGCCGATTGCCGAGAAGGTCTCATCGCGTTCCTTGCGGATCTCGAGCGAGAACACCAGTTGGCGCCCGTCGCCGAAGCCGAACGACACCAGGGTGTGGGCGATATGCGGCCCCATCCAGTAGGACAGGACCAGGTCGGCCGATGCGAGCTGCGCCAGGTCGTAGTAGCGGGTTTCCCAGCGTGGCGTGTAGTCGGTCTCGGTGCGCCACTCGAAGGCGCGCACATTGCGCAGTTCCAGATGGTCGCCCTCGACCGTCGATTCGAGCATGCGCGCCACGTCGTCGGCCCAAGGCCGGTGATGCGAGGGCGTCAAGGTGTGCCACCAGGCCAGCATGCACAGAGCCGCCAGCACGCCGGCAAGCAATGTCTTGCGCTCGTGACGCGCGCCGGATCGGCGCATCAGCAGCAGCGCCACGGCGAGACCGAGCACTGACCACGCCGCGCCGATCACCACGGCGGGCGCCGGCGCCAGCTGGTACCACAGCGCCAGCGCGCCCCACGCGGTCGCCGCCACGACGCCCAGCGCCAGCACGATGCGGGCGGGCCGGCGCCAGTTCACTGCGCCGGCTCCGGCGCCTGCTCGGGCAGGAACCAGTTCAGCAGCAGCGCGCACAGGCCGCCGGTGGCGACGCCCGATTCGAGCACATTGCGCACCGCATGCGGCATATGGGCCAGGAACTCGGGCACCTGTGACACGCCCAGGCCCAGCGCCAGCGACACCGCGATCACCAGCAGCGCGCGGCGGTCGAGATTGACGCTGGCCAGGATATTGATGCCGGCCGCCGCGACCGCGCCGAACATGACCATGGCGGCGCCGCCCAGCACCGGTTCGGGCACTGCCTGGATCACGCCGGCGACGCTCGGAAACAGGCCCAGGATCACCAGGAACAGGGCGATCCACATGCCGACGTGGCGGCTGGCGATGCCGGTCAACTGGATCACGCCGTTGTTCTGGGCGAATATCGAACTGGGG
>Ga0265797_10010689_pt1 | contig 11644 bp, 7 predicted proteins | sample P2T30metagenome_FD_192433 | JGI IMG/M metagenome (GOLD analysis project Ga0265797, IMG submission 192433) | Plant litter microbial communities from East Loma Ridge, Irvine, California - P2 T30 | ecosystem: Environmental > Terrestrial > Plant litter > Unclassified | place: USA: California... | reverse complement strand
ATTGTCCTCGTCGTCCTCGCCGTCCTTGCCATCGCCCTTCACCTTAGCCAGAAGATCGTCTATGTGCAGCAACGCCAGCTTAGGGTGATCGCCGAACGAGTCGCGATAGCCCTCATGCTCCAGCAGAATAAGCGCATGGTGTCTGCGGACGAGGTTCAGAGCGCTGAGCAGAGCAACATCCATGGAACCCTCGACAACGCCGATCATGTGGACAATGGTGTCAACGTCAGTCATGTCGAAAGCAACATCCAGAAAGCTGCCGAAGGCCTTCTTGCCCAGGTCCGGTTCAAGGAAGTTCTCAGCGGCCACGGCCAGGTTGGCCCAGAAGCCCCATGAGAGATCACCCGCCTTTGGGAGTGGGAAGCCGTAGATCGTTCGGACAAGCACCCTGACCACGTCGACAGGTTCCTTCAAGCTTATGGTAGACTTCGGCTTCTGGTCGCGCAAACGTGGTCAGCGTGATCGTAACCAAAGCGTGACGGGCAGATATACTTACTCCACGAGGAGTTGCAGGTGCACAGAGGCGCTGGAAGTGCTCGTTGCTCGTACAGAGGACTGACTTGTGGGCGAGGATCGTTGTGTCATCAAGCAGCCTCAGCGTCAAGTCCGGATAGGACTCTTCGTTGTTGTACCAACTGCACAGCGCAGTCAGCACTACTTGCTTGCAATGGGCAATGTACCAAAACTCACCCCGTAATGTCGAACACACGGTTGTTTGTGGCGGACGATGCCATTTTACCTCAAAGGCTGTCGCTCTACGTTTGTAGTTGATTCTGCACGATTAGAGAGGGTGGAGGATGGTGGCTAGAGAGAGATATGCTGCTGTATGTTGGTGTGACAAACGAAACAGGGGCAAGTCAAGTCGACAGATGTGTTCGCAAGGCGGTGTCATGTGACACCAGGCATGTCTGGATCAAGTGAGCTTTCAAGCTCCAAGCCTCACTTGCAGGATATCGAAATATACACAGCTTGTGAACTTCTTTTCCATTTCCTGTCAACTCGAGAGCTTGCTCTGCACGCGCACTGACGACTCTGCGCCGTCAGTATAGGTATCAAAAGAATAGTCATCCGCCAAAATAAAGGGAAAAAAAGAATGAACGATAAAAGCCTGCAGCTCTCCGCTATACACACGCCACCTCTCAACCCTCGATGCTGACCCCGACCGTTTGCCCTCCATCAACCCTTCGTAGGAAATCGCGCACTCGTACAACATCGCCTTCGCCTTCGACGCCAGCTGTGCTCTCGCTCTCGATAGCGGCTAGCAGATTGGGCAGTGCTTCTTCGACCTTGTCGTCGTCTACGCCGGTGCATAAGCTGACGACACGCCGGTACTGGTCTTCGAGCTCGTTGCTCCGCCCTCGGAGCTCGTTTGCGTGGTCTTTGAGTTGTTGGTTGTTCGTGCTGTACGCATGTAGTCGTGTCCGGAGTTCCGACGGAACTGGCAAAGCAGATGTGAAAAGTGAGCGTTGTTCGGGAGTGATATCGTCGTCAGATGCGGGTATGTTTGGAAGAATGGCGGCGAGATCTTCAGGCACAAGAGCACTGTCGGCAGCGCCGAGCTCGAGGGGACCGCTTTGGGTCTCTTCTTGGGCCGCGGGCGACATAGCGGCCCGCTTTTCTTGCAAGATGCGTCGGAGGTTTGCGAGTTTGGCTTGCTTTTCGCCTCTAGATTTGATACGCGCCTGCGCCTCCTGGAAGCGTTCTAGCTCGGCTTTCTGCAGTGCACTAAAGTCGCGTATTTGCTCGTTCAGGCGGTCGATTTGTTCCGTGCGCTGGCGAAGCAGATCTTTATGCGAAGTGAGATTCTGAGTGAGCATGGAAGTCAAGGCTGTGATAAAGTCAGTAATTTGATCAATCAGGTGACGAACGGTTGAGAGATACGCACAGGAGATGACGTCTTGGCTCAGGTCTTCTACCTGGCTTGACGATGCTTGAGTTTCTTCTACCTCGGCTTCGGGTTGTGAAGCAGGGGCTTGTTGAGTACTCTGTTGCGACGCAAAGCCGTTGGAAAGAAGACCTTCGCCTGATTCTGTGCCGACACCAAAGTCTTTTGCACTGACGCCTTTGTTGTTGGCGAGACCAGGATCTGCATGAATCTCGAGCAATTGCTGGATGATACTTCGATTTCCAATGCGAGCTACCAGATTCAGGGCAGTATTACCAGCCTTGTCCTTGGCATTCACGATGTGGGAGAGGAATCGCACCAGGCTGACCGCACCCTTCGAGCCATTGAGTGTCGGTGTGTCATGCGAGTCCTGACTCAGATCTTCACCGCTCGCTTGTTGTGATGCTAGGCTAGCGACAGCTGCGGCGGTTGATGTTGCGGAAGCGTTGTTGGAAGAGCCTGGCTGTGTTCCCACTCGGACCAGGAATTCCAGTAGGGCCTCGAGATAATACTTGCTGCTTGGTGCCCTGCCTTTGATGCCAGATGACACGGCGATGTGGTGTAGAACAGTACGGCCTTGGATATCCCGCACCTCGATCAGTGGACTCAACAGCTCAAGCAGTTCCGGGAAGCATGAATGTTCCCAGCAGTTGTTAACGATAACCGCAGAGATGAGAGGGCTCTGACCAGCGGCGTTTCCACGCCAAATGTTTGCACCTTTCCACAAAAGAAGCTTTAGTAAAGACACCTTGGCCAAGGTAGCAGCCCAGTGGAGCGCACTGTTAGATGAGTGATCCAGGGGCATGTTGAAGTCTTCGCCTGATAATTGTAGAATGGCAGGGTGTGTGCTGTAATCCGTCCGGCCGGACTCCGCGAAAAGATCCAGAATCAGATTGAGCTTCTCACTTTGTTCGTCGGTATTTGGTGGTGGCAGAGGAGGAAGGGCTGTGTCGCTTCCAGCATTGGCGAACTCTTGAGACAGTGAGTTCTCGTACAGGAAACTCTCACTGGGCTCAGTTGGCGTAGCAGATCGCATTGAAGTGTCATGTGGTAAGCTTGGGGGACCCATCCCCTCGTTGCTGTTCATACGCTTCCGCTTTCTAGGTGGCTCATTGCTTCCGTTGGGTTGCGTGCCATATCCAGAGTCGAATCTGCTCTCGGTGTCGAAGCTGTTCTGTGAAGCCATGCTTTGCTGGCTGCCTCCAGGGAAGATTTCGTGCTGTGAATGGTGCCTGGAAGGTTGTCTCTGTACATTGCCAGACCGTGGCACAGGCGAATTTAGCCTTGCAGCTTTGTTCATTGCTGCCAGTGCGACAGAGGTGGATGGCGATATGTTGGAGAAGAAAGTCCCGTTCGTTGAAGGTCCACGGCTTGGTCCGCTGTCCAGATGGTTGTAGAAGCGCTTCCTGTTCGCAGCCATGGCCTGTTCTTTCGTCGGAGTATCCTGTCCTTGACCACCAGAACCATCTGCCGACACATCGTAGTCGAGCAGAGGCCTGAGCATCTCCTCGACGCCATACTGCCGACAGAATTCTCTTCCTCGTTTGTAGCTGATCCACGTTCCTTGGTATTTGCCGTAGCCGCCCTGGACCTTCTCGTGCTCGCCAACGAGGATCTCTTTCTCTAGCACCTTAGTGCGCTTTCCCTTGTCGACGCCGGCGACTTTCAAGATCTGAGTAGCGTTGAGCCAGCCGTCGCTGCGCCGGCGCATACAGGCCACACCCTGCACTTCCATCTCGTAAACATGTACTCCTGAGTAGACAGCCTATAAGAATATAATCAGCATGCGCGATCAAATGCGCCGTGAGAGTGCTCGTCACGAACCGTATATATCTGAGGCTTGCCGCCGTAGTTTCGCCCGGGTCCTCCATAACCTTCGGCGCCGAAGCTCCTCGCATAGCCTGGATTCGAGACGGGTCCATTGGGGAAGCTCTGGCTGTATGTGTGTTGTGCCTGGTTGTGCGCAGACGGGTGCGCGTGTGGGCTGCCGTCGTAGGTGAAGCTCTGGGAGAAGGCGGATGGCAGGCCATGGCCGTGTGGCGCTGGATGGCCCTGCGAGTGGGACGAAGTCATGACCTCCAGGTTGGCCATTCGGCAGGTTGGCGCAGATTCCACCGAGCGATGGGGCAGAAGCTGAGGTATGCGACGCAAGGAGATGTCATTCGCTAATTGCGCATGGAGTATGGAGACAGTGCGTCGCTCTGAGTATCGCGCGAGATTACGCGTAGCAGGACGCGACGTGAGGTCTCAATTCAACTGCGGCGGTCCGTGGGTTGGCTGGTTGGCTGGTTGGCTTCGCGCTAGCAGTCATCCTGCATCCGTCCCGAGGTCCCTGTTCCCTTTTGGTCGAGCTCGAGTGAATTTCCTCTATCTCGCTTCTTAAGTCCTGCTGTCTTGCCGTAGGACTGCTACTGGTGTGAGTTCATGCCATCCAGTCTGCTCTCACGGCCCTCTGCTGTTGCTTCGCGGCTACGGCGTCTGCCAGCACGATGCTCGATTACCAATGTCTCGGTTGAGCGCAAGCCCCTTGGATTGAACAACATACACACTGAGACACTGTCTGGTCCTCTAGAGACGACATCTGAGTCTCGCCTACCACCAGATGAATTTCACCGTACTGCGAGTCGGCATGCGCTCCGAGGCATATTGAGAGAATGCACATATCTGCCCGATCAATTCGCAGCATCCTGGATCCGGCAACATGCTCTCTCGCGTTTTCGCACGTATGAAACCAGGAACAAGAAACACACTGAGGATGCAACATACGAAAAGCGACTGGAAACAGTCCGCAGGAAGAGTCGCCAGGCCTTGTACCAGCTTCAACGCGCGAACGAGGGCGATAGGAAGATGCTTATGAAAGCGCTTTCAATGGCATACGGAAGAACTGGCAAGCGCAGACGCGAGCTTCTTCAGCCATTGATATCTATCAATGAGCATGAAGTGGTAGAGAACGCATCTGCGGAGGAACATGCAGCCAAGTTGCTGGATGCTTCGACGCACTCAAGCACACCTGCATCCCAGCCTGCCACAAGTGCACCTACAACAAACAACAAGCCCGTCAAGGACCGCGCAATTGGTCCTGTAAAGGCACAAGCCAGAGCGTATGTCAACGACCTGCCAGCTGCATTGCGCGCCCTCGTCCAAAGTCAAATCACGGCATCCCCACCGACAATTGCAAGACGTAACCCGCGACGACTGGGCGTCGAAATCCCCGAACTAAATACTTGGATGAAACCAATGCCAGACGTCAGGGTCAAGAATCAGCTCAGCGATTGGTACGCGAACTTGCTTTCGACAGTGCAACCACCACTTCCTGACAACGAGTGGGATCAACTGCGCGCTCTGGCTCTTGGCATAACTCGAGCCCAGCCACCCAAAGCTAGGCGAAAGAACCTCACGCCTCCACCCTCAGTACTCGAGATGGTCGTCGCACGTGGCAAATTGCCCAAAAACCTATTTCGAAAGGACTACGCCCATACCATCAACCCACGATTCATGCAGCGTCTTTGGGCGGATGTGTTTTCGCAGTGCTCGCTCATGAAGTATGACTCTGCCAAAGACAAATGGAACGTGATCTGGGGACATCGCGTTTTGAATGACTCGAAGTTGGAGCAAAAATCGGACGCAGCTGCAACTCCCGATACTGTGACAAACCTAGATGTCAGCTGAAGAGACCAACGAAAAGTGTTGAGAGAACAGTCTCATCACGCTATGATCCACTGGCAATCATTGCTATCCGAGACCCCGGTATGCGATTGCTATACGGTATACATGTTGCCCAAGCCAGCCAAAGGCAACTTCGAAGCATGACGCTAGCTTTCTTCAATGGCAAGCACGGACGCTTCCTTCGCTGGTCCCTGGCTTTCCGTAACAAACAAACTCCACTCACTAGTCAACCTACGCCCTGCCAGTACAACAGCATTGCCTATAAAACTTCTGACAGTCTGCCTATACAACAACTTCGTTGCCGACCTCACTCTCAACAAAGCACACTACCACCATCTCACAATACCATCAATAATCCCTACGGTACCACATCACCACCATGTCCGACCGACCAATTCTCAGCCATGCGACCAAAGACGATGTCAAAGAGATCCTAGCCATGATCCGCGAATTAGCCGACTACGAGCACGAGCTCTCCTCCGTCGAAGCCACCGAGGAATCTCTCATCCGCACACTCTCCCTCGCACCATCCGGAACAGCCTCGCACAGCAATCCCGGCCACGCAAAATGCCTCATGCTCCGCCTCCCATCCCAACCCACAAACCCAAGCGACAATCCCGAAGCAGTCGCCGGCATGGCACTGTACTTCCACAACTACAGTACCTGGAACGGCAAGCAAGGCATCTACCTCGAAGACCTGTTCGTGCGTCCACAATACAGAAAGAGAGGATACGGAAAGCTTTTGATACAAGCGCTCGCGCGGGAGAATCTGTTGCAGGATGGTGGAAGGCTGGAGTGGAGTTGTCTGGACTGGAATGAGCCGAGTTTGCAATTTTATCGCTCTCTTGGTGCGGTGGAGATGAAGGGCTGGACGAAGCTGAGGGTCGATGGGGAGGCGTTGAAGAAGTTGGCGCAGGGTGATGTGCCTGCGATAATTGGGGAGGCGCCGCAATGAGCGGGCTGAGTGAGGTCTCGTTGGCTCGGCGGAGCTACGTGGACATGGTCCGTCCCTGCTAGCTAAGGTCAATGTATATCATACAAACTGCACACGCCTTCCGACCAACCACGGTCTTGCTTTCTGCAAGATTTAAGACTCATTTTGATTATACGGCCAATGCCTCAATATCAATAATGGATGGGAAGACTCCCCCGAAAAGCGCAAAAATTGACGATGGAGCGGTTGATAGTTCTCAAACGCGCCAGCGGTACAGTACCTCAATGATAAATCTTGGGCAAGTTAGCTGCCGAGATTTTCGTTCGATATCCTACAACCGTCTCCAAGCTATACCTCCTACGGCGATGGCGCTGAGGACTGGGATTGGGAGAGATAGGCATTTTGTTGCAAGCGACGGCCCTAGTAAGTCGATGACTTCAGTTGCGTTGGGCGATATATCGAGCACTGTACCATCATATACCCGTTGGGGAGAGGTTGAGATGGTCGTGACTGGCGAGGAGTTGAGGCTGTCACGAAGCTCCTACAAGACAACAAGTCTTGTGGGATATTCATTAGTATAATGACCAGGATGTATACTGAATGAAGGTCGATAGTGGCAAATATGGTGGATGTAATTTCAATAAAGAAATATCATACGTAACATCTTCTCTCTGACGACAAGCTGCCTGAGGACAATCCACTGCATTTCTACTTACTTGACACTTCGGCTTTATGGAAACAGACTCGACGCACAGATGGGCATTCTCGGGGCTCCCACATCCTCGAGCCAACATACAATCCAAGCTCACCGTCCGTCGGTCAATGCCCGCCTTGCCTCGGCCAAACCCCATCATTCCCCACGTAAGTTGGGTGTACGGGTACTGCTAAGCCGATGACATCCAAAGCCGCTCTGCTGCCATCCGACTTTCTTTCTCCCAACTCTTTCTCGTTGCCATTGAGAAGTCGTTGTTGTTGCAGAGCAGTCGATCTCTTCTCTCTGTTTGCTACTATTCTCCCCTCTCCACGCTTCATACTCCAGCTATGAGCGCCATCGCCCGCCGCAGCTTCGCCAGAGCAGCCGCAGCACCACGCAGCATCGTCAGAGCTCCACTCCGCACCAGCTCTACTACATTACTAGCCCAACACTCTGCCAAATCATCCTCCTTCTCTTCCCTCCGACACAACACCGCCCGCACATTCTCAACAACCATGGTGCAAGCCTCTGCCGGAGACGCCTTTGCGTCGCCCGCTCCCGCCGCCCAGTATGACCAAGAGATCGTCGACATGGCTTCATACATCCACAACTACAAGATCGATTCCGAGTTGGCCGTATGTAGTAGCCATTGAAAGAAAAAAAATATACAAGCAAGTGCAATCGAATACTAATACCTCCTCCCAGATCGACACCGCCCGCTTCGTCTTCCTTGACACTCTCGGCTGTGGCCTCAAGGCTCTAGAGTTCCCTCACTGCACCAAGCTGCTCGGCCCGGTCGTCGAAGGCACTTCTGTGCCTAATGGCACCAAAGTCCCTGGTACTCCCTACCAGCTCGACCCTGTCCGCGGTGCCTTCAACATCGGAGCCATGATCCGCTGGTTGGACTTCAACGACTGCTGGCTGGCAGCTGAGTGGGGCCACCCTTCTGACAACCTGGGTGCTATCCTCGCTGTGGCAGACTGGATGAACCGCTCCAACAAGGCTGGCGGTAAGAAGTTCGCCAACGGCGCCACTTTCACCGTCAAGGACGTGCTGGAGGCCATGGTCAAGGCCCACGAAATTCAGGGCTGCTTGGCGCTCGAGAACAGCTTCAACAAGGTCGGTCTCGACCACGTTGTCAACGTCAAGGTCGCTTCTGCCGCCGTCGTCTCGCAGATGCTCGGTCTATCCGAGGCTCAGACCCGCGATGCCATCTCACAGGCCTGGGTTGACGGCCAGTCCATGCGTACCTACCGCCACAGCCCCAACACCATGTCCCGCAAGTCCTGGGCCGCCGGCGACGCCTGCGAGCGCGCCGTCAACCTCTGCCTAAAGGTCATGGCTGGCGAGGGCGGCATGGCCACTGTCCTCTCCGCACCCACCTGGGGCTTCTACGATGTAAACTTCCACGGCAAGAAATTCGAGTTCCAGCGCCCTTACGGCTCGTACGTGATGGAGAACGTTCTCTTCAAGGTCTCCTACCCAGCCGAGTTCCACTCGCAGACCGCCGTCGAAGCCGCCGAGAAGCTCAACGTGAAGCTGGCCGCCATGGGCAAGAGCGCAGCCGACATCGCGCACGTCGTCAACCGCACGCACGAGGCCTGCATCCGCATCATCGACAAGCAGCTCAAGCCCATGGACAACTTCGCCGACCGCGACCACTGCGTGCAGTACATGGTCGCCACCATGTTCGCCTTCAACCGCCTGACCGCCGAAGACTACACCGACGGCAGCGAGGCCGCGACTTCCCAGCTCGTCGAGACCCTCCGCAAGAACATCTCCTGCGTCGAAGACCCGCAGTTCACCACGGACTATCACGACCCGGAGAAGCGCACCATCGCCAACGCCCTGACCGTCACGCTCAAGGACGGCACCGTGCTCGAAGAGGAGGTCGTCGAGGCACCCTTGGGTCACCGCCTCAGGCGTGAGGAGGCCAAGCCCGAGATCATGAAGAAGTTCGAGCGCCACTTGGCTCCTCACTTCAGCGCCGAGCACGTCAAGAAGCTGATGCAGCTGAGCGACGATACCGCCGCGCTGTACAAGATGCCCGTGGACGAGTACGTTGACTTGTACGCCAAGGATAAGATTTTGTAGATTGCTGCTTTTGAACGTTTCTTGGAAGAGAATGTTTTGGGGGGAAAATATAGATGCCGATTATGTATGGAATGAAAAGAATAAAAAGAACAAATCCATGTAAAAAAAAAAACATACATATATTCCTCACCCAAAAGTGCGTGATTGTTACCATCCCTCTTGGGTATATGGTTGCCAGCTCTGTCTCCGATTTAGTTTTGTGGAGGCGGCATAACTTCCTGCAGAGAGTATGGAATGGAGGCGTTCGATTGGAGGTTACATGTATGGTAGGGAGTCCTCCTAAAGCCACAACGCCAAATTTGTGAGGTGTGTGGTTCGCGCCTTCCTTTGTTGCGCAGCGCACGCATTCTTTCGAAGCTAGTGCCAACCTCACTTGTGACTTCTCACATCACTCAACACTGCGCGGAATGGAAAACCAAGCTCCATTCTTTCAACATTCCTGTCGGGATGATGATCATTCAGGCAGAAGTCTGCATTCATGCAACAAAAAAGCTAAACATAGGTATGTCTCTTCGCGCGGTTCTTGATTCTTTGGTTTTTTTGATGTTCTTTTTTTTCGGCCTCTCTCGATTCTTCTCATTCGATTCGTTTGACTTGCGCCTTCGCTCTCTGGCGTTGCACACCAATGCTGAACATCCATTCGGTTCCCTTTCCCTTTCCCTTCCCCTTTCCCTTTCCCTATTCAATGCGCCCTGAACGCCAGTAATGCTTGCTTCTCCATTCCCTCGGTCTTTCAAATGTCATTCGTAACGCGTCTCTGTTTCTTCTTTGTCCATGCTCCTTGCATCTCAGCCAGCATTTTTCATACCACAGCTCTCAAGGCAACGACTAGTAGACCCTCTGTTGTTGCGTACCAGCCACACCCTGCACTGGCGTGGCGCCATACGAGCCTTGCGAGGAAGCGCCGCTGCGAGCATTGAACTCGGCGAACCAGGGGTGTGCGAGGGCCTGGTGTGCGGAGCAGCGCATCTCAGGCCTCATCTGCAGCATCTGGCCCAGCAGCTGCAGGCCCAGGCTGTCGACTTGCGGCAGGATGGCGCGCAGCTCTTGCGTGGCGTAGACGGGCCAGGTGGGCTTGTACTCGGGGAAGGCGCTGATGCCGGGCCAGGAGCGCTCCGAGGGTGTGCCCATCAGGCGGAAGATCTTGAGGAGCTGGTCTTCGTTGGTGGTGCCGGGGAAGAGCGGGCGGCCAGTGAACATCTCGGCCATGATGCAGCCGGCGCTCCAGATGTCGATGCTGGTGTTGTAGGTGCGGCTGCCGAGCAGGACGTCGGGCGCGCGGTACCATAGGGTGACGACCTCGTTTGAGAAGGTGTTGACGGGAATGCCGAAGGCGCGCGCAAGGCCGAAGTCGGCGAGCTTGAGCTGGCCGGAGTTGTTAATGAGCAGGTTCTGGGGCTTGAGATCGCGGTGCAGGACGCGGTTGTCGTGGCAGAAAGCGATGCCGCGCAGCAGCTGCCACATGAAACTCTTGATGGTTGCGGCTTCGAGGGCGCCGCGCTGGCCGGAGTGGGAGTTTGTGTAGGAGTCCATGTACTTCTTGAGGTCCTTGTCCATGTACTCGAAGACGAGCATGAGCTTGTTCTCGGTGTGGATGACGTCGTAGAGGCTGACGATGTTCTCGTGCTTGAGCTCCTTCATGAGGGAGATCTCGCGGATGGCGGTGCTGGGAGTGCCCTCCTCGCTGTCCAGGTGGATCTCCTTGAGGGCGACGAAGGCGCCGGTCTGGCCGTTGCGGCCCTTGAAGACGGTGGCATATGTGCCCTCGCCCAGCTTCTCCAGCTGCTGGAAGCTGTTGGGGTGACGTTTGTCCATGAGTTCGATGCGACGGCCTCCGCCGAGCGAGCGCACGCTGATGTTACTGTCGGTTCGCTGGCCCGGGTTGAGGGCGAGGGTGGTGCCGACGTGGGTGGGGTGGAGGCGGGTTTTGAGAGGTTCCTGGCGGGTGAACTTGGGGTCCCAGAGGATGTCGCGGGAGGTGGTAAGTTGGTTGGCGATGGTCAGGGGTGACGAAGAAGAGGTGGTGGTGTTGTTAGATGTCGGGCTCATCGGAGTGCTTGAGGAGTTGCGGCGGTGGGTTGCTTAGGTACATATGGATCTACGTTTAAGGTCCACCAAAGCAACCCCGGAAGTGCTTGTGACTTGTGACTGGACTCGTGCGGGCGTCTAAGTGCGGGCTTTAATCACAGTAATCAAGCTTCGAAGCGCGTGGAGGCGTGGATGGGGGGCGAATTGGAATACCTAGGTACAACAATAGGTAGTTGGATGGGGAATATGCTATTTTGGTGCTGTTATTTGCCATGCAGATGCAACGACAGCATGCTACAGTATCGTCACTAGTTAACGATTAATGTTCGTTTTAGTGGCATGG
>Ga0265797_10010688_pt1 | contig 11645 bp, 13 predicted proteins | sample P2T30metagenome_FD_192433 | JGI IMG/M metagenome (GOLD analysis project Ga0265797, IMG submission 192433) | Plant litter microbial communities from East Loma Ridge, Irvine, California - P2 T30 | ecosystem: Environmental > Terrestrial > Plant litter > Unclassified | place: USA: California... | reverse complement strand
TGCTTCGTTGCAAGAGGTTCTTCAAGTGTAGCGTATGGAAACGACTTCATGTTTAATTTTCCCACACTTGGGCTATATTTTCATCCTTACAAGCCATGCAGTGAGCCTAAGCTTTCTAAAAGGGCTCCATCCTCGACAATCGGAATCTCCCCATCACAGTGACTCCAGACACCAACTCCTTTTGCATCATACGCTGCCCGCTGCAGTTGGTACCAACCATCCTCGATCCAGAACCGCACGGCGGGTGAAAATCGCCCCATGGGAACATGATAATGAATTAGTATCCGCACGATACCGTAGTCCAGCGTGACCAGTAGGATTGTCGTTACGACGACAAAGCCAAATGCGAAGACATTGATATTGGCGAAGCCCGAGACTTTGATGACTTTCTGGCTGTGGCAAAGCCAATTGAGTCCTTCATCAGCCGTGGTCGGTGGTATCAGAATGGTTTGATTGCTGTCAGTGGTAGGATATCCCTGAGATTGCATGGTGATGAACAACTGGAGCTCAGCTAACACAGCTGCTTCCATACTGACCATATCGGCAGCCCATTGGTCTATGGGAAGGCCTAGCAGCCAGTCGTTAGCACCGTATAGGGCGGTTACATTCAGGACTCCTTGGTTGGCGGAATTGACTAGGCCTGCATACGCGGACGCGGTCCCGAGAAGTTGGAGAGTAGCAAGCTGCTTCTGGTTCGCTGATGGCAACAGTTGTTCGAAGCCGGAAACTCGTGCTCCTGATAGTTCTGCACAGGTACGTGAATCAGGGTGTGAACCGCTTGTGATACAGTACTCGTACTGTTGACGATATTAGTATTTGTCGCGTGACAAGTCATGATATGGACGACAAACCTGCTCTGTGCAACCGATGACACCCAAAGGCCGATCGGCAGTGTAAAGGGTGGTATTGATATCATGAATCTCTCCATCTAAGAATAGATTGTGCGCAGAGTATATCGGCCCGTCGATTGAACGGAACGATCTTGTTGCTCCTGTATAGATGACAATGACGGTCACATCTGCATCAGTCTTCATGAGATCGTCAAACAAGTTGACAGAGTTGAATTGCTCCAGGGTTGGGGAGCTATACGCTCGGGTTCCGCTGCGAATCAATCAGTTTGAAGACGAAGCCTCAATCATTTCTGTCTCTGATACTTACACAGGGTAGTACCTGGATGTGATGTTTGAAGTTAAGGTACTTCGAATATCCGTAGCGTTGTACACTGCCGCCAAACCAGCGGTCTGCGCACCATAGTGAACCGCTATCAGCATCTCGCTAGCAAAAGGGTTCCTGCCAAAATGACTGATAAAGTGCTGGGGATCGAGCTGAGGATCAATGACCGACGTGTGCGATGGTGATTCGAGAGGGGTACATGTCGCTTTCCTTCGGATCTGCGCTCTGTCTTCTTTCTTGGCATTGATACCGAAGACATCATTCGAGTCAAGGTAGCCCGTATCAAGCAACAATGCTAGGTCTGTATCTCGTGTAATGCGACTCGGGAAAGGTGTTCGACAGGAGCTTGAGTGGATTGGAATCCTTGAGCTGACAAATGAGTCACACTGTGATGGAGTAGCCCAGCTTCCGTAGCATCGGTCTGCATAAGTAACAGCCACGTTGTGGACCTCGGTGTCGAGATCTACGGTCAGAGGCGGTGGCGCACTCAGATACGCTGCCATGTCGATCCTCTGGCAGCCCGGGCTATCCACGAGGACTTTAAGACTGGTCAAAGAGATTGTGGCCGATGAGAAGACTCCAGCGGCAAGGCATCCGACAGCAAAGGCCAGACCCATGACGGCCAAGGGAAGGGAGCGGAGCCGAGCTTTGGGAGTAAGGGTCGTCCAGGCTTTCGCAAGTTTGATCGAATCCAAAGCCACAGATCCAGGGGTTCCCATCGACCTCAACAGTACTTGCTGCTGTCGAAACAGACCATCTCTCGGTGCTGTGGTCGCACGAGACTGATGGAGACCAAACAGCAAAAGATTCCAAACCGATCCAAGACCGACTGACACCAGTATAGTGACGAGCGCTACGACGGAATTGGCGTATTCTTGTCTCATCGTCCACGTCCACCCTAGAACGCCAGGTATAGATCTGTCGATCCAGAGTCCCGTGAATATGATGTCAGAATGTGTCTCAGACATCGCAATAGGATCTGTTTGATTCGAATTTTCGCCGGAGTCGTTGATTGTCTTCTAGCCATGATCCACGTCAACGCCGGGTACGCGCTTGATTTATACGCAACAGTCGCTGATTTGCCAAGGTTGTCCATTTGCTTCTTTGAGGGTATTCGTAGTGCAAGCCACCTTCTTGGCCACAGATGGTCCAAACTCTCAATGATCCTTCTCGTAGCCATTATTGCGAAAGTATGTCTGGGTGGTCAGATGCACTAAAATACATGGTGGCTGCTCACTAGTCAGGTGGTGCGATGAGTTTTGACCAATGATCTGGAGATACTGCAACTCAGAGGAAGTAAGTTGTCCAAGTGAGAGTGAAACCTTGTCGTCGTCAGGTGATACTGTGACCTTACTCGCTCGTACGATCCTGTGAATGCTATTTGGTCGCCTAGATGTTCCTGACGTGTCAGGTGCCCAGAATATTGGTTTGAAACAAAGCTGAGGTACGAGTGCGATAGTGTGCAGTGAATCAAGTTCGGTCCCGAGCTCAGCATCCAAGCTGCACAAAGCTTTAACCTGACCTATTGTTTCATGAAGGATCTCCATAACGATCTGATAGGTTGCCGCTGTCGAACCATCGTGCGCCATGTTTTCCCAACGAACAAGTTCGAGGCAAACTTCCCTGAGGCTGTGCTGATCGATTTTGCAAGCTACTACCTTGTGTGGAGGCTATGCCAGGCGTCAGAGCTCTTGCACGAGAAAGTGCAGACATAAAATGCCACATCTGACGCTCGAGTAACGTTGGTCTTCCCATCCAAAGAAACTCGCTTGAAAAGCACCAAGAATCATCATGCGTCTCTACGCCCATTTCCATCACCTGCTCTTCACCTTGATCTTAGCAATTCTGCTAGAGATTGCCGTTTGCGACCCAGGTTGGTACTGGCTCATCTAGAACTTTCATGATAGCGACTGACGTTTCAAGGCTTTCATTCGCAAGAAATTCTAGCTGCAAGCCTAGACACACGTATGGCAAGACTCAGCTAGCAGGATTTACACACTCACTAACCAACCGACATGTAGCGGACTGTGGTATAGGTGCGCCTTCTGCCTCCCAGAGATGTGGTATGGGTCTTTGCTGCTCGGCTGCCGGGTTTTGTGGTGTAAGTCTATCAGAGAACAATTTTGGACAACTTGACACCTAATTTGGACTTGCAGGCCACCAACGACTATTGCTCAGGTTCGAAGTGTCAGCAAGGTTTCGGACAATGTAGAGTCGCCGAAGTCCCGATCTGTAACGTGGCCGACGCATCTGCGAGCGGCCGAACGGTCGGCTACTGGCAATCATCTAACACTCAACGAAGCTGCGACACCGTAACACCTAAGCAAATCAACACTTCTGGCCTGACTCATCTATATTACGCATTTGTAACCGTAAGTGTAACTGTGCCAATATATTCTCATTTGCTAACGCCTCCAAGTTTGACAAAACCACATTCGCGATTCGGGATGCAGATCCCGATACCTATCGTCAGTTCACTGCACGCAAATCGTCCTCACTAGAAACTTGGGTTGCTGTCGGTGGTGGCGACTTCGGAAGAGACCCATGGACCAAGATGACATCGAGCAGCGCTGGCCGCTCCGCGTTCATTTCTTCTCTCCAAGCGTTCACAAAGAAATATGGATTTGTGGGCGTGAACATAGGTAATATGGGTTTTCCTTATTAGAGTCTTCACAGAAATACGCTAACCTTATGTTTCCAGATTGGGAATTTCCCGCTGGAGCCGACTCCCAGCAACTCGTTGCGCTTCTCAAAGATCTGCGTTTCAGCTTTGGCCCCAAGTTCGGCATCAGCTTGACACTCCCGGCTGATCTCGGGGCGATTCGCTACTTCGACGCCAAGGCCATGGAGCAGTATGTGGACATGTTCGAGTTCATGGCCTACGACTTGAATTGGGGGAGAAAAACCATCCATGGACAGACCGACATTCGCGATATTGAGCATCAGGCCTCAGCACTATGGGCGTCTAGAATAAGCTTGAGCAAGGTAAACCTTGGCTTGGCATATTACGGCAGAGGTTTCACTCTCCAAGATGCGACTTGCTCGCGCGAAGGTTGTCCGGCGACTGGAATTATCAAAGATGGCCCTTGCACACACTCGGGTGCCGAAAGTGTCCTGTCTCTGGAAGAGATCAAAAAGATCACGGCAAGCCGAGGGCTCTCGCCATCGCTCGTTGGGCAGGCTATGTACAAGCAAATTGTTTGGGACAATCAATGGATGGGTTACGACGACGAAGATACGTTCTCGATGAAGAGGGCTTGGGCGAGCGGCAAGTGCTTTGGAGGTACAATGATTTGGTCGATGGACTTTTATAATCATGGGAGGGTTTGATCCTACGATGAATTTGTTGCATAGAGCTACGGGTAGACAAGCCGTCAAGCTCGATACATCTGAAGTGTTGTGAGAACGGCATGCTGACCGGAGGGTGGAACAAGTGGTGGATCATTTATTCGAGAGCAATACTATACTGAGTCGTACTGACTGTCACCACGCGGTACTTTTCTGCTGTATCCTTCTACATCTTGACTCGTACGCCTCGTGGGGGTATTTTCATGATCGTCCGTATTTCACAGCACAACTCTCACTCGGTCCCCCCCGTCACACTAGCTCCACCACCTGCTTTACAGGTCCAATCGTCACGGCGAAGAGGTGACTAGCTGAGGTATTCGAAAGCTGCCCTTTCTAACGCATAAAGTGCATGTTAGGGTTGAAGTGGCGAAAATTTGTAGCCTCAGAAACATGATACCTGGGGCGGTACTGCTTGGCATGCTCAAAAACACGGCATACCTGATCAACAGTGGACCTATCGATAGCCAGTAATGAGTAGGTACCCCAATGAGTGATTTTCGCGGTGGAGTCCGGCTTATTGTAAATCAGCGATGAGGTTACAGCCTCGTCCAAAATCACACTGTCCTACCATACGATATCAATCAGATGGAGATGCTGCCCGATGAATCCGCGGTGGTAATCTCTAACACACAGTGAGCACTACATACATGTGCGTAACGTGTGGTGCTGTCGACAGATTTTGGCAGAGCTAGTCGTCCGCCGTCATTGTTCTTCCTACGTTCGCGAGCTACATGACGACCTGCCATCAGTCCTGAGACGTAGACCTTAGATCGTGATAGCCAGCTTGGTGGCTTGTGGCTTTGCAACGGCCGGTGAATACATGCCTCAGGTGTAGCCAATGATATAGGAGCACGCGTGGCATTCCAAACCGTCCCCTGTCTACAAATGGTGAAACACTACTGGCGAATCTGCCGGCTGCGGTCAGGAGAGCAACTTCAATGCCCGCGTCCCCAGCACGGCGCATGCACACCGCCTCCATGGCTGAGCGCCACACTGCATGCCTTGGCTGATCGATGACGGATGTGACTGCAGTATTGTATCATGAAGCTATGGGTCCATTCGATAATCATCGTTCAGCGACAACGATTGATTAAGGCATTTTACTGAGTCGAATACATATCCTATCACTCACACTAGAAGATATGTACGGGTCACTTGGCTTGCAAAACATTTATCTGTTTGGCCATCTTTATGCCCGGACTGGTGTTCTCCTGAGGTTACACCAAGCAGCTTTGCGCAGCTCTTAGAGTTCCACTGAATGGAACACTCCTAAAGGCAAGAACAAGTCCGCAGCAACACTGCCCCATTCAAGCCTCCGCATGTGAAACAAATCATGACCACGAAGAGGCTGCAACAAAGCGTAGTGGCTGGAGTAATGGCTCACGTCGCACCTCCCGTATGACTCGGCTTGGAGATTTGCTTCTAGCATAGGGTTGCTTAGCTAGAAGGGACTAGTGATCGGGTCACGTCTAACAATAGTTTACAAAGTCAGTACGTTCGATCAGTTGAACGCGGCTTACGTAGTGGCAAAAAGACAGGGAGACACAGCTATATAATCGCGTGAGGGCCTGCCGATGACTTTACATCCAGACGCATCGCGTGACAAAGCCAACGCGGATCGGATCACTCAAAAGATATGTTGTATCACTCGACTCGCGCTGGAATTGGCCCTATGACAATTCCCTAAATCACTTAATCGCATCTAATGTCACGGTAACATAGTATGTAATGAGTTACTTTAAATAATAACCATTATTCTATTGGCCTCAGAGCGATGTACGTGTTCCAAATCTTACTCCTGCAGCGTTCATGGAGCTATCACAGCCGAGGCGGATGCACGTCTGATTTCAGCTTAACACTGCGCTGATGGTAAAGGCAAAAAGTCGACATCCATTACGGTCGCCACACATGACTCATCAAAAGATGCACTCGGCATATGCGGAAACCGTTCTTTCGGGCAGCTGATAGATTCACGATATACGTGGGGTCTACATGCCAGTCCAGGTGTGGCCCATAAGGCGGTTGGTCACATCGCGAACATACGATGCAGTCGCTCCAACCGGATCGTTGAGATCGTTAGCATTGACACTGCCAGAGTTGTATGCTCGGAATGCGGAGTAGTAGTTGCCGTATCTCTTGTAGCACTGTTCCAGACCATCGCCGTCCTTAGTACCTTCAGTACCGTCCCGAATCATCTGCAGGATACTACCCATGGGATCTGCTGGATTGAACTCAGCGCCATTGTGGGATTGCATCAGCCCAGGGTTGCGGATAGGGTTGCGAGTCTGTCTGGGGTCAGCGTACACGGATGCTTGATGGGTACATGTAAGAGTATACTGACTGTGGGAATGCGGACGTTACCACCTGACTCTTGCACAATGATGCACAGAATGACACGCTCATCAACACCAGACTCCTTCGAGACAATCTGGATGGCCGACTTTATCTGAGAAATCTCGCTGTCGGAATCATGGAACTTCATGAGGCGACTGTTCTGCGCCCAGAGGTCTGCATAGCTAGGCCACTGGCTTGGGTCGGGAAATGCGGATGCACGGCCACTGTAGTTGATGTAGCCATCTTCCATAGATGGGTTGGACTGGATACCGCCTGCTGGAATAACAATGACTTGTCCAGGCTGGAGTTGGGTAGCCATGATGCCGGGATTCGCTGCTTCGAGAGCGGCGACGGGAACGCCAAATTTCTGAGCGATAGCCCACAAGGTATCGCCTGAGATAACGGTGTACTGATGCGATTTTCCACCGGATGATCCACCAGCAGGGAGATGGAGGATTTGACCAACATGCAAGCTTTCTGCGGAGACTCCAGGGTTCGCAGCTTCAAGCGCTCCAACAGACATGCTTAGCTTCTGACCGATCGACCAGAAGGTGTCACCGGCTTGCACCAGGTACTCTGTCGCAGATTTGATTGACATGGTGTTTTCGGTCTCGGTCCAAATAATTGATTGCTGTAAGGGGGTGGAGATGTTTGTAGAATACTAATCGAGGATGAAGACGCCTCGGTATGAGTGGCTTTCTGGTATGAAAAATAACTTCATTGCAAATGGAAGACCGCTTCTTATGTGTCCATCTTCTGCTCCAAGTTGCTGCCCAAGGCAAACAATCAAGGCGATCCGTGCACAGACCGGTGTAGCACTCGCGGCAGCCTGGAAGGCTATGCATGATGAATCTATCTTACGTTACTACAAAATTCAGGCGAATATCAGACTACTGCGTATATGGGGTGGGTAAGCCACAGCCTCCTATCCACGTCACGTCTTGTAACAATTCCAAGACATTACTGCTCCTCGGATCCACTGTGATCCTATGAGCACGCCAAGTACGATGAGGCGTAGTCAGAGCAACGAAAACTTCTGCTTGGTTCACATGATCAATACAATGCCTTACAGAACGGTGACCAGTTGGAGTGGCCGATGAGGTTATCAATTGGTTGATAAGTAACGCCATATCCAATACACTAATGGCGATCTAGATCCATAGGTTGTCACGAGGAAGTATATGCAGAGCGTGAGAGAAAATATCGCAATTCTTCAATATACAAGACGTATGATCACGAATACAGGTCCATCTTATGAGGTATGAGCAAATGTCATACCTCATGGTGATTTATAGTCAAGCCATGAGAGCAATGAAGCTACAAGGTTCCGAAAGATTCTATGGAAACGGATTGTTCTCACTCTAATCGATGACTGACGCACTCGTAACATATCCCACCAACTTTCTCATTGAAGCAGACTACGCCACTCGGCTGACTCGTGATGAACTCGTCAAAAATGCATTGGGACATCCGATTGGAACTTCCAGAACAAATCCGTGAACGATCCATCAGCGTTCATCAACTGGGCAGCCGGGCTCACAAAACCATCCGCAAGCGTGCGCATGCAACCGAAAAGTGCATGCTCAAAGATCCATTCCTGTCCATCCATGAAGTTGACCAGCTGGATTGTCATGCCCAGGACATCGTCGTAGCCGCGTGCAATCGAAGCCCACTCAGAGACGATGATTGGCTGATGTGGGTGACGGTTGTGCATATCCTGGAGGAAGTTGATCATGGCATTTCCGTTCGTGCCGTAGTAGTGTAGACCAAGGTAGTCAGGAGGGTTGGATGAGACGAGCTGCATCCATTTGTTGATCCAGTCCTGCCCCTTCTGATCGTTTGCACAGGAGGGGCTGACAAGCTTCTTGCCTTTTTCGCGGCGGAGTGGCAGCATTTGAACATTCCACAGTTCAGCGGCACGTTCCGGCGTTATTCCAGCACGCTCTGGCTCGTTGAAAAAGTGGATGATTGGCTGATCGGATTTCATAATGTTTTGCCAGTCATCACCGCTGAGTTGGGCTTCGAGACGGACCATGGGACGGAAGGGTGCCCTTCCTCTCAGCTCCGGCGGAACCCAAGTGTTCCAGTTACTGACGGAGGAGATGACTTTGAAGTTCACTTGGTCCATCATGCGAGGAACGCCGGCGTGGCCTGTCCCATCGGTGTTGGTCCAGTCCCATAGTAAAGATCGCTTGGTGACCATGTTGGATGCTGAAATATTGTTGGTATGGACTTGAGGAGTTTGAATGGGCGCTTGAGTATTTATGGAATGATTTGATGATGAGGGAATATGCTTCAGAGTGCTGGAATCAAGGACTCTTATACTAAGCCCCCTTCTCTGTCTGGTCACATAGACTGCCGCTGGGACTTGTACCAATTTCCTTGAGGACTGATACTTATCCAGATCAATCGCTATGGCTCATTGATTTTCGTCCGGTCAGAAGACACCGTGCAGGTGCGATGTCCTATCAACGTCTGCCTTCTTTACATTGTACGCTTCAATGCTTGCCTTAGTGGTGGCTTAGATGGCCGCAGCAAACATGTAGCCATCAGACGACCTAGTTTTCACCATTCGTCATCCGACTGGAAACTGTTGCGCGATTTACGATACCCTATCATCGTCTGCATCTGTTACATTGCAAGCTTTTGTGTTTGCCTCGGTGGCGGCTCAGACAACAATAGTAACCAGGCAGCCACCATGTAAACTTGCTTTTGTCAATGATAGGCTATACGGCAGGTATAATTGAATGTGCGATATCGTTCCAGCGTCTTCGTCAACTATAATCCGACCCTATGTGGCTGCCTCAGTGGTGGCTCGTATGACCGCAGCATTTCGAAGGTCTAGACTACGACATCGCAACCGGGAACCATAACAACCACAAAGCGATTATAAAAGAGAGAAATCAGCAGGCCTCGACGTTCCATTGCAATCACTCAGCTTTTCTCAATAACAGTAACACAATCTTCAAGATTCTACACACACTCGAAACAAGCAACATGTCCCGCAATATCTTTGTCCACAACAAGTCCAACCGTGACCAGACGTTTGAAGTGCACGGCTGGCTCAACAACCAAAACATTACAGTCCGAGCCGGCTCTTCGGCCACCATCAACGCCCCAGATGGGTCCTCGGGAGCAATCATCGCTCTTCACGACGGGCACGAGGGCGAGCAGGCAGAGATCACTAAAAATGGTTCTGGGGGTACGTCTGTCCCGACTTCGGTGTACGATCTTGCATCCTGGTATTGACGGCTCTAGGAAACGATTTCATTGACTTAAGCAACATCATGGGGGCTGGTGGAAATATGACAGTCGAGCAAGTCGGAGACCCGTCAACTCTCAAAGGTGACCCGAACTTTATGCAAGATCTCAACAGGGCGTGGCACCAGGCTACCCAAGAGAAGAAGAATGGCCTGAAAGATTGTGTGCATCTGGATGCCACAGGCAATGTTTCAAGAATCGACGCTATCAAGGATCATCCTGCGCTTGAGGATTTTGTGCGCTCGTTCGCTAACGGCATGACCTACATCGGCAATGGTACACAGCCCGGAAATCCTGGTAATCCCAATGACGATCGTCAGGTCAGTCTTCATATGGTTCGCACTCGGATTGACACATCGCTAATGTATCACAGAGCTCGGCTGCAAGAGGCAACAAGGATATCATGATAACCTATAACGACGGCAACGCTCAACCCGATGATGCCCTGACCTACAAGATCTCTGCTGGTGATACGTTCTGGTCGGTTGCTCATCGCTTCGGTCTATCTGTCGAGCAGTTGGTCGGCGCAAACCCTGGTGTTGTGCCTACCAATCTCCAGATTGGCCAGATCATCAACCTCGTTCCCCGACGAGTGGGCAGAGCCATGTTCATGTCGTTTGCAACGATGCCCCCTTCAACCTACACCATTGCTACTGGCGATACGTTCTGGTCGATATCGCAGCATCTTGGTCTCTCTGTTGCCCAGCTAATTGCAGCAAACCCCAATGTGGACCCTACTAAGCTTCGCATCGGCGAGGTGATCAATCTGATTTCACAGCACCCGGGTAAGACCTTTATATCCCACCTGTTTGACGTAGCTGACGGTATTAGTCTCCGGCAGTGATGATGGTTCTCCAGGAATCATCCTTACTAACAAGTCGAAGACAAATTGCCACTTCTTTTTCTATGACAACCTTTGGAATGGCAACGGGACAGCTGGCGCTAATTTCGACAAGCCTTTCACGAACATCATGCTCTCTGCCGGCCAAACTCAGTTTATCCGCTTGCCTACCAGCTTCAAAGGCCGGGTTCAGCGTGGCACCCAGATTCCAGCGACCTGGGCTGAGTTTCAGATCGAAGCAGACAACGACCATGCTGCTCACGGAGACATCAGTGTCGAGCAAGGTAACGACGGGGGTGCCTGGATCCGATCTACGGATGGCCGGTCAAGTGCTGCTGGCTTCTCTGGAGACATCTTGACTTGGGGTCCCACGAAGGCCTATCAAACGAGGTCTGACGGTGTCCGCGCCCTTGCAAGCACCATGGGCAATTGGCTGGGTGGTCCGAATCAAGCTGCCATTGATGCTCAGCAACAGAGAATCGGCAGTCTGGTGTACGTGACTGGTGGTACTGGCGTTCCTGACGTTGCTTCCAACAACAGACGTTTGGCCGTAGAGTTCGACTGACTTTCGCCGAGAAGGACAAAGTCATCCAGCAACTGGGTGATCCCGAATGACGGCAAAGGCTTGCATGAATACAATATGTAGCATTGTATCGATGACGTAAATCGCATTGTGTGGCGAATCTCA
>Ga0265797_10010686_pt1 | contig 11649 bp, 8 predicted proteins | sample P2T30metagenome_FD_192433 | JGI IMG/M metagenome (GOLD analysis project Ga0265797, IMG submission 192433) | Plant litter microbial communities from East Loma Ridge, Irvine, California - P2 T30 | ecosystem: Environmental > Terrestrial > Plant litter > Unclassified | place: USA: California... | reverse complement strand
ATATTGGTGGCAAACCCATCATTAACGAGGTTGATTTCCCTTGTTGCAAGTAGCGCCGTCGTGGTAAAAGTGTTCAGCACCGTCTTTATGGCTCGGAAATCGACAATGCTGGCTACGCGCATCTCGGTAGCGTTGGGCCTAGTCTGGATAACGTCGTGCACATCCTGGCACGAAGCCAACAGAGCACGGAGGGGTACATTTGGGCGGATCATGATGCCGCCTTTGGTCTTGATGTTCATCCTGGGACCTGCGAGAAGAAGCTTACGATCCTCCGTGTTGAGCGTCATGACATTGATGGGGTGCTCGGCGATGCGCGTTAGTGGCGAGTCTTTGGTGATGAGAAGAGCCTTTTGAACAGCGGTGACGCGACCTTGGCGACAGTCAGTCAATTTGATGCGTGTAGCAGCGCTGCCGGGTATTTTTTCTGGTATTCTAGTTGCAGGTGGTGCTGTGGTTCGCATTGGTCTTTTCGTCGCTTTATGGTTGATTGATAGACTATTGCTTTGCCTGTAAGTATGCATGAGTATTTTTCAGATATAAATCGATAAACAGATTGTTTGCCATAACGGAAGCTTATCAACGTGAATCAATATATCGCGCCACCCTACATCACTTCATATTCACTGTAGATGTTTAACATTACTCAATACAATAGACAAAGATCGAGATCAAACGATATTCGAGTCGACACTGTGAATCTATCAAAGACCTACAGCAGTGAATCACTCAGAAATCGCTCATAACTTATCGTGATGAAGTTTGTCCTTCCGAACACATTGTAAAGAACCTCTTCTGTGTTGATATCGATAAATGAAGTAGTAGGTGTGGATAGATCGGGCAGGAATAAGAAAGAGTTTTCCATATCAAAACACCTTTCAGCTTACAATCCACCGAGCATTAAGCGCTATGAATTGCTAATATTTTGACGCGCTGCCCTTCAAATCGCATGTGAACTTGCATGATACGTGCCTAGAGATCGCAAAGGAAAATCAAACATTGCAAAGTTGTATGAAAGTAGGCAGCCGTTGGGAGACGATTAAAGTGGGGCATTAGAGCCTCGGGCATTGAATTCATGATTCACAACCGGTGCCAAGACTTACTACCGTCAGTTGACTTCCATGGTTGAGCGAACAGCACGTGCATACTTGTGGCCCTCTCCGTTTGTATATCCATATTCTGCACATAGTACATAATTTTCCGGCACAGCTCTCTCTCCCTCTCTCTTTCTCTCTACAAGATACCAGTCTGCCAGATACCGTACCAACTCACTCTAACCCCAATAGCATCTCTAGACATACCTGCTCTATCACGCGCGCAATCCGATAATCTTAGGTCTGGACTCGAACGTACGTTTTCTCTGCGATCAGCCTGTATTCTCTAGAAAACAATACTAACGACGAATCTTAGTAACACGCTGTGGAGAACCTAGTACAATTTTCGGAGCTATAGCTGATCAAAAACCTTCCAGAAATATCCACTACCTACCATGGCCGGTGCTAAGACTGTCAATATGCCTTTTGCCCTTGATTCATCGTAAGTAAACGGGTCTTTCAGATCGCGTACGCTTTACTAACAAGGTGTCTAGAATGAAATCAGTTCCTACTCAAGATCAACACACGTCCAAGGCGGCGCGCACTCGTTATCGCCAGTCCACCCAAAAGGTTGCACACTCTAATAAAAGCAATGCCTCGACTCCGGGAGAGAACAACACAGTCACGGATATTGGCGAAAAGCCTTCATCAAGCTCTCTAATAGTAAATCAAGGCCTTGAAAACTTGCTAGAGATGATCCGTCCTAAGCGCCAAGCTCTCCTCAAGGGTCCTCGCATTACGATCCATATTGGCGACACATCCGTCACTGGTATTGCGAAGCGCGCTGCGATGGCTGCATCATTGACACTGCAAAGGCACTTTGCTAAAAATCCTCAGTCGATGGAGTATCGCTTTTCCCGTGGCCAGATCCATCCAGGCGCAGTGCGTCTCCTATTGATTGGGTGGATGCAGGACACTTGCAACGAGTTCGAGGCTCACGCCATTCCATCCCAGAAGACTTTTGCTGAAGACATTGCCCTTCTTCGCGCCGCGCGCTTGCTTGGAATGCAGGATTATTGCCCACATATCATGACTGAGTACATCAACTATCTCAAGTCCGAGCTTCCAAGCTACGAAGAGATTGTTGCCGTCGAGAAGAATGCAAAGTCTGACAACGATCCACTCTGGACCACAATGGTCAACCACCTTTGTCACGACCGTCACAAGGGCTTGATCCACGATGTAGAGGAGTTTGAACAGTTCTTGGAGGAGCATCCCCGCCTGAAGAATTCCATGAAGACAGCAGATGCATTCTTTGCCAAGTACGCAAAGCAGCGTGCAGAGGTGAGGGAAGCCGAGCGTCGTCAGCGCTGGGAGAGAAACCAGGCTGAGCGTCGCCAGAAAGTTTGTCTGGAGCAAAGTACAGCAGAGTCACTCAAGAAGAAGCTAGACATGAAGGGTTCGGGTCTCTTGACTGTTACTGCAGATGAGGCCGAGCTACTTCGTGATCGCAGCTGGACTCGTTAGAGTGTTAAGATTAGCTTATTATGCGGTGCTTTTAATACCTAATGTCTTATACGACACTCTCCACTCCGCATGAACCGGTAGAGCTTGGATTTGCCGAGTGAATGATAGGGATCTTCATATTCAAATGGAGTGCGGGTATAGGGAGGGCTTCGAAAGCGTTTTCCTTCTTCTTCTTTTTTCGGGCTACAGCTGCGAGCTCCTTCATCGTATACATGTCTCGCTAGTCGAATGCCGGTGGGATAGTGGGAGAAATATCTTTCATTTTGTTCATGTGGATAGAAGATTCCAACCCCGAAAGCAGTTAAGCTACGAAACAGACATAATTTCTGCCTTATCGGGATGGTTTCTATCAAGTTTGCAGTCGTGGCGTCTGGCACTTGCCCTGCACGCGAAGCTTTCCTTTCACTAGTCACTCTTCCATCATGTCCATCTCTAAATCCAAACGCCTCTTGTTCTTACTGATAATTCAAATTTTCCATTAGAGACAATCAATTAATAGTGCAGAATACTCCTTCCTTGACTTCATATCTATGCAAATTCCCGTTGTAAAAGTGCTTTGTTTTTCTTGGTTACTAGAATGGTTCATTTGCTAGCCATGTTTGATCGCAGAATATGCCCTGCAGGGATAACGTGATGAGGATTCTTTCAATAGTAGCAGATTTCTTCTTATTCATTATTCACAACAATGCGGGCGGTCAAGCTCTCCAAATGGACAGAAGAAATGGGGGGCGCAACGAGTTTTGCCACTTGCGTCGCGTACGAGATGACTTGACTCGGTTGACTATTTGCGTTTCGAGGAGAGGGAATGTGCAACACCTGACACACCGGGCATTTGTCAATTGTGAGCTCCATATGCTTTACACTAGATGGTAGCTTTTCGCGGGAATGCGGCAGCACAGGTACACTGCCTAGATGCAAGAGATAATCGAGGTCGAGGCGCACTATCTGAAGTCTTGTGAACGCATGGAATGACCCCAGACTCACAGATAACCAAAATACGGGGAGCATATAGGGAGTGTAGATCTGCCCTTGTACAAACTTGGCAGTGTAGACGCATTTTCGACGGAGACGCAACCTTTGAGGGGGAACATATGTAGCAGCTGAGTTGTTGTAAAAGTTTCGTGGACGGCTTGTGTGCAGTGGAACATGCCAAGGCCAGACCGGCGACGAAGAAACAAGGAAAGGTAAGCAAGCTGGCACAATGAAAGCAGCTATCATTGCTACTATGGCATTCGCCCCTGTCTTCGCTGCGCAGGATGTCACAGCGATTTGCACGTACAGTGCCTCATAGACTTTGGCATTTTGGGCATGGCGCAGCAACATGCAGGATACGGCCGGTATGCAGGAACGTGCGACAGCCGCCATATTTGTGTCCAGACCAGTCTGTGAAGCCAAGGTTGAGCATGCCATTATCGCAAAATTGAACTTAGATAGTACAAAAGAGAAAGCAGAGTACGCTTAGTAGTAACACAAGGCTTTAAGAATGTTTTATAGAGTATTAGAGAAAAGGGTATAGAGAATGTAACATAGAGGTGATTAGAGGAAATCAGAGGAAACTAGAGGGATAGGTTAAGGAGCACAAGATATGAATGCAATATCTTTAGACTAGTGCGATACGACTAGCATATAACAAGAAGCTTACAACTATATCTAGGCGTAGAAATCTCTGCTTAGCTAGACAGTCTAAGAGCTCACAGCTAAGTTGCTCCAACTCCGCAGTGCCGCCAATCAGGATAGATGTGGTTTGGCGATCCTGTGTAGTTACAATGACAGCGAATACCTCGCTACTGCGTCTGGTGTGTCTCCTCTAACCTTGCATAATCCTTACATCAGGCATCAAGGCCATCCTGTCTCCACTCTTGGTACTTTGGCTGTAGTGGGTGGGTACCAAGGTTGCCGTTTTCAAGTCCCAAACTTGTAAGCCAATCATAAAACCTGTCATTTCACAAGTGAGCCAGACGAGAGAGGGTAGCACTGAAATTTATAGGCAAGTGACTGCAGTTTCTGCCAGAGGCCTGTATATCCTTGAGTATTGGTGCAGAAACTCTGATATCCGCCTAGGCCCACTGCTTTGCAAAGTTGTGTGAATGCGCGAGATGTTCGCCACTCTCGGGTTGCACTTTCCCTTTCACATACCACTGACCAACAGCCCCACTTGACTTACCCTCACTTGCTCTGTCGAGCCACAAAGTGATTGGGCTAGAGGTTCTCCACAAACAGCACTGACGCGATTCCAGAATTATTGCGCCCTTCTACTACTTAATCTCACCGCGCCTTGTCTTTCTACTCTCTACACTCGTTTCCTACTACGTAATCAACTAGGCACACTTTGCGTAGCTAGGATTAGCTTTCAAAGTCAAACACAGCCCTACACTTTCCCCACACTTCCCAAACAACCCCAGCACCCTCACATCAACCCACCTAACCAGCTATTACATCACCGCCCTCTTGCACCATGGCTAGCGGTGTCAATTTCTGGGCTGCAGGCAACAAGACAGTCAAATCTGCCTCGTCACCCACCCCAAACATTACTGAGGCTCCTCTGAAGCCCAAGTCAGACACTATGCTCCAACAGAAGAAGGGTCTTGTCCTGAAGCCTATGAAGAACGGTACTACAAACGGCACTACAAACGGCGACGTCAATGAACTGAGCAAGAACGGACCCGCAGCCAACGGCAGGAAGACCGACTGGGCAGACGAGGAGGAGGAGGATGGTGAGTTCCTCACTCAGTTCATCAAGGACCCACGCATCGCCACCCTCGAGACCACCATTGTTCTGAAAGACGAACGGGTCAAGGAGCTCGAAGCAACTGTAGTCACCAAGACTCTTCGCATTGTAGAGCTAGAATCTTCAGTCCAGGACAAACACCATCGTATCAGCGACCTCGAGGCTAGTTCCGAAGATCAGTATGTCCATCTTGAGAAGCTCGAGGAAGAAAACAAAGAGCAATTCCTCCAAATGCAAGAGCTCCTCCGCGATATTGCAAAGAAGGATGAGTGCATCGACGTACTTCGATATGAACTGATGCAAAAGAACGCCATGATCCACGACCTTGAGCCAAAGGCTGGCTTGGGCGCTCCGTCGTCGACGAACAATGGTGAAGAGGTGGTCGTCGTTGAGCAGACCAAGGTTGATACTCCAATCGCTACCGAATCTCCAGATACTGAAGCCGTCGAGATCAAGGAGAAGACTAAAGTTGAGAAGGCTACCTCGGATACCGATATCTCTGACAGCTTCGAGATCGTGGAAGCGGCTCAGTCTGAGGAGCACACCAAGGAGACTGCCGAGATTGCCGCAAAGAAGGAGACGCCATCACCTGAGATCGTTCGCGATCGCTCCCTTGGAGTGTCGGATTCCCCAAACTTTTATGTAACCAAGAACACGCTGAAGGCTGTTCCTCCCGCTCCGAAACCCAAGACGTTGACCTTCCCGATCGACTTCTCCAAGTACGCAAAAAAGCCCGCCGTTTCGACAGCTTCATCGCCAGCTATACAGCAACCTCAGCTCTCATCTCCAGTGTCTATCAAGAGCGGGCATACTACACCTTGGGGTCGGTCTGCAAAGCAAGCGCGCGTCAAGACCGACACAAAGCCGACTTTCAACCCGTCAGCCGATATCCGTAAGATGCCCTTGAGCGAGCGCGTCAACTTTGCAAATGGTCCAGACGTTGTTGTGAAGCTTGGAGAGATTAATTTGAGGACAATCCCAAAGTATGTTCTCATGCAATGCTCCGGCAAGGCGTTTCAATACTTCAACACTAACCCAGATGCTACCTCCTGGGTCTTCCCTGCCGGCTCCATGGACACCGATGCTGCGAAGGTGTGTCTCACTTGGATGGATGAGATGACCTTCCAGGGTCGTGTGTACAGTATCAATATCAGTGCGGTGCCCGGCCACGACAAGAAGAACCTCCGCATCTGCCACGCTGCTCGTATCATGGGCCTCAACAACACGTATGTCGGTCACTTCACCAAGCAGTTTTGCGATCGTATCCGCAACCACGAGGTCTCGTACGAATTCATGGACATGGTCTGTCATCTAGCCTACCCCGAAAACGACCCAATCTTTGAGTGTCTTTCCAACAATCTGGTCAACCAGACGAAAGTTGGCGCGGTCAACAACATGGCTGGTCTGGAGAAGTTGGTCGCCAAGCATGCGGTACTCAAGGCCAAGATGGAGCAAATTGGGAAGAAGACGGAGGGCCGCATGCGCAAGACTGGCAACTCTGCGGAGAGTAGTCAGCGTGGTGGTAGCAAGGAGCGTAATGGTGGGTTTCACGGTGTTAGCGTGAAGAAGGGCGGTCATGGTGGCGGTGCTGCCTCTGGTAGCAAGCCAGTAGCGCCCCCGAATGGCGGGGTCTTGTTTTCCATGACCCGCTAGATCTTAGTAGCATGTCGTGGTGCGGTACGGTATCGATGAGCAAATAGCCTAGCAAGTGTTTTGATGCTTACAGATGACGCGAGCAATGGGTCAAGGAATATAGCGACGGATTCAGAGTCTCTTGCAGAGGTGGGCGATTTGTCTTTGAACGTGGGTCTTTGTGACTACAGGGTAAGGTGGGGATATAGTGCATGGCGTTTGTCGGTGTTTTATAGCTAATGGCGATATAGCAGAGTCTGATATCCAGCATCTGGCATCTGGCATCTGGCCGTATATGTTTAGCCCACACATGGGCGGACGTGTATAAGAGCATAATGAAAGACCTGTCATCACCGACAGCACATACGTGTCACTCCATGTCTCTTTTGCTGTGACACTAACCCGTAATCTGGTCTGCTGGCCGTTGCGAAGCAAGCTCTGCATGTTCTAGTCTACTACCCATGGTGGCACATCATTCAACTCTCTCAACAGCGGCACTCGACGCCCTTGCGACTAACACACAGATACTTGACTCCCTTGTACGGCGTCACCCCACTACCCAAGCCCTTACTCCTCTTCTGGTCTACATTAAGGCTTTCTACACGAATGCCACTCGGCAACCAGCCCTTGACGGAGAAACTGAGCGTTGCGCAACTGGGCATGAGGACTTTGTTCGCCTGTTTCACTTTCGCGTCTAAATCGGCCGACTTTGTGAACGTGGATGAAGCAGCAGGTATGGATGAGACGAGAGTTGATGCGTCGTCGTCGTTGTAGTCGTATGTAGATGCGGAGAAAGAAACAGGGCCGCCCACATCCAGCGCATCCTCGGAAGATGGGTCGTCCTGTCCTATGACTGTGCCGCGGAGTGTGGCTGTAGCACCAATACCTCCACCGCGGTCCTGGGCCATGAGACTACTTATCTCGCGACTGCTGATGCGCCATTCTATTGCCCTGTCGCCAGGCGCGTACCCTGCGTCGCCCATGCCACGTGCGACGCGCATATCGGCAATGTTCTTGACAGTTGGCGGGAGTGGAATGTGGATGAGCATCTCTTCGATGGCGGGTGCGGCTGTTGTACCTGTTTGTGAGGATGTGCGTCCAAGGCCGCTTCTTGCGGCACTGGACTGCGAAGATGCATGGGATTTCCCGGTGAAGCGAGGATTGAGCTGGAGTTTGACTTCAAAGTCGGAGCCGCTTGGGCCGAGGGATGGATGGACAGATACAGTAGCGGGTATGTTGAGCTGTGGACTCGCGTTCTTTGCTTTCTTGTCCGTCGAGAAGGCCTCCAAAGCTGCAGAACCCAGCAGGTCAACCTCGTATCCTGCCAAGACGAAGCGGCCATCCGGCGGCACAAAGGATAGCTCGCCTGGTCGCGCTTTCCACTGGTTGAGTCTGACACAGGGGTGGAAGACAGGGAGCGAAACAGCGTTTTGTATCCCACCCGAGCAGCCCAGTTGTAAGAGTAGGTCTGGGATGCCCGAGACCTTTGCTGTAAAAGCAATTGTGCCGTTTGCCATTGCGGCTAGAGGGCGACCGGAAGGCGATAGGGTGACTTCGAGCGTCTCGACGATATCGACATACATTTCGTTACTGGTATGCCTGACATTTGCTCTCCTCCACGGTACAGAGGAGCTTGTCTGGCTCGAAGTTTGCGATGGGCCCAGCCTAGGACTCGGCCTGCCACCACCCAAGCCAAACCCGGTCGAAGACGGAGCCAACGAGCTGGGCGTCGAAGATGGCAATCCCACCCCTCCCAGCAAGCTCTTGAGCAGATTCGGTGCTTCGACCACATCTCTCAGCGCATTCGGCTCCGTGTTTGCGATGATGCCGCCATCAACCATCTCACTGAGTAGCTGCGCGACGACATCGTAGTTCCCTTCGATCTTGCTCGCTATCAACGGTGATCCCAGGAAGTCCTCGAGTACATCGGTGAGACGGTGGAGGAAAGAGAGAACGGCGAGGGGGTCGGTGTCTGCGGAGGCGGGACAGAGGAAGAGCAGCTGGTCTTGTATTATGCTGTATAACAAGGTGGGCGGGTTCGTGTTGGGGAGGTAGATTAGTGGTGGGCGTGGGGCAGGGTGTGCGAGGTAGAGCGGAAGGAGGACGGATGACGATGGTGGGCGGTTCAGGTACGTGTGTTCGAGGAGCGGTGTGCTGGTGTTGTCAGCATTATATGCAGCGATGGAGACAGCTCTTTCCTACTTGTGCTCATCAAACATGTACAAAGCCTCGATTGCGCTCATGGTGGGGAGATACAGCTGCTACTACTACCACCATACATGCGCGCTGGGGGACGTGAGGTTCGCGTTTGTGTGGGGCTCTCTCTTTGGCGGGGAGCTTGCGCGACTAACACGTCCCTGCATGGCAAGAGCCCTTGTCGAATGAACTATTGCGACGCAGCCTGGTCTGTCCCACTTGCTTTTACCAACATGGCGCAACGAAATCCGGAATCGCCATCATTCCAGGCTGCGAGCAAACAGGACAAGGCTGAGTTTGAGGACTGCACGCCGTGTCGCATAGTCGGTATTTTCTCCCGCCCCATCCCATCCCATCCCCAGCGCATCACCTTATCTTCTCCGATATACGCTTACCTTGGGACAGGCAGTGCAACCTTTGTCGGCCTTGGTGCCTTTACCTACGTCTCGGGACACTCGCAGATCCGCGCAAACGAAGCCGCGATACGAGCTAGCAAGAGCGTCTTTGGGGTGAGGACTAGAGGGGCGGCCATAACAGGCACAAGTGCTGTCATGATTGGCTTAGGTATATATCGCTGGTTTTCATGAACCAGGGCAGCGACTGGGTTTGTTAGTATGTCAAGGAGATCAGCACATGGCAGCACGTTAGCACATCAAACAAGCATATCGGACGGCGTAGAAAAATGTACAGTAACAATGCCGGCTAAAGCCAAGAACGTATATCCTCTATTCTCCTTTGCCCACCTTGTAAACTCCTCCAAGCCGGTACATGGTATCTTGGTAACCTCACAGAACGAATCGAGGTATATTCCCCTTGAAAAGCCAAGAACACCATATTGATGCGTCTATTAAGTTTGCTCCTCCCAAATGCATAGAAAATGATCCACTAGCCCTCTGCGCCTCCTGGGTATGATGCAAGTCGTGATTCGTCGAATTAGAGTCTTTCGCCATTGCCGTTCTCGCAACTAGACGAGTTCAGGCTCCGTTGTCGGATTAGCCTAGGACGTACGCCCACGCTTGGGACCGCCGGATGAGCCGTCTCGTCGGTCGTTGAAGCCGTCAACGTTGAAAAAGTCGTTCATGAGCCGTCGCTTTTGTCCTGCACCATTGCCCAGTTGGAAGAGGTTCTGAGCGGCTGATCGTTGGAGGTTTCGCGACGTGGAGCGGTTCGAGGGGCGACGGGGCGTAGGGAAGGCACGGCGAGCGGCGGCAGATACATCAGCCGAGGCGTTATCGTTTGTGGATATAGATGGGAATTCCTGGGGCGTAGAGAACTGGAAAACATGGTGGAGTGACGACATGTCTGCCTCGGTGGTCGTGGCTTCCATCTCAACTGGTGAAGGCAGCGACCCGGATCGCTGTGATGTTTCCGCGACAGGGTCGAGCGTGTGTGCATCGTCCATGCCGAGATTTCGCTCCATGATGGGTGAGGAGCTTCTGGCGCGCTTGTCGTCTAGGTATTCGTCGTCGCTATCGCTGCCTGACTGCTTAGGGAGAGCACCGTCCAGTCGCTCCGTCGCCCACTGGCGTATTCTCCATCCCTCGCCGTCTCCTACACCCAAATTCTCCCTGTCCAAAAAGCCTAGAAGCTCATCGAGAGCTTCTTGGTAGCCATCGGTACGGGCTTTGTCAAGGTCCGCTAGAGCGGACTTGTATAGATTCGTGACGTTCAACGCGGCCGTCCGGAAGGACTGATGAACATCGGGCTGTCGCCTCGTTTTGGGCAGCGACTTGTTGAGGCTGCGCATCGAGTCCATGGTTGCGTTGCACGCTGGTAGGCTTCCTGCTCTCCTGCAGTCCTTGTTGGGCGTCGATGAGCCTGAAGAAGGCGTTTGGTAGCCACCGGCGAGAGAAACGGCGATAGTAAAAGTGATGATTTTTCGATGAGACAGGAGTGGGTTTCGTGACTCAAACGAAATAGGGTTGTAGCCGTTGAGGTTGGGGTTTCGTGCTTGACGTTGCTCTCTCTCTCTCTCCCGCGGGGTCGACATTGTCACGTTTCTTCAGGCACAGTTGTACTGGCCAGCTACTGGCTCGTGCGGTGACGCATGGGGCGGCCTTCACCCAACGCAATCACCGCCCGTCATCATTGCCCCCCTTTACCGACAATTCGCTGCATAACCCGCCTATCTTCTAGATGTCTTCTTCTATAGAAAGCCTTCCTGTCGAGATTTTTGAGCTTATTGCGACAATTCTCTGTATATCGTCACACAAAGCCCTGCGTCTTTCTTCACGACGGCTGCGATTGCTCGTGCACGCCACTTTTGCCAAGAAGGCTTTCTCTGAGCTGCACACTACCCTCGGCTCATGGTCTGTCGATCATCTCATCAAAGTGTCGAGCCATCAGCATCTTCGCAATGCCGTCAAAGCCATTCACGTTCGCCTTCTCACTCATCTTGACTACGAGACCTTGACTTCCATTACGCGTTTGGGCATCTTCCCGCCACCGAAGCGCTTTCGTAGAGTCTCCGGGGTAAGAGATGCATACGTCGCCGATGAGGCTGCAACCTACAACTACATTACCGGAAGCGAGTAT
>Ga0265797_10010684_pt1 | contig 11649 bp, 9 predicted proteins | sample P2T30metagenome_FD_192433 | JGI IMG/M metagenome (GOLD analysis project Ga0265797, IMG submission 192433) | Plant litter microbial communities from East Loma Ridge, Irvine, California - P2 T30 | ecosystem: Environmental > Terrestrial > Plant litter > Unclassified | place: USA: California... | reverse complement strand
CTGGAAGCAGAAGAAGATGATTGTTTTAGTAGAGGAAGACATCCGTGCATCAGAATTTCCTTTTGCTTTTATTTTCTCTATGTATGTGCATAAGGTTAGCAGCGAGCATTAGGTAAACCTTCTGTAATTGTAGGTATACATCGGAAACATCGCAACTGAAACACAATTGAACCCGTGTGAGTACCAATTTTTCTTCCAATGCAATCGCCTTGATCCCCCAAGTCGAAGGCGTCAAACCAAGTCCGCCAAGGTCTTTGTATTCCGTCATCGTTGACTGCACTTCTACACGTAGTCACTCGATCGACTGGCCGCTACGCCGCTACATCTTTATCCTTTTGCGCTCAATTCACTGTGCTACTGACCTGCTGGCAGAGTCGCGCACCGAATTTCTGTTTGTGTTTGCTGTACTACACACAAGCGCCACTATAAGACTTGCCTGCCTTTCTTTTGCCACAGCAGTCCACTTTCGATCAACGAACGACAACCTCCTGCGAGAACCACCGGCCAGAAAACCACACTACCACTCTACAGCGACATTACTTCTCGCCACCATGCTGTCTCCAATTACTGCGATGGTAATGCTCGTTCTCCCTCTCACACACGCCCTGAGCCTAAACACCGAATCGCCCTCATCGATCCGTGACGCCTCCGCTGCCCTGGCTTACAACCTCATGTCATATTACCAAACAAACGCCTCCGGAACACCTCCAGAAAGCGTAGGCACTTTACCTCAGCCTCTCTATTGGTGGCAAGCAGGCGCAATGTGGGGCGGGCTGGTCGACTACTGGGCCTACACAAACGACTCCAGCTACAACCCAACGATAACCCAAGCCCTGCAAGCCCAAGTCGGCCCAGACAATAATTACATGCCACCCGCATACTTCGCCTCTCTGGGAAATGACGACCAAGCCTTCTGGGCCCTCGCTGTCCTCTCCGCCGCCGAATCAGGTTTCCCCTCGCCCGCCGCAGATCAACCGCAATGGCTCGCTCTCGCCGAAGCAGTCTTCAACACCCAGTGGCCGCGCTGGGTTACCGACACCTGCGGCGGCGGCCTCAAATGGCAGATCTTCGAGTCGAACGCCGGGTACGATTACAAAAACACCGTCTCCAACGGCGCGTTCTTCCAAATCGCCGCCCGTCTCGCCCGCTACACGGGAAACCAAACTTACGTCGATTGGGCCGAGCGAGCCTGGAACTGGATGGAGACCATCGGCCTCTTCGACGCAGACTACAACGTCTTCGACGGCACCGACGAGAAAATCAACTGCACGGAGCTCGACCATACCGCTTGGAGCTACAACCCAGCCCTGCTCATTCATGGCACAGCCAACCTGTACAATTACACCAACGGCTCCTCGATATGGGAAGAGCGCACTTCAAGTCTGCTCCGCTCTACGATCCGGAACTTTTACTCGCTCGAAAACGCGACCAATGTTCTCTTCGAGCAAGCTTGCGAGCCTTCCAACACCTGCAACAACGATCAGTATTCTTTCAAAGCCTATGCTTCTCGCTTCCTGGCCAAAACAGCCGTTCTGGCTCCTTACACTCTCCCCGCGATCCGGACTCTTCTGACGACTTCCGCCGCCGCAATCACCGAAGCATGTTCGGCGGGCGCAGACAACGCGACTTGCGGGCAAAAGTGGTACGTGAGCGGCTTTGATGGCAACTCAGGTATCGGGCAGCAGATGTCTGCGCTCGAGGGCGTGCAAGGTCTGATCGCTGTATTGCCGCGAGAAGATTACGCCGGTGGCAACACCACGACAACGAATGGCACGATGGGAGTCAGAGCACTCCAGCAGCAGCAATGGATCCCACGCACCGGACCGAATGTCACGATCGCCGTTCGCGCTGTGACGAGTACTTTCGTTGCGGAGACTCCGACCGGGACTCCGGACGGGTCGCCTGGGCAGCCTGGAAGTGGGAGTGATAGCGGGAACGGTGGGAATGGCAGCGGCGATGACAGCGATGAGAGCTCCGCCCCCTTGGCGCAGAAATGCAGCAGTGCAGAGCTGGGAGTCAAAGCTGCATTGCCAGTCCTCGCGGCTGCGGCGGTCGAGGTCGGCGGCGGGTTTGTCTGATCGATGATCGGTAGCGCAGGACAGCAAACGCGGCGAGACAGGACGGTTGCTTGTTTGTGTCACGATCTCGACGGGGAGTAGGTGGCGAAAAGCAGATGCATTGAGACAGGGCGGTTCTCTGCTTCTGTCATGACTTCGATGGGGAGCATAGGTCAGTCGTGTGTATACGATAGTCAAGTTGAGAGGGAACAGCATCGCTTGACATCAATCCTTTGCCAGTCCAACCATTCGAATTCTCTGTACTCTGTTCCCTCTATCTATCACTCACTCATGTCACTCTATCACACAACCGCGACGACAGGACAGACTCCAGTGTCACCCACTCCGGGAGTGACCGACCGCCACCGACCGCCACCCACCAGCTTCAGGCGAAAGATTTGAGTGAACTGAACATGCAGTATCGCTAATGCGAAGATTGAAAATGATGAGACTGTGCATAGACCGCGGCATGGATCGTTCTGTCTTGAAACCCATCATCGAGGGTTTGGCTCACACGAGCACAACGAGTGAACATATGTCAAAAGATGCACGTCAACAAATTCGTTTGGTAGGGGTTGAGAGTTTCAGAACTTGAATACGCAGTCTACACGCCAACAGACAAAAGCCCGCAATATTTACAACAAAAGGAAAATTTGGCCGCCCTCCTTCTTTCCGTCACTTAGCACTGTACATGATGCTTGCTCTTCACACTGTTCCATTTTCCTAAGCTTTCTTCCGCCTTACATGCCCGGGGAGATGAGCATGCCCTTCTTGCCGGCATCATGTTGCCAGCCACCAGCGAGCGCCTCGCCACCGCTCTTCTGTGCGTGCTGCTGAATCCTAGCCTCAAGCTCGGGCCTGAAGTGTCTGATCAGACCCTGGATGGGCCAGGCGAAAGCCTCGCCAAGAGCACAAATGGTGTGGCCCTCGACCTGCTTGGTGAGCTCCTGCATCATGTCGATCTCGCGTTGGCGGGCAGTGCCCTTCTCGAAGCGGTGCATGATCTGCTCGGTCCACTTGGAACCCTCGCGACAAGGGGTGCACTGGCCGCAAGACTCGTGGTGGTAGAACTTGCTGAGACGGGAGATGGCGCGGACGACGTCGGTGGACTGGTCCATGACAATGACTGCGGCCGTACCGAGACCGGACTGCGAGTCCTTGAGGGCGTCGAAGTCCATGAGCTGCTCGTCGCAGACGTTCTTGGGGAGGATGGGGGTGGAAGAGCCACCGGGGATGACGGCCTTGAGGTTGTCCCAGCCGCCGATGACACCACCGCAGTGCTTGTCGATGAGCTCACGGAGAGGGATGGACATCTCCTCCTCAACGGTGGTGGGGTTGTTGACGTGGCCGGAAATACAGAAGAGCTTGGTACCGGCGTTGCGCTCACGACCGAAAGAGTTGAACCAACCAGCACCGCGACGGATGATAGTAGGGGCGACAGCGATGGTCTCGACGTTGGCGACGGTAGAAGGGCAACCGAAGACACCGACGGCAGCAGGGAATGGGGGCTTCAGGCGGGGCTTGCCGGGCTTGCCCTCGAGAGACTCAATAAGGGAGGTCTCCTCACCGCAGACGTAGGCGCCCATACCACGGTGGATGTAGACGTCAAAGTCGTAGCCAGAGCCGCACGCGTTCTTGCCGATCAGGCCGGCTTGGTAGGCCTCTTGGATGGCGCGCTGGAGGACAGAAGCCTCGTGGTAGAACTCACCACGAATGTAGATGTACGCAGCGGTGCACTAGACGATGCTGTCAGATATAGTTTGGCTGGCCAATTTCAAGCAGTCCTCAACTCACGTTCATGGCGCGACCAGCAACAAGACATCCCTCGATAAGCTTATGCGGGTCCTTCCTCATAATCTCGCGATCCTTGCAAGTACCAGGCTCACCCTCGTCGGCGTTGACGACGAGGTACCTCGGGGTGGTGCCGTTCTCCCAGCCCTTGGGATTCATGAAAGACCACTTCATTCCACTAGGGAAACCAGCACCACCGCGTCCTCTCAGACCGGAGGCCTTGATCTCGGAAATGATCCAATCGTGTCCCTTGACGACCATCTCCTTGGTCTTGTGCCAGTCACCGTGCTTCATAGCGCTCTTAAGGTCGGCGCCGTGGTGGCCGTACAAGTTGGTAAAGATGCGATCCTGGTCCTTCAGGCCGCGCTCGCGGTGAACGGGCGGCGCGTCCTGGACGGTGGCCATGCCACGCTTCTGCTGGCCATCCTGGGCGGGAGTCGCTTGCTGCGACGTGGCGGTGGAAAGCGCGCGGACGGCAGACTTGTTGAGGGTGGTGCTGGCCGTGGCGGAGGAGCGAAGTGCGGTCTTTGCCGGGGCGGACAACATTGTGGTGGTAGCCAATGCGCGTGTGTGTTGGGTGTATGAGATCGGCTTCGTCGCCTTGATATCTCCCAGCAGAGGCGGAGGAGAGTAGTGTTGGTGGAGGAGCGGAGTGGAGAGGTGGTGCGGTGGCGGCGGCGTGGGTAGGAAGCCAATGTAGTATGTGAGGTTAGTTCGAGATGTATGATCCCATCGCTCTTTCTCCCGCCCGCTGAATCAGGAGCTCTTGATTGGCTGATGTCCGATTGCTTACGCCCGGCTTGGCGGATCAACAACCTCGCGACATCACCTCTCTTTCTTGCTTTCTAGCCTGTGACTTATGGACGATTATCTACTTCATTATCCTTTCTTTGTCGTATCGTTCTGGGAGTCGGTTTACTGTATTACTGTATTACTGTATCACTTACCAAACCTACTGTACCCTTTACCATGCTCAGACATGGCCTCCGGGAAGGCAAGTATAGCACGACTTTCACTTCTTTTCATTACTGCATTGGGTCTCTTTCACAGATGCAGTCACATGTTACCACTGTCATTTTCGTTTTAGCGACGTCACCTGCTCTGCTTCACTGAGCGTCCGATCTCAGCTACAAAGTCACCAAATATACCCCTCCACTGACCGCAAACCACCCGACATCCCACTTCACCCTCTTTTCAAGAAACCAAAGCTTCTCCACATACGATTCGCGTGTTCAATCAGACCACCTTCCAAAGCACCGCCATGTCTAAAAGCACCAAGCCGACACTCGGAGGCGCCTTGTTCGCCAAGCCGACCACCGAAACATCTGCCACCGAGGATGGACCACAGATCCCAGAAGGCAGCGAAATTCTCGACCCGCAGACGTCTGCGCGTCGCTACTGGCGCGATCCGCTCACCGGTACTCAGCGAGAGATCTGGCGCCCGGGTAGGCTATTCGCAAGTGAACATGTGCTGCAGGCGACAGCTAACACATCCACAGGAGATGGAGATGGAGATGTTGAGCATGACCATTTCGAGCGCAGAGGGCCCATAGCCCCAATTGACAAAAGATGGCGTCTGTACCAGGTCAGTTGTCTCCCGCATTCGATGGCGAGCTCCCCTCGACCTCACCACGAGAATGCCACAAGAAGCTGCAATCATCATTCGCTAGACGCTGCTAACACTGCAGATAGCTTCCCGGACCTTTCAAGTTCCGCATCAAGGAGCCTCCCGCCAACGTCATCCTAGACGACCGAGCCGTCCATGAAGTCCTCATGTCCAACATCCCACGAGCTCAGCTACCCAAGCGATGGTCCCACGATTTCAGCGGCCTGTCAGCCGTCCGTCATCGTCGCACACACCGCGGCCGTCCGGCCTACAAAGACGCCAATGCAAGCGCCGAAGTGGACAAATACTACTCCTTCAAGCCCAGCGGCAAGACAGTCCCGCCGTACCTCTTCTCCGGTGAAAAGGACTTTATACCCATCTACTACAGCGAGCTCCCCGTGGTCGAAGAGACACCCGCGCCACCGGACTCACCCCAAAAACCGAAGCAGCACAACCAGTACACCGCACCCGATCAGCTCGTTCGCAACGGCGCCCAGTCAGCCAGCTTGACCAAAGGCAAATACCGCCCGCGCGTCAACACTTTTCTCCGTCGTAGCCCGAGTCCTCCATGGGTCAAAGATCGTAAAAGACTGTTCGGTGGCGTCGGTATCGGCAGGACCGCTTCGACAGCTCCGCGCGATGCCCCTCCAGTGCCCAATTTTGACTTCAGCTTCGCCACTGTGCCTGGTCCTGCTCCCGCGGGTGCTCCCCAAGAGCAGCAAGAAAGCATGTGGGTCGGCAAAAATGAAGACGATGACTTGAACATGGACATCGAGGATGTGGACGAAGAGATCTCGCCCAGCATCTTCGACGCCCACGCATCTAGCCACGCACCAAGATCATCCCTCCATGACCCTGCCAGTATGAACACATCAAGTATCTTCGACCAGCAACCCCGTGAACGCCGTACGAAAACCAGTCTCTTCTTCGCTGAGCCTAGAGTGCCGAAAGAGATGGGCTACATCGAACGGCTCGCTGCCGGTCTGACTGAAGAGGAGGCCGAAGCCTTTAATGCGGAGCAGTATGGCTTGGATGTTGGTGCTACTGACACCCGCAGCGAGGATCGCGTCGCTGTGCTGGAGAGTGAGCTGCAGGTCACGAAGGTTGCTCTTGCGACTAAAAACCAGGAAGTCGCGGATTTGAGATCTGAGTTGGAGGAGATGCAGAGGAGGTTGGGGCTGTGGCTGTAGATGGGTGGTTGGATTTGTTGCGGTTTTGAGTGCCTACCAACGGCGAGAATGAAGCAAGACTGCAAGCGAATGTGTCTTTGGCTGGGAGCTGATGTCTTTGCTTGCCTGCGGGGCGTTTTCTGCATAGAAATTCCTTTTAATAGTAGCGATCATGGAATTCCCGTCTACTCAGCCAGCGGATCTTCCGCCTGCATCTCTTCGATTGTAGCCACACTGGCCTGGCCTACTAACGGACTGGAACGAGTTTGGATGACATCAAGCAATACACGCATGTTTTGTACCTACGTACCAGCTGCAACGCGCCAAGTTTCGGGCATTCTCTTGCATATGACCCTACGCCATCCGCCGCAGCACAAATGTTGTACCACTAGGCTCAGTGGGCTGCGCAACATCGGCCGCGCAATATCACGAGGCTGTACATCCTTGTTTGTGGCGAGGTGCTTCACAGCCTGGTGCCGGGCATGGAAAAGTGGTCGCTTGCTTTGCAGCTTCACTGTCCGCAACCTCGACCTCAGACCCTACAGCCAAGCGTCGGGCGCTCACACTCCTCCCTGATTACGGCCAATTTACGTTGTCGCCCCTCGGTCCCGCTATGGACGCCGCCATGTGTTTCGGATATCTTTGTGAAGCGATTTACCGAACTTCCGCTTCAAGGACTGAAGGCCTCCAAGTCCTTTCAAGATGGTGCGCACTACATCAGTGTGGCTAGTTTATCTAGCATTGCCCCACGATGCGACGCCCGTTGCCTACTCCGCTCTCCTGAATTTTACACTCGAACGAACCGGCCACTGAGCCGCTAGAGGTAGCTAACCAGTCCTGACGGACTTAGCGGCTTCTCCAACGGAGTGGTTCTGGGAACTTTTATTCACCCGACATCGCGACAACTCTCAATACAACAAGGCGAGCCTCCCAGCACGATTGGCGCCGACAAGTCAACATGTGCCCGCTTCTGTAGGATGCAAGTGGTTGGAGCCGCTTACTAATACCAGCTGAAGAGCGCCAAGCTTGGGGCGTTCTTTTTACATAACCCTGCGCCATGCAGGTGTCAGGCAGGTGGGTGACGGTTCGTTCCAAGCGCTGTGATTGTTGATGACTGCGGCCTGATAGACAGCCTGGCAGACAGCGCATAAGGTATATCATTTGCCGCATCTTCAGAATCATCACCGCTGCCCAATCCCACATGCGGCGGATTGCATGCATGAAGCTTCGGGTTTCAAGATGCAATCGTGGCCATGTCAGCCTGGCTAGGCTTCTGCTCTTTTGTAAACTCTGCCTACCCACCGCTGTCTTCCGCAACAATCTTTATGGTCTTTTCGTCAAACGACAATGGCTTGCTCGGGTCACTGCTTCGACTTCACGAGTATTCAAGATCCAGGTTCCTTCCATGGACTGATCGAGGAGACCCTGCAAGCATCAACAAACCATATCACCGGACTGTACACCTACAACCAGCTGAAGCCATGGCAGACTAGGGTACTTCGTCTTCACTCCTCCGAGTTCTCCCGCCAGCTATCTGCCGATCTGCTGGTCGCCACCGTCTGTGATATAGGCGATCTACTGGTAGAGTCAACCGGCGCGACAGTCAAATACACAGCCTTGTCTTACTCATGGGGCCGCCCTGAGCTTTCCGAGACCTTGATCTGCAACGAAAAGAAGCTTCCGATCTCACGCAGCAACGCCGCAGCTTTAATCGCTCTTCGAAGCCCTACAGAGCCAATCTATGTGTGGATCGATGCAATCTGTATCAACCAGGAAGATGACCAGGAGAAGTCGACTCAAGTGGCCAGGATGCTGAACATCTATCAAAAGGCTGAGCTGGTGAAAGTCTGGCTAGGCGAGCCGAATGCTGATAGCCTGCTGGCTTTTGCATGCATCCACAGGCTAAGTGAGCTCCGGGAAATGGTGACCGAATCCAAGCGAACAAAACACGTTCCTTCTTGCTACGACCGCATGAGAAAAATAACTCGCGCCTTGCTGAGTCTCTACATTCGACCATGGCTCCGACGGGTCTGGATCCGACAGGAGATATATGGAGCTAGGCAACTCATCATTGTTTGTGGACTGCAGCAAATCTCCTGGGAAGGCTTTATCGGAGGCGCCCGTGTGATGAAGAGCATCAGGTCGATGATAGAAGAAGAGGGAGATAATCCAGATCCTCGAGAGACTGACTACGACCACTTGCTGATTGAAGCTGCGAGGAATGCCAACCTGCCACCTAGTGGCGTTAAATCCCCGCGAGATCTCACCGAGATTTTGCTTCAAACGCCATCTCTCGAGGCTTCCGAGCCTAGAGACACCTTCTACGCTATCCTTGGAATGTGCGGAGTTGTGGCTATCAGCAAATTGGTGGCCCAGCGACTCCAGGACACAAAGGTTGCTGTACTGGTGGACTACGAAAAGTCGCTCGTCGACGTTTACCGTGATGCAACGTCGTGCGTATTACACAGGAAAGGGAGCCCCGACAAATTGGCGAATCTGTGGCACTCTTATCGGAGAGGTCAATTGCACATCGAGGGACTGCCAAGTTGGGCGGTCGATTGGCGGTCCGGCATATTTGAAGACAATTACCGAGAAGACCTGACACGACTCATGGGATCGGACGACCTCCAGACGCCCATCAAATCATCACTGGGAGAATCCTACGGCCAATCTACCTTACCCGACGAGCTCGAGGGCGTTACCCGTTCTTGGCACTGGCCGGAGCCACTTGAGTCAGATCCAGGAGTCCTCCGCCTCCGAGCCAGGGTACTTAACTACGTTGCGTATCTCACAGACTTCACTTGTGAGCCTGGTGTATTCGCCAAGGACGGATTCAAAAGTCTGGGATCGATAACCCCGGCAATCTACCGCACAAGAATGCCAGGAGACTCTTTCGTTGGCACCCCGCTTGTGTACCACAATGCCAAATGGAAGTCTTTCAACCCTGTGACCGATCCTTGGAGACTGGCTATTCTGGGTGTTGGGAATGACAGTCAACTATGTCTGGTTCCGTCAAGTACGCGGAAAGGCGATCTTATCGTCGCGATTGCACCGGGCCTCCTCGCAATGGTGATAAGCCCAATGCAAAACGATTCGACATTCAGGAATCTGATATCGATCGATAATCCATACGAAGGGATCACAACCGGACCGTTGCAAAATAATCGGGCTTTCCGAATTGCGAAGTCATATTGGGGCAAATTGACCCTGATGCTGCTCCCATTTACTGTGGTCTTCCACATCTTATGGTACAACTCGAGCGCCAAAACTACAATTCTCTCATTTTGGTATGGCACAGTGTTACTTGTATCACTCCTGGGATATCTCACCATGCACCATCTTTACGCCTTACATTTCTTCGGAAATTCTAACATGCTTTTTCTTGCAAGTATCTTTCTCATACTGCAAATTGAAGAATCCATAACGGTGCTGTTCTGCACTGAATTACTTGAGAAAAAACGCCAGACATTTCCATGTATATACACTGGAGTGACGGCAGCAGCCTGGGTGGTGGGAGAGTTCTGGAGAGCCTACCGTCAAGTTCATTACCACATGGAACTAGGCTCCCATCGAAGAGACGTGTTCAAAAGTCTGGACAACATAACGGAGACTCTTGGTCGTAACTACAGATTCCATAGCCCAATTCTTGTTCGACGTTATACCCCCTGCAAGCTGCCCGACATTAATCCATTACTGCTTCTTTCGCTGTGCATTTGTTCTCAGGTGCGGCAGCACTTCAGAATAGATCACTTGGAGATGAAATCTGCGATTGAGGCAGGTCACGGAGGTCCTACTCAGGGAAATGAGGAAGAATGGGCTTTGGACCGTCCCATACAAGAATTCAGGCTATACTAGCCATAGTCCAGCCCTGCTGCTGATCACCCCGAATGAGTTGTAGTTTGGAAATGGTAGTCCATCAATCTTTCATGCACTCTCGGCGCATTTGATGATTCGATACAGCCGTGCCACTATCCCCAGGCGATTTCAAGGTCCGTCACCAGTAAAAGTACTTGCTGTCAATCTGCCGAGATGCATTGAGCAAGTTGTTTACCATGATAATGCCTTTAGGACCACTTCGAAGCCTTGGACTTGGGTGTCCAAAGGTAGTCGCAAAGTCCCGCAGAATCCTGCATCCAAGGATCGTCTTGTCAGCACGGCTTCGTATCGGGCCGGCGGACCGCACTATATGTATGAAACAGATCACATGATTTCGCGGCATGTCTTCTGAAGACGGCATATCGCTGCAGAGCCGGGGTCTCGCTGGCGTTAGGTGGCGTGTGCTAGTAATCCTTTCGATGCTCTCGACCATGCGCAAAATAACAAGTCCGTACTTCACGCTCCACCTCTCATCAGCTGAATCCTGCAAACCAGCATGAACACGCTTTCTGGCTAATACCAATGCTTGCATGCCGCCCAAATAGGCAGCTGTGTTCAGATAACATCAACAACTTCCATATTGACGCAAGCATGCAAGCGACGCTTTCAGACTTTCACTCGAATCTAGATCATGAGCCAGGACCTGCATTGTCAGAGTCGGGATAATTATCGCCGCGATCAATTAACCCAGTGGTGATGGGCAGCGACCGAGGACGTTCAGCGCAACTACATTAATGGTCTCGTTCGTCGCCCCAAAGACAGACATTCTCAATCATCCTCAACCATTCAGATCTCCAGATCCTCCACAAACCATCTCAAGGCCGACTCTTAGCCACATTCTCTCACCATGAAGATTTCCACCCCTCTCGCCCTTGCTGGGATCGCCATGCTCAACACACAGGGAGCGATGGCCAAATGCTACGGCTCCGGCAACATCTGGCTAGACACAAGCGAGGCGCAAGAATGGGTCAGGTTCGCCTGCAAAGGCAACGGAGGCATGTTCACCGGCTGGTTTGCGCCGGGCCAGACCAAGAAGATGTGTCCTGCGTCCAAATGGGGCGGCCAGACCGCGGGCTTCGAAGTCCAGAACTTGAACACCAAGACAGGTTTCGACTTGGGGGACAATGACTGCTTCGATCGTCTTTGGTCT
>Ga0265797_10010683_pt1 | contig 11649 bp, 9 predicted proteins | sample P2T30metagenome_FD_192433 | JGI IMG/M metagenome (GOLD analysis project Ga0265797, IMG submission 192433) | Plant litter microbial communities from East Loma Ridge, Irvine, California - P2 T30 | ecosystem: Environmental > Terrestrial > Plant litter > Unclassified | place: USA: California... | reverse complement strand
CGCCGCAGGCGACAGCGACGGCTCGGCCGGCTCACCCCGATCGAGTTCGAGATAATCAACTCACACGCCGCTCACGCGGCCTGAAAACCCCAAACAAGTCGAGTCAACCAAACCGACAGCAGTCCCTCATCGTGGCCTCCTGGTGGTGCGTTGATGCCAGGAGGCATGTGGCGCGGTCGGGCGCTCAGGGCATGCCGGTCGACCGAATCGTGACGCGAGCAGGTGAGCGAGCCGACAGTAGCGGCAGTCGGTGCCGGAGGCGGAATCGCTACTTGACGGTTTGGACGTCCTCGGCGGTCAGCTTCCGAGCTGACGACGGATGGGTGCCGGTGCCGGGGGCTGCCGAGGAGTGAAGACACGCGCCAACTCCGCCGTCGTCTCCTCGGTGAGGAGAGCGGGATTCACCTCGAGCAGGCGCCGGACCCGAGCGACGAACTCACCGGGCGTCATCTGCGTGGCCGCGCTCCCTTCCGGCAGGGCCGTGTCGTCGACGATGCGGGCGTTCGTGAGGATCCGCCGCTGCTCATCAGCGAAGGAGCCAGCAGCAGCCATCGCGTGGAAGCGCTGCTCCCACTCCTGCCCGCTCATGCTGAGCTCGGGGTCCGTCACCGCCAGTTCGACGCCCTCGGTGGAGACGACGAACGTCGCAGGCCGCGGTGGTCGACCGTCGGCGCCGACGGCCTTCTTCGTCCGGCGAGGCGACGACATGCGCTTCCAGATGGCGCGGGCGGACGGAAGAGCTCGCTCGTGCCAGAACCGCGCGATGATCGGCAGGGAGGAGACGATGCCGGCGAGGATCAGCTCCGCCATCAAGGCGATCGCTTCGAGTTCTTCCTTCGTGAGTTCCGGCGACTGAGGTGCCTGCGAGTAGCTAGGCGTGTCCTCGACGCACTCCCAGTCGGCGTGGTCGACGAGGTTGCCGTCCGCGTCGAAGAGGTGACCCTTGAAGGCGCCGTCGACGCGTCGTGAGGAGCCGAGGTGGAGTCCCTCGGGGACGATGGGGACGAAGGGCATGTCGTGACACTACTGGTCGCGAGTAGCCCTATCGAGGCCACGCGTGGGACAAACTAAGCAAAGAACGGTGCAGAGGCTGTTACCAAGCTTTTATTTGACCTTATAGTCACGTTAGACCCTTAGGCCAAGAATAGCTACTACGTTGGATCCGGGTCAAGAAACGATACAAGCCGATTCACCAGCTTGAAGACGTCCTCACGATAGCGAATAACCGTGATTAGAGTGACGCCTGTGTCTCCACCATGGCTGACGTTATCGCGCGTTTTGCCAACACTATGCAGAGTGTCTAATTCTTGAGTCATGGAGGTCTCGAGCTGCTCCATCCACGTCGGGTTAAGCGAATCGAGGGTTTCCTTTAATTTCGTCCGATTTATGCCCCAGACAAGGTTGACCTTCGCCTCGACGTACCTGTGCACTTCGGGGCTTGCCTGGGCTTTCGCGTGGGCCGACACTAGGTCTTTGAGTGACTGCTCAGCAAAGCCGGCAAGCCTAATGCACAAGTACCGAGCAAAGTGTGCCTCGACTTCGCTGTCGAGTCCCTTCCCATCGACGAGGTCGAAGACCGTCCGAACTCGTTGCTGTTGGCGACGAACTTCGTTTCGACCGTAGAGCTGAGGCATCAGACGGTTGCAAAGATTTCGGTGGCGATATTGAGACGGGCATTGACCGCACCCTCAGACGAAGTGTCGACGTACGTGACTCGTCGGTAGGTGTCATCTCCCAAAAGATTTTGATAGGCGGTCAGGAAAAGCGCTTCGTCAACCGGGTCTTCGCGGTCAGCAATCCGGCGCATGACTCCGACGATGAGCGAATCCACGACAGCGGCGTTCACGGCTCGCTCGGGGCGGAAGGCGCGCTTACCAAGATGTGTCTCGAAAAGGGTCACGGCTTGAACGAACAAACCGCCCAAATCACTCGAAACTGTAAGTTCCCGGTCTCGATTCGAGTCGAGGTAGTCGTTTAGGAAGCCTTTCAGGGGGCGCGCATAGACGGACTGGTCTTCGTAAAGGGCCAGCACTCGGAGAATTAGCTCGTGGTCTCGAAACCGGGGCGACGGGGGACCGTAGAGTTCGCGCCAACTGTCCACCTGGTTCAGTTCACTTATCCCCCGAAGAAATGCGCCCGCAAATAGGGCAATGCGAATCTCCTGCGGCGCCAGGGGGCTACCCCCAGTATTGAGTCGCTCATAGATGGAGTACACGGCGTTCTGTGAGCCAGACGGGGACTCCTGCCGGAGCACAGTCGCATGAATGATCGAGTCGTCCAACCGGCGGCGGTCCTCAGGCTGTAAGTCGCCGTAGGCCTTGTTGAGAAAGGGTTCCTGGACATTCAGGAGACGGAATACTTTATCATTCAAGGTCCCGCTGTAGAAAGCATCAAGGGTTCTCAGGCGTTGCTGACCGTCGAGAACAAGGAGTTTGTTTTCCTTATCGCGGACGAGGAAGATTCCAGGTACCGGAAGCCCGAGAAGCAGGCTCTCCACGAACCGACTCATCTGCGACTGCCGCCAGACGAACCCTCGCTGGAAACCACCGACCTCATCTGAGCCAGCGTATGCCGGGTCGAACGACGGTACGACGATGTCGCCCTTTCCCATGCGACGAACCAAGCCTTCGACGTCATAGTCCACCCCATAGGAGTTGATTTCGTAGACCGTCGAAATGACTTCCAAACTCGGGTCGACGTCCTGAATCTCAACGTCATCGGGTTCAGCCGAGATGGGTTCCGCCGTGGTCTGGTCGGGCTCGGCGTCCTCAGTTAGGTCTGTCATAGCTACAGACTAGGAGGTCGCAGCCTCCTCGGCCTCGGGTTGTCTGCCTCAAAAAGGGGTCCGGTCACCCCGCCTATTGCGCTGAATATTGGCCTTCCCAGGTTCTCATGTGCCGGAGACGGGCGTATGGGGCGGCCTCGTGCTCGAGCGTGACGACAGCAGCACCTGTTCGCTCGCTGTGCTCTTGCCCGGCACGGCGTTCCGGGCAACCCGGCTACGCCGCAGCGGACTCCTCCGCGAGGAGTGCGTCGAAGTCAGTGCTCGTGAGCGTGGTGATCGTGAACTGGTGTGCCAGGGCGAGGACCGCTCCGTCGTTCGAGACGATCACCCATTCGTCACCGAAGAGGCCTTCGTCCGCTTCTCGAACGGCGTCGAGGGCACAGGCGACGATCATCGGGTCGGCGTTTCCCTGTCCGCTGTATAGGTTCACCAGCCGGACGTCGTCGACACGGATGCGCTCCATGACCAGCTGAAGTTGGCGCAGCACGCCTCCGGTGGTCCGGTACTCGAGTTCGGCGAGGACTGCCGCGTCCGGGAGGAAGCGGGCTTCGTGTAGCACCTCCGAGGGGATACGACAGTTCTCTTGGACGAACGGCATCGAACGCGCCTCTGGCGTGAGTCGCGCAAGCACGTTGTTGTCGAGGAGGTACCGGCGGCCCATCATCCGAGAGCCTTACGGAAGTCCCCGATTTGGTGCGGCTTGATCTTGTTCGCGCACACAGCACGGCAGAAGTCACCGGGCGAGACCTTGCCTACGTCAAGTGCTTGAATCATCCGGGCCGAGAATTCCCTGCCGTTGTAGGTGCGGATGCCGTTGACCGGTTTGGGCTGTTGCGCTCGACTTCGTGGCCGGGCGGCGAACTCCTGGCTGAGAGCGTTGAGATGTGACGAGGCGAAGGTCGGACTAACGAGACGGAGCCGCTGAGCGCGGACGACCAGGGCGCTCGGCGTGACCTTGAACCTGTCCGCGGCGGCCTTTAGGTCCTCGAGCGTCTCCAGGTCAAGGCCACGCATGGCAGCCTCCGGCATGAGGATTTCCCCGACGACGTCGTACTCCCGGCCTGGCCCGACCATCGGACTGCGGCCGTCGTACGTCACAGGAGCGAAGATGCCTCGCGCGACGAGAACCGCGAGCAGGGTCAATGTGAAGAGCTGCCGACCCTCTGGCTCCTGGCCGTCTCCATGGTCCCCCCGCGCGAGGAAGATGTACGGAACCTTCTTGTCCTTGATGGTAAGCCCGCTGAACTTCACCTGAATGAGCTGCGGCATGAAGCCGCGGACACTGAGCGACACAAGAACCTGCCGGGCTTCCAGATGCTTGATGAGAATCTCGAGCGCGCGCTTCTTCGTCCGCGCCTGGGTGAGGGTGTCGCGCTCGAGCCCGAGGGCATCGAGGAGCATCTCAGCGTCTTGTGACACGGTGCCCCGCGTCTTCTTGAGCAGCCCGACGATCCGGTTGTCCTCGAGATCCGGGTCGTGCTTTCGAAGGAGCATCTGCTTCCGGATGAGATCCTTCACGATGAGCTCGACGTCCTTCACGGCAATGGTCGTTCGGGAGTTCAACGCGAACGTCTCCTTGCTCAGCCCCTGAAGGAGTTTCGATGTCTTGGTCGCGATCTGCGCGCGGACGTGGTCGTACTGAGCGAAGAACAACGGGTAGGGGATGTCCGCCTTCCGGGATAGCTTGACGAGCTCGTTAAACGCCACCTCGGAGCGCTCGAGCGCCTGTCGGTACGGAGCGCGGCCGCTAACGACCGAGTTCTCGAAGAGGTCCTCGAACACACGTCTGTCGATCATCGTCCGTGAGCCTTGGAGCACCACGGCGATCCTGGGACCCGCACTGGTGTGTTCGGCAGGCGCATCTTCCATTCCCACAAGCCGACCATTGCTCAATGCTGCTTCCTCCGCGACCCCGTGTTCGAGTACATGCGCTCGCTCTGACACTTCGGTGACGGCCTAAGGGTGAGTCCGCGGAACGCCTGCAGGCGGGATGCTCAGCACCGCCAGCGTCGAAACCGCCCACCGCGCACTCGAGAAACACGGTCGCGCAGCCGTCACGCAGGGCGTCTTGAACCTCGTCGCCTGCGTTCTCGTAGCGCTCAACGGACTCTGGCTCATGAGTCGATGACGACCTCGCGCGCCCAGCCAGCGCCACTTCTTGTCACTCTCAGGCGACGACCGGTCCGGCAACTCGAGGCCGATCCGTGGACATGTTTTGGACACGAGACCTGCTGATGCGCGCTGATGTCTGGCCCCGATTTCGAGCCGGGAGGTTAGCTGAATCCCCGGAATGACGTGGAAACACGTGGGCGGGACGCCAATCGGAGATGCGTCCGGTTCTTTCACACGGAAGCAGTCATCGGTTCGAGTCCGGTATCGCCTGGGAGATTCCGCAGCGCGGTATCGACAATGCGTGGGTTGCAACGTCGTCGGCATCCTGCGGTTTCGGAGCTTGGCAGTAACCCTGTCGGTGAAGTCTCAGCGGCGGGAGTCGGGCACAGCGGATGTTTAGCGGCGTCGATCAGGCTCGACCTTGACGCATCTGGCCGTGCTGCCATAATCAAGGGCAAATGGGACAGAGAGAAATCAGTTAGACATGCGCGGCGTCGTGTTTGTCGGGACAGTGCAGTCATGAGGCTCATCAAGGCGGAGTTCTCCGGGTTCGGCCGTCTTGCCGAGGGCGTTGTCAATCTCGACAACAAGGTCGTCGCGATCGTCGGGCCCAACGAAGCCGGCAAGACGACGCTCCTCAGAGGGCTCGCCTACATCAGCAATGGCGCGACGCTGTCCGCGTCGGAACGATCGCGCGGAGCATCCGTTCCGGACGACCAAGTCGTCGTGCGAACCCGCTATGTCATCGACCCCGGCGATCTCGAGGCGCTTGCGGCTTTCGACCTGGAGGAGCCGCCGCAGACCTTCTTGATTGCGCGAACGGCTGGCGCCGGAGACGCTCGGACCGGAACGGTTCCGGTGGCTAGGAAAGCTCTTGCACCGCTTCTCAGTGCCGCCGCCGCGCTTCAGAAAGCCGCGACGACGAAGGCGTATGCCGAACTCGACTACGACGGGCCGGAGCAGCTCGAGGACGGATCTGAGGGCCCGGTCGATGAAGCACACTCGGCTATACGGCCCCGGGCCGAAGAAGTCATCGGCGGTTTCGGTGCGGCCCTTGAATCGCAGGCCGCAGAGTCCGCTGCGGACGATTGGGCAGAACGACTCGAAGAAGTCGCCGACTCGCTCGAGGCCTTCGGGCTGGGGCGGGATCTGGCTGTTCATCTGCGCGCCGTCATCGGCTGGGTCGACCAAGAGGATCCGTCGGCCGGCGTCCGGGAGATCCTTGCGCGTCGCGCGCCGGAACTACTCCTGTTCGGAGACGCTGACCGTATGCTCGGTTCGCTCCACGGCCTCAGCGCCGAGTTCGTCACTGCGCCCCCCGCGTCTTTGTCGAACCTCGCCTCCATGGCGGGACTCGACCTCCGCGCGCTTTGGGCGACATACGAGGCGCAAGACGAAGGAGAGCGCGACACGCTTGTCGAGCGGGCTAACCAGGCCCTAGCCGCCAAATTCGACAGGATCTGGAACCAGTCCCGGATCACCGTGGTCCTTAAAACCGAAGGCTCGACCCTGTCCGTCCGCGTTAAGCAGAACGGGAACCGCATCACGCAGTTCGACGAGCGCAGCGCCGGACTCAAGATGTTCGTCGCGCTGGCGGCATTTCTGGACGCGCACGGCACGACAGTGCCGCCCGTCCTGCTGATCGACGAGGCGGAGACGCACCTACACGTTGACGCGCAGGCCGACTTGGTGAACACGTTCATGAGCCAAGAACAGGCTGCCAAGATCATTTACACGACCCACTCGCCGGCGTGCCTTCCGCCGGACCTCGGCTCCAATATTCGCGCGGTGGTGCCAGATACCGACCATGAGTACCGGAGCGTTATCAAGGGCAGTTTCTGGGAGCGTGCGGCCGGCTTCTCGCCGCTCATGCTTGCCATGGGTGCCGGAGCGGCCGCATTTTCGACGGCGCGGTACGTCGTGCTCGCCGAGGGCGCTTCCGAGATGCTCCTGCTTCCCAGCCTGCTGAAGGCTGCGCTGGGCGTGGCTGACCTTCCTTACCAAATTGCGCCTGGGTTGTCTGAAGTACCGCCCGAAATGTACCCGGAGCTGGATCTGGCGGGAGCGCGGGTCGCCTACCTCGTCGACGGTGACAAGGGTGGTTTCGACAGGCGCAAGGCGCTCGTCGCCGGGGGAGTGCCAGACGACCAGATCGTTACGCTCGGCGCGCTGACCCTAGAGAACCTGCTTGATCCCGCTGCCTACAAAAAGGTCCTCCGCGAGCTGCTTTCGGAGTGCAACCCGGGAAAAGTGATACCGGACTTTCCTGTGCTGCCCGACCCGGGCGAGAGTGTCTGGCCAAACTATCTCGACGGCTGGGCCGAGGCGTTCGAACTCTCCATGCCCGGGAAGCGCGTTGTCGCTAGCCGTCTCGTTGAGGAACGCTCCGCGGCGCCGAGCAACTTCGGCAAGCCGATTCTTCTGGTGGCGCATCAGATGATCTGGTCCGTCCTTCGACGCGGGGCGATTGGCGAGCAGTCGTGACCTCGGTCGCAACGCACCTCGCGAGCGTCGACGCTGCGATTTCTGGCAACCTCGAGAGTCTCGCCGCAGACCGCGGCCTACTGTCCCAAAACATGCTCCAGCAGCTCCGTCACCTCACTGAGGGCATCGCCGTGTTGGCCCATACCCGTGACACGGAACTCGAGTACCAGTACGACGCGATCGAAGCTGCGTTGGCGTACGTTCGTTCTCGGAGCAAGTTCGGGTTTCTTCGGAGCTTTCACAAGATGTTGCAGCCGAGCGCGTCTCACTTTACGTTCGACGGCGACGGGTCTGAGCGGCTCATGCTGAAGTACTACGCGCATCTTGTACGGATACGCGCCTACGCCGAAGCCGAACTCGGGCTACGCATCCTCGCCAGCCTCGAGAAATTTCCTGTAGCTCTCGACCCCTCGTTGCGGGAGTATCACGAGAAGATCGCCGCACGGATTTTGGCCGTTCGCATGATGCCGGCCGCAGGGGATTCGTCTTCCAGGTATTACGTCCACAAGACGCGGCCCTTCTTCGTAGCGGGTCGCATCTTCTACGAGGTGACGTTCACGAGCCCGGTTGATCGAACGGGGAACATGGACCGTGTCATCGCCTTCACGGATCTGGACATCGGCGACCGCTACGCAGCGAACCTGACGCTCCGGGGAGATTCGATCGAGGTGCTGGGCCAGACCATGCCCGTCCTCGTCATCCGCGACTGGGCTGTATCGATTCGGCCCTGCGAGTTCGACAATTTCGCGCATTTCTTTGGGCCGCGCACGAACGTGAACACGGGCAGTCCGGAATACCGCCGTCTGATGCGATACCTGACGGCGACCGGGGCCTCGCTGCTCGATCTCGTCGATCTTCCGGACCGCGAGTACGAGCGCGTTAGGACGCGCGTGCTCGAGAACACCCAGAGCCCCCTGATTTTCCCCATACTCGACGAAGCGCGCACAGCCATCCAGCTGAAGGAGGGCGGCTTCGTGCTCCTGCGTTATCTCCTGCTCACAATGCGCAACAGCGTTCTCAGGCGGCAGTGGAACCCGGACGCGTGCGGGCAGCTTTCCGGCCTTCATTTTCAATGGGGCTGCATCCCATTCGACCAAATGCCGTTCTGCACTTTTCCCCTTGGGCACCGCCCCCGGTTTTGGGACCTGCTCGAAGCCGTCAGCCTGGCTGGACGGGAACATGAATTGCTGGCCAGGCGCATCAAGAACAATGTCGAGCGCCGCGGTGTTCTGTATACGCCGGTCACCGAGCTCGAGTCGTTCAGCGACGTGCCTGCCCTCGTCGAAGCGCACAACGCGAAGCTCTATCGCACTCACCAGGGCCGACGCCTCGAGATAGACAAGGGGCACGTGTACATCCGCAGTTACGAGAACGACGTCGTGGACATCGTCGAGAAGCTCCAGGAGGTCGCGAGTTCGGGCGTCGGCGGGTGGACGATGGTGATGGAGCGCTGGCTGAACGCCCGGCCGAATCTTGTCAATGATCCCGTCAAGGCTGAGGCGCTCAAGTCCCTTTTCAAGGACTCCCGCGTCGCCCTCATCTACGGCGCCGCCGGCACGGGGAAATCAACGACCATCGATTACATAGCGCAGCGCTTCGATGGCGATCCCATGCTCTTCCTCGCCAATACTCATCCCGCCGTAGACAATCTCAGGAGACGTGTCCAGACACAGGACGCCACCTTCCGCACCATCGCGAGCCACCGCTGGCATAAGGGCGCGGAACCGGAGTACGAGTTGCTGGTGATTGACGAATGCAGCACCGTCAGTAACGAGGCGCTCCTCGAGGTCCTCGCAAACACGAAGTTCAAGCTGCTCGTTCTCGTGGGCGACGTCTATCAGATCGAGTCGATCCAGTTCGGGAACTGGTTCGGGCTGATGAGGTCGTTCGTTCCGAAGACGGCGGTTTTCGAGCTGGAGACGCCATACCGAACTAAGAATAAGGGACTCCTGACTCTATGGGACAAGGTCCGCAACCTCGAAAACGACATCACCGAGGCGATTGTCCGGGGCGGGTACTCGACCGTCCTGAGCGAGGAACTCTTCAAGGCTCATCGGGACGAAGAGATCATCCTCTGCCTGAACTATGACGGCCTCTACGGCATCAATAACATCAACCGCTTCCTGCAGAGCAGCAATCCGAACGATCCGGTCACGTTTGGTCCGGCCACTTTCAAGGTCGGCGATCCCGTCGTGTTCAATGACAGCCAACGCTTCCGTCCCCACATCTATAACAACCTCAAGGGGAAGATCGTCGGTATCGATCGGCGTCCCGGTTCCATCCGGTTCGAGATCGACATTGATCGGGAAGTGACCGAGCTGTCGTTATGGGGAAGCGAACTGACATGGATCCGCGATTCGGTAGTGGCGTTCGACGTCTTCGAACTGGCCAACAGTGACGAGGACGATGCTGAACTCAACACGACAGTCCCGTTCCAGGTAGCGTACGCAGTCTCGATCCACCGAGCTCAGGGCCTCGAGTACGAGTCGGTCAAGGTCGTCATAACGGACGCGAACGAGGACGACATCTCGCACAGCATCCTCTACACGGCACTGACGAGAGCGCGGTCGTCCCTTCAAATCTTCTGGACGGCCGAGACGCAGACGGCAGTCATCGGAGGTCTTGAAAGGAAGACACATCAAAAGGACCTCAGCTTGCTTCGGGCCCGGCGGGGGCTGCAACCGTCCTAAGTTGCACGCCGGACCGGTCATCGAGGCGAACTTGGTGGCTCGTATCCCTTGGGCGCCGCGGCGGCGAACCTGTGTTGGTGTGGTGTTGGTGACGGGCTGCGCACCCCTGCTGTCTCTTGCTCGCAGTTGCATTCCTCGCCGCAGAAAACCGGCAGTTGTGCGCAACTGGCGGCAAGGAGCTAGGCCCCACGCCACGTTGACACCGTGGATGTCGTCGGTTCGAGCCCGGCAGGGCCCACCCTCGCGGCCTCCGCCGAGCATCGCCCGGGTGCACGGGGCGCTTGCTGCCGCCGGGCGGAGGGGCTCCATGAGACGCAGATCCGTCGGCCTGATCGCCGTGGCCCTCGGGCTGGCGCTCACAGGGTGCGCGACCGACGCAGTGGACCCCTCGAGGGCTGACCGTGCACGGCCGAGAGCGACCGAGCTCGCCGACGCAGCCCTGGCCTGGCCTGGTTCCGACACTGCGCCCCGCATCACCCTCTCGCGCGGCGACTCCTGCACCTTCGTCGTGCCGTCCGACTGGTTCGACGCTGCGAGCGGCACCCGCTGCTCCCAGGTCGGCCGGGTCGCCTACGCGCTCCCCGGCGCCACGACGCCCGAGGCAGCCCTCGAGCAGGCAGCCGCGGCCCTGCGCGACTCCGACGTCTCACCGGTGGACCCGTTCGACGCCGTCCTCGACCCTGGCGTCCTCGGCGACCCCGAACTCGGCCTCACCACCACGCAGCCGGCGTCGAAGGCGTACGGCACCGACGAGACCGCCATCACGCTCGCCACCGTCGAGAGGTTCCTCGACCGCCTCTGGTCACGGCCGACCGACGAGATCGTCTCGTCCACCCCGGGCCTCGAAGGCGACGAGCTCGTCCGTGCGACGCGAGCGACCGGCACGACCTACGTGCTCGAGATCCAGTACACGCGCGAGTACTACAACAGCCGAGACCAGGTCGTGGACCGAGCCCCGCGCGACGACCCGCCGCCCTGCTACGGGACCAGCGGGTACTGCCCCGGCGGTTAGGCCAGGTGGGCTCCTTCTCCCGCGTCATCGCCGGTGGCGCCCGCAGGGCGGGTCGGGGAGCGAGCCGGGCAGGACCTACCCGTCGCAGATCTCACCTCGGTGCGCCGCCCCTCGAGCTCTTCGAGCGCGAGGCGCCCGACGAACCGGCACCACGAGACGGCATCGAGCGCGCCCGTGCCTACGCCTGCGGAGACGTCGACGCTGCGAGCCAGATGCGCCTGCGCTTCGTGGCCGGACGAGCCGCCCGTGCCGCCACGACCCCGGCCGGCGGGGCCGCAGCTCGAGCAGCGGGACAGGCCTCCGGTGAGCGTCGCCGTCTCCGGACGGCCAGTGGCCGTCGTCTGCGCTCCGGAGCAGACCGGTGGCGCTCGTGCCGACGCGTCCCCGGCGTCGGGGACCTCCCGGTCACCAGCCGAGCGTGCCCGGCGCCCCCTTGAAGGGCCCGACGACGCGCGAGGTCACCCAGCCGCCGTAGAAGTCGCCCTCCTGGGCGTCGACGACCTCTCCGTCGACCTCGCAGGAGTCCATGCGCCCGGGGTAGACGGCGACGTGGTCGACGAGCACCT
>Ga0265797_10010682_pt1 | contig 11650 bp, 16 predicted proteins | sample P2T30metagenome_FD_192433 | JGI IMG/M metagenome (GOLD analysis project Ga0265797, IMG submission 192433) | Plant litter microbial communities from East Loma Ridge, Irvine, California - P2 T30 | ecosystem: Environmental > Terrestrial > Plant litter > Unclassified | place: USA: California... | reverse complement strand
ACTCAGAATAATCATCCAGACTATCATCCAAGATATATTTACGCCGAAATTCTGGCCGAGGTGGTTCTTGGTAGAGAAGATGATACTTTTGGACGCGTCCACTGACGGTCAGCTACAGCTATTCTTCGTCGTCGGTTCTTAACGATGAAAGACGTACCTAGATTCCAAACTGGTAAAGCGTAGCCATACATGTAGAAGTTATCCATTAATGCAAGATCGAGGAAAGCGACGGATACCTGGAAATTAGTCTTGATCGTTGTAATCATGATACCAAGGGAACACTCACATTGATGATAACCCAGAACAGCAAGAAGAACGGAAAGAATGGGCCTATATGTTAGCCTTTGCAGTCCGTCTAAAAGACAGTTGGCTCACCGAGCCAGAGGAAGATAGTCTCCATCACGAAACCCAAACCAGACATTGTGACCCAATTAGCCATCCAATAAATGACGAATCCGACTCGACCGTATTTTCGACTGAAATCCACCAAGAAAGCCACACTGACAAGGGAAAAATGTAGTGATATCCAGAAATATCCTGAATATCAGTATACTCCTGTCGAGTAGCAGTGAGAGGAAGGGAGCTCACCGATCCATGGGACTAGGAGTTTTACTAGGACTTCTGAACCTAATGATAACTTCGATTGAACAAGAGGGAGACCTTTATTGTTCCAGAGTAATGTGATCAAGAATGTGAACTGCATGTAAGCTGAGCCCTGTTGGCGTATTGTGCGCTTACAATGATAAGATAGATAGCTCCAACGGTCGTAGCGGCAATCCCAGCCAATTGATCGAAGGGCTGTAATGTGTGTTGACTAACCCCAAATGCGCCAATCAGGGACGAAGGCTCAATCGCCTGTAGAACGGCAGTTGCATTGTCCAGTGCCAAGACCTGCGAAGCCAGTTCCGATGCGGCAGCAGCGGTGGATTGGGTGACGAATTCGTTTCCTAGTCGAAGGACGTATTGTTCGGCAGCATAGAAATTTCTTGATTCTGAAATGATGAAAGTGATGGCTCCCCCGGCTGCTTATCAGCCTTTTGCTCCATACTATGCACGCAGTGGATCGGCTCACGTGTCCACTCTGCACCCGAGGTAATGGCGGCCCAGACTCCCGAGGTCGCGTTCGCATTAACGATCATGACTCCCCATACATCCTGATTATCCACCTTCTCTTTTGCATATTCAAATGCATCAATGCCCTGTCCATTCTGGGTGATCTGGAATTGCTGGGCGGTAGCATCATCCGCAATGTAGTACCCCAGCGTAGGTAGCTCTCCCGCTTTCTTCTGCTGAACTTGATCTCGAACAGCGGGGCCGAGGATGGCTGAATGTGCTGATCCTTGAGGCGAGGCTACGGAATCGAGATCAAGGATTTCAATTGATAAATGTGGTGATCGCTGGATTTGGCGGTAGTAGGATCCCTAATTCATCAGTAATCGAACATAATAAGCTGTTCTATGATGCTCACAAAGTAGATAGAGAGGAAGATGAACATGAATATGGTGATCAATCCGAAAATCTATTCATCAGCGGCTTGTACTGATATGATCCTCATCTGGATATGGTCCAACGTACCAAGAGAAGGAATTTGCCAAAAGTCTTTCTCTCCTGCTTGAGTTCAGATGACCAGAATCCATATCGTTTTGTCCCATCTGGTGCTTCCGTGGACCGTAAAGTCTGTCGATGCGAAGGTGCATCCTTCATAATCCCTTTGATACCCATCCTGATAGTATCCTATCTCCCTGATAATTTGATGCTAAGGCCAGAAGGTGAGTCAAAGTCTCGATGAAGCAAGCAATAAAATCAGATACATTGATTATTCAATTCAAGCTCATGCATTCTTCGTCATGCCATCTCGATCTCGGCCAAGCCACCGAATACCAGAATAGATTTTATATCTATGACCGGTGATAGAAAAGTCGATTATGCCCTTCTGTAGAGCGGCTTTGGGACATGTAAAGATGATTGTTAACGTAAACGAATCAAGCCAAAATGGCGTCACTCGTCATAATCATAGTTACCTCTGCTGGAATTTTGGGTTAGATCGGGGAATAGTCTAGGTAATCGATTCCGGCAATGGAGAGGTATATGCATGCATGGGAGGGTCCGTTGATCTGCTCACTAGATTTATAAATTGACTTGCTTCACTATTAATTTCATTCCAGTGCCAGAGGGAAAAATAGAATAAGCTAGATATCGAGAGATTCACTGGAATCGAGATCTAGGAACGCCCGAAAATGTCTGGAGTCACCACCACCACTCAAGCAGCTCGTGAACTAGACCGAGAAGGAAGACAAGAACAAGCGTCAACAGACCGAATCAGAGAAGAAACAAGACAAGCAGTCAATGAATACCGTCAGAATCATCCACCACGTACATCCGCTTCGTCTTCCGGTACCCTCGCTGGGGCAGACACAGAGGGAGGAGAACCGAGTAATGGACGATTTGCAAAAGCTGGATTGATTGGCGCTGCTTCTGGATCTGGGACAGCTGCGAAAGCTCATGCTCACCTTGGTGGTAATGAAGAAGGGGTAGAGGTTCCCGATAAACATGGTTTACTGTCGCCTCAGCTCAAGAGTGAGAGGAAGAAGATGCTCAAGGTATGTCCCACGTCTTACGACCCGCGCCCTTGTCCTACGTTTACTGGCCTGATGACTGATATTTAGATCATTGCCGGGATATTCATTTTCCTGGCACTGTGGTTATGGGCCTGCCTCTCACTGTTCTGGGGATCAACATATCACCTTCAAACCAATTTCCATAGGCTCACAGTCCACCTCGTACCCCTCGACACCGCTACCGACTCCTTCTTAAATGATCCAATGATCAATATGGCTCAAACGCAAAATTCATTAACGACAACACCTCATTTCACATATATCATTCGATCAGCTAGTGACTACCCGAATGGACTTGAAGATGTAAGGCGGGAAGTACTCGGACAGGAATGTTGGGCTGCTGTGGTCATTAATGCAAATGCCACTTCTGCATGGAGGGATGCAATTGAGAATGGAGATGCATCGTATTCGCCAAATGGAGCTGTGGGGATTTACTTTCAATCAGCAAGATTTTACCAGGTGGTCTTGCTGTATATTCAGCAGACTGTAGGTTTCATCCAATTTCGGACTGGTGTCGGACTGACAAACAGATCACCATGAACTTGAAAAGCCCACTTTCAGAAGCGCGAGCCTCAGCCCTTCAGTCATTCGCCTCCGAAGCAGCAAATAATGCAGCTTTAATTACAAACGCACAAGCTGTTCCACAGGCCATTGGAACCGGATTTGGATATACCATCCAAGATCTGAGGACGATAGGCAATGGTCAATGGGGATCTAGTGCACCTATGGAAGCTGCCCTTATCTATTTCGTAAGCCCATCAACGCGTACAAAGGGGCTGGTTAATCGATAGGTCATCTTTGCATTCTACTGGACGCTATTCCAAGCTCAAGGAAGGATGAAGTCCGGTCTACAGTCGAAATTGAAATTCTCCAGTATGGTCCTGCTACGAATCTTGCTTCCTATCGCAGCATACTTTTTCTTGGTGAGTCTCTTTTCCCCAGTCGTCTTGACAGGCGAGGTAGAATACCAGAATTGACAGAACAGTCACTATGGTTCACTTGCATTGAAGCTATCTGGCAGGTCCCAATGCAGAATTACCTAGGTCGAGGTGGTTTCCCTGCTCTATGGGCATTGAACTGGGTTACGATCACCGCTGGTGGATTCGCACTGGAGACTATCCTGGCAATATTTGGGATTGCTGGATTACCACTTTTCCTGATTTTGTGGATTATCTGTATGTCCCCATTGTTTATCGGTGGAGTGAAGCTGATGCCATAGTGAATATCTGTATGTCGTCTTTGGTCCCGAAAGGAGTGGGGCTAATTAGCAGCATCGTCCTTCTACCCCATTGAATTGATGCCTACCTTCTACCGCATGCTTTACGCCATGCCGTTCATCAATAACGTCGAGGTGCGTCTGATCACATTGACCTTTTTGGCTATAGCTGACCCGTAGGCATACAAGATCATTACGTTCGGCACCAACTTCAACCACCGTATAGGCAAACATTTTGGGATTCTATTCGGGATCATCGGGGTCGAATTGATCATCTACCCTTTGAGTATCTGGTTCGAGAGATGGAGGTTAGATAGAGGCATGATCAAGGCTCAGCGTGAGAAACGTGAGAAAGAAGAGAGAGACGAGTAATTCCCTTCGCCTCGAGGAAAGCGTATCGTGATCGTGATCTATGCATGTAACCCATACACATATGTCGAATCGTAACCCAGACAGAACCTAGAAGATGTTATACAACAAGTCCAACTCCAAACGAAATCCCCTAGTCCAGCTGCATACCCATCCCACCCTCTGCAGGAATAAGTTTGCTTGCTTTTGGCTTTGACCCAGCAGATTTCGACTTGGCCTTGAGGATCTGATCCGCCATAACCTTCTTTCCTGCTGCTCGGACCTTGATCTTCTCCCTGATCCTCTCCTTCTCGGCGAGATGAGCTGCTGGTTCGGTCTCGGTGTTCTTGCCTGCGCGAGGTTGAACGAGTTCGATATGTCTTTCGATATTTTGAGCATCTTCTTGACGGGTTCGAGCCTTGTTTCCAGACATTCTACTTTGTCAGCTATATTACAACACATGAAGGCATCAAAAGACGTACCGGTTCTTCCAGAATGCATTCTCCCTCTTTGTCTTGATTTCCTGGACCCTCTCCATGGCTTTCAATGTAGTAGCCACCAACTCTCGGTCGTATCGGACAGGTACATTCCTCCTCTTTTCGAATTCGAATGTCGAGTCCTAGGTGTCAGTCTTACTTCCGTCAAAGTTTGAAATGGTAAAACGTACAATGACCATCTCCTTGCCATTCGCTCGCCTGAACGCTTTGGTCCACCTAACCTTTCTGGGGTTCCTCTTCATTTTGAAGTTTTTATGACATTTCGAACCGCAGAATCTGAATGTTTTCGAGTCGTTACGGACAAACATGGTACCATGTCCTGGGTAGACATTGCACGAACAGAAGTAACACTTTTCGACTCTCATTGCGTATGATGATTGATGGGTGGTGAGTGTAATCTGATCTGAAATCTGTGCTGAATTAAAATGATAGAATGACGTGTGATTATCTATGTGGATATAAGGTACGAAAGCGGTTCACTCCGCTTTGGGCTAAAGCTGCTTGAGCTAAGTTACCCTGAATTCGCGCTCAAGCCTAGTGATAATCTCTTTCAACGTGTCGCGCACTTGTTCTCTGCATTCTTATACTCATCCTACACCATACACCATACACCATACACCTGACTGGTTCAGTACTGCATACTCTCTCACTCTTTTTCTCTACACCCTACATATTTAACAAAAAATGAAGATAGGTCCCTTTCCATCTCTCAATGCATAAAGTCAAAGCTTACCTCTCCACGCTCTTATCCTTGTCGGTGGTTTCGGTACCCGTCTCAGGCCTCTTACTGTAAGCTATTGCTCTCGGGTAGGAGCTACGAGCTGATCGCCAGCTATCATGGCCTAAACCTCTTGTCGAGTTCTGTAACAAGGTATGTTCCCCGCAGACTCAGAGGATCTAAGCTAATGAATCAGGCAATCATGTACGACCTTTTCCCCCTTCGCGACTAATTGAGCAATACTGATTGATTAGCTTGCACCAAATCGAGGCACTAGTCAAGGTCAGTCGCGTCCGCGATCCTGTGAAAGTCGCGCTAAGATTCAGGCCGGTGTCAAGGATATCGTCTTAGCTGTCAACTACCGACCGGAAGTCATGGTTTCCGTCTTGAAAAAGACTGAAGAGGAACTGGGCATCAATATCACTTTCAGCGTAGAGACAGAGCCTCTAGGTACTGGTACGTTACATCTTCGCCTTACCATGTGTGGGATGAAGCTTAAGATATAGCTGGACCTCTTGCGCTTGCGAAAGAGATCTTGGGCAAGGACGATTCACCATTCTTTGTCTTGAACGCCGATGTCACTTGTACCTACCCATTCGAGGAGTTCCGGTAAGCTTATTCCCTTTTGAGTGCAGAGCTGACAATTAGTGATTTCCACATGGCTCACGGTGGTGAGGGATCTATCATGGTTTGTCTTCTTTCACATTGCGCTAAGCGAAGCTGATGTATAGGTCACCAAAGTTGCCGAGCCATCCAACTACGGTGTCGTAGTCACTAAACCAAACTCGACAGTCATTGATCGATTCGTCGAGAAACCAGTCGACTTTGTCGGAAACAGGATCAATGCCGGTATCTACCTCTTCCACCCTAAGGTCCTAGACCGTATCGAGGTCAGCTACAATACCCACTGGTTTACCCGGAGCTGACAGATAGCTCCGACCAACATCTATTGAGAAGGAGATCTTCCCCGCAATTGCTGCTGATCACCAACTCCACTCTTATGATATGCAGGGATTCTGGATGGATATCGGACAGCCAAAGGATTACATTGCGGGTGAGCTGGCCTATACGCTTTCCGACGATCAGACAGCTGACAATCAGGAACCTGTCTATACCTGTCACACTTGACTGCCACTCACTCGCCTCTCCTTTCCGATCCCGCAAAGAACAAATGGGTATACGGCGGAAACGTCCTCGTCGATCCCGTAAGCCTCTCAACCGAATCATGAGGAATGTACTGATTGTAGACCGCGGAAGTCGATCCTACTGCAGTTCTCGGACCCAATGTCGTTGTCGGAGCAGGCGCCAAGGTTGGTCCTGGAGTCAGATTACAGCGATGTGCCATTCTTTCCAATGCTGTCGTACGAGATCACTCTTGGATCGCAAATTCCATCATTGGCTGGAACTCGAATGTCGGCAGATGGACCCGAGTTGAAAATATCACTGTCCTCGGTGACGATGTTACGATCAAGGATGAATTGTATGTCAATGGAGCTTCTGTTTTACCTCACAAGACTATTTCGAGTAGCATCACGGAACCTAGGATTGTCATGTGTAAGTCCATTGCCATTTTTTCTGGGTTGAGGATAAATCTGATGTATAGAATTGGGGTTTTCGGGTTGGAGTCCACACGATGTGCCCGATTTGGAAGTACATGCATAGATTTGGTTTGGACTTGGGGAGCTGTGGTTGAAGTTGGACGATACTAAAATTTCGCTGATCCATTCCTTTGAGCCAGATCCGTCGTGCTCTGCCTCGACTTTTCCAAACCTCTACACATGAGTCGCCCTTGCAACCGGAAGTCATTAACACTATACCTCCTCATACGCATAATGCTCGATGTCGACCAACTTTACATGGCGACTCATTCATCTTGGATTGGTCACACCTCATTTCCTGGCCGCCCATGCCATCTTGCTGACTCCTGGTGCACCAGAGCCTGCGAGATGACTCGAGTCTCGTGCTCCGGACAAAATTGGATGCATTGTAAGTACACACATCAACTAGGAGTATATGCAGGGGACTTTGTGTACGCTCCTATTTCCTTATAACCAGTCAACCAGTCAAATCCACACATTCATTATGCTGGCATTTAAATCTAGTCTATGCTAATATCCAACTCCTCCCAAACTTCCTCCCTTAACGCCAAGTAAACATCAATGCCCTCACCACTTGCAGTGGGTATAGTATACCCAAGTCCATCATGTAATGAAATAGGCGTAAAAGGTGGCGCTACCAATATCGGTCTCTGACCATGATCAAAGACACCACCATTGTACATGTCCATTTTATTCCATTGACTGACCATAACTCCACCCGTTCCACCCCTGTACCCATGCCTGATCTTGGTTCTATCCACGCTTGCTATCCATTTAACTGTCTTCTCTGCATCCCCCTCGCCTAGTGGTCGGACCATTTTATGTACCATCAAAGCGATATTGGGGAGTTTGGAATTATCAACTAATAATTCTGAGGGATACGTGGATGAAGTGGTTAGGACTGCGTTATATGGGTATAGTCCATCTTTCTCGAGACTCAACTGGGTGCGAAGGTCGATCGGACATAATAAATCGGCTTCGCCAAGTGTTCCTAATGATGGATTGCGGGTATAAGTGCGAGCACGAGCTTGATATATCCGTTGATGGAGGTGAGCTGTCAATGCATCGAATGTAGTGATGTATCCCTGCTCCGGCTTGGCTCGATCTTTGAGTCGTTCCAAGTCGGAAGAGGAGAAACGGAGGACTTGGCCTGCAATTTTCGGTTTCACCCAAGTCGAGGCCGGTTCGGCGGGGATATCGGGAGCTGCTAGATCTGGGTTGGTGGGGGTGGGGTTGTCTGGTTCGAGGTGATATAGTACTGGTTCATACGCTTTCGCTTCCTCTTTCTCTGCTTGTGTGGCTTCATTTTCGTAATTTGAAAGGTAAGGCATGGCGAGTGTAGATATTTGTATTGCTTCACCTCCGTCGTTGTCCAGAGATAGAGATCGATAGATTGTTGCTAAGTTTCTGACCAAGTGGAAGAACCCCGCTCCATCGTTTAGGCAGTGTAATATCCTGATACCCAATGCAACTCCACCACAAGCGAATCGAGTATGTTGAATCGTGAATACTACTTGATCTTCTTTCTTGACATTCATGAAATCATAGGGAGCCATTAGGTCTTCTCCTTTCCCTGGAAGATCCATTAACCCTATCGATCCTCCTTTCCCAATCTCCTCCAAAGTCTGAGAACATGTCGCTTCGAGAACTTCACAACCTGTGCCCAAGCTATGGAGGTGGGATCCGCCATGTTTGTCGTCCACGCCTAAGCGACCTCTTAGATGGGGATAAGTATCGAGAACGAGGGATGTAGCTCGACATAGTCTCTCGACTGGGATGGCCAGTGATCCAGAAGAAGTAGAGGGGTAGATGTAAACGACGGCGACGGGTATGAAAGTGAGGACGAGCTGATCGAGGGGACTGAGTCGGAAGATGGGTCCTAGGCATTTGTAGGATTCAGGTTGGGACGAAGTGACTGTATGACATTTTCGTATTTGGACTGAGGAAGTAGTGATTGTTTCGCTCATCTTGTTATCTATGTGAATAATGAGCACTGACAAAAGAAGAAATGCATGCTACCTTATATACTGCCAAACGAATAACAATGACTTGAATAACGAGTTGTATACCAAGTTATACACGGATCCGAAGTCTTGCCGGATCTTCATCGTTCATCCCGGAGCCGGAGTCACCAATCTGTCTCCAGTGTGCGCGTTGGAATAATACTCGTACCCTGAATGTTATTTGTTCCTGAATTAAACCTAAAAGTAGGTCTTTGTTTGTCGATTTACTTTACTGGACGAGTACCCCTCACCCTCATCATCACTTGCACACGACTGCATCACACATCGTATTCATCTTCACTCTTTTGCCGAACACTTGTGGCTATACACTTTACTAGACGAGCTGGCATCGCCTTCCCTTTTGGCATCGACAACGACATCACATACAAACATACACAGACAATTTTCCTTGACGCGTCCGGATTTGGTTAGTGCAAAGAACATCATTACTCGATCGGACTACGTTCGATAGGTTACAATATCGACAAGAATCATCAGGCTAGTCTGAACTACATTCTTTACATATACATTCGTTCTTTAAGACCTTTTACTTGAAGTCACCAGCATCGGAATCGAAAAGGGCGCGAAATCGACAACTCTGGAAGGCAAAATCAAGAAGAACATTGAGATTTGATACCACAATTACAGTCCACATTTCAGACTCATCAGTACGTCCGTCTCGTCTGCGGTCGATCTTCTGGGAAACTTTCCTGCTACATCGGGATATCGATATCCTTTGATTACTCGGAGTCGGACTTTGAAAGCCATCCTTTCCCCCCTCAATCTCATCTCATGTCATGTTCTCCCGCAAATCCCCTACTTCTCTCACACCCACCATCACTCTTTCAGTCCCAACATCAACTGACTCCCAGAACATGCCAGCTGCATTACCGCAAATCACTCCAGCCCCAGCGGCCGCCCCGGCCACGATCACCTTGATCGACTTAGTTGGTCGACAACAAAGAACTACCATCTCCGTCGTCGCTTCCTCTACGCCGTCTGGGGTTGATTCGGGAAATAATACTACTGAAAAGAAACCGTTCCCTGTGGCTGTTGCTATACCTGCTCTTGTGGGTGGGATGGCGGCCGCTTTTGGAGCTTTTGGGCTTTGGTGGTGGTGTAGTAAGCGAAATAAGAAGCAGAGAAGGGTGAGCAGCATTCTCCCTTACCCCATTTCTAACTTCTCTGTTTTCTCAGTTGTAACGAACAACCAAGCAGACCGTTTGAGAACGACGCTGATAAGCAGGAACGATGGGAAGCGGCTCAGAGAAAGAAACAACGTCAAAGAGCCAATTCAGCTGGACGACCATCGATCGCCAGTTCAAGAGGACCTTCAGCTACCAATCTGAAAAATCTCGCTGAAAAAGATATCATCCCTCCCGTACCGGCTTTACCGAAACATTACCCCCCACATGGGCATGGTGAGAAGCAGAACCAGAACCAGCAGAATAATTACGGATACAGTCAACATCAACAATCATATGGACAGGGACAGGGACATGGACAGAATAATGGATATGCCGTCGATCCATACTACCAGCCCTCTGCGCCTGGGCGGGATGTTCCTCGCGCTCAATATCCACATGGGTATGCTCCTCAACCTACAATCGATGGACCTATTTCACCTACTTATTCCGAACATTCTGCCAATTCTGCCAATTCCAATTCATCCGCTTCGGGATCTACATCAACATCAACATCTACATCCGCCACATCATCATCAACATCGACATCCGACCCTCTGACAAAGGAAAAGAAAACGTCACCTACTAAATCCGGTTCGAGGTCTACTGCGAGAGTAGCTGTAGCAGATTCAGCAGCTGCTACCGCTGGATTAGATGCCAATGTACGATATCAACCCAAGAAACCTTCACCACTCGCTCTCAAGGCAATGGAGGACAAGAAGAAGGCAGAAGCCGCAAGATACGGTGAACAGGAAATGTTATCTGTCCCAGAACACTCTCAGCAAGGGGGTGGTGGAGGAGGGAGGAATGTAATGTCTGGAGAATGGGGTGTTGCATTAGGATCACCGAATCATGACCCATCGGCACAATTCTCATTTGCGGATCAACAACAACAACATTCTCAATACACTACAGAAAGTGGGAAAGATGTTAGTCGATATTCGAATGATCCTTATCTATCGGCACACCAGAATCGAGTTCCATCAGGACATTATTCCAACGATCCTTATGCGGGGTATCATGATCCAGTACAGAATGCTGGGCAGAAATCAAATTGGGTCTAGACGAGCTAAGGTTGAGGGTGAGGGTGAGGATCAAGGCCTCGACTCGTTGGCAGGAAGGAAAATGGTAGTTACTTTGTATAGTATTCGGTCTCGCTTCTTTTTGGTCATGTACAATATGCTCTGTCCGTTGCTATACTGCCCTTTCAATCGACATGGTCGAATAATTCATTTGGCACATACAGTATCGGAGCGGTCCTCGGCACAGCCCATTGTTTAGACTCCAAGGTCTGGTACCTCACTCATGTGCTGTTGATGCCACGTGATTCGGACCCACCTTGGATGACTGTAAATAACGCATATCGTCATCTTTGTCTGTGCCTGGATCTGCTGGATTCTGTAGGAGTAGCATGAAACGCCGTCGTGTCTTTGTTGCAACTTCATTTATACAGTACTTGCCAGCCCAG
>Ga0265797_10010681_pt1 | contig 11650 bp, 13 predicted proteins | sample P2T30metagenome_FD_192433 | JGI IMG/M metagenome (GOLD analysis project Ga0265797, IMG submission 192433) | Plant litter microbial communities from East Loma Ridge, Irvine, California - P2 T30 | ecosystem: Environmental > Terrestrial > Plant litter > Unclassified | place: USA: California... | reverse complement strand
CAGACGGCCAGCTTTGCCGTAGCCGACCCTTTGTGCAGCGGGATGTACACAGGGATCGCAGCTCCTCTCGAGCTCTCGATGATGACCACACGTCCCTGGAGGAACAAGACCGATTTGTCGACGTATCACAGGATCAGGCATGCTGCTAATGCCCGATATCTCTACTCAACATCGGTACTTACCGACCGGCAAACCACATATCATACCGCATGCGAGACGGTTGGCTTGCCATCAGAAGTGAAGCTGGCAACGAGCCATCTCATCGTTCTCGACGTGCCGATCACAACTGAGCTTTGTTGTTGGTGGCCATATTGCCATATGAAGTCAGCGGCAGAGGTGGAAAGCTGGAATACGTACCAACAGCTACGCAGTACAGATTTGCACTTCTTCCTTTTGCATTAGGTATCATTTGATTCCAAACTTCCGGAATGAGATTGGATTCTTCCCGTGTAATCCCGGATTCCCACGTTTTCGCAGGTGTCACGAGCCCAGACTTTCACAAGCTGCAGTCTCGAAAAAGTTGTGGACAATCATTTTCCCTCAAGCTGGCACCAAGCGAAGCATGAATGAGGCTTCCCCTTTGTTGATGGGCAATTCCTGTCACTGTCCAGCCAGAGCGGCACCTCATCTCAATCACGAACATGGCGCATGGCAGAGCGACTTGATGTTGACGTCTACATTTGGCAATTCGTCCTGCACAGTCACGAGAGTCGCCGCTACACCGATGCGCTGATTGGCCATGACCTGTGGAAAGGCCCACCAGAAATTCGCTCGAAGACCCTTTGCACAGATCCGGGACGCCTCGAGTTTCATGTTGATGCGCCATTTGCTCGAATGAGGCAAGGCCTAAGCGCCGAAGCGGAAATTTAAGAGATCTTTGGGACCGCAGCCAGGCGCTCGGTGATTGCGCAACGCGTGTCGAGTGGTCCTCAATCTGGTTCTGCATGATACACACATCACCTTTTGCACTAGTCGTCACAAGAGCTGAAGGTCATCAAAAGGCGCTTGGTGTAAGCTGTGGTGCGAGGAGAAACGCGCAAGGGAAGGATCAGCTTCGCTATTCTTCCATGCATATCCAGTTACACGTTTCTGGGCTCGCGTGTCGGCTTGACGATCTCTTCTCTTATCGATTGGCCATGCGTTCTGTCACGCTGTGTCGATCTGGAGGGGTGTTCTCAAGGCTGACAGGTTTGACCAGGTTCCCTGCTCCGTGCCATTACCCGTCCTCTTCATCTAAGCGCGCCCAGCCGTTGCACTATGACGGCATCTGCATTTCCCGATCAGGCATAACACTCCAGACAAAACCGGCCTCGCGAGCTTGAATCTACAAAATTCACGGTTTCGTGTTGATGCACCACGACTTTCTCAACCCACAAGACTCATTTCCCTCGATCGCTTTGGGACATTGCACGGCTGACGTCTGACGACGGCCGTAACCCTTCATTTCTCCCGGGCAGCCTCATGCGCCATGGGCGCGAGAGAGCCAGGAAAGCATCCGTGCAACGGAGCGGTAATCTCTCCCACAAAGTAGCTGCGCTCGCTTGCTCCCGGACGTTGAAGCTGCTAGCTGGGTTAGTCCGTTACTGGATTTGCTGGCGGAGCCGTCCTGTCCAGGTTTTGCTCGTTGAGCCTCGCCGCCAGCCACGCGGTCCGACTGGTCAAAGTCCAAATGCAGGACCACAGTGTTTTGTCTCGTGTGCCGCCATGACATGTTTGGCTCGTGGTGCTACCAAAGTCACAGCCATCACCGAAGTCTTGATCGAAGTTTTTTGTTCCTGCCTTAGCGAGCAGTACACCTGCAAGCTATCGGCACCTTGAGACTAGATGTTAGCTTTAGAGTTTCCAGAGCACGCCGAGCAGAGTAAATCTTTCTATATTACTTACGAGATATCAAAGCTGGTATGAAGGCGATCGCAATACCAGCTTGGTGCAATGAGTTCTAGGCCCAAGGACCCAAGTTCAATGCTGAATTCTAAGCTGAAGTATCACACTTGGCTGTGCACGCGGCAGAAGTAGCCCTGCGGCAAACCCAGCGCCACAATGTGGGATTTGTGACCAGAGATTTGCAGCTATCGGAAGACATCTCCTGGACGTCAGATTGCGGGACGACAAAGACGTGCACAGCAGATGTTCCCAACTCTCACTTGCTGACAGGACCGACCTTGTCCTCGCGCGTCTTTGCCGCCTTCCACCCACCATCGCCCGTCGACGCCACAAATCGGCTGTCCTTGTCAACCTGCTTGTCGTTTCGTCTTGCTTCCAACCTGCTACAGCCATCATCCCCGTCAACACGTCCAACGCCGGCCGGCCTTCTTCCATTCTCGTACGCTCCTTCCCCACTGTTGCCCACTTTCTCTAAGCTTCTTGACCATTCTTTGACCTGGACCTGATCGCCTGCGCCGCTCCACGCGAGCCTCCCAGACTTGGGTGCGATCATCGGTGCTGCATCCTCGCATGTCACCACTTCGTCTGTTCGGTGGCCCTACTTTAACCGCGAATCACAAAGAAGCATTTGTACCTGGTCCGCATTGAGCCCAGCCTGTAAGGCAACGGCTGTTGAGCTCTGAGCTTTAAGTGGGTGCTGCTCCGGAGACTTACTTGTCATTAATAAGTATGTATGTTGTTCCATCTCTTTCTGGAAGTTCCAAATTTCGACTCCTCCCAATAACTCATTTCGATGTCGACTATCTCTACCTGTCCCATCCGCACTGGCCTCACATAACCCAATGTTGCTCACACTTTCTAATCCAGTCAAACCCGACTTCGACTTCAAACCTCATGCCTACTCTCCACCATTTTTGCCGTCCAAGGTTGCTCGTTATTCACCCAAGCTTCACAGTGGGCAACTGCCCCCACAATCAGGTCATTCTTCGTTCGCAATGAGCACTCCTCATCGAGGGTTGCCTCCTCCCTCTTCAATGACGCTGCCAGACCCTGGACGAGGACCACCACCGATGCCAACATCACTAGGCTCATTACCACCAGCTCCATCTCAATGGCAAGGCGCAGAGGACGGCATGAAAAATTGGTTGGCGGCAAAAGCCGAGGAAGAGAGGAGAAGGCAGGAAGAAGAACGCACACGGCAGGAGAGCTTGAAGTTGGAACAGCGCAAGATTGAACAGTCAATGCTCCGAGAATCTATGCAAGGTGGTGTACCTCCGCACCTGGTACCCATAATATTCGCTGGTATAGGGGGTGGAAATCTTGCGAACATCAGCGCGGAATGGATTCAGCAGTACACTGCGACCGTACAAGCTGCACATCAGCAAGCACAAGTTCAGTCGCAGTCACAGCTATCGCCAGAAATGCGAAGGGACTCGCGAATGATTGGCCAACAACCAAGCTCTGTGTATTCTGGACAGTCACAAAGTTCGCAGCCAGTTCTACCACCTACTTCAGTACTGCCAGGACAGTCTCAACAAGCCCAACCCGGTTATGGAGGAATGATGTCCCCGCGAGCGAGAGCTTCAACGACTTCTGGAATTCTCGGGCCACCCACATCTGCTCCGCGGTCAATGCCTCAATCTCAGCTTCCTAGGCTGACTACGAACGAGATGAACATACAACAGCCACCAACGGGAGGCTCGAACACGCAACAATCAGCACAGCAAGATCAATCTTCTCCTTCCATCTACTTTCACCATTGGGTTCCTCCTTCGTCCTCGAGTCAGGAGAAAGGCTCAGGCGGGCATCCGCCAGCGACGCCATCAGGTAAATACAAAGCCTCGCCCATTTACCAGTCCCGTCCTCGTGCGACGTCTCACGCATCTGACCTAGAGTACACCAGCTCCCCAAAGAAGCGGAAGGCCCAAGGCCCGCACCCACCGCCACCGCCCCCAACATCAGCGCCGCAGTCTTACACGTCACCCTCTTTCTCGCATGTATCGACATCATCGGCATCAACACCGGGACGACGGGGACACGCCAGAGGCCGCTCTGATGCATCTGCACGAGGAGCAGAGGCCTCCAGCGCTCCTGTGAGTAGACGCGGTACGGTTTCAGGGCTTGCACAAGAAGCTATGCTGCGACAGAGCGAAGTTCCTGAAGACAGTCGGCAATCCGAAGTAAAATCGTATCAACACTCGGAGCAGCCATTTGCAGCCTCACCGCGTCAAGGTGACAGCCGAGGACAAAGTCAGCATCCTTACGCGCCAGCGTCTAAGTCTGAAACCCCCAAGCACGCAATGCATCAGCATTGGGATCGTGGATACACGCCCAAAAGGGAAGCGGGTGATCATTAGGCCTGGAGACAAATTTGCAGGCTTCAGCGTTGCGGCCGTTTTCGATCTGTTCGAGAATTCTCTCTGGGTACTGCCATCGATCGGAAAGCAAATGAAAGATACACGAACACGAAAGCGACGAACTTCTCGATCGCACTTCAGATCAGCCGAACGCCACACTCCAATTTCTTTTCCCACGGTCTCGATTTCGCGGCCGTTTGCAACCGAAATTAGCGCTCCACAACACCATAATGCGCTCATCTCGAAGGTGAGCGCACGGACCATTTTCTCAACTTCAAAATCAAGGAATGAATTCGTCATCATCTCATGAGATTGCAGCGCAATGTCGGTTCACATTGCTGCTCCTGCAGTCGACAAGAAATTGTACACGCGTGGAGTTTCCATAACGGCCCTTATTCGCGGCTGACGTGGGTCAAATCTTGGAATATATTCCTCCGAACAACGCATGGTTTCTGGGTACCGGCTTCGCGAACATCTTCTAGGATCATGCTGCGTCAATGGCATTCGAGAGATTTGATTGTCCAATTGGATGGTGTTTGATAGCCAGAGAAACACTGCTTCGCATCCCCATATCCCGGCTGGATTATCTGCAGCTCCACCTCTCGTCAGCGACGGCTCCGAATATCTTCAGAATAGATGTCCTCCATGGAAGAGCCCAATCGGAGTGCTTACGCAACACTGCGACGCTCGACGCGGAACCCCGCATTGAAGGGCTCCCCGCAACCGCATGTCATCAAATCGCATCGCATGTTGTCGTCGACGTCTGCTCAGATTCACAGTACCTCGGCTGGCGCATGCTAAGACTGTCAACATGGCATCTACTGGGTGGAGAACGCATATCTGTTCAAGCATGATCGTGGCGTAACCTCGTTCTTGGCGTCGGCTATAATTTCTCACTCAGGCCGTGTGGACCGATCACTTTCGCCTCACCGGTACAGACTCAGCATGTTGCCCCGATATCGATTATCCGATCGTTTTACTTCTGCACAGCTGCGGCCACGTGGGCGACTTTCACGTTTCTTCGACCATATGCATCAAGAGCGCGACATGCAGGACGTGCTCGCTTTCAGTGTCAACACGACCTACATCTACATTTCTTATCTCATCACATTTCATCTCCTCTGTCGTCCGCGCTACAATCACATTACTCTGGGTTTCCTATTGGCCACAAACTGTTTGCATATACCCCAAAGTCCCGTTGCTAGATGGGCAGCATTGTGTATTCTTTTCATCTCACAGCGAGCGTGTCGTGTTGGTCGGCACTCGCGTTCTTGCATTCTTTCGGTAGACATTGTTTGTATATACCCATGGTGGATTGATTGGATTAGAAGAAGTATAGAGGGGGCATGCGCGATTTGGTTTTGGGGCCGCGATGGTGGCCTGTGTATAGGTATCAGGTGTGTCTATGACACGCTATCAACAATGAACGAGTGGGCAGACGCTGGTTTGAGTCACAATCAGTCGGCGCATCTGTCTTGCTGTATTCAACAAGGAACTTCGCACCTCGGACTGATTTTGGTCTCCTTTATTTTGCGCGCTGCGGTATGCTTACATCCTGGAGGAGCACAAGATCCCGAGTAAAACACCAGACAAACACCTGTCAAGCTACAGACTACACAGTTAGCGCATCTGCCTTAACATCCCTCGACAGTAATTTCAGCGTATGCGTCCTATTCTGGTCGATTTACTGTGTAACAACATCGCGGTGTAAATAGAACTTGATCTAGAGCGGCATGATCTGAAGAACAGGCAAGCCTTGGTGTACTCAAATCCAGTCAGCTTCCACCATTGATTTAGCCACATTCCATATACAGGACCAACATCAGCGTTCTAACACTTCCAAAAGCATGTAAGAAACCTGATGTTTCAGTCTTCCAGGCTACAAACGGAACGAGTGGGTGACGGCGCGTAGACATAGAGACAGGGGACGGTGATAGGTGCAGAGAATACGGATGTGGCTTGCGGCGCTGGTGGGAATCCCATCACATGTCGATATGTTTGGAGCGATGGCATGAATGAATGTGTTGGTGTTTGACGTTAATGGTGTTCCCACCAGACTGGGCCTGGTGATGAGAAGCTAGACTACCCGTGGACTGCAGTTGAATCTTACATGCGTCAATGGGAGCAGAGGGTCACGCGGAAAGGGCCTCGGAGTGCGATGGGGCCGGTCGCGGAGGAGAGACCTACTCTTTGTAATGTCGTAGCCGCGCAAGATACCAGGCTTGGTGGGCTCATCATCATCTTATGTCATGAATTGAACATTCACAGAGAGGTGATACATTCGAGCGCCACATTGCCCCGCCTGTGTGGCGCACCTGCCAAATCTCTCGCGTGGACGCCCCGCTCTTATCGATTGGTGAGTGCAAGCATCGCGCGAACAACCGGACCGCTTGCTGCCTGTCCAAACACCTTCACATCACCTCCATCGCTCTCAACTACGCCTCACGGTTTTTGCAACAGCGGCAATTTCGCACCACTATCCCAGCTTTATCACCAAACTTTGCCGCCCAAGACAAATACATAGTTGCCAAAAGCCAATATGCAGATCAAGTACGCGCCGTAAACCACACACAGGGAAGACGAGGCTAACAACCCACTAGAGTCCGCACACTCACCGGCAAGGAAATCGAGCTCGACGTCGAACCTGAGTACAAGGCGCGTCTCTGCCTCATCTTTCCAACACATACATACTAACGCCAATCAGGTCTCGAGGATAAAGGAGCGCGTCGAGGAGAAGGAAGGCATCCCACCCGCGCAGCAGCGTCTCATCTACGGCGGAAAGCAAATGTGCGTATTTACGAGGGATATGTGTCTTGGTGGGGTTTGCTAACGCAAGGATAGGGCCGACGAGAAGACGGCGGCAGAGTACCAGCTTGAGGGTGGCGCAACGCTGCATCTGGTACTGGCCCTTCGAGGCGGCTGCTAAGCACTCTACCTTCCTCCCTTCTACCGATAGCCCACGAACCCTACCACACACTTTTGTACTCTTGCTGTGGGCTAACGTCATCGTTGGTGCGCGCGGTGTATATCTTCTGGGGCATTGGTGTGAGCGATGGAACGGCCGAGCCTAAGCCTGAGATCTGTTAGGAAGGGCCAGGGGAGGACAGTGACTCGTCCTGGAGTTTCGCCATGAAGAATCATATCTCAGAGCACAATAAGGGTGATCGGAAGCGGAGGGGCTAGGTTCTTTGGACTCGGTCGTGGGTAGGAGGGGCTCTTCTCGGCATTCTTGAATTGACGTTATCGGCACCATTGCATTGATCTTGATAATTTGTGTGAAACTGGGCATATTTGGCCTACGAGAATTGCATACTTCAGTACTTTCGACACGATATGCAGCGAGATTATTGTCTGTCGAAGGAGAGGGCCTTCACAGGTATGGATGATGGATGATTCTCGTGATCCATCACATGATTGACCCTTGGAGACTAGCTCCTTGGGTATATATAGCCCTTGATCGTTCGATCTTCTCTTTGGACATGCAATCAATCTTTTCTCTCAATCAGATCCACTTCGCTCAGCTTCAACATTATCGTCACTGTATCCATCCAGCCCTCACTGAAACTGTCTGCAGCCAACGCCAGTCTACTCGCGACTCCAACCATTCACATCCCAAATCCGAATCCGAATCCCCCATCCCCCTGCATACCCGCACTATCAAATAGTCCAATACCCGCCGTTACCAAGCTATCAAATTGACCCCAACTCGTTAGATCGGCCATAATATTGCTATTGGGCAGAAAGCTCGGGTTAAACACCGCGGACTCCGGTGTCGGTATACTGGCATAGTACTGATTCGTGTTCTGACTCGGGCTCCCATTAGACATCGCGTCCGCACTGAAAGCCTGCAATGTCGACGGACTAAACGGCACGACTTGCTCCTGTCCCTGCTTGCCCACCTGCCTGACCGCCTCGAGCCGCAGTTCTTCGAGGACGAGACAATAGCGCCGCGCAAGACAATCGCTTTCGCTCACACTCTCAAGCTGTCGCTGACACTTCTGGCCCGCAACAAAGTATCCTTCGCACTTTCCCGGCGTAACAAGGTGTTGCCGTATCGTGGATATATACAGCACATTGACCGCGCAGAAAGCGTAGTACTGCGTGAACCAGAAACTTCTAAACAGATTCGAGGACGTGAAGACGTCGTCGACGACACGTACGATGTTCATGGCTGCTTCGAGACAGGTGCCGATGTTGGAGGATGTATCGATACTTGCGTTGAAAGTTGAGTGTGTGGGCATGTGTGTTAGAGATGCGAAATTACTCAGTAAGAAGGGGCGGTGGATCAGGAGCATCGCATGGTAGTATGCGAGATTCAGGACGGAGCGCTGGCGCTGGTAGATTGGGATAAGCAGGTGGCTGTCGATGCCGCGGCCCTCGTCGTCGTTGAGGAAGGGGAAGAGTGAGGTGCGCCAGGAGTGCAGGTCGGAAGTGTACTTTGAGGAGAGCTCGACGCGCAAGTTGAGGGATGGTGGGCGGATAGAGTATAGGTCGCGTAGGACGAGGGAAACGATGCGGGTTAGTTTGATGTGTTCGACAGGAGCCATCATGAGCGAATACTGTTTCGGACCGGCCGGGGTGATGCTGGTGGGGGTGAGCTCGTTGTCATTGACGATGGTGGGTAAATCCTAAAGAGAATGAGCATGATCAACGTCTGTTCATGTGATCTATGTACCTGATCGATATCCTCGTCCTTGAATGTGCGCGGGCGTCCAAGTGCGGCGGCTAGGTATTTGTCGAGCGAATATGCGGTCCAAAAGAGGCGTCTTCGGCTTTCTACCTCGACGTAGTCCACATTACCAGGATCGCGATCGCATTTTCTTGTGCGATGCAGGCCTATAGCGAACGCAAGATGCGACAGCGTACCGAACAAATTCCAGCAATGATTGATGCGTGATTGAGTCAGGAGGTAGAAACATTGGAGGAGTCTTGCTTGTACACTCGCTAACCTCACGGCACCGCGCTCTTTGGACAGCTGGTGCTCTGCGGCGAAGAAGTAACGAGCACTACCTTTGGTCAGAAATGGTAGTCTAAAATTGAAGATAAATTTACCTATTGTCTTTCGTGTTCCCGGGCATATACGCCTGCGCTTGTGCAAAGACAATCAGTAGCAACGACGTTTTGGCTGGCGCATTCTCTCGACTATGCATATCTCCTTGCGTCTCATAGAACTCTTCGACGAGCCCTTCAATCGTTGGACGATGCAAAAACCTATGCGTTGGCGCCGCATAGTCGAAGTATCTCTCTACTAATCGTTGAGCATCTGGCTTGGGCGGCAGAACGAAGAAGGATGGGTCGAATTCCGGTAGTGGCGCATCGCCAAACGTAAAAATGGATGAATCGTGAGACAAAGAACTAGTCTGGTGTAGACGTTTTTGTATGCGAAGGAGAAATGAAGCGGCAGACGAAGAACCGATGTAATGTCCTTGAGAATCTGTCTGACCCCGTGCGGGTTCGGGTGAATTGCGCGAAGGAGGATCCCGTCTCTCTTCGACACCTAGTCTTTCTGTCCCATTCAAGAAAACCTGGTTTGCGCTTGGTTTTGGAGATGGATAGATCCTGGGGAACTGAAACGTAGGGGTGCCTGTATCCTTCGATGATGTCTCCGAGAAGCGAGGCGTGGTAGACATGGCGTTTTCATCAACAATAACTGAAGGTAGACGGCCTCTGGTATAGGATGCCGTGAACTCGCATGGCAGGCCTGATCTCAGGCACAAGGCACATGGACACCTGCCAGTGCATCGCGTCTTCTTTCTGCCTGAGATTAGTCACATATGACAAAGCTCGTTACTGCGTCTCCCTTCAGGACATATTGAACGTCGAATTCGGTAACCCGAAAAGAACGAGCTTGTTCGCACACCAAACGCTGGCACCAAAAAGTCGTGATTGATGAGGCCAGCAAAACCCACCAACAAAGGACAAAGTCTGTAATCCAAACTAGTAGCCCGTCTATCTTCACTGTTATCTTAGTCGAGTAAGAACGCTACATATAACGCACTGAGGATAGCCAGGCTCTACTTTCAACGTACTCTTAGTCTTGGTGGTAGAGCTTCGCTGAGGTGATCGATCACGAATTCTCGCGGAGCTTGGTACTGGAGACTATGCGACGAAGCGCGATTTGGCCGTCGAAACTGAAATCATACTCACTTTTTGCACCGATCACAGGCACGACTAACTCTCGTTCTTTCTCGGTCTTCCCTCCTCCTCTTTGCAGGCTTCTGCTCGTCGGTATGCGCTGGCGGTGATGTATTTTCCGTTTGCGGGCTTGTGACGTCCGCAGAACTCCAGCTAGTTATAGCTGGCGTGCTGTCGGTGTCGATTTGAGGTGACTCGTTGGTCTCCATGTTCTGGGACAATAAATTCGTAATGTAGAAAAGGCGGAGTCACAAGCCGTGTGAAGCCGGAAAACAGAGCGGAAAAGCTAATTAGCTAATCCACTTAGGTTGTTTTGGGAGCACGCTAGGCTGCACCTACCACGGTCGGTACAAAACCACATGTAGCCTCCGATTCCTTTCTCATAACTCGGCCGCCCTTTTTTCCACGGGAATCGAACGCGAAATAATTACAGTAGAGACATTTCACTGGCAAATAGGGACCCGGAACACTGTGTGGTTTCAACGGCCACCCAGCCCGCTCTATCGTCGCTAGCCACCCAGCGGGCCAGTGGATTCAGACCTGGCCATGTCCGTTTCATGGCGGACAATGAAGCATGGTCAGCCACAAGCATCACTCTCACGATTTTCGTGACTATCATCACTGCACTCATCTCTTAATATACCCCACTCTTCATCACACCACAAATCCAGACCAGATCAGCCCCTCCCTACATGTTTTTTCTGAAAAAACCGCCAGGCGCGCTGGACGGTATGCCTCCTGAGGTCTTGGCGATGATTGTCAAGGCGCCCGAAAATAACGGCAAACCCGTCCTCAGTCTAGAAGATATCTCTGATCTTCGTCTGGTAAGTCGGAGAATCGTCGATACATCGCTCGGCCCGTGTGGTGATCGCTTGTTTGCCGAGCGCAAATTCATGCTGTCGCGTTCGAGCCTTGCAGCTCTAGAAGTGTTAGTCGAAGATCCGAACTTGGATAACCTAGTCCGTGGTATCGCTATCGGCCCAGAGCGCATCAATCCGGGTCTCAAGTCGTTTCTGGGTTACCCATTCACCTTAAAAATGGCCAAGATTAACGCGGCGGAGTGGACACGGAAATACGAGCCTATCTGGCGTGCCTCGTTGACGAACAGAATGCACTCAAGGCCAGCAGCAGAGATATTGCTTCACTTAGAAAGTCCCTACGAGCACTCACCAACCTGCGACATGTACACCTTGACGGCTTTCCGTACGGTGCGGGCGATGACGCCTGGACTACCGCTTGGGGAGCCAAGTCGTTGGCGCGTAGAATTGGCCTGC